>Ga0265797_10000998_pt1 | contig 51005 bp, 41 predicted proteins | sample P2T30metagenome_FD_192433 | JGI IMG/M metagenome (GOLD analysis project Ga0265797, IMG submission 192433) | Plant litter microbial communities from East Loma Ridge, Irvine, California - P2 T30 | ecosystem: Environmental > Terrestrial > Plant litter > Unclassified | place: USA: California...
ATAACAATTGGGAAGGAAATTTCGTGGCCCCATTTTTATTCAACGCGATTATAAATCTCGTTTTTATGTTAGTTTGAAAAGATGACAACGAATGATGGGATTAATTGATACTTGGAAATACAAAGTGTTTTCTCTGATTGTCGGGCAGCATGGTTCTAGGCTTGATAGTCATACACCCGTTATCGCATAACACTAAGTCAATATTGAAAAACAATATTTTTTTTGCTACTACTACAAATAAATATTAAGCTATAACTTAACTTTGATGGGGAAGTACGTGATAAGGCCATGTGAGAGAGTTGGGAATACTAAGATTCCTCTGTTCGCGCTTGCCATCGATGACGTTTGTGGGATTGACGAGTTTGAAGCTTTGATCAAAAAGGAAGGTACCTATGTGAACGAGATTGATAGCCTGTATGCGATTGTTGAGCAAACATGTAACATGCTTAGGGTATCTAAGAACAACTGGAAGGAATTAAGACTAGAAAAGAAGATACCCTATAAGGTTTATGAAGCTAGGTCAAGAAATTTAAGAATGTATCTAATTCATGAAGAAAAAACGGGACGGGTTGTAATCTATGGAGGAAAGAAAACAAATCAAGACTCGGATATTAAGAGGATAAAAAAAATGGTTACTGATATAGAAAGAACTAAACTCACGATAGAAAGTAAGAAAAAATGAAAACCAGAGAAGAATTAATCAAAAGTAGCTCGTACTGGTTAACCATGGTTCAAGGGGAAGTGTTCAGACTTCTGGATACCTACATGGAAGAAAAAGGGCTTAATCAGAAGCAAGTTGCAGAACAGCTAAATGTGTCGCCATCATATGTATCACAAATTTTGAATGGCAATTTCAACTTTACAATATCAAAACTTATTGATTTGTCGCTTGCGGTTGGAAAAGTCCCTGTGATAGGCTTTGAGTCATTTGATGATTTTCATCATAAGCAGAAATATCCAGAACATACATATCGATATACTGAGCATAAAAACAGTGATGGTGGATGTTTTGTTGATATTCAGGTCTCCAATCTTAACATAGGGCCATTGGATGGTGGTAAAACCTACAATACAGAAATTTTTAACTATAGTACATATAATATGATAATTGCATAATGGAAACCAAGATTCTAAATATTGGAATATCCAAAATTTCGGCTCTATCATTTTCAATGACAGCAGAATCATTAAAAATTGAAAAAGGGCAGGATATTGGGTTTGACATAGCGGTTTCCTTTACGACCCCTGATGAGGGTGGTAATTTAAATTTCATAATTGAGCTGAATGTCGTAAGGGATTCAACCAAAAAAATTAAAATAGCAAACCTTAAGGTTCAGAATGTATTTACAGTGATGAATTCAGCAAATTATATTTTCCCACCCAAAATGCCAGGTGGACCACCGGAGATTGATTCTATATTAGTTAAATTCTGCTTAGAGAATGCAATGGCACAAACTAGAGGGGTTTGGGCAGCAAAAACGGAAGGTACTCCATTAGAGATTGTTGTTGTGCCACTTACCAATTCTGATGATATGGTGCTTCATATGCAAGGTCAGGCCGCAAAATTTAAGTAAGAAAATTATTAATAATTATTTGAAGAAAAGAAGGTAGGCTGTTGTCTACCTTCTTTTGTGTTTCACCTATAATGTAAAATCGTAAATATTGCATCCCGGACATCTTAGTTGTATGTGAGATAAGTTTGGATTACAAGCAAAAGTAGGAACATAGATGACAGTAATACATACTGATAGTTTGCGAACATTTTTGCTTACTGGTTATATAATACGTCTTACTACCTTATTCAACTTTTCCCTTACTACTTGCTGCCTTAATTGTAATTCTTCCGGTAACGGGTCGAGGAATGGCTCGAAGTGATCCGTATTCCACTTTAATTTATCCCGCGTTTCCTGATCTGTCCCGCCCATTGTTACCTGGTGAACTCCTACTGCCAACAGAATAGACCGGATTACTTGTATGTTTATTCACATTCTCTCCGAATAAGCCAGATTAACATTTTCGCTGCCCCGAGCATGCGCTTTCTTGAATTCGTCCCAATTCCCCAGCCTGTTTGACTTAATGTAAACAACCAGCAATCCTCCCACAAAACTCTCATTCGCTTCTCAAACTTTTCACAGGATCAAGAAGTGCCGCACGGATGGCCTGGTAACTTACAGTGATGAAAGTGATGGCAAGTGTTCCCAGACCAGCAAGGGCGAAAATCCACCAGGAGATTTGGGTATGGTAGGCATATTTCTCTAACCAGCGATCCATGGCATACCAGGCAATGGGCGCAGACAGCAGGCAGGACACTACAACCAGAATAACAAAATCACCGGAAAGAAGCTGCCATAAATTGGCGACCGTTGCACCCAGCACTTTACGGATACCGATTTCTTTTGTCCGCTGTTCTGCCATGAAAGAGGCCATTCCAAAAAGACCAAGGCAGCTTATAAATATAGCTAAACCTGCAAATACAGCCGCCAGCTTACTGATCCTTTCTTCGGCAGCAAACTTCAATGCATATTCCTGGTCTGCAAACTGATAGTTGAACGGAGAATCGGGGCTGTATTTCTTAAATACGGTTTCAATGTCTTTTATTGCTGCACTTGCGTTGGCGTTTGGGTTCAGCCTCGCTGTTATAAAACGTCCACCCTTCGGATGAATAAAAAAGATTGATTTCTTGACCGGGTCATAAGGCGATTCCATGATCATGTCTTTAATTACACCCACGATCCTGAACGGTCTCCCATCCCAGGTAACGGTCTCTCCGATCGCATCATTCAAATTCCGCTGACCCAGTCCCATAAACTTTACCGCCGATTCATTTACAACCAATCCGGCAGAATCAGTGGAAAAAGTTTTGGTAAAATCCCGTCCTGCTATAAATTCCCAATCGACGGTTTTTCCAAAATCATGTGAAATACCAATTGTTGCAAACTCAGGCGTCAGCCCGGGATCTTTACCTTTCCAATTGAAACCCACATTTGCAGAAAATACCTCAGTCGGCGGAGCCACCGATTCCGCTATAGATTTCACACTTCCGGTTTTTATCAGGTCGTCCTGTACTGCATCCAAATGTGAATGAATATCCTGTGTATTTACCAGCATAGTCACCAATCCTTGTCTGTTGTAGCCAATAGGACGGTTTTTCGCATGAAGAATCTGTTTATATACAACCACAGTCCCAATAATCAGTGTAATCGAAACCGTAAATTGCAGCACTACCAGAATTTTCCGTGGAAGCGTGGTGTAAAATCCCAAAGATGTCAATTTACCTTTAAGCGCTTTTACCGGCTGAAATGAAGACAGATAAAGTGCCGGATAACTGCCTGCAATAACCCCGGTGAAGATTGTAAACAAAACGCCGCTCAACAAAAAAATAGGATCGCCCAAGGGAATAAGCATTTGCTTATCAGAAATTTCGTTAAAGACCGGTATTGCCAGCGTGGCCAATAGCAAGGAGAGAAAGAAAGCTAAAAATACAACCAGGAAAGATTCACTGAAAAATTGAGTTACCAATTGCAGTCGTATAGAGCCGATCGCTTTTCGGATTCCCACTTCTTTGGCACGTTTTTGTGCACGTGCGGTACTCAGATTCATAAAATTGATACACGCCAGCAGCAATACAAATACACCGGTTATCCCAAAAAGCCATACAAATTGAATACGACCTCCAACATTGCTTCCGTTGTTCCATTCGGAATATAAATGCCACCTGCTCATAGGATGCAGTAAAATCTCTGGCCTGAATTTTAAAGCATCCGGGCCAGTAGTTCCAAGTCTAATATTTTTAATCTTTTCAGAAACGGCTCTTAAATCACTTTTCTCTGTAAGCTGTACCAGGATCTGAAAAGAACTGCTTTCCCACTCATCTTTTTCTACGGCATCTTTCACCCATGGTGTAGAGAAGACAAAAAGATCAAAAGGTGCGATGAATCTCAGCTCATGAAATTCCGAGTTGACAGGAATATCTTCATAAATACCAATTACCCTGACATCCAGATCTTTATTAATTTTCATCACCTTATTAATGGGATCTGAATCTTTAAAAAATGCTTTCGCTACGGATTCGGAAAGCAGGATGGTAGCAGGATCTTTCAGGCCGGAAGCACTTCCTTTTAATATCTTTAAAGACAACATTTCTGCCGCACCCACGGACATGAAGTTACCCGGCTCTGTAAAACGCATTTCACCATAGGTCAAAGAATGCCTTTGTAACCAGGAAGTTATGACCACCCGGCTAAAATCTGTTCCCTGGCTGTTATGCAATGATTTGAATAAAGGAGCAGGAACATTACCTCCTGTATTGACTGCTCCATCCAGCGTTTGCTGCTGCATGACCCTGGCAATTCTGTGGTAATTTTTATGGCATTTATTATATGAGAATTCATCATAAATCCATAGGCCAATAAGCATAGCAACGGCCATGCCGACAGCAAGTCCACCAATATTGATTACAGAATAAGTTTTATTTCTGACAAGATTACGCCAGGCTATTTTCAGGTAATTATGGAGCATGTTAACTGATTGGTTTGCAAACAGGCGGCTGGTTCGTTTATGATGATGCTATATGATAGCAGCTATTATAAAAAAATAATCAGACCAAAATTAAAATTAATATAAATCACTAAAAATCAGAATATTGTAAAATATCTATTTGATACAAATGTTCATATTCGGACAGCTCCGTTCGTTACGGAACGACAGGAATATCTTCAAACCAGTGGAAGTCAGACCGAGGCAGGATAATAATTCCCATAAACAAACAACTTATTTAATCCTAAAAAATAGAGCAATTTTACCATTGCCAATTGTCACCCATTTCACAAATCTGATAATTTAACAAATAATCTTTGTAGTTACATTTCAAATAAATATGTACTGTTGGCATACTTTTCATATGAATTTTATCAGGTTATTTTGGTCAACAGAGCATTTTTCAGATCAGAAATCTGATTGATAATACCACATCAGAAGTACCTCAAAAATATATTCCGTTGATGATGATGCCAAACATATCATATTGTGATAGATACATTAAAAGAATACTTGCGTGATTATCGATTTGATTCCGCTGCTTCCGGACAGACACTCTTTTTCCATCCAGGTACTACTTCAGCCGACCATTATAAATGGCACATATCACGCTTTTCCCTGGCAGATGTAAAGCTACAGATGCGGAGTTGCTATGATCACTCAATATAATCAGATACCAATTCAGTAAGCGGTATTATAAATCAGGTATCAGTATTCCTTCATTACCAGGTTTGCGATATTTATTAAGCATTAGTGAATAGCAAATGCTAAAACATTTTTTTCATGAAAAAAGAATTATTTATTGTTGATGACAACCCCGACCACCATTTTCTGTTATATAAAATACTTAAACAGTTTACCGAGTCTTTTCCTGTACGGTTTTTTGAAGATGGTAAGGCGTTACATAAGCATTTATTAACCCTGGTTTATCAAAGAAGAAGTGACAATTTTCCGGGCCTGATATTGGTTGACCTGAACATGCCGGGCATGAACGGATTACAATTGCTTCGCTTACTCAAAGATCCGGCACAAAATGTACTTTCTCATTGCAGACATATCCCGGTGGTGGTGATGAGCAATGAAACAAGAGAAGAAAAAATACAGCAATGCTATCAGGCAGGAGCCAGCGCATTTATTATCAAGCCGTCTGATCTTGAAAAAATGACAAACACATTACAGGCAATCTGCCAGTTCTGGCTTAACTCAAACTACGTACCTAAAGCTTTTCTATAATTACAAAACCTCTATTGACCCTGCTTCTTTTTCAGGGTTTTCGAGATATTCCCACTGAACAATATCCGCTTCCGGATATACATTGCTGCAATCCTCCGGGCCTTCGTCTCCTAATATTTCTACGAAGGCCTGCATACTCAGCACATATTTTCCTTCGCGGCTGATACCTTCCTTATCTTTAAACAACACCGATGACTGATCATATGGATATAACATAGCTTTCTGGTTTATTTGATGATCATATTTTATAAAAATTGGTGCCAGCAAATCTATAAATACCGGAAGTCTAAATAATATTATGATTTATCATGTTTGTGGAAAAATATTTCATTCTGATACCAGGATAAAATTTCACTAATCAATCCAATGAATAACCACGCACATGCTTTACAACAGCCTGACAATGAAACATAATGCATAAAAAAAGGTATCCGGCAAACCGAATACCCATTCCAAAAATTACAGATACTACTAAGCTTCCAAAGCTGCAACACCTGGTAATACCTTTCCTTCCATGTATTCCAGCAAAGCACCACCACCAGTTGAAACATAGCTTACACGATCGCCGTAACCTGCATTGTTGATAGCAGATGCAGAATCACCGCCACCAATCAGTGAAAATGCGTCATTTTCTTCTGTCGCGGCAACAACCGATTCAGCAATGGCATTGGTACCTTGTGCAAAATTCGGAAATTCGAACACGCCCATCGGACCGTTCCAAAGAACCGTTTTTGATTTGGCTATTATTTCAGAGAAAATCTTGATCGATTCAGGACCGATATCCAAACCCTGCCAGTCATCAGGAATTTGCCCTGCAGGTACGATTTTACGTTCTGCATCGTTGCTGAAATCATCAGCAATTACGGTATCAACCGGTAAAATCAAATTAACTCCTTTATCTTTTGCTTTTTGCACAAGCTCAAGAGTAAGATCCTGCTTGTCAGCCTCCAGTAGTGACTTACCTATATTTCCGCCTTTTGCTTTTGCAAATGTATAAGACATTCCTCCACCGATGATCAGGTTATCGACCTTATCAATCAGTTTTTCGATAATCAATATCTTGTCTGATATTTTAGCTCCACCCATAATGGCAGTAAACGGACGTTCAGAGTGGCCTAAAAGCCTTTCTGCATTGTCCAGCTCAGCCTGCATTACATAACCGCAGACTTTATCCTTGAAAAATTTACCGATAACCGCTGTTGAAGCATGTGCTCTGTGGGCCGTTCCGAAAGCATCCATTACCCATACATCTCCAAGTTTGGATAATTTCTCAGCAAATTCTTCATTCCCTTTTTCTTCTTCCTTATAAAAACGCAGGTTTTCCAAAAGTAAAACTTCACCCGGCTGTAAAGCAGCGGCAAGCTCAGTTGCATTTTCACCAATACAATCATCTGCAAATTTCACGGTCTTGCCTAAAATAAGCGACAACGGATTCACAAGATGTTTTAAAGAATATTTTTCAGTAGGACCGTCTTTCGGACGTCCCAGATGTGACATCAGGATCACCGATCCGCCCTCGTCCAGAATTTTACTGATCGTGGGAATGGTAGCACGGATTCGGGTATCATCCGTGATCTCAAATTTGTCATTAAGCGGTACGTTAAAATCAACGCGAACAAGGGCTTTTTTGCCTGAAAAATTGTAAGAATCTAATGTTGTCATGGTCATGTAAAATTGTTTTCCATTGGAAACAAATGTAAGTCAATTCTTTATAAAATACTACGTAATCACCAAATGACGAAATTTGAATGGTAATAATCCTATTTTTACAAAATATTTTTCTAATTTTAAGACAAAAGTAAGTTTTGCCTAATTATTACGATATTAATATATTACCGCCCGGATTATCCCATACTTTTCCATAACATGATGATGCAATCTTAAAAAAAGACAGCCTATATCTGTACCAAAGTCGGTTAACTTTGTGTTAATAGTATTATCAAAGTCTGCTTTTTTATTATCGTGCAAAATACAACGTTTCCGCAGGATCTTCCTCCCAAATACTATCACGATTACTTTTGTTACGTGCTGGATTTCGTTCGTAAAATGTACGTCCAGATACTTAATGAAAAAGAAATTAAATTTCTGGACAGCTATTGCGGGCTTTCAGAAGATGCACAATGCCTTTTTATCCGTTTCAGCAACCGCAGCAAATCATTTTTCAGGGTGAACAACCTGTCTTATCCGGAAATAGCTGACATTCCTGCTGTACTGCAAGAGCTACATGAAAACAACTTTATTGAATTTCTGTGCGACGACCATCTGGACAGAATTGAGGAAGTAATGGATCTCTTTACAAAGGAAAGACATCTTGAATTTACAAAAACCCTGAAACCGGATGTAATGCCACCCAAAAGTATCCGTAAACCAGATTTGCTCAGATGGCTGCTTTTTACTTATGACTTCAAAGTTTTGTGTGACCTTATCTGTGAATCAGAACCGGTCGTTAAAGTAAGTTATGAAAGTGAGGTTATGCTCATGAAGTTTCTCTTTTTTGGCAACCGTCATGCGGATATGACCGAATTTGTGATCCGTGATCTGGGACATGTCCGCTTTCAGTCTTTCGACGAACAATTTTTATCGATACAGTTTGAAACACGAAAAGATGTAGATGATACTTTAATGGTTTCGCTAATGAAGGAAACTTTTGATGTCATGAAACAGGACTTTCCCCCGGAAGAAATTTACGATTGGTTTATGAACTGGCAGGCAAGCATATCCGGTAATCTGAGTCCGAAAGCAATGCCATCTTATAACCTGTTCATTGTCCGGGTAAGTGCATGGCTTGAACGCAAGAAAATGCTTTCCCAGGCGCTTAGCATTTATCAGCTGACCAACGATGCACCAGCCAGAGAAAGGCGTGTGCGGCTTCTGTATAATCTCGGAGAAATAGATGAGGCACTTGCACTGTGCGAAGAGATAGCAGAAAACCCACAAAATGCAGATGAACGCTATTTTAGTCAGGATTTTTATGAGAAAATCAGTAATAAAAAGAAAAGGATCGTTAAACGGACCACACAGGCGCTGAAATCGGCAGAAGCCATTGAAGTACCTGTGATGTATCGCTATCAGGTTGAACTGGGTGCCATACATCATTACCGGGAGTTGGGATTTCAGGCCGTGTTCAGCGAAAACGAGCCATGGCGTACTTTATTCGGCCTTTTATTTTGGGACATCATTTATGATACAAATGTAAAAGCGATCCATAATCCATTACAGCGTGTTCCCAGCGATTTCTTCCTGCCTGATTTCTATTACAAGCGTTCCGGCCAGCTTCTGGAAAGGATGAAAATGATAAATACCAGAGAGGCCATTGAAGAAGTAATTGTTACAACGTATCAGGAAAAACTTGGCATTACCAATGTGCTGGTTCCCTGGTATGAAGGTGCACTCGAAAAAGTATTGGTTCTGATTTCCCGGCTTACAACCGATCAGATGTATAAAGTACTGATAGAAATGGCACAAAACCTGCGTGAAAATACCCGGGGGTTTCCCGATCTGATGGTCTGGAATGACACTGAATATGCATTCATTGAAATTAAATCGCCAACGGACCATTTATCATCACGACAGTTACACTGGCAGCATTTTTTTGCAGAACATGGTGTAAGCAGCCGGGTTGTAAGGGTAAACTGGATTAAGGAGGATTAGTATACTTAATTTTATAAGAAAGCAAAAAACCTCCCGTTCAACAAACAGGAGGTTTTTTAGTCTTAACCTAACTTACTTCTTCTTCTTTTCTGTTACTTTAATAAAAGGCCCGATTTTTCTCTTCGTAACCGTCGCCTTATAATTCACTTTTTCTACGCCTTGCGGTACATCGCATTTACCCACAGCACTGGTTTGTACGGAAGTGTAAACGGTAGTAGCCCATGAAGGTATTTTGATATTGCTTTTTGCAAATTCCTCATCCAGGTTCAGCGTTGATGGATCACAGTCTTTAACCTGAACTGTTCCCAACAGGTAATATTTTGAATAAGTATTCGGAACCGTATCAACCGGGCAGATACAGCCTACACAGGAAGTATTCGTTTTGCCGTAAACCACTCTTGTAGATTTAATTTTTTTATAGGCATAAATCTCAAGGTTACACTGTTTGTAACATGCAGTATCAATAACAATTTTTTCTATTGGCTTGATAACCGAGAAACCAGTGGTACTAGCCTCGCTTGTACAGGAAGCACAGTCGGAAAGGCGCTGGCTCGTAACCGTTGCATAATACTGTCCTATTACCGGGCGGCCATTTGAATCCAAGTGGGAAGCCGGGAAAGCCAACTGGTTACCCTCCTGACAAATAACAGAGGCAATTACTTTGTCCTCAGCACCATTCAACTGATGAATTCTGGCTGTAAAAGTTTCGGTTGTATTTGTATCTGCCGCGCTTCTGCTTGTCCAGGTCAGCATAATCGGCTCAGCTTTTGTAGTATCTTTTGCTGTACTAAAGATAAACCCTTTAATTGATTCGCTACCCATTTTAAGGTCAAGTTCAGGAGACAAACAAATTAATGGCGGTGTAGGATCTTTTTTCACCGGAACGTCTCTCACAAAATTTCTCCGCATAGCAATACCTGCACTAAAACCACCATGCTTGCGCTGGTAGGGATAAATTGTTTCACCCGGAAAAACATAATTCATTTTTGTACGAAAGCCAATTGCTTCCACACCCCATGACCACAAACCGTTTTTGCTGGGATAGAAGAAACCCAGCGTTGCCAGCAAACCAGCATGATATCTTTTGTCAGATGCAGTTACTGAATAAATATTTCTGCCTGTGATGCGGTCATAAACAAAAATAGCAGCAGGTGTGGATCTAAAAATACCACCGCGGACTGATGCTTCCAAAAAAGGAGAACGTGGTTTTTTGGTAAAACGAAAATCAAGTACGGGTCCAACGGCAAAATAATGATCTTCCGAAGAACCTTTCTGAATGACTGCATCGCTGGATCCCGCATCTGAAACCAGTCTGTCAATAAATGAGTCGACGTCCTTTCTAAAAAAGAAATTCTGAAGACCTGCCACTGCACCTACTCCCAGTTTGAAACGGTTGACTTTTTGTGGATTAAAAAAATAATCTGCGTTCAAAACTGCATTAAAACCAATGCCGTTGAAAAGCGATTTATCCCGGAATTTGTTTGAGTTAAAAGTGCCTTCCCAGCTTCCGCAAAATGCTGCTGCCGGCCCTAAAAAGCCTCCAACGCGCCATGGACTTATTTTCTTTTCGATTGCAATCGTATCACAACCGCCGTTGGGATTGTTACAGATCGAACTGGCAGTTTCCTGCGCCATGGCACCCAGGCTAAAAAACATGCTCAGTAAAAAAAATGATAACCTGAGTAAAGAATTTGTATTCATAAAAAGTGTGGGGATAAAATGAGCAAAGAATGTGTGTTTTTTAAGTGAAATACCTGACTATTAACCATTGCTACCGGCCGTTAACGGTTAAGACTGACAGGCTGGCAAATAGTAACAGGATTATTTAAAATTTTGATGAGAATATTTGTTTGGATGACCGGATACAGGAAACCGGAGATAATTCTATATGAAAAATAGTAGTAAGTTTGTTTGTGATTTTCTCCTGATCCGGTTTTAGTCAGACTTGTTATTTTCGCTATTATTACATTATCAATCAACACAACCCATTTCGATGAGGCTTAAAAAAATTTTACTTGGAGTTGCCATACTTGCCGGCTTAAACACTGCTGAGGCGCAAACAAAACCTGAGGATGTAAAATCTTTTACCCTGGCTAACGGCATGAAATTTCTGGTCCTGGAAGATCATTCCATCCCGACGGCAAATATGTACCTTTTCTGGAAAGTCGGCTCACGGAATGAGGTACACGGAATTACCGGTCTTTCCCACTTTTTCGAACATATGATGTTCAACGGTTCAAAAAACTACGGCCCAAAGCAATTTGACCGTATCATGGAAGCCAACGGCGGTTCTAATAATGCCTATACCACAGAGAACGTTACTGTGTATACCGACTGGTTTCAGAAAGATGCACTGGAAACGATCTTCAAACTTGAATCTGACCGGATCGCCGATCTCAGTATAGATCCAAAAATGGTGGAAAGCGAGCGTGGTGTAGTACTCTCCGAACGCAGCACCGGACTTGAAAACAGCAACTACCGTTTATTGGGTGAGCTGGTGCAATCGGTTGCTTTTCAGGAACATCCTTACATGTTTCCGGTAATCGGTTTTGAATCCGATATAAAAAGCTGGACGCAGCAGGATCTGGAAACTTATTTCAAAACCTATTATTCGCCTAATAATACGACTGTCGTTGTGGTGGGTGATATCACCGTAGATCAGGTAAAAAAATTGGCCGATCAGTACATGGCTCCGATTGCTGCCCGCGGACTTCCTCCGAAAATCAGGACGATCGAACCGCAGCAAAACGGTGAGCGCAGGGTTAATGCTTATAAAGACATCACCACGCCCAACGTTCTGCTGGCCTATCACACCCCGCAAACCGGCCATGAAGATTATTATGCGCTGGATCTTTTCAGCAGTCTGCTTTCGTCAGGAAATTCGTCACGTCTGGTTAAATCGCTGGTTATGGATACTACGATCGCCTCACGTGTATTCACTTTTCTTGGAGAAGGTTTTGATCCTAATATCTTTAATATTTATGCGGTTGCCGGCAACGGAATTTCTGCTCCTGAACTGGAAAAAGCGATTACTGCCCAGATTGACAATATCGTAAAAAGCGGAGTAACTGATACGGAACTTCAAAAAGTAAAAAACCAGAAGCTGATGGAATTTTATCATTCACTGGAAACCATTAACGGTAAAGCAAACAGCCTGGGAACTTACGACGTATTTTTTGGCGACTATAAAAAAATGTTCGATGCTCCTCAGGCCTATCAAAAAGTAACTGCTGATGATATAAAACGGGTAGCAGCCAAGTATTTTACTGAAAGAAACCGAACCGTAGGATACCTGCTTCCTGAAAAAGGGGACAAAGTTTCAGGAAAGTAAATATCAGTCAGTCTTCAAAAATATTGTAGAAATCAGGGCTGAACGCTAACCGCTGCCAGCCATTAGCTAAAAAAACATGAAAAATATATTCCTGGGATTACTGGCGATGATATCCTTATCCGCCATGGCACAGAACAATTTCAAAGTTCCCAAATACGAAAAATTCAAACTTAAAAACGGACTGACGGTTTATTTGATGGAACAGCATGAAGTTCCGCTAATCAACGTCTCTGCCGTTTTCGATGCAGGATCCATTCATGACGGCGAGCACTATGGCCTGGCAAGTCTCGCTGCAGACGGATTGCTTTTTGGCACAAAGAAATACAGCAAGCCGCAAATTGAAGAGATGACGGACTTCGTAGGCGCTTCCTTATCGACCTATGCATCCAAAGACAATTCGGGCTTGACGTCTTCTTTTGCAGTAAAGGACCAGGACAAGCTTTTTGATATCATTCAGCAGGTTTTGCTTTTTCCTGTTTTTGATGCCACCGAATTTAATAAACACAAGCAAAGAACTTTACTTGATCTTGACCAGCAGAAAGAAAGTCCGCGTTCAGTGATCGGCAATTATTTCAATGCTTTTGTGTTTAAAAATTTCCCCTATGCAACGCCCGGCGGTGGTACTAAATCGACGGTTGAGAAAATCACGGCGGAAGATGCAAAAACATTTTATAAGAGTAATTACACCACCGGAAAAGGAGCAATTGCCATCGTCGGGGATTTCAAGACGGCCGACATGAAAAAACGCATCACCGGTTTGTTTGAAGGCTGGAAAACAGCGGAGTCCAGAATGATCAAACGTGTTGCTCCTGACCTGATTTTTGACAAAAGCCGTGTACTGTTGGTGAATAAGGATGATGCCCGGGAAACAACGTTTTTGATCGGAGGCAAAGGTGTGGATTATAACTCACCGGATTATGTGCCCATCATTGTCATAAACACCATTCTGGGCGGGCGATTTACTTCCTGGCTGAACGACGCACTGCGTGTAAACTCAGGCTTGACTTACGGCGCCAACAGCCGGTTTTCGAGATACAAATATGCCGGAACATTTCTGGTAAGCACTTTTACAAAAAATTCAACAACAGTTCCGGCTGTCGATATGGCATTGAGCGTATTAGACAGTCTTCATAAAACCGGGATTGACGAGACCACACTTGCTTCCGCAAAAGCCTACGTGAAAGGTGATTTCCCACCGGACTACGAATCAGCCGGAGCACTGGCAAGATTACTGACCGACATGTTTGTTTTTAATTTCGACGAAAATTATATCAATACCTTTCAAAGCAAAGTGGATGGTTTGACCACTGCACAAGCCAAACAGATCATTGCTGATTATTTCCCGAAAGATAAATTACAATTTGTAATGGTCGGAAAAGCAAGCGAGATCCGGGATCAGGTGAAGAAATATGGAGAAGTGACTGAAAAACAGATCAAGGCAGAAGGATTCTGATGAAAGTTGTTAAATATTTTAACCCGGTGGTCATACTGATCTCCGGGTTTATTTTTGTCAAAATTTTTCAACAGTAGGATATTGAAAGACAAGTACTTTTATTTATAAGAGTCATCATTATTTAAAAGAACAAACAAATGAAATCAAACAGACTGATTTATCTTTTCCTGGGAATTTTATTATCTCAAAGCAGTTTTGCGCAGAAACAATTATACACCAAACCAATTGGTTTGCAGGCATATACATTCCGTGCAAGCTGGCCAAATGGCATCGAAGCAACGCTTGACACAATTAAGTCGCTCGGTGTGACCGAAATGGAAGGAGGCCCGATTAAAGGAATGTCTACCGAAGAACTTCGTAAGCAGCTGGACAAAAGAGGGATAAAAATGGTCAGCATCGGAGCAGATTATAACCAGCTGGCTCAAAGTACTGATGAGACAATTAAAAATGCTAAAATACTGGGTGCCAAATATGTGATGGTTGCCTGGATTCCGCATGATTCAAAAGGCTTTACATTGGAGAATGCAAAAAAAGCTGTTGCTGATTTTAACAAGGCCGGTAAGACTTTAAAAGAGAATGGCATCACGCTTACCTACCATAATCATGGTTACGAATTTGTGCCCTATGAAGACGGTACGCTGTTTGACTACATCGTAAAAAATACAAATCCTGAATATGTTTCATTTGAAATGGATATTCTCTGGACTGCCTTTCCAGGACAGGACCCGGCTGCTCTGCTTACCAAATACGGCAGCAGGTGGAAACTTATGCATTTGAAAGACCTGAGAAAGGGCGTTAAAGGAAATCTGTCCGGAGGCACACCTACAACAAATGACGTTGCACTGGGAACGGGCTCAATCGATATTCCTGCTGTATTGAAAGCAGCTAAAAAAGTAGGAATTGTACACTACTTTATCGAAGATGAAAGCCCTTCATACTTAAAACAAATACCGCAAACAATTGCTTACATTAAAAGTTTAAAAGAATAAACAATAGATCCGGGCCGATTAAAATACAAACCGACCCGGATCTATTTGATTCTAAAATTTACCAGCCCGGGTTCTGAACCAGATTTTTGTTTCTGTCCATTTCGGATTGAGGTAACGGAAAAAAGTAATAGGATTTTTTAAAAACACGTGTTTCGAAGACTTTGCGTTTGTAAAACTCCGGATCGTTCACACTTTTGCCGCCATCTACATTCATGCCATAAAATGGACCCGCATCTGTCTGTTCAGCAATTTTCCAGCGGCGGGTATCGAAATAGCGGATGTATTCAAATGCCAGCTCTACCTGTCTTTCATTTCTGATTTCTTCCCGCATCTGAGCCTGTGTCAAGCCTGCTGAAAGACCGGGTATACCTGCCCGCTCCCTGATCAGATTGACATATTTGAGTATGTCCGGATTAGCGGGCTCGATCTCATTGAGCGCTTCTGCATAGTTTAGATACGTTTCTCCTAAACGGAAAAATACCAGTGGCCTTCTGGAATACCGGCTGATCCTTGGATTAGAATTAGGATCCACGTTTTTCCTGACCAGATATCCGGTGGCCGAATGGTCATACGACCCGGCCTTTCCGGTATTGCCTGTATTAAAAAGCTCAACCGTTTTCGCGCCATCAGAGGTATTCATCCACTGACTTCCGTTATAAACGACTGAGACATAAAACCTTGGTTCGCGTTTCGCCCACATATTGTAGGTTCCTGCTTTGGTATATTTATCAGCAACGGTGGAAAACCCCTCTTCTACATATCCGGAGCCTACCTCATTGATATTTTTACCATTGGCCATATGAAATGCATCCACCAGATTCTGCGTAACTCCAATGCCACTCCATCCTCCGCCAAAGCGTGGTGCGGCATGGCGTTCCCAATCCTGGAGACTGTTGTCAACTCGGACAAAGATTATTTCACTGTTCCAGGGAGTGAGCAGCACATTCTGACACGACAGATAGGGATCAAATACGCCATTGCCAGCATTTTGCTTAAAAAGAGAAAAACGGTTCAGGTCAATGATTGCTTTGGAAGCATCCGCTGCTTTTTTCCACTTTGTTGCATCGTATTGCTGACTGATGAGTTGTTTACCATCAGGATTTTTCAGGCCGGCCTGATCGGTATTACCATTATAAAGCGGACTTGCGGCATACAAAAGCAGGCGCGCCTTAACTGCTTTGGTAAAAATCCTGGTCATCCGCCCGTATTCCCTGTCGCCCGCATACCATTCCGGAAGATCAGCCGCGGCTTTGTCCAGCTCGTCCACAATGTAATTAACACATTCATCAAAAGAATTTCTGGGCAACTGAATATCACTCAATGCCTGGTCTGGTGGTATTACTTCATCACCCGGCAAAATAATTACCGGCCCATACTGTTTTAGCAAACAAAAGTAAAAATAAGCACGAAGTGCCCTGGCTTCAGCCGAATACATAGTTATCAGTTGCTTCCCTTCCGGCAACCGCAGTATCTCCTCATTTTCTCCAACCCGCTGCATAAAATAGGTTGCTGTCCGGATTCCCTGATAATAATGTGTCCAGAAATTATAAAAATTTGAGGTAGGATCCCAGCTGCCTATATTGGCAAAATACGTGTTATATCCACTCCTTGCCCAAGTCATATCACCTTCATCAGACATCCCCACCCAAGGGTTGTCCTGCCATTGATTGGATTCATCACGTATGTAAGAATAAGCTCCGTATAGGTAGCGCTCAGTTTCAGTTCTTCTCTGGAAAACCTGATCGATGGTAAGCCTGTCATTGGGAATCTGGTTTAAAAAATCCTCGCTGCAGGATGAAATTCCAAGTGTCCCGGCAAGCAAAAAATTAAATATGATCTTTTTCATTTTGTTCTTTTTTGGGATGATCAGAAATTAAAATCAATACCTGCATTAAAACTTGTCAGGTTTGGATATGCTGCGCCACGACCGTCCCCCAGCTCCACATCCCACATTTTAAATTTACTGAAAGTCAATACATTGTAACCAAGAAGATAGATTCTTGAATTTTTAACTCCGACAGCCTTAAACCAGTGCTGAGGGAATTTATAGGCAAGTTCCAGGCTTTTAAGACGCAGATAACGGCCATTCTGAACCCATCTGGTACTTGTGCGATAGTTCATATTTTCGTCACCGAATGTCAGGCGGGGATAAAATGCATCCGGATTTGGATTTTCCGGCGTCCATCTGTCCGTAATTGCCGACAACAGATTCCCCCGGTTCCCTCCCTGCTGAAAAGGCACAAAGCCTTCGCCACCAAGCAATATATCAACATTGCCAATTCCCTGGAAAAAGCCCGCCAGTGAGAAATTTTTGTAACCCAGCGTTAAACCAAAACCGTAAACAATTTCAGGAATGGATCCAAAGCCAATCGGCATTTCATCAAAAGCATCGATTTTACCATCTCCGTTAATGTCCTTATACTTCACATCTCCCGGTAAAACGCTTCCAACCTGTGTTGCATGCGATTTGATCTCTTCTTCTGTTTCAAATAATCCATCTGCTACTAATCCGAAACGCTGACCAATCTTTCTTCCTTTTCTTTCCAGCCACGGATATTTCCATGGTGGCAGATCGTCTTCAATGACTTTATTTTTGGCATACGTAAATGTACCTCTGATGCCTAAATCAAGCTTCCCGATTCTTTTATTGTATTCCAAAGTCCCGTCAATACCATGGTTTTCAGTTATTCCAAGATTGCCGTAAGGATTATTACGAAGACCGAAAATTGCAGGAAGCGAAGACCGTCTCAGGAAAATCCCGTCTCGTTTTTCTTTAAAATAATCCAGCTGTAAATAAAGCGCATTGTTCATCGCACGAATATCCAGCCCAAGGTTGGTTTTAGTTGAAACCTCCCAGGTTACGCTTGCAGCATATTCGGCAATGTCCAGACCATCTCGCTTGTCGTCATATGCTTTTCCAAAAGTGTATGAACTGTTGTTGGCCACTGTGGAAATAAAACCAAAACGTCTGTTATTGTTCGGATCAATGTTACTGTTACCGGACTGGCCATGGGAGAACCTGAATTTGAACAGCTGAAAAGTATTGGCAAGAGGTTTGAAGAATTTCTCTTCCGAAGCAACCCATCCTAAACCAATGGATGGAAAGAATCCATATCTTCTGGAAGGTTCGAAGTTTTCAGATCCATTGTAACCGAAGTTAAACTCCATCAGATATTTGTCGGCATAAGAATAGGTTCCACGGCCTGCCAATCCACGGTTTCTGAAGGGAAGAGATAGTATGAAATCATCTGCATAACCCGGTACTTTGTCCGTCTGATTGTAAAGTACCATTAAACCAACTCCATGTTTTTCCCAATTTCTGTTATAATTGATGGAAGACTCTGTATAAAACTGCCTGTCTCCGGAATTGACACGTGCATAACCCAGATATTCACTTCCTACCCTTGTTTGGTTGTAAAGCAAATCGCCCGCAGCATCACGGCCCGTTGCAAGGTAGTTGTCAGAAGTCTTGGTACGGCTGATTTTATGCTGATTAAAAGCATCAAAGGAAAACAGCGTGGTAAATGTTAATCCCTTAGCCACAAAACCCAGATCCTGTGTTAGACGAATATTCGAGAAAAGCTGGTTTCGCCATTCGGTTACATAGCCTGACTGAGTTAGCTGATCATACGGATTCTGAACGGAGGAACCAGCCTGCAAACCTGAAATTTTTCCGTCTGGATATTTAACCGGATATATAACCGGTGGTGCCTGCATGGCTGAACCGAAAATATCGTTGGTTCCCGTACCCGGAAAATTGCCGTTCATAATATAGCCCTGAATCCCAAGACTCAGCTTGGTTGTTTTAGTTACGTTCAGGTTTACATTAGAGGTAAAGTTGTAACGATCCGTTTTAATAGCCGAATTATAATTGGCCAGACCATCTGTTTTGAAAAGCCCCGTCTCGCTGAAATAAGAAGTTGAGATGTAATAATCGGCATTTTCAGATCCGCCGGTAATGTTAAAATTCACCCGTGTATTTTTCCCTGTCTTGTTAAATATTTCATCCATCCAGTTTACATCAGGATACAGGTACGGGTCCTCACCACTACGGGTTTTGTTAATAGCATCCTGCGTATAGGAAGCGGGATTTCCACGCGTTGTTTTGGCTTCATTCACCATCTCCATATAGGTGCCGCCATCAACAAACTTTGGCAGTTTGGTAAATGAAGTTATTCCCTGACTCAGTCCAACGTTGATCTGAGGCGTCCCTGGCCTGCCTTTCTTTGTATTGATCAGTATCACACCGTTCGCACCACGGACACCATAAACAGCCGTAGCCGACGCATCTTTTAATATTGAAAAACTTTCAATATCCTCAGGATTTATATTGGCAAAATCACGCTGTATCCCGTCAACCAAAACCAACGGACTTGTTCCGGTAAAAGTGGAAACACCGCGAACCCATAAGGACGCATTGTCATAACCAGGCTCTCCGCTTCGCTGTACGGAAATAACCCCGGAAATCCTGCCTGCCAGAACTGTTGTCAGGTTTCTTACGGGTTGCTTAAGGTCTGCCACAGAAACGGTAGACTGAGCACCGATTGTAGTTATTTTTCGCTGTGTTCCAAATCCCACAACCTCTTCCAGACCGGCTGCATCTTCTTTCAGTTCAATATCAAAGACCGCTTTGTCTCCAACAATCTCCTCCTTTCCGAGATAGCCAATAAAAGAAAAAACAAGGATATCACTTTTTTCTGCATTCAGTTTAAAGGCGCCGTTGACATCCGTGGTCGTACCTCTGGTTGTTCCTTTTATGGTAACAGCCGCGCCGGGCAATCCTACTCCTTTGTTGTCATGAACGATACCCGATATTTCCTGTAGCGAGATCTGTCGGTTGTCGGCACCTATTGGTTTAACAGCCGTAACCTGAACATTTATTGGCTGTGCCTGTTTTTCAACAATAGCGATTTGTCTTCCGCTTATCTTATAATCCAGCCCGGTGGCCTGCAAAGCTTCATCCAGTGCTGTGGAAACCTTCACGTTATGTAAATCCAGATTGATCGGGCGCTTTGATGCTTTTTTAATCAGATCGTCTTTATAAAAAATAAGGTAATCCGTCTTTTCCTGAATCTGATCGAATAAAGCAGGTAAATTACCATTTTTGATTTTGACATCCATGCGGTTTTTCTGGGAATATCCCGCGGCGTGGACGCACATCATCCCGCACCATAACAGTAAAACTGTTAGCTTCATGATTCTGATTAATTTTCGTGGGTAGAATTCTCCCAAAGGGCAATACCCTGAATGGTCAAATTTTTTCATAAATTTGAATCGACTTTTGTTGAACACAATTGTTTAAAAATCACTTGCTTGCCGGCAAGTGTAATCTGGCGGAAGACGTTGCCGCGTCTTCCGTTTTCTATTTTTGGGTAACGGGTTTATCTAAAATATACCTCCTTTCCGTTTTGTTATAACTCAGTGAAGTGGCTGTTGCGATCGCCTCCATGACAGACCCGATATTTTCCTGCAAATCCAGTGTCCCTGAAAATGTTTCCCGGCCGATTTCCGGGCTCTGCACACGCAGTTCATACTGGTAATACCTGGATAGTTTTTTCAGGATTTCAGTCAGGGGAGCTTTATTAAGTATAAGATACCCATCTTTCCAGGATATATATTCTTTTACATTGACTGTATTAATTTGAAGGGCATTTGATATTCCGCTATAAGATGCTCTGGTTCCGGGCACCATTCTGGTCGTTTTAGCACCGAATATTCCGTTCTTTTCTGTCACCAGATCAATACTACCTTTTGCTAGTACAGCATACGAGTGGCTGTCGTCGTCATAAGAGCTTACATCGAACTCGGTTCCCAATACTGTAATGCTCATGTTTTTTGTCTGAACATAAAATGGATTCTCTGTATCGTGCGTCACAGAGAAATAAGCCTGCCCTTCCAAAAAGACTTCTCTTTTACCGTCCTGAAAGTTGGAAGGATACACCAGCTTGGAACCGGAATTAACCCATACTTTGCTTCCGTCAGGCAGGATGATGGTTGATCTTTTCCCAAAAGGAACCACCAGGGTATTTAAACCGGATTTATTATCCGGAACAATTTGTCTGGCAATGATCTGAGAATCGATCCGGATGACTTCCTTTTGATAAACGACATCCGAATTCTTTCCTTTCAGATCAATTGTACGCTCATCGGCCAGAATAAGCTTTGTGTCGGCAGAAGTAAAAGAAGCCTGTTTAGCTGCATTCCGCATCGCCTCTTCTGTGTTTCCTTTTAATCGGTTATACCCCAGCCCAAATAATAACAGTAAAGCCGCCGCCGCAACAGCCTGGTACCATGCTATACGCCTTAGAGAATTCTGCTTTGTAAGATCTCCATCTGTATGCACATAATCTAATATACGGTTCCAGATGAGCTCCTTATCACCTGCGGGGAGATGATCATTTTTTAGGGTTCCAAATAATAATCTGGCATTATCTGTAATCTTTTTCTGATCATCTGAACCGAACGGATTTTCCTCCGGGCCAGGTTCATTTATGTCATTATGCTCCATTTCTTCCTGTGTTTCGAATACAAGAGAAAATAAATCTTGTTATATAGACTTCAAAAAAGATTTTTTTTAATAAAAAGAAGAAAATATTCTAATACCACAAAAGAAGCAACACAGATGTAAGTTCAAGTTTACCACGAAGTTGCTTTAAAGCACGGTAAACAAAGGTGCGGCATGTTGGAACGGAAATTTGCATAAGAGATGCAATTTCCTCGTATTCAAGATTATGCGTAAATTTTAAATATAAAATTTCACGTTGCCTTTCAGGAAGCTGATTGATCTGTGTAGCGAGCATCTGCAGTATCTCCTTTTGTTTTTCATCCAGAATCATTTCCTGTTCGATATTGAATGAAAAGTCACTGATAGGAAGAGAATCTTCAGTATTCCACTCATTCAGGCTGAGCATGGAAGATTTTCTGCATGCAGCATTCAGTTTCCTTCTGAAAGATTTCAGAAGATAAAATTTGACATTTACTTCCTTTGCCAAACCCTGGCGGTACTGATGAAGATCAATGAAGAGGTCATGAATACAGTCTTTTACCTGATCCTGATCACTGGTGTAACGCATTCCAAAGGTGTACAAGATATCGGCATAAGTATCATACAATTTGCTGAAGGCAGATTGATTTCCGGAGATAAACTGCTCCCAAAGATCGTTATCAGTTTCATTCAAAATCATACAAGCTAAGGGTGTCGTCCAATATCGTATTCCTTTATAAAATGACGTTTCTTAATTAATGTTAAACATAAATGCTAATCTATAACAATTAGCATTTATGTTTTTGATTTTTAATCAAAATCTTACGCGGACTTAAAAAGCAGCAATTGTATCTAACCAGTGACTTTCACAGCATAAACCACTGAAAGTGAATAAATAATCAAAGTTATTTATCGGCTATTGAATGAATAATATGAATTTTAGGATTATCCTTTGCCGGGTGTGTATTGCTTTACATTATCATTTATATTAGGGCTAACCATTTATCTGCTCATCAAATTTCACTCCCGTCTATGAAATACTTTTTCAGGAAAATCACTTATGCTTTGCTCATCAGCTCCATGTTGGCAAATAAAACGAATGCCCAGTCGGTTATGGGATTTGGAGCTGCCTCTGCAAAAAAACAACTTGACCTTGAAGCCAGCTTTGACAAACAGCTTCAGGTTAATAACATCAAAGACTGGATGAAAAGGATGACTGCCTTTCCTCATCAGCTTGGTTCGGCTTACGGACTAAACAACGCACTTTTTTTAAGGGATAAGCTTACATCATGGGGTTTTGAAGCACACCTTGACACTTCGTATGTACTGTTCCCTACGCCGAAAGTCCGTATTCTGGAAATGACAGTCCCAACAAAATTTAAGGCATCTCTGACGGAAAGGGCCGTTAAAGAAGACGTCACTTCCGGGCAGACCAAGGATGTGCTTCCGCCATACCATGCATTTTCTGCGGATGGCGATGTAACGGCCGATCTGGTTTTTGTAAACTATGGTATTCCTGAAGATTACGAAGAACTTGCCAGGCTGGGTGTCGATGTGAAAGGTAAGATCGTTATCGCCAAGTATGGTAATTCATGGCGGGGTATAAAGCCAAAAGTTGCCTATGAACATGGTGCAATTGGCTGTATCATTTATTCCGACCCTAAAGAAGATGGTTACTTTCAGGGTGAGGTTTATCCAAAAGGTCCATACAAGAATGATGCAGGAGCGCAGCGGGGTTCTGTAGTTGATCTTCCCCTCGCTCCCGGAGATCCGCTGACAAATGGTTTTGTTGCTGACAAAGATCACAAACGTCTCACGGTTCAGGAAGCACCGAGTATGATGAAAATTCCGGTATTGCCGATTTCTTATGGCGATGCACTGCCGTTGTTAAAAGCCTTGGGCGGACAAGTTGCTCCTGCCGCATGGCGCGGTGCGTTGCCTATCACCTACCACATTGGTCCCGGTCCTGCGAAAGTACATTTGAAACTGGAATTCAATTTTGATATCGTGCCTGCTTACAATGTGATTGCGACGATAAAAGGATCAGAGTTTCCGGATCAATGGGTTGTACGCGGAAACCATCATGATGCGTGGGTGTTTGGTGCCAGCGACCCGGTTAGCGGTGCGGTATCAGAACTGGAAGAAGCACGGGTTTTGGGAGAATTGCTTAAAACCGGCTGGAAACCAAAACGTACGATCGTTTACTGCTGGTGGGACGGCGAGGAGCCGGGCCTATTAGGCTCAACGGAATGGGTGGAAAAATATCAGAAAACACTGTCGGCCAACACAGTTGTTTATATCAATACAGATGGCAACGGCCGTGGATTTTTAGGTGCGGGCGGATCGCATACACTGGAAAAATTCATCAATCAGGTTGGTGCAAGTGTCCCCGATCCGGAACAGGGAGGCACCATAATTGACCGGCTCCGTTCCAGAATGCTTATTGAAGGAACGCCGACAATGAAGCAGGATGCCAAAACAAGAAGTGATCTTAGAATTGGGGCGCTAGGCTCAGGATCTGACTATACTCCTTTTATACAGCATTTAGGAATTGCTTCAATGAACTTAGGCTTCGGCGGCGAAGACAGCGGCGGTGACTATCATTCGATCTACGATTCGTACGACAATTATGTCCGTTTTAAAGACGGCGACTTTTCCTATGGCATAGCGCTTGCCAAAACAGCCGGTCATTCGGTTTTACGGTTTGCCAATTCAGATGTGCTGCCATTTGATTTCAGCAATTTTTCAAACACAGTACAGATGTACGCCACCGAAGTCAAACGTGAACTTGAAGCTGTAAGGACAAAAGCGGAAGATCATAATAAGCTTATCAATGAAAATCGTTTTCAGCTGGCTGCGGATCCAAAGAAAGCTTTCGTGAAACCGGAAACTATGAAAGTAGCGCCCTATATGAATTTTGCCCCTCTGGAAAACGCCTTGTCAACGCTGGAAAAAAGTGCTGCCTTATATACGCAGGCAATTGCTAAAATAGACAATGTGCCAGCTGCCAACCTTGGTAAGCTAAATGAAATCCTATACAAAACAGAAAGAACACTTATCAACCAGGAAGGACTGCCACGCCGGTCCTGGTACAAACATCAGATCTACGCACCAGGATTTTACACGGGTTATGGTGTAAAAACGTTACCAATGATCCGGGAAGCTATTGAGCAAAAAAACTGGACAGAAGCAGAACAAGGTATTCTGCGCGTGAGCGAAGCCCTGAAAACCTTTACCGGAGAAATCGACAAGGCAACCGCTTTGTTGAAATAAATCTGCTGATGATATATTCAATTATAAATAATCTAAAAAAATCTCCACCTGTGTGTGACCTTATAGAGCTAAACCTGTCTATATCCACAGAAACTCTATACACACACTTTTTGCACACTATGATTGTTATCTACTTCATCAGCAAATTAAATTAGCATTCGTTAGCACTTCATTAATACATCTGTTAGCCACCTGTTCGGGAAGCGTAAAGCCAATTGAACAGGTTTTTTTTGTATGCAACAGATTACAATTACCATTCAAATAAGTCAATTGACCATTCATGTACTTTGTATAACATAGTACCTAGCATAACACTTACATTTGTCCTGTTCTTAAATGAGAGCAAAAATCAAATTTAAAATTAGCCAGCCATGAAAAATTCAATTAAATCTCTGATCGCAGCCATTGCACTAAGTACAGTTCTTGTTTTTAACGCTTCTGCAAATGACAAAGAAGCAAAAAAAGCAACCGGTTTTGGTACCGGTATCTACACCTCTAAATCAGGACAGATTAAAGTCTGTATTGACAAGTTCAATAATAAACCAACCGTCATTGTGCTTGAAAACAGCAGAGGTGAAGTTTTATACCGTGAAATAACCGGTAAAAATGAAACAAAAGTAAGACGTTCACTAAACATGAACGACATGCCTTCCGGCGAATACAAACTTCAAATCGTTAGTGGTGGAGAGAAACAAACCAAAATGCTGGAATTACTGGACAAACAGCCTGAAAGATTGATTTCAATGAAATAAACGAAGCTTTGTTGGATACGTCTTTTAACTTCTGACTTCTTTAACTTCTAATGAGAAAATAGGATGCCTACTGTAAAACAGCGGCCATCCTATTTTTTATTTACGGAAGTTTAACTCCTGACTACTTCGACTTCTATAACTACTTGCTAAAGAACCACATTCACAATTCGCTTAGGCACCACAATAACTTTCTTAGGTGTTTTTCCTTCCATCCATTTCTGAACAGTTTCATTGGCCAGCACTTCTTTTTCTATATCTGCTGATGAGGTATCCAAAGCAAAAGGAAGCGAAATACGTACCTTGCCGTTAATCTGGATCGGATATTCGAAAACAGCTTCTACGATATACTTCGGTTCAAATTTCGGGAATGCCGCTTTTGAAACCATTCCTTTTTCATTACCCAGCGCATCCCAGAGTTCCTCGGAAATATGCGGCGCATAGGGCGAAAGCAAGATAACCAGCTCTTCCAGAACAGCCCTGCTCTGGCATTTTAAACTGCTCAGTTCATTCACACAAACCATAAATGCACTTACAGCCGTATTAAAAGAGAAGTTTTCTATATCTTCTTCAATCTTTTTAATCGTTTTATGCAGGATTTTCAGCTCTTCCGGTTTTGCAGGAACATCCTTTACCATCCATTGCCCCAAGTCATTATAGAACAACCGCCAGAATTTCCGGATAAACCGGTACGTCCCGTCAATTCCGTTTGTATTCCAAGGCTTAGCCTGTTCGAGCGGCCCCAGGAACATTTCATAAAGACGTAGTGTATCTGCACCATATTTGGTTACGATGTCGTCCGGATTAACCACATTGAACTTGGATTTGGACATTTTTTCCACTTCCCAGCCACAATGATATTTCCCGTCTTCCAGAATGAACTCAGCGTTTTCTCCCGCGATATCATTACGGGTCGCTTTGAATTTTTCAACATCCAGAATATCATTTTCTACAATATTGACATCCACATGCAAAGCGGTTACTTCATATTGTGATTTTAAACCTGCACTTACGAAAACAGGCTTGCTATAATTCTCGCTTTTAACCCGATAAACAAAGTTACTGCGCCCCTGGATCATGCCCTGGTTGATTAGCTTTTTGAAAGGTTCTTCTTCCGGTACAAAACCTCTGTCTTTCAGAAATTTATTCCAGAAACGGCTGTACAACAAATGTCCGGTTGCATGTTCCGTTCCGCCAATATAAAGGTCGACGTCTTTCCAGTATTCAATTGCTTCTTTGGATGCAAATTCGTTTTCGTTTTTGGAATCCATATAGCGGTACCAGTACCAGCTGCTTCCTGCCCAGCCCGGCATTGTGCTCAGCTCGTACGCATTGCCAGAGCCATGCGCCCAGCCTTCTGCCCTTCCCAGCGGCGGCTCTCCACTTTCAGTAGGCAGATATTTATCAACCTCCGGTAAATTCAGAGGCAATTCGTTTTTATCCAGCAAATAAGGCAAAGGCTGACCGTTGCTGTCATTTTTATAATATACCGGAACCGGCTCGCCCCAGTAACGCTGGCGACCAAATACGGCATCCCGCAAACGATAGTTAATTTTGCCTTTCCCTACACCCTTTTCTTCCAGCCAGCTGATCAGCGTCTGATTTGCTTCATGGAAAGTCATTCCATTGATCATTCCGGAATTGATGTAACGGCCTTCTTTGGTAGAATCTGCCTGTATATCAGTTTCCTTTTGTGCATCGAGAATCGGGATAATGGGCAAACCAAAATGCTGTGCAAAGTTCCAGTCACGCTGATCGCCGGACGGAACAGCCATAACCGCACCTGTTCCATAACCTGCCAAAACATAGTCTGCAATGTAAACAGGTACTTTTTCACCGTTTACCGGATTCAGTACATAAGCACCTGTAAAAGCTCCGGAAACGGTTTTTACATCAGAAACCCTGTCGCGTTCGGATTTCTTTTTGGTTTTATCCAAATAGGCATCAATCTCACTGCGTTGTTCAGGCGTAGTGATTATGTCCACGAGTTCATGCTCAGGGGCGATCACCATGAAAGAAACGCCGTAGATCGTATCCACACGAGTTGTGAAAACTTCTATAAATTGCGCATGGGGATTGGGGATTGAGGCATGGGCTTTTTCCTCTGCCCCTAGCCCTTCGCCCTTTGCTAATGGGAACTTCACCAGCGCCCCAACCGATCTTCCGATCCAGTTGCGCTGCTGCTCTTTCAATGAATCAGTCCACTCAACCGTATCCAAACCGTCCAGAAGACGCTGTGAATAGGCCGTGATACGCATCATCCACTGGCGCATCAGCTTTTGAATTACCGGAAAACCGCCTCTTTCGGAAACACCGTCTTTTACTTCATCATTTGAAAGCACTGATCCCAGTGCAGGACACCAGTTTACGGTTGCATCGGCAACGTAAGTCAGGCGGTATTTTAAAGTGATTTTATATTTTTCCTCTTCTGTAAGAGCATTCCATTCCTCTGCAGTAAAAGCCGGAACATCTTCATCCGAAGGTGCGTTGACATATCTGTTTCCGTCCTTTTCAAATTTGGCAATCAGTGTTTCGATTGCTTCCGCCTGCTTTGTATCGTTATTATACCAGCTGTTGAAAAGCTCCATAAAGATCCACTGCGTCCATTTGTAGTAAGACGGATCGGATGTACGGACTTCCCGGCTCCAGTCGTAGCTGAGGCCCAGATTTTTCAGCTGCTCAATATATCGGGTAATATTCTGTTCGGTCGTGATGGCGGGATGCTGGCCTGTCTGGATTGCATATTGCTCAGCAGGAAGGCCAAAACTATCAAAACCCATCGGATGCAGAACATTGAACCCTTTCAGTCTTTTATAACGGGAATAGATGTCAGAGGCAATATAGCCCAGCGGATGTCCTACATGCAAACCTGCACCGGATGGATAGGGAAACATATCCAGCACATAATATTTGGGAAGCTCTGATTTGTTTTCGACTTTGAAAACGCCATTATTTTCCCAAAAATCCTGCCACTTTTTTTCAATGTCCCTATGACTATATTCACTCATGATCATTTTTTATTGATTATCGGTATTAAGCTAACTGTAATTGAATTTTAACAGATTACACAATTCACCCGCTATTTACACATTTCGTGTAAGCACAGGTCAGTCAAAATCGCCCGCAAAAATAGTTGTTTTGCTTGTAATCAGCGTTGCTTAAGTGAAGAATAGAAATAAAAGACCCTAATAAATGGTTTGTAGAAACAAATTCCCAAACATTATCGGCTTATCTTTTTAAAAGGCAGGCACAGCTTTTTACACAAATCCGGTACAACAACTAAAAACCAAATAACAAATTAAATTAACAGCAAGATGAAAAAATTAATATTTGCACTTTGTGCCATGATGATCAGCTACTCAGCTTCTGCACAGTATGACCCTGCCTTCCGTTTTGGGGTAAAAGCGGGCGCAAACTTGTCTAACATCAATGGCAGCAACGATTTAACTTTGTCTTCGGGCGGAAATGCATTTAACTTTAAGGATAATGACAATCGTTCGCTTGGTTTCGCCGGCGGGGTATTTTTCAGGTTTGGACGCAATGTCTATATCCAGCCAGAATTTTTATTATCTCAAAAAGGAGGAAAATTTAATGTTTTTGAGGACGGTGTACAGAATTCCGATGGCAAAGTGGATGTAAGATTTTCAAATCTGGATGTTCCGGTACTCTTTGGTGTTAGGATCGCGAAATTCTTCCGCATTAATGCAGGACCTATGGCGTCTTTGAGAATGTCGAGCAATGGCAAGATCGGCGATAGTTTTGATGACGTTACAGGAACAAATTCAGAATCAGAATTTAAAAACCGTCTCGCATACGGATATCAGGCAGGTGTAGGATTTGATTTTGGCAGACTAAGTCTGGATGTTCGTTACGAAGGTAATTTTACTGATATCGTAAAGATCAATTTTGATAACGCAACTACGGCATCTCAGTTTGGCAAGAAAAGTAACCTGTTTCAGGCAACACTTGGATTTGCAATTTTCTGATACAAGAAATGTTTAGGATAAATAAGGCGGGGTACATACAGTGCTCCGCCTTATTTTTTTTGTTTTTAGACAGACTTTTTGAATTTCTGTGTCTGTTGATATTTAGTTATATTGCCAGCTTTGGTTTGGGCGTCGGGCCCGGATCAGTTATGTGAACCTGAACTTTCTTTTTTTGTTGTGGCTATAAATACAGATAATGTTAAATTGGTTTTCGGACTGAAATTAAAACAGCTCCGGCTCGATAAAGGGCTGTCTCTCAACGAGCTTTCCCAAAAATCGGGGTTGTCGTTATCTTATATTAATGAAATTGAAAAAGGAAAAAAATATCCCAAGTCTGACAAGATCATCGCTTTGGCCGCCGCCATGGATACGGATTATGACACGCTGGTATCACTAAAACTCAGCAAACGTCTCGAACCTATCTCTGAGCTGCTCAGCTCAAATATCCTTACTGAACTTCCGCTCGAACTTTTCGGAATCGATCCTGCCAATCTTCTTGAAATCCTTTCTGATGCACCGACGAAAATCAGTGCATTCGTCGGAACACTTATCGAGATTGCAAGGAATTACAACATGTCTATCGAGAAGTTCTATTTTTCTGCTTTAAGAACGTATCAGGAAATGCATGATAATTACTTTGAGGATATTGAACTGGAAGCAGAACAATTCCTGAAATTTTATCAGCTCGGGGCAGAAGTGCTTGTGGATGAAGAGCTTTTATCAGGCATACTGACAGATAAATATCACTACAAACTGGAAACCATTAATGAAAAGGCAAATCCGGAATTTGCAAGCATCCGTTCCCTGACTATTCCCGGCACACAGGGAAACAGGCTTTTGCTCAATCCACGATTATCTTCGGTTCAACGTCTATTCATATATGGCCGCGAACTGGGCTATCACCATCTTAATTTAAAAAACCGGCTGCATACAACTGACCTGGTCGAAGCTGAATCTTTTGAACAGCTGCTTAATAATTTCAGAGCATCTTATTTTGCCAGTGCCATTATCATCAAGCGCAGTCTGCTGGTGCCTAAACTTGCCGGTTTCTTTGCACAGCAAACCTGGCAGCCTGAAAAGCTGATCGCCATGATCCATGAATTCAACACTACCCCTGAATCCTTTTTTTACCGTGTAAGCAATATCTTGCCCAATCATTTTGGGATTAATCAGATCTTTTTTTCAAGATTCAATAACTTCTCCGGACAGAATTTGTTCGATATGACCAAGGAGATGCATATTTCCAGGAAACATTATCCACATACAGTTCGGGATGAGCACTACTGCCGGCGCTGGGTTGCATTAACGGTTTTAAACGATCTGGCTGAACTGACTAAGAACAAAGTACAACCCCGGATCTTGTGCAAAGCGCAGAAGTCGACATACCTCGATTCCAAAGATGACTATCTGGTAATCAGTTTTGCACAGCCTATGGCAACCACGCCTGACCTGAATGTGAGTGTATCTATGGGTATTTATCTCGATGATGCAACAAAAGAAAAGATCGCGTTTTTGGAAGACCCTGCTATTGCTGCCAGAATCGTGAATCAAACTTGTGAGAGATGTGCCCTATACGACTGCCGGGAGCGCATTACAGCACCGGTCATTTTACAGAAAAAATTTAAAAATGAGGCATTAAGAAAGGCATTGAAAAAAATGATCAGATAATCCGTTTTTTTGCTAAAGCCCGGATGCTGAAATCAGATGGTGATTAAAATTTTCTTAAAAGTTACAAATAAAAATAATCCCGGATTGTTCCTTTCTATCTTTGTAAAAACTTTAAAATGATGCTATGTCCGGCACTTATGAATTTGAGGATTTTATTTTAAAGCTATCAACACCCTTCTACATCATTCTGATTGCCCTGGAAATTTTTCTTACCAACAGAACAGAACGGCACAATTACTCATTTAAAGACAGCGTAACGAATGCCGTTTTAATGCTCTTTAACGGAGCAGTAGATTTGCTTTTTCGTACTGCTTATGTGGGAATACTGATCTGGTTTTATAATTACCGGGTTGTTGAGCCGCTTGCCAATCCGTATTTGTACTGGACTGCACTTTTCCTACTGGAAGATCTTGCTTTTTATACCCTACACTATGTCGACCATCACAGCAGGCTGTTCTGGGCTGTACATGTAACGCATCATTCCTCCGAACATTTTAACCTCACTACCGGTTTTCGTTCTTCGGTTTTTCAGCCGCTGTACCGCTTTATTTATTTCATCCCATTGGTTTTGCTGGGTTTTAATCCCGCAGATATCGTGATTATGTATTCTGTAACACAAATCTACGGGATTATTGTACATACCGAACACATTCACAAGCTGGGCTGGCTGGAATATATTTTTGTTACGCCGTCGCATCACCGTGTACATCATGCCAGCAATGTCGAATATCTGGATAAAAATATGGGCATGTGCCTGATTATCTGGGACAGGATTTTTGGTACTTTTCAGGAAGAACTGCCATCCGTAGCCCCTGTTTATGGCCTGACCAAACAGGCAGAAAGCGAAGGATTAAAAGAAACAATTTTCCATGAATGGGAAGAGATCGGAAAAGACTTTAAACAGCCGGTTGCCCTCTCTACCAAACTAAAATATCTTTTTAAAGCACCAGGCTGGTCGCCGGACGGCTCAAGACAGACGAGCAAGGAGTTGCAGAGGAAATTGAGTCAGGAGTAAAAAGTTCACAGTTTTGCCGGGAACCTGGCTAACTGAAGTATTATATAATTTACTTGGTTCCTGCCCGGGATATGTCCTGTATATTCAATTTGATGTAAAACCCCATATTACGTACCTTTGCAGCATTAAAGGATAAATCCCTTTCCCATGCAGCAGACACTTCAGTTAACGCTAACACCTGAAATAGCGTTGGACGACGAGAATTTTCGTCAGTTTATCATAAAAAAATTACGTCTTCGTGAAGGAGACAATCCGATGATCCGGAGAACCCGCCAGTCCATCGACGCCCGCAGCAGACAAGTAAAAGTAAATGTACAGGCCGAGGTATATGTCAATGAACTGCCTCCGTCGCTTATTAGCTTTAATACCGAATATCCCGATGTAAGCAACCGGCCTAAGGCTATTATTGTCGGTTGCGGCCCGGCCGGCATGTTCGCAGCCTTGCGACTTATCGAGCTTGGCATTAAACCAATACTTTTTGAAAGAGGCAAAGATGTACGCACCCGCCGCCGCGATCTGGCAGCCATAAATAAAGAGCATATCGTAAACCCTGAATCCAATTACTGTTTTGGAGAAGGCGGAGCAGGTACTTATTCAGACGGGAAACTTTACACCCGGTCTAATAAACGCGGAGATATCCGCCGTGTGCTTGAAATTTTTGTTGGTCATGGTGCAAGTGAACAGATACTGATCGATACCCATCCGCATATCGGCACCAATAAACTTCCGGTTGTAGTGGCTGCCATGCGTGAAAGCATATTAAAAGCAGGTGGTGAAATCCATTTTGACACCAGGGTTACGGATTTAATAGTAGAGCAAAATATTTTAAAAGGAGTAATTACGGATAACAGTAAGGAGCATACCGGAATCGGGGTTATCCTGGCAACTGGGCATTCTGCCAGGGATATTTACGAATTACTTAATGAGAAACAAATACTGATCGAAAGCAAATCTTTTGCCATGGGCGTTCGTATCGAACATCCGCAGCGTGTGATCGACCAGATCCAATACCATTGTGACACCGACCGCGGCCCGTATTTACCGGCAGCCTCATACAGTCTCGTTACACAAACCAGGTATAAAGGTATTCAGCGCGGCGTTTTTTCCTTTTGCATGTGCCCGGGTGGATTCATCGTTCCGGCTGCGACGGCACCGGGAGAAGTTGTTGTAAATGGCATGTCGCCCTCCCGTCGTGACTCTGCTTATGCCAATTCGGGAATTGTGGTAGCCGTTGAAGCAGAAGATATTGCTCCCTATAAAGAATTTGGTGCACTGGCCGGCTTACAGTTTCAAAAAGAAATTGAACAGCTCGCCTGTGAACTTGCCGGCGCTACGCAAACCGCACCTGCACAGCTTGTCAATGATTTTATTAAAATGAAAACGTCAACTGAGTTGCGAGAAACATCTTATCAGCCCGGATTGCAGTCTACCAACCTTTTTGAAGTACTCCCCCCCAATATAGCAAATCCTTTGCGAGACGGACTTACGGATTTTGGCAGAAAAATGAGAGGATATCTATCTGATGAGGCGCAACTGATCGGCGTTGAAAGCCGGACTTCTTCACCGGTTCGTATTCCCCGCGAACGTGATTCCTGCGAACATCCAGTATTAAAAGGGCTGTTTCCCTGTGGGGAGGGCGCTGGTTATGCCGGCGGAATCATGTCTGCTGCAATGGATGGAGAACGTTGTGCAGAACAGCTTGCGAAGTTGTATGCAGTTGTGTAATTTGCAGATAGCATTATTTCAGTAAAGCAAAAAGTATCAAAAAAATACCAATAGAATGATATTAAAAATATCATTCTATTGCTTATATTTGTGTTAATAATGTTTAAGGCGATCATCAAATCACACAAAATCAATAGCTATATCCGAACAAAGCAACACCAATTATAAATTAGCCTCTATGGCCATAGCAGGATCATTTTCCTTATTTACCGACAAACTGATTCAGAATCTGACCTATCCGCTTCCAGGCGAATCGGCGCATAAGGTTATGCAGGCTACTTCCAGGTTAAGGCTGAGTTTTAAACCCAACAACAGAACCAGGAAAAGTGCTGTACTTATCCTGTTTTATCCGCACCAGGAAGAAATTTATTTCCCGCTTATCCTCAGGCCTGCCTATGATGGCGTACATTCCGGTCAGGTAGCATTCCCGGGTGGCAGATATGAGCTGACAGACGAAAATCTTATTCGTACCGCTTTACGGGAAGCGCAGGAGGAAATCGGGTTGAGACTTACAGATGTCCGTATTTTAGGCTGCCTGACAGAATTGTTTATTCCGCCGAGCAATTTTTATGTGTTGCCGGTTATTGCAACAATGCCGTACCGTCCTGATTTTTATCCGGATGCACGTGAAGTTGAAGACATTTTTGAAATAAAGCTGAATGAAATTTCGGATGCTGGTATCATCGGTTCCAGCACGCTGCAGATTCGCGGTGAAGAAGTTCTTGCTCCCCATTATGAAGTGAACGGTTATAAAATATGGGGCGCCACAGCAATGATGATCAGTGAACTGCTTACTGTCATTAATACGATTGATACATCCGAAAAGGATTAAAATATGCCCTTTATTTGCTATATTGGCCATATTTACAAATAATCCGGATCAATTCTTCAACCGCTTCGTGGTTTTCAAAAACTTTGATTCTTCATCGAAGCCGGCAGGAAGATTGAAAAAAAATTTACGAAATATTTAAACTCTGGTTCTTCCTTTATTTATGGACGAAAACGGATCTGCACCTGAAGCAGAAGACAGCGAATTACATGAACAATTGCCCATTTCGGGTTTATACGAAAGTTGGTTTCTTGATTATGCCTCCTATGTAATCCTTGAACGCGCCGTTCCGGCTATTGAAGACGGCCTAAAACCTGTCCAGCGCCGGATCCTGCATGCGCTTAATGAGATGGATGACGGCCGGTTTAACAAGGTCGCCAACGTAGTTGGGTCATCAATGCAATACCATCCGCATGGCGATGCATCTATTTATGATGCCATTGTGAACCTGGGACAAAAAGAGTTGCTTTTTGATACCCAAGGTAACTGGGGTGATATACGTACAGGCGACGGCGCTGCTGCCGGGCGATACATTGAAGTACGCCTTTCCAAATTTTCGAGAGAGATTGTCTTTAATGATAATACTACGGAATGGCAGCTTTCCTACGACGGACGTAAGCGTGAACCGGTTACGCTCCCTGTGAAATTTCCGCTGACACTCTCCCTGGGTGTAGAAGGTATAGCCGTTGGTTTGTCAACAAAAATACTTCCGCATAACTTTTGTGAGCTCATTGAAGCCTCTATTGCTATTCTGCAAAACAAAGAGGTTGTTATTTATCCCGACTTTCTGACTGGCGGACAGATCGATGTTTCCAACTATAACGACGGACACCGGGGCGGGAAAGTAAGGGTACGTGCAAGGATTGAAGAGGAAGATAAAAAAATGCTTGTGATCAGGGATATTCCTTTTGGCACAACCACAACTTCCCTGATCGAATCCATTGTCAAGGCAAATGACGGCGGCAAGATAAAAATCCGAAAAGTGGTGGATAATACCGCTGCTGATGTAGAGATACAGGTTCACCTGGCGCCGGGTGTATCGCCGGATATCACCATGGATGCGCTTTATGCATTTACGGAATGTGAAGTCTCCATTTCTCCTAATGCCTGTATCATCATTGCCGACAAACCTCATTTTGTTGGCGTAACCGAAATACTTAAATACAATACACAGCAGACGGTACATCTTCTTCAGCGTGAACTGGAAATTAAAAGACTGGCACTGCTTGAGAAGATACTGTATGGCTCTCTCGAAAAAATATTTATTGAAAACAGGATTTACCGTGATATTGAAGAATGCGAGACCTTTGAAGCGGTCATCAGAACCATTGATAAAGGGCTTGAACCTTATAAACCGCAGTTTTACCGGGAGATTACGGACGACGACATTGTTGAACTGACCGAAATTAGAATCAAGCGTATTTCTAAATACGACGGTTACAAAGCAGACGAGCTGATGAAAAAATGGCAGGATGAGCTTGCGGAAACGGAAGACAATCTGGCGCACATCACCCGTTTTGCAATTGAATTTTTTAAGGACCTTTTAAAAAAATATGGTAAGGGCAGAGAAAGAAGAACAGAAATCCGCGCCTTTAATCAGATAGCAGCAAACATCGTAGCAGCCAACAATCAGAAACTTTATGTAAACCGTACCGAAGGCTTTATTGGCTATGGCTTAAAGAAAGATGAATATGTCATGGATTGTTCAGATATCGATGATATAATTGTTTTTAAAGCCGATGGCAAATGCCTTGTTGTGAAGGTTCAGGATAAAATATTTGTTGGGAAAGACATTATTTACTGCGCCGTCTTTGTTAAAAATGATGAACGCAAAGTTTACAATTTAGTCTATCTAGATGGTAAAACGGGGGTTTCCTATATCAAACGCTGCCAGATAACAGCCGTGACCAGAGACCGGGAATACGACCTGACCCAAGGGACCCCAAAATCAAAAATTACCTATTTCACTTCAAACGACAACGGCGAAGCAGAAATTATTACGGTAAATCTTACTGCACAAAGTAAAGCAAAGGTGAAGCAGTTTGACTTCAATTTTGCAGATCTGCTGATTAAAAACAGAAGCGCAATGGGTAACATTCTTACCAAATATCCGGTGCGCAAAATAATGATGAAACAAGCCGGACGATCTACGCTTGGCGGCGTGGATATGTGGTTTGATCCGATCATCGGCAGGCTTAACCGGGACGAACGCGGCGAATATCTGGGTAACTTCGGCGCATCAGATCATATTCTGGTTGTTTATAAAGATGGTACTTACGAACTGACCAACTTTGACCTGACTAACCATTATGTTTCGAATGAAGTGGTGCTTGTCAAGAAGTTTGATGCCAAACTGCCTGTTACGGCTATCTATTTTGACGGCGGTCAGAAACAGCATTTCATCAAACGCTTTAACATCGAGACGACTTCGCTGGATAAAAAATTCCTGTTTATCAGTGATGCGAAAAACAGTAAACTGCTTCTTGCCAGTACCGACAAACATCCGAGGATAGAAATCTCCCTGCCAAAAACGGCACAATCTGACCGGCTGAGTACGGAATATGTGATTGAGGACTTGGTTGATATCCGCGGCTGGAAAGCCATGGGGGCCAAATTACCTTATGATAAATTCAAAGAAATACGCTGGCTGGAACCACTTGCTGATCAACCGGAAGAAACGACAGATCAGGATGAGCCCGTTGTTAATGTTGAAAATGATAGCCAGGAAGAATCGGGTAATGAGGAAATTATAGTTGGGGATACATCAGAATCCGATGAAGCGGAAACAGATCCCATCAGCGCAGAAGAACTAGATGAAATTCCGGAAAATGAAGCTGAATTGAAAGATCCCGCAGAAGAAAATAAAAACGTCAAACAAAAAAAAGAAAGTAAAAAAGTGAAGGACCCAAAAAGTCAGTTGGGGCTTTTTGAATAAAGAATAATGCTACAAAGATGTAAAAAATGTATCTTAAGGCTACATTAGCAACAAACACTGCGCTTTCCACGTATCGTAAACAAAACAGTATCATATTGAAACGAACGCGAAGCAGGTAAGGCAGTGTTAGCCATTTAGATTATCCTGAATTTACAGAAGTGAAAAATTTGATCAAGGCTATTCTTCTTTTAGCATTTATCTGCATGGTTTTCATCTTGCTGTGTAATTTTTGGGTTGTTTATTGTACGCGCCAGTTCAGCTTCTTTTCTATCGAAAACCTGCCAAGTAATGATGTTGCACTTGTTTTGGGTACAAGCAGAAATACAGAAAAAGGAAAAGCAAATCTTTTCTTTAAATACCGGATGGAGGCAACGGCCAGGCTGTTTAAGGAAGGAAAGATCAAATACATTATCCTGAGCGGGAACAATGATTCACAGTATTATAATGAGCCGCTGGATATGAAAAAGGCATTACTCAATCTGGGTGTTCCGGAAAATGTGATGACACTGGACTATGCAGGCTTCCGTACCTTCGATTCAATTGTGAGATGCAAAGAGGTTTTTAATCAGGATAATTTCACGATTATTTCTCAAAACTTTCATAATGCCAGAGCATTGTACATAGCTCGTAATGAAGGAATTAGCGCTATTTCTTTTGCTGCACAGGATGTTCCTGACGGATATTCCATTCGCACTTTGATACGGGAATATCTGGCAAGGCCGAAAGCCGTTCTGGATGTTCATATTTTAAGACCGGATGCAGATGTTACTTCCAACACAGAGATTAAAAAAAATTGAGAAATTTCAGGAGCATAAATAGTTTTTACGTGCACAGGCCATGACAGATAAATGAATAAAATTGTATTTTTCCTGATCTTTATTGTTACTGGAATCTTTGGGAAAGCTTATTCCCAAACGACTTATACAATCAAGGGGCGTATTACAGATGCTTCCAGCGGCGATCCGGTTTCCTTCGCCAATATTGCTATAAAATCTTCACTTGCAGGCACTACAACAAACTTTGATGGTTTTTATCAGTTAAGTTATACGCCGCCAGCGGATTCACTTATCGTAACCTATGTTGGCTACGGAACAAAAAGCAAGGCCATTGCACAAAATCAGGCTGAACAAACGATTGACATTCAGCTTGCACCTACTTCTCAACAGTTAAGAGAGGTAAATATATTTGCCGGAGAAAATCCTGCTTACCCGATCATGCGAAAAATTTTAGCGAACCGCAAGCAGAATAATTCTGAAAATTTAAGCGCATACGAATACGAAAGCTATAACAAAATCCAGATCGATATTGATAACCTTTCAGAGAAATTCAGGAAACGAAAGGCCATTCAGAAAATGACGCACATTGTCGATAAGTACGATGAAGTTAAGGGAGAAGATGGCGAAACGATCATCCCTATTTTTATATCTGAATCTGTATCTAATGTTTATTACAGGAACGATCCGAAAAAGAAAAAAGAAATTATTAATAAAACTAAAGTTTCGGGTGTCGGGCTGACTGACGGAAGCCTTGTATCGCAAGTAGTCGGATCCTCTTTTCAGCAATATAACTTTTACAATAACTGGCTCAATATTCTTGAAAAGGATTTCGTATCCCCTATTGCCGAAAGCTGGAAAATCAATTATGAGTATTACCTGGCAGACAGCATTTCCAATGGAAAAAGCTATGATTACCACATAGAATTTGAACCGAGAAGGGAGCAGGACCTTGCTTTTACCGGCTCTTTCTGGGTAGATGGAGAAAGCTTTGCACTGACACAAATTGACGCCGGAGTTGGAAAAAGAGCAAACCTTAATTTTATTGAAAAAATAAAAATTCAGCAATCTTATGACTTCTATGAGACTGAAAATAAATGGGTTCCGCTAAAAACAAGGATATTAATTGATGTTGATGAGCCAACGAAACAGACAGCGGGAATGCTGCTGAAGTTTTACTCCTCAAATTCCAAATACAAGATTAATCAACCGTTAAATTCTAAATTTTTCGATACGGCTATTGAACTGAAAGAAGATTACATGCAGCATGATTCGACCTTTTGGGAAAAAAGCAGGCCCGAATCGCTGACACCTTCAGAAGTTCTGAGTTTCCAGCTTGTTGATTCTTTGAAGGTTCTGCCGGTAGTTAAAACCTACACGGAAATCCTGAACATATTTGTGAACGGCTATAAAAAGCTTGATAAATGGAACATCGATATTGGTCCGTATCTCTACTTGTATGCCAATAACAAAGTAGAAGGGCATCGTTTCAGGCTTGGCTTCCGAACAGATCCGGGATTTAGCAGAAAGTGGATTTTCAGTGGCTACGGGGCATACGGGACGCGCGACAAGGAATTTAAATATGGTGCCGGAATGGATTATATTTTATCCCGTAAACCATGGACGATGGCCGGCATTTCCTATTCCAAAGACCTGGAAAGGCTTGGCGTTTCTGCTGAGACAATAGGCCCGAATACACTTTTTGGCGCTTTTTCAAGATTTGGCGCTTTTCGCAGGGCTTATTGGCAGGAAGATATTTCAGCGTATTTCAAACGAGAAGTTGTTAAAGGCCTGACAGGAAGCATTCAACTGAAACACAGGGAGTTTTCCCCTCTTTTCCCTTTTGCATACCGAACAAAGCCTGATGCAGGTACAGAATCTCCGCTAAAAAGCGCATTTGATATTACGGAACTGAATTTTGAGGCGCGTTTGGCCAGAAAGGAAACGTTCCTGCAAAACGACAATGAACGCATCAGCATGGGTAACGGAAATTCTCCGGCTTTTACATTACGATATACCGTGGGAATGAAAAATCTATTTGGCGGGGATTTCAACTACCAGAAGCTTTCCCTGAACGTAAAACAAAGTTTCCGGGTTGGCATATTAGGCCGTACAAAATACAATCTTACCGTAGGCTACATCCCATCCACCCTTCCCTATCCCCTGCTTTATACCCCGCTTGGAAATGAGTCGTTATTTTACGTGGACAACGCATTTAACATGATGAGGTATTTTGAGTTCATCAGCGACAGATATATAGCATTGCGGATGGAACATAGCTTTGAAGGTCTGCTTTTTAATCGTCTCCCGGCTATCAGAAGGTTGAAATGGCGCATGCTTGCCACCGGAAGGTTGTTTTATGGAAGCGTGAGTGATGCAAACTTAAACCTTACTCCTTCCACAGACAGTGATGGAAACGCCATTCCAACATTTAATAAATTACATGATGTTCCCTATATCGAGCTTGGTTACGGAATTGACAACATCTTTAAAGCGGGCCGCATCGATTTTATTCACAGGCTTACTTATTTGAACAATCCTAATGTTACCCCTTTTGCGGTCAAAATCTCGTTCTGGTTCAGTTTATAATACAATCTTTTGATTACTGAATTCTCATTACATCACGTTCAGAATAAGTGAGGAAAACCTGTTCCCCAACTTCAATACCTTTGTTGTTGCGGTAAAATGCCAATGGTCCCTGCTCGTTTCTACATTTTATTTCCCAGTGATTTCCATGAAAGCGGATTGCTTCTACCACACCTGTCCATTTACTTTTTTCAGGATTTTTTGTCCTTTTAATTTTTTCCGGACGAATAAAAAGCTTTTTATCCGCCGTTGAATCGGCCAGCCAATTGATGTCACCAGTAAGTTCAGCAACATAACTGTTTACGGGATGGTTATAAACTTCCTGCGGAGAACCAAACTGCACAATTTCACCGTCACGAAGTATGGCAATCCGGTCGGACCAGGCCAATGCATCCGATGCTTCATGTGTCACGAATATACAGCTCATTTTTTGCTCCTGTCTCAGACTTTCAATCGCATCAGCCAAAACCCTCCGGTTGTGATTATCCAAATGCGCAAACGGCTCATCCAGAAGCAGTACATCGGGTTGTTCAGCCAGTGACTTCGCAATTGCGGTCCGCTGTTTTTCACCACCTGACAAAATTTTCGCTTTTTGCTTCCGAACAGACTGTAATCCCGTAATATGAAGCAGTTCGTCAACGCGTTCTGTTTTGTATTCAGGTTCATAAAACCGGAGCGAATAAGCTATATTTTCCTCGACGGTCTGATTTGGGAATAACTCAAATTCCTGATGAATGAGTTTGATCTGCTTATGTCCGGGAATGAGTTCTCCGCTGACCGGGCGCAATAGCTCCTCTTGAAAAAAAACGGAGCCGGTATCAGCATCTAAAAACCGGCCTAATATCCTAAGCAATGTACTTTTGCCCGAACCGCTTTCACCTAAGATACCCAGCCATTCACCAGCAGACAAATCAACGTTTACATTTGACAATACGGCTGTATTGCCATAACTTTTTGATATATTTTGAGCGCTAAGCGTAAGCTTCTGTTTTTTCATGCTACGCCCAAATCACTTTATGCTCAACAGGTGTACGACGTGCCGGAACTTCTGCGGCATCATGATAACCCATAAAAAATAGTCCGAGGCATTTTTGGTTTTCAGGTAAATCCAGAAATTGTCCCAGCTCTTTTAAAATGGCAGGACTACTCCAATAGGCTCCTATTCCGTAAGATGTTGCAGTCAGCCACATGTTCTGTACGGCACAGGCGACGGCTGCCGTTTCTTCCCATTCCGGAAGTTTTTCAGGATGAAGCTCAACATTGATTGCAATGACACAATCTGATTTTAAAACTTTCTCACTTGCCGCATCATATCTCGCCTGCGAAAAAGACTCCGGAGGTGTATTGGCCTTGTACCGCTCAGAGAAAAAACCTGCCAGTTTATTTCGGCTATCGCCCTTGAAAACGATAAAACGCCATGGTTCGGTGAGCTTATGCGTTGGCGCATAATTTGCATTTTCCAGGATAGTATTGATGATTTCAACCGGAATTTCTTTTTCTATATAGCTAGGCGGAAAAATACTGCGTCTGCTCTGAATAATTTTATTAATTACTTCTGCTGGGTTACTCATAGATATATAATTGCTGTATGGTGATGACTTCTGCAAAGCTAAGGAATATAATTATTGACTGTCGTTCGAAAAAACGATCGGCAACAGTAGTTACCGTTTCATTTATAATCCCATAATGCCAGCGATTGAGTCAGAACACCATTAACCAAGATTTTTTCTTAGCGTCCTTTTATTATTTTAACTTGCACCTATCAATTTAAAAACTCGCTCCAAACCTATGCTCGTTACTACTACACCTAACATTGAAGGCAAGAAAATTGTAAAATACATTGGACTCGTTAACGGAGAAGCTATCATCGGAGCCAACGTTATGCGGGATGTAATGGCCAAAATAACCGATATCGTAGGCGGAAGATCAGGAACTTACGAACAGGGTCTCAGAGAAGCCAAAAGTATTGCCATACGCGAAATGATGGATCAGGCACATCGCCTCGGTGCCAATGCCATCATTGGTGTTGATCTTGATTTTGAAACGATCGGAAGTAACGGAGCCATGCTCATGGTTAGCTCAAACGGAACTGCAGTGATCATTGAATAAAGTCAAAACACCTGCCTGGCTATCTGCGCAACATTGTCGGATTTCCCCATTGTATAAAAATGTAGTACCGGTACACCGTAAGCCAGCAATTCCTTACATTGCTGTACGCCCCACTCAATTCCAACCTGGCGTACATCCTTGTCTGATGCACATTGTGTAGCTGCTTTTACAAGGTCTTCCGGAAACTCAAGATGAAAAATACTGGCGAGTACGGTAAGTTGTTTTTTGGTAGCAAGCGGCTTCAAACCCGGAATAATAGGGACGGTAATGCCTTCTGCCCTGCATCGTTCAACAAATCTGAAATATTTCTCATTATCAAAAAACATCTGGGTAACGATATAATTGGCACCAAGTTCGACTTTACGTCTCAAATGTTCATAATCCGTATCAAAACTGGTTGCATCCAGATGTTTTTCAGGATAACCTGCTACGCCAATACAAAAGTTGGTGGGTGCAGTCTCCGTTTCCGCATTCAGCAGGATTCCGTTGTTCATATTATGAACCTGCGTAACCAGCTCGGATGCATAGGTATGACCGCCCTTTTTAGCCTGAAAAACACCGGCCGATTTCTCAGGGTCTCCCCGTAAAACCAGAACATTGTCAATACCCAGATAATGGAGGTCAAACAGTACATCTTCTGTTTCCTCTTTTGTAAAACCACCACAAATTACATGAGGCACTGCATCCACATGAAACCTTTCCATTAAACGTGAACAGATACCGACCGTACCAGGTCTTTTGCGAACAGGGATTCTTTCGATCAGGCCGTTTGTACCAACACGGTCGATAAGTTCTTCTCTATGATAAGTTACATCAATGAACGGAGGTTTAAATTCCATCAAAGGCGCTATTGAATCAAACAACTCATTGATATTCTGACCTTTAACCGGAGGAATTATTTCAAGAGAAAATAGTGTCTTGCCTTGTGCCTGGTTAATAAACTCGGTTACTTTTGTCATGTAGAAATATGCTGAACGAAAAACTTTACAAATGAACAGCATTTAGCCTATCAAACCAATTTGTAATGCACAAAAAAATGGCTTACCGCATTACAGTAAGCCATTCCACGTAAACCCTCCTCTATCAGTGTTCGTCAAAAAAGTTAAATTGGATAAGCTGACAGGCGTCAGGTCCAGAGTAACAATTTGCTTGACTGAACACTAATAACTAAAATTCTGTGCCAAAGTATTAAACATTTTTTGGATTTACAACTTATAGGAGAGATTTAGAATCAGAATGTAGTTAAAGTACTACAATATAATAATAAAGTCCTTTGATGTTACTTTTCCTTTTAAAAATCGACAAATTCTATGCTTACTATTTCAGCAAAAAAGGGAAAAGCTTCCACAATATGTTACATATAATAAATGAAGGTCAGATACTGATATCTCTTGTCATTTCAATATGGTCAATGAGGTCTTCCTGATAAATATCACTTGACTTTATAAATCCGAAAAACTCATAAAACTTTTTAAGATATAACTGTGCGCCAATCCGGATAACTGTTTTTCCATACAGCTTTTCCAATTCGATTATAGACACTTCAAGAAGTTCAATCCCCAATCCACGGGCACGTCCTTTACCGGAAACGACAATCCGGCCAATGGATGGATATTCATAGGAAAGACCAGGCGGAACAATCCGGGAATAAGCCAGTAAGCCATTTTCTCCGTATCCCGTCAGATGCATACATTTTTGGTCTTTATTATCCATGTCCAGGAAGTTGCAGCCTTGTTCCACAACGAACACTTCACTTCGCAAACGAAGGATCTGATACAGTTCTTCTCCTGAAAGTTCATTGAAAGTTTTGAGCTCCCATGCCAGTTTTAAATTCATTTTTTGACAAATTAGTCTTGAAAGGTTACTGTTTTATGTCTGTTTTAAACTGTCTTTTATAAATTTGCAACATAATTAAGGATAGCTTGCCAATAACACAAATTTGTTTTAAAGCTGAATAGAAACTCTAAAACAAATTGATTCGGGTAAGTACCAGAATAACAACCTCTTAATCAAACAGAAAAATGGGAAGAGCCTACGAATATAGAAAGGCGCGTATGTTCAAACGTTGGGATAAAATGGCAAAGACCTTTACCAGGATTGGTAAGGATATTGTTCTTGCCGTAAAAAGCGGTACTGCTGACCCAAACACAAATGCAAGATTACGTGTGCTTCTTCAAAATGCACGTGCCGCCAACATGCCGAAAGAAACGGTGGAGCGCGCAATAAAAAGGGCAACTTCCAAAGACCAGGACGACTACAAAGAAATGGTCTATGAAGGATACGGTCCGCATGGAGTAGCAATTCTTGTTGAAAGCACAACAGATAACCCAACCAGGACAGTTGCCAATGTGCGCAGCTATTTCAACAAGCTTGGCGGCAGCCTGGGTACAATGGGCATGCTGGATTTTATATTTGACCGCAAGTGCATTTTTAAAATAAAAAATGATGGTTCCAAAGATGTGGAAGAACTGGAATTTGAACTGATCGACTATGGCGGCGAGGAAGTATTCCTGGACGAAGAGGCCAATCAGATTAATATCTATGGAGAATTCACTGCATTCGGAACGCTTCAGCACTATCTGGAAGAGAATGGTTTTGAGATTGTGGAAGCAGACTTTGAGCGCATTCCAAGTGATACCAAAACATTATCCGAAGAAGAAACGGCTGAGGTTGAAAAACTGATAGAAAAAATCGAAGATGACGACGACGTTCAGCGTGTTTACCACAACATGGCGTAATTTGTCTTTCTACTCTATTATAAGGATTTTCTGTTCTTTATTCTGAAAGCGAAAATTTTCCCCTTCCGCTTTTCCTAATAAAGAAATACCTACCGGAGATGAAGACGAAACTGCAATAACAGTTTCGTCTTCATATTTTAGTATACCAAGGCTGACCGAAATAAAAAACCAGCCGGCCGTAGTCTGAATCAGCGAACCTATTGCTCCTCTTGCCGAAGCGGTATTGGCTGCAATTCTTTCCAAAACCGTTTTCTCCAGCCTGATCTGCTCATATTGCTTTGCGTGCATATTTCTATCGAGCTGCCCCATTGACCGTGAAGTTTCATACTTATCCCCCATTGAACTCTTACCCTGGTCATTAGCAGATTCCTGTGCCGCTTCCATAGCTTCCCACGCAACCTGCATGCGTTCATCAAGCAAATCCTTCATATGGGCAATCAATGCAGTCTTGTTCATTTCAATTCGTTTAAACTTTGAAATACAGGATAAAACCTCATTTCAATTTAGTACATTTTAATAAAGGGGGCGCAAAGATACACAAGTGAAAATATTATAGCAGGAAACAATTGATTCTATCACCTAACTCTTTGACAGTATGTAATTCCCGCAAAAATTATTCTAAATTGTCGGGACCCTATCAGTCAGATTCGTTTGATAGTCCAGAAATTTTAAGCTTTGAATTCATAAGAAAATACCATTTCCATTTTCTCATTGGCCCCAACCTTACTATCTTTGCCAAACTTCTTGAATATAAGCAATGACAAAACTTTCGGTCCGGCACTTACTTGGAATTAAAAACCTGAACGAGAATGACATTCAAACAATTTTAGAAACGGCGACTCAGTTTAAGGAAGTCATTAATCGTCCGATCAAGAAAGTACCCTCCCTCCGAGACATTACCATTGCCAACGTTTTCTTCGAAAATTCTACCAGAACAAGGCTCTCTTTTGAACTTGCAGAAAAAAGACTTTCGGCGGATGTAGTAAATTTTTCAGCTTCCGGAAGTTCGGTAAAAAAAGGTGAAACGCTGCTCGATACAGTCAATAACATTCTGGCCATGAAAGTGGATATGATTGTGATGCGCCACAGCAGTCCGGGTGCCCCGCATTATCTTTCCAGCCGGATTCCTGCTAATGTCGTAAATGCAGGCGACGGAACGCATGAACATCCAACCCAGGCATTACTGGATGCATTTTCGATGCGTGAAAAACTGGGCGATTTAACCGGCAAGAAAATTGCAATTATTGGTGACATTACCCATTCACGCGTTGCGCTTTCAAATATATTTTGTCTTCAGAAATTAGGTGCAGAAGTAATGGTCTGCGGACCTTCCACACTCATCCCAAAACATCTGGGTGAACTGGGTGTTAAAATCGGCCACGATGTAAAAGAAGCACTGCAATGGTGTGATGTTGCTAATGTCCTGCGAATACAGCTTGAAAGACAGCAAATAAAATACTTTCCTTCTCTTCGCGAATATTCACTTTACTTCGGTATTAATAAAAAAATGCTGGATGATCTGAACAAGGAAATCGTACTGATGCATCCCGGCCCGATAAACCGTGGCGTAGAGCTAACCTCCGATGCCGCTGATTCAAAGCATTCGATTATCTTAAACCAGGTAGAAAATGGTGTTGCTGTAAGAATGGCGGTTCTTTATTTACTTGCTCAGCAATAACAAACTTCACTATAAATCATCATTTTGGTTTTGAACAAAAATTAAAATGATTAAAATTCTGTCTTTTCTTAGTATGCACGCATACTAATTTGCTTTTTTAGAATAAAGGCATTGACGAACTGCCTGTTTTACTCATTCATAACCTTTGAAAAATGCAGTACCAGGAAGGAATGCTTCGTGACGGAGCCTTACAGGATAAAACGATCATAATTACCGGAGGCGGTACAGGGCTTGGAAAATCCATGGCGACTTATTTTTTAAAGCTGGGAGCCAACGTGGTAATATGCAGCCGGAGAATTGAAGTTCTGGAAAATACGGCAAAAGAATTATCTGAACTTACCGGCGGCAATATTTTACCTGCAGTCTGCGATGTCAGAAAAACGGATCAGATCGAAAACGTAATCGCCCAGGCCATTGAAAAATTCGGAAAAGTCGATGGGCTGGTAAATAACTCTGCCGGTAATTTTATTAGCCCGACCGAAAGGCTTTCTTACAAAGCAGTTGACGTTGTAGTCGATATTGTCTTAAGGGGAACCTACTATTTTACACTTGCTCTGGGTAAATACTGGATTGAAAATAAGATTAAAGGAAACATACTGAATATCTCCACAACGTATGCATGGACCGGATCTGGCTGGGTTGTGCCTTCCGCCATGGCCAAGGCGGGGGTTTTAGCCATGACAAAATCGCTTGCTTTTGAATGGGCTGATTATGGCATCCGGTTAAATGCAATCGCGCCGGGCCCCTTCCCCACTAAAGGTGCCTGGGACAGACTTTTCCCCGAAGAACTGGCTAAGAAATTCTCATTCGAAAACAGAATTCCGTTACAGCGCGTTGGTGACCATCAGGAGCTTACGAATCTGGCAGCATACCTGATATCCGATTTTTCCGCTTACATGACAGGGGAAGTAATCACGCTCGATGGCGGTGAAGTGCTTGCTGCCGGACAGTTCAATTTTCTGAAAGATGTTTCCGAAGAACAGTGGGATGATATTGAAGATCAGATAAAAAATGCAAACAGAAGCAGTAAGAAATCAGAATAATAATTTTCTTCCGGTTTTATTGGGTAATTTTACCTGTTCGTTCGTTATTTGACAATAATGATGAAAACATGTATATGAAAACTACATTCGGAGTATATCTTTCTTTATTGGCCGCTTTGGTGATAGCCGGATGTGCGTCGTCGGGCAAAACTTCCAAACCCCTCCCGGAGGCAAAAGTATATTCGTCGCAGCAACCTGCTTCGGCAGCACCTGTAAATGAAGAACCTTCTTTAATATCCATCCAGAGTAAATATCTTATCCGGGACTCCACGCAGGTGAAGGTTTATCTTTATGTAGATGCATACCGCGGGAAAAACACAATCTCTGCTGATGACTTTATCCGGACATACAACCTGAACTTTGTAATTTATTCAGATTACGGAACCCGGGACAGGCTTGGTTACGGCAATGTAAAACTGAATGAATCCAATGTAAATAAGGTCGGCAATAAAATTGTTATCAGCTTTGATGTAAAAAGTCCTAATAAGGATTATGGTGTGCTGCTAAGTGAAATCAGTCAGTCGGGGACTTTGAAAAAAGTACTCAATGATTTAACAATCCGCTTTAAAAAGCAGTCTGCCAGTGAGCTTTACGGTGTATACACAGCCGCCAGTGCCGAACCATTACAACGGCATTACATCAATTCCAATGAACCTTTCACAGTTAAAAGGATCACGGAAAATACGGATCAGCTGCACGTATTTTATTACAAACACAGCTTTGATGCAGCCGGCTCGCCCATGAATACCGCACCGAAAACGGTATCCAAATCCCTTGAAGTCGACAGCTCCTTTACCATCAATACAAACGAAACCTTACGTTTTGAAAAAGAAGGATTGTATAATATTTTTTCCGATACCACGCAGTCCGAAGGAATGGGATTACTTGTCGTGAACGAACGTTACCCTAAAATGACACGGCCGGAGGCTTTGCTGGGGCCGTTGCTTTATATGAGTACCAATACGGAGATCAACGAAATCAAAAAAGCAGAAGATTATAAAAAAGCATTGGATAAATACTGGCTGAACCTCATGAATGGGAATGCACCTTTGGCGCAGCAGTCCATCCGCTCATTTTACGGACGCGTGGAAGAAGCGAACCAGCTGTTCACAACCTATAAAGAAGGCTGGAAAACCGATAAAGGGATGATTTACATCATTCTTGGCCCGCCGGATAAAGTACAGAGAAGCAAAGACCGTGAAGTATGGACATATGACCAGCGCGGTAATGCACAGAATGTCAATTTTACTTTTAATCGCAGAAACAATCAATTTGTGGACGACCATTATGAGCTTGTTCGGTATGCCGAATATCAGCCAATCTGGTATCCAGTAGTAGAAGCATGGAGAAACGGAACTATACGGTAAGAAAACCCGCCCCAAGACAGTCCCAGGCCGATATGGTTTTTGGTACACAGTCTGTACTTGAAACCCTTCGTTCAGGAAAAGAGATCGAACGGCTATTTATTCAAAGAGAGCTAGGTCTTTCTGAAATCGAAAAACTGGCAAAGGAACTTGGTGTTCCTTATCAGCGCGTACCTGTTGAAAAGTTAAACCGGGTTACCCGGAAGAATCATCAGGGTGTCATTGCATTTGTTTCGCCTATCCAATACATGCCGTTGCATAATGTGCTTACACAGGTTTATGAGGAAGGAAAAACACCGCTTTTACTACTTCTGGACCGCATTACGGACGTTCGTAACTTCGGTGCTATTGCACGGACGGCAGAATGTGCCGGTGTACAGGCACTGATCGTTCCAACAAAAGGCGGTGCACAGATCAATGCGGATGCGATGAAAACATCATCCGGTGCACTGAACTTCCTGCCCGTTTGTCGTGAGCCTAATTTGTACGAGACATTACTTTATCTAAGAAATTCCGGACTGCAGATTATTGCCTGTACAGAAAAATCTGACAAATCACTTTATGAGATTGATTTTTCAATTCCGACTGTGATCATTATGGGTTCTGAGGAAGATGGTATTTCAAAGGAATTTATTCAACTCGCAGACAGCGGAGCAAAAATCCCATTAAGCGGTCAGGTAGAATCCCTGAATGTTTCGGTGGCAAGCTCTATTGTATTATATGAGGCAGTAAGGCAAAGAGTTAAGTAATAAATATTAAGAAACTCCTTAATCTGCTTTTTAAAGCTAGGTTAAGGAGTTTCTTATTTAGCTGAAAATCTATTTATTCAGCACAGGTATATTCTTATTTCAAAGGAT
>Ga0265797_10000999_pt1 | contig 51003 bp, 57 predicted proteins | sample P2T30metagenome_FD_192433 | JGI IMG/M metagenome (GOLD analysis project Ga0265797, IMG submission 192433) | Plant litter microbial communities from East Loma Ridge, Irvine, California - P2 T30 | ecosystem: Environmental > Terrestrial > Plant litter > Unclassified | place: USA: California...
CAGGAAGCTTACGCCTTGACGATAGGAACGATAATGACGACGAGCAAAACACAGATTCCAATACCAATAATGATTCGCATTCGCATATCTTTCCACCTGTACTCTCAGCATTTATCATGAATATGATAGGTATAAGAAACATACCACATCTGCTTACGGACACGGTTTGCCCCGCGTCGGAAACCTTGGGCTGATACCGCGAGATTATCTTTTTGTTAGTCCACTTCTGGTTACGGGTGATTCTGTTGCAGATAGCGTCCACATACCGGTCTTGTCCTGTAGAGCATCTAGCCTTTCTCCCCTCTCGGCAACTTTCGTGATGTTCTGGTGCATGACCTATTGGTCAGCTCTTTGAGCGTCATGGCGACCTCTACAGCAGACTCACATCAACAGTCTCGTCAATTTGGGCTTGAATGTTCTGGATCTGTCGTTCGGAAATTTACGAGACCACGAAATGCGTAACGAGAAGAGAGATTAATGCGGTAACAAAGGCGGTCGAGAAAGACATGGTGAGCTACTCGTGCATCAATCATAATCTTGACGCACCTTCTGATTGCTCTGTCCCTGGGGCTGTCCAGAGGGTCCAACACCGGCATTAGAGCCAGAAGGGATATAAGGATCGTACGGTTCGTTCGACCTGTTTATCAGCTGGCGTTGAACCGACGGTTTCCAGCTGAACGTACATTGTTATAGTTGTGTTGTTGGATATAGGTTAAAAGAGTGAAGTTAAGTGAAGGATGCGAAGCCAAGAGATGCACAGCTACTTAGCTATACCTTAATTCCCACTTTGGGTAGATTAGATCGTGGGAAACTGACGCGAACATTAGATTCACGCGATTTCTCTTTTGGCTGTCTCTCCCCCGCCTGACTACACCTCATGCGCTGACGATAAGTGACTACTGCATCCAAACTCGAAATCAGCACGATACCGCATCGAACACATCTCAAAGAGAATTACTGATCTATACCGCGGATGCTGCGGAACCAACGTTCGTGGCGCAATGCGATTTCGGACAGTAATTGCCAATGTCGGCTTACTACATAGTAGGCTACGCGACGCTTGACTCCACGGCTCGATAGCTGACCAACAGAAATAGTACGATCACTCAATGCCTTATCGAAGCTATGCATCATTCGCCTCTCGACAGATACCGTCCACTTTATCGTACCAGGAAATGAAGGAAGAGAAGGTGTACAAGTCTGGTCGTAAGTCAGCTTGTAGGTTTTCAAGTCGACTAAGCTGATCTGACAGACAAGTGAAAGTGGTAAGCTACCGGTATCTTGATCCCACCCCAAGCTCACAAGATAGGATACCCTGTTCAGCAATTACCGTATAGAATCGAATAACAATAATGAAATCTGGCTCGAGATCCAGGTCGAAGCTCTCCTAAGAGTCCTCAAAAGCTGTGAATCATCAGGTCAGTTGTTTCACGCGTATCGTTCAATGGAGCTGATGGATAGTACCGGCTACATACAACGATTCTCGCTCAGCTTTGACAGAAGGAGAAGTGACGCTCAAGCTGAATCGACGGCAGAGCGATAATGCCCCAATTTGGGCTTTTGAGATAAGAGGCAAAGTAAGCTATAGAATCCCTTGTATGGAATGTAGCTAAAGATCAGAGCGCTCACGATAATGCGATGACGATTTCGCACGAGGTCAAAATTCATATTCTCACACCTCGGCGTCAACAGGAATTGAACGAACCACTCTGTCCACCCCCTGATGTCAGTCTGCCTGCTGATCTTCCCGCTGTGAGAGGAGGACTGATGATTAGATCCACATCCTCTTGCCCAGTCTTGTCGATCTCAGAAATATCGTCTCGAGACTCGGTCAGATGGCTAGTGATGTCAAGCTGTCTGCCAATTTGGTAAGCTATCAGTAGCTGATTAAAATGGCTGGAAGCTGACAAATCAGGAAGGCACGTTGGAGCTATCGGTCGACTCAAGAAGTGTGGATCTGACTACAACATGGCAAAGGCTTCATATCCCAACTTCAACTGGTGAGCTACTGGGGACTCTACAGAGACATAGCTGAGGTGCAGCCGATGCGGATCAAAGTCAAGGACGGCCAAAGAATCAAATGTACAGCACGACAGTATCCATCAAGGCATTGCAAAAGTTCTTAACGAGTCATCTGGTCGGAGGGACTGCTATTGCATGTACGTCTGCATCAGTTGGCGGGTGTGATCCATCGAGCTGATGTCTAGGTATCTGCGAACGCCATTGTGTGATTGCCTATGTCTACATCGGTAAGTCTTCAGGCTTGACAAGATCACTGACACAAGAGCACTGACGGTTAGGTGATATCAACGACGCAGGTGGTGTCCTCACATTCTTCATTCCTGCCAAGAACGTCAATCCCGACGACTGAGCGAAGATTCAAGGGGATTAGTTGTAAGATGTGGAATTAGAGCTAGATCGAGTAGACAGAAAGACGCAGCATTTGTATCAGTACCAATACCAATACCAACATGATCATGATTCATGAATATAATACAATATGAGTGGTTATAGCTCTACCCCATCTATGATGACTCCAGTCTTGGGTCATCTACTCTCTGGTGTAACTTCAACGTTCCCTACCACACCTGTGCTTCCCCTATCGCCTAGTTTCTCCTGATCACTTAAATGATTCCCTCTAAATCGTCTACGCATATCCAACTAGTAACGTCAGCTCAAGTGTTCGGCATCCAGAAGGTTCGACATGGCTTTGAGGAGTGAAATGGATGTAGAGATAGACATACCATGCCGCGTTTACAGTCTGTAAAAGAAGTAATTAGATGCTGGCATCTTGCAGGTAGATCTTGGCGGTTCTTGATGCAATCAGATATCGATCGATCTGACTTGAGAACACTAAGTCGTTAATTCACGATCTGGATATGGCATGGAATTGAGTTGCGAAGGGATGGAGCTTTGAAATAACAAGACCTGGAGGGGAACTCACCAATCTGATCGGATAACGCAAGCTACTAGTTCCTGTTTGATTTCTATACACGCTTCTTGAGGCATTTTGCTTTATTGAGGCTGATAGGAACGATATACGCTATTGATGATCCAGAGAATACGTTTGGAGAACAGCGAGTGTTGTATGTTTTCGATGGTCGGATAGAATAGAGGTACAGAGTGGCCATGAATCTACCTCGGATCAACTTTCTATCTTGATCGGATCTTTCCGGCTTTCAAGTTAAGTGACTGTCGACCCTATGCACTACTGTAAGTACAGTACACAATCAGTTGTGTCTTCGAAGCATCATGGGTCTCTTTAAACCTAAGAAACCAAGTCAATACCCTTCGACGTTACTTTGGTTCTTCGATCAGGTAAGTATGCTGTTCTCATATAATGTCTGCATGTAGCGTATATGAAGTTAACGGCAGACACATGTAACGGTAACAGCATCAACAGCTTTGGTGCTCACCCTCACCCGTAATGCGCATGTTGCATGGTTCTCTATCGGCGCTTTAGGCTCTTCTCTCACTGGTGAATCCACTCTGCCACACCAATGAGTCATCACTGATAACCAGCAAAGCTAGTCAAAGGATTCATCCGTGATCCTCGTCCACCACCAAAAGAATCTTCCTCATCCCCCGTCAGGCCCAAAAAGACATACGGATTCCCCTCGACACACGCTACGGCACTATCTTTTTACTTCTTCTACCTCCTTCCAATCCTCCTATCAACCCCAACTGGAAGTGTAACCAATGCTATTCGGATCGGCGGCGTTGTTGTTGATTTCGAAGGATTCTTCTATTCAAATGCCTTTATTGGATTCTTACTAGCTTATTGGCTAGGCGGAATCTGGAGTCGGGTCAAATTGGGATATCATACAAAAGAACAGGTTATTGGGGGAGTGGTATTCGGTGCAGGGCTAGCTATGGGTTGGAGGAGTATTTGGCGGAATAACGAATGGGTCAGGAATGGATTAGCTGGACTCATAGATTTCGTTTGGACTGAAGGAGTCAAGGCTGTTCGATCCATCAGAAGCGAATCATAGAATCATAGTAGAAGGGGCGTTATATACATTCATTCTTCATGCTGTGACAACTGTTGCCGGTGATGCTATAGACTACCATGCTGTTATAATTTCCTGCCTTCTTCAGTCCTTGTCGTCATGTTACAATCTTTTGATTCGATTTCCTTCTTTGCCGTTATTTCTTCTGATCGTTCCCTCGCACTTAGTCGAAGGCGGTCTGAGTGGGCGCTAGTCCACGATTAGGTCGACCGCCTCTGAACCCTCCATCCCCACCACCCCCTCCTCGACCACCGTGTCCTCCACCACGACCATTGTGTCCGTCGTAACCGCCTCTTCCTCCACCACCGCCATATCCACCTCGTCCACCAAAGCCACCACCATTCTGGCCTTGCTGGCCATAACCTCCTCGGCCACCGTACCCGCCCCTACCGCCGAAACCACCACGTCCGCCTCGGCCCCCTCGATGGTTAACATGCTCATCGGTTCTGTACCCGCCAGCCTCGCCAAATGTATCGAGATTCCTGTCCCTCTCCTCGTTTCTGCCAACCTTCGCCGTCTCGCCAGATAGACCGTCAAAGAAGTCATTAGACTTCTTGTATGCCCCAGCCTTCTTGTCATCTGAAGCTCCTCGAGCTGCCTGTGGTCGAGACGAGCCTGCTTCTGCGCCATTCTCGATTTGGTTGGGCCCTCGATGGTCTTCCCGATTTTCCTCGAATTGACGAGTGGATGAAAAGTCGAACGCGGTGTCAGGGACTGCTCCGGGACGAGTAGCGAGATCAGAAAGGGATTGCTGAACTCGATCCATTGTCGTGGAGATTGATGATTGTCGTTCTTGATGATGAGGTCGAGATGGGAGATCGTGACGGTTCTGGTGAGGTGGTGACAACTGAGATTGTTGGTGTTGTTGCTGTTGGTATTGCTGATGACTGGGGGGAGGAGGTGCACCATGGGTATAAGGTGCCCGCGATGGGCCACCTGGTCTATGCTCGCTCTACTTCGTCAGCTTTGAACCTTGATGAAGGTGTTAAAAGATCAAAGTAGGAGATAGATAAATCAGAAGGAAGGCAACGGAGTTGTCCACATGGGTTTTGCGCTCTCGGACAGTAGCCCGAAGGCAATTACATCCGAAAAATGTTTCATCAGGAAATGGGTGAGAGGGTGGGTGCAGGGAAGCAGCTACAGTATAGCTCTTGAGGAATATGAGAAGGGATGAAGGAGAAGGTAAATATGGTGGATGACGAGAACAAGACTTACAACTGATAGAAGAGTGGGATCAGCAAGCTGAGCTTCCGATTCGTAATTGGGTTCAACGTAATTCTCAATCACAGAGAGAGACTCAATCCCGTCTGTTCTATACTATTAGCTGGCTGCTGTGAAAAGAGAACAGGCGAGCTTACTTGAATCGAACCCATCCTAGGTTCTTTTTCGTTGGTGGGAATTTCTTGGTAACTGAACGATCTTCTGTTCCCCAATTCCACACTGATTGTCAGCTCACATCTATCATCAGGATGAGGTAGCTTACCAGACCCCAGACAGACAGTCTGTGCTTGTTGATCGATATGATCAAAGATCCCGGTATATCGAATACCGAGGTGAGAGATAACCTGGAATGGTTTTCTGATAAATCAGCTTTGTGTCCCATGAGAGTAGGAGCTGATGTACCCTACGAATTGTTGATAGTCTACACCGGACATGATGAATACAAATGGGATATGGGAAAAAGAGGAGATAGAAAGGTGAAAGGTAAAGAACAAGAGAGAATAGCTTCAACAGGTGGGGGTTTGGTTCAATGTACCGTGGGATTATTTACAATAGCATTTTATACATTTAATCCCAATTGATGAACGTCGACGCGAGTGATTTCATTCGAGCTGTTGATTTCGATACATCGACACAAGCAATGAGCTCAATCATACCGGAAGCCGTAGCGGCTGGGGTATGGTATCATCTAGCTCGACGGGGAATCACGACGACCACAGTCTGGTAGGTTCCGCGACTGCCTTGTCAGTACAAAGCTGATTGTAAGGCTCTCGTGCAACCTCCTCGACACTTTCCGAGCTTTACGTCTAATCAGACCCAATGGTCGAGCAGTGGGCCAACGCACTCGCAGGAGAGCAATGCGAGATTCCCTTATATGCTGGGTCTCATTCGTACGTAGACTCTGCGCAGCCCTGTATGCTTATGGCTGACGAGATAGATCCTGGTTCAACAACTGGGTGGAATACCGGATAAATTACTTGGCTGGCTGCCAATATATTCCCTCTTGCGAAGTATCGCGGTAGCTGGATTCCTCCTAGCTAGGGTTTCAGTAAGTCAGCTTGCCGTCACGTATCGAAGCTGATAGCTAGGCATCGGAGACTATCTACATCAATCTAATCCAGCCAACTTTACGGGAGTACGAAGCGCCCATCGACCTCTCGATTGAACTCGTCTCCTCGGTCATCCTGCTCGTCTATCACTTCACACTTCAATATCCACTTATTCGCGTGCAAAGTATCTCGGCACCCTACATCAGTAAACTGGCTTCGCTGTTGAAGACCTTCAAAGGCAGTCCTGCTCCTACCGTCTCTCTTGGCGAGAGTATCATCGATTTGACACAGGTAGATTACGAAGATCAGGAGATAATCGAGATCACGGATAGCCAACTACATGCTCCAACGCCCAGTAGCAGCAAGATTCAACACTTGATCGAAGCCTGCGAAAAGAGGTCGCCTACTCGTCCGACCACAGTAGAACACTCACGCCTACATTCGACCATGACTGGAGCTGCTCGCAATGTCGAGTCGGCGAGAGCGGACAATACCAATCGAGCCGCACCATCTACAGCACCTCGCCCGGCGACTCAGTCGACTACCCGTGTGCCGTCCCGTACCGCCACCTCGCAACCCCGGGTCCCGGTTAAAGCCTCCCAAGACACTCATCGCCAGCCTATCGTCCAGACAACCGCTTCTTTGGGTACAAAGCCCAAAGGAGTCCTGGCTGACTTGCGCCCTGTATCAACAGCCAACAGTGCAAACATTGCCCGAACAGACCCACCTCTAGTCAAGGCTAAATCCGATAATCACCTTAAATCAACCAAACCTTACGTCACCGATATCACCGCGACGCGACCTATCAAATCCGCTCCCACCCGTCGACTAGCCGCAAATCCACACCCTGGCGACGACCCCAATAGTCCCCGAGCCAAGAAGTTAGCGCATGCAGTAGAGAGGGCGCGAGAGATCCGGGAGAGAAGAAGAAGGGAACCGGGAGTGACGCCTGGCGAAAAGCGTCCACCGCCTTCAATGAGTGTTGTAGATGCTCCTGGTAGTAAGAGGACTAGGATATCGGTAGTCAGGGGATAGCAGATCGCTTAATTAGAGCTTGTACTCGTGTCGTTTCAGTTGTATATCATACTCTAATCGCCCCATCCTTCCGTCGGAGAAGAGGTTCAAACATGTCCGAGCTTGTGCCTGACTCCTGGAATATCAGGAGAGAGGGGATGGGGGTGAGTCTGCGGTCACACTCAAACATCCTCTTTCATATTGAAGATGGGCTATTCGGTATCATCGTACACGCACCGATACTGCATGCTACGATGCTGTGATGGAAGATGACATCTGGAATCGATGATGAAGGGGCCGTTCGGGAGTCAATTGTCTTTGAAGTCTAAGGGGTGTGTGTGTGGCTTCATCTCCCTTTAAGATGGTCAAAGCGGGTATCATCAAAGGGCTAAGCTAAAGTAACATTCAGCCAACGGAGATATGCTGTAACACTCTTACTCTTACTCCTACTGCCCTAACTCCAGATACCAGATGTAAGACAACACACTCTCCAGGTCAAGAATGATGACACCCAATCTATCTTCTTCATTCCTGTCATTCCCTATTCAATCATCTCCTCGTCTTTCTTTCCATCGACACCCGAGTAACGCCAGTCCACCCTCAACCACTACTTCGACTGCCTTTCGACCCGACTCATACTCCCATCAGAGACGTCGTCCAACTCCTATCGACTTGTACGCACTCCCTACGCTTGAAGCTCTACCTACGCCGCCTTCGACCAGTAGTCAGAGTCACATCAGCTTCGACAGTACCAAGGCCAAGGAGCCGAGGCGATTGAAAAAGGCTCCGAGTCAAGAACAATTGAGTGGAAGGATAATGAGGTCATTCACCAAAAAAAGGATTGGGAAGGAAAAGGATAAGGACCAGGATAAGAACAAGGACAAGAAGGTCAACACGTCTTTCCTCCCATTCGACACTGATCCGCCCGCTTCGGCTTCCCGACGTCCTTCGGCTCCCGCTCACGCACAACAATTACCTAAACCACCTACCGGTATGGCAACACGCTCTAAACCACGTCCTGCTCCACTTGATCCTGCTATCTTTGGTCATCGACTTCAAGTCGTTAGAGCTGAAGATCTTATCGATATGGTATTACGACTAGACTCTGAAGCTAGGGTCCAAGCCATTACACGTTCTTTCTCGCCCTTTGGAGTGGATCAAGCTCCACCACCTCGCCCACCTCCCCTCGACCCTAGTGTCTTTGGTGCTAGAGAGATGAAGGTCATACGATCGGAAGATCCAATCGATATGGTACTACGTCTCGATGAAGAAGCAAAGATGAAAGCGATGAAACAGTCTTTTACGCCATTCGGTGGTGGACAAACGTCGATCTCGAACAACGCCCAGCGGTCCAGAGGTCAGAGTCTAAGTCGAGAACCTAATCGTTCGGTCACTCGTGCTACCGAATCAAGAGCTGGATCAGTCAGGCTAAGAAGTCATGGGGCGATGCCGAGTATCCAAGGGGTGATTGAGGGCGATGACATAAGGACAGATAGGGAGAGGAGGGATACGATGAAGTTACCAATGATGGCTCCGCCGCCAACGGGTATGCCAACACATCACTCACCCACCTCGACCAGCTTCAACGTGGCTTCGTCACATACCGCTACGACCCCTCGAGAATTCTTCTATCCTAGCCCCGAATCCCCCCGTACCAAAAGGAGTGCCGTTCATGGTTTCACAAATCGTTCTCAACCAAGCCACGATGCTACCGTTGATGAATCCCCTACTCTTGGCTCCGTCCGCCTTCCCGAGATGACGCGGATCCAATCCCTCTCTCCCTCATCGATTTCCGCGACCGATAGCGCATGCCTGTCAAATACCTATGTCGACCCTGACGAGGAACAGTTGACCGCTCTCGAAATATTGGAAGAGTTGAATGGGGGCATGGAGGATGGATGGGAGTTTGGAGTTCTTGATTCCCAGCGGAATCAAGCTGGACTCTATAATCGGAATTTCAAGCAGTATGGCATAATGACCACCCCTTATTCACCTACCACTATCATTACTGCTGGCCATCACAAGGATGGAGCGAGTATTGAAGAAGTCGCCAACTCAGTCAGGTCATGGAGGGAATCCCGCAAGAAAGGTCGACCCATTTCGGAAAAGAGTGTAAAGTCCAAGAATGGTTCTCTGAAGCCGAAACCCTCTTATGACGGTCTTCAGCCACTGTACGAGGTCCACTACTCGATCGACAAGGAGATGATCAATGCTCCTCAGATTCCACCAAGAGCGCCCGGTCGTTCACTGCCCCCGCTCAAGATACATGTAGAAAGGGTTGTTTCATCAGGATCTGCAATGTCGGCTATGGACGTACCGATTGTTTTGGACTCACCGGTGAAGGCAAAGTATACGAGAGATAGCGCAGATACGGTCAGGAAGCATGATATACCTGAGAGTGTCATCTTGAGGTAGGTCCAGAAGCCCACTCAACCCGGAAATGGTGCTCATCGTTCAGTCCTCCTACATCACCTACCCCTATTCATCAACGTCCACTACCGCCAATACCCACTGCATCTCCTCGCACTAGGTCCCTCAAGACCTCGCTCAAACAATCCGACAGCATCACCAGGCTTCTCCGAGCCAAACGAACCAATAATGGTGAATCTCCCACCCTGTCTCACATGCACCATTCTTCCCCTCCGGCATTCACCCAGCCTCTTTCACCCCTTGATACACCACCACCCTCTTCTCCTCGGCCTCGTCTATCCGCTAGAGATGAACCTCATGCAAACCTCCCGAAAAGATTCGACTCGTCATTTTCGGTCGATAAATCACAATCTCGGAAACATGGCATGACGGCTTTATCTTTCCTTGCTCTCGAAGACCCTACATTCTCGTGGACCGACAAGACTGCTGCTACTACTTCGTCCGCGAGTAATAGGAATAGCCTGGATGGGAAAGTCAGAAGGGAAAGTGCATTGGCGCATATCATACCTCCGGAGGAATTGGCGAAATTGGTAACTAGACGTCGAGCAAGTTCTGATTCGGGTCATAGTCGATCATCCGTCATTCCAGAGTACTACACGGAGGGGGTGGATGAAGAAGGAGATAAGAGAATAGGAAGGATGTCATTTGGGTTATCTCCTCCTCCCAGGCATAATCGGCGGTCTTTCGAGACTCCGCCAAGATTGGATGAAGAGGAAGTTTTACCTAGCTCACTTTCCCCTCCGCCTCGACCCCGTCAGTCTCTCTCTACTAGGCGACCTTCCGATACTCCATCGACCAGTAGTTACCGGTACGATCACCTCCAGCCTTCGCCCGCCGGTTCACCGTTTACGACGACTCCTTCTCCTAGTCATTCGTTCGCCAGATACCATCCAAGTACTCCATCACCCATCAAGGAATCGTCAGAAGACAATGCCTTCGGTTATAATTACTCTGAGTTAGGCCATGCTTCGGAACTGAGGCAAGGGAGTCATGAGAGTCTCTCGTCACCTTCGAAAGAGATGGATAAGCAGGCTTTGAACGAGTGGCTGTCTAAGCCTAGAGTACGGAAGGCCAGTGTGCCTGTAGAAGGGATTAGTAGGAGGAGGGGCATGCTTATATAGATACAGGACTGTACTGTTTGGTCAGAGTGGCGAATGTCATGTTTATGTTTCGTGATTGATCACTCAACGTCTGTGCGTACGGTTCTTCAAGGTATTCACTCAACGTTCTTGATTTCATTTCTCTTCCTTCTGTACTTCTACCTTACTTCCCTCTACCATCACATCCTCATCAAACCCTGACTCACTCACCCTCCGAAATCGTAACACGGTACATGAAAACCGATCTCACGGTGAGCTAAATACGCCCGTTGGTGGCTGTCCAAGCTAACCATCAGAAAATGCAGACTCATCCACCGAGCCCGAAAACCTCTCCTCTCAGTCCACCCAGATCCCTGCTCTCCCTTCCAAGAGAAGTCATGTCCGACGTCTGCGCTCAACTTGATCAGAAAACCGCAATCAATTTACTCTTCGTTCATCGATCATTACATCAACCTGCCGAATCGAGGATCTATCGTGATATTACCTTATCAATTCCGACTTATTGGGGTGAACCTGTCCTCATTCGACCTGATATCGAATACGGGTCGGACGAGTACGTCGCTTGGGCAAAAAGACGATCCATGAAGGTCGAGTTGGCTGGCAGAGCTGAGGCCAGGAGAAGGGCGGAGGAAATGATCATGTCGCTGTCGAGGGGAGTTGAGAGATGGCGTTATGTCAAGAAGCTGGTAATCGAGCCTAGGGTTGAAGCCAATAACGCCATCGTACAAATCCTTAGTCTCGCCAGGAAATATGTCACCGAAATCGAAATCATCAAATCACGAGATCATATCTATCGAGATCAGTGGACCCCGACACGAGGAGACACCTTCTGGTCCAAGCTCGCCGGCTTCGGGTCTGTCAAGCAGTACAGCTTCCCCAACCTGGTCAAGGTCACCTCGAGTCTCGAAAGTTGGGAATGCAGCTGTCTTCCGGAACTCTTGCTTATCAGAGCGCCGAGATTGGAAGTAGTCAAAATTTCAAGCGATCTCACCTACGACGCTTCCTCCCACGCGGAACCGAGGTCATATGAGGACGGATGTGACTGTCTCCACGATGTAGATGTAGACCCGCGATTGGACCACGTCCGAGCGGGCTATCATAGAACGCTTCGAGAAGCGACCATCGACTGTTCTGTGGATGAAGACAACGATTTCCCATCAGCGCTAATCCTCAACGTCATCCTTGCGAACAATTTGGTCAAGTTAAGCTTGACCGTCAACGATGTAGTCGATGATGACGGCCTCGGGACGTCTGTTATCGCGGAAATCATTCATCATCATACTCTCTCTTATCTCCTATGGAACGTGTCTGAACGGCCAATGCCCTTAGCCTTGGGTCTGATGGCTTTTGCTTATAGACATGGTGACGGACAACTATTTGCCTTGCAGGTCTTGATCTACGCATCTCCGCTTTTCGACTTGTCGCAAGAAAGACTTGAGGTCAGTTCCTCGCGGACTAGCTTCGTCTCAACGCTGATCTGAGCAGGAGGTCTATCTTCCAAGACACGAAGTATTCGTCAATCTCAAGTCCTTAGGGATCCGCACTGCTACGCAAGCGACCAGCAGGGCATCTGTCAAGGCTCAACACGCTACTTTCAACGATCACATCGGATCGGCTCAACCTATACCGCAAGCTCAAGCACTCAATATCCTCGGTCTCCAACATTTCGACGTCATACAATTCATGCCGGAGAACGGATCGTCGGAATTCGTCCCTGTACCACAATGGGAATCAACCGGGACTCACGGTATGATCATCACGACTCTGAAGTCTGATGACGGGACTGAGCTATTGCACATCAGAACCTACTCTCGAGCGATCATTCAAGAGAATACTGATCCGACTTCCACCCAGGCGAGTTATGCTACCTCGGATTACCCTCAATGGGAGGATGCGACCTACTACGAAGGTCTGACCGTACCTTTGTCGGTGATGTTCGAAATGAAGCGAGTCCATGGCGGAAGTGAACCATTGGTCGGACGAGGAGTCGATGTAGGAAAGAATGCTTGGCAAGTATTGCTGGCTTGGAAAGAGGAGAATCATCCGGATACCGTGTTCGAGGGGGTCGGCGCCGCAGTTGCTGAAGTGTCCAGGGCGATCGAGATGGAAGACAGCGAGGAGGATTGAGCGGTAAGGAACGCGCAATCTCATCATGGAGGTTCGTCGGAACTCATCGCTAGAGATAAGTACTTTGTGCAAGGGAGTAAAAAACAGATGCATTGATGTGCTTGATCTACTGGATGTACTGAAAGCTGTACCTCATGCGCCAACTACGCTCAACGTCGACGACCTTCTTTGCTCCTTGACAACATCGGCGAGGTATGTGATCTTGCTCTTTGACGATGCCGATGAGGAGTCGGAAGCGAAGCTCGGCGTCAAGCTTGCCCGTTTGAGGTGACCGGGCTGTCCGACACCGAAATCCTTCTCTCGAGCTGTGTTCGGCGTCAAGATAACAACAGGTCGGACGACGGATAATTGTCCATCGCCTTGAACGGTCGCAGGTACTAGACTACTTCCATTCAGTACAATCTCCATATCGATATCACCATCTTTCGTCCCTGCTCTCCGTAATGCTTCCGGCCTGGGTCGAGCCGTATTCGCCTGTACACTCAGTCCTCGCTTGATTGCTGGCACTGGCTCTTCGATATGAACTGGAGGCGCAGAGCCTTTCCAAGCTTGAAACAGCTGTGCACTTTCGACATCTGATACTGCCGAATGACATCCCTCGCTAGTGGCTGTACGAGGTGTTTTCGGTATATCGTTCTTCGATGCCGAACTGGCAGACGGTGGGAGGGAGTAAGGGAAGTTGGTGGATCCACCTGCTGATTTCATGGCTAGTACTGAGGTGGCTATACCAGCTGTCAAGCCATCGAGAGCTTCAGCGATAGGTGGCGAGCCTGTCGAGTGGGGGTGCAGGTGGCCAGTACCAAAATGACCACCGAGTTTGGGAGATCGAAGATGTGCTAGGATGATAGAGTCGGGCCGACGTTTCGTCTTGGTCCTACCCCATCGACTTGGAGTGGTGGTGACATTCTCTACTCGAGCCTGCTCCTGACCGCTGGGATGGGCAGAAGGGTCAAGGGTCTTAGGCGAAATCAAGGGCGAAATATCGATCATCGGAAGTCGTTCCCGTTCGAGAGGTCTGGGAAGGGAAGGGCTTTCACGGTCTTCAGGAGCCAGCATATTATCTCTATTGTCTCGCAAAGTGGTCGAGCCGGGTACGAGGGGATTTCGCGCAGCTACGAGATTATCTCCTTGTCTTGGAGGAGTACCTTTTGGCTGGGTAAAGTCGATTTGAGAAGGGGGCCGCGCCAAAACTGAAATCGGCTTGGCGAAACGTTGATCCAGATCGGTCGGTGAGGGCGGTTCCATCGTTGCACCAGTGATATACGGCACAATCTCTTCCATACCTCCCAATGCTACCTTCTTGACCGATAGACTAGCTCGTTGAGCTCGCTCGATAGTGAACGAAGTCACACTTGGATCGTCCAGGGTGCCGAGGGTAGAAGTGCCGCTTTTCTTTCTTCCCTGACTGTCACTGAGACTCACCATACTTGGCCTCCTGGAACCTTTCAAAAGGTGTGGATCATCTACAGAACCAATTCGATCCGCTCGGAAATGGTCTAAGGCTTCTGAAGAGGGATCGGCGGGTAAATGGTGATTGGAGAGAGTGGATACTATCGATTGGAGACGTTGTCGAGTATCGCCTTCCTTGCTCGTGCCGATCCTAGTGAAGTCGATAGCTTGCTCGGTGTAGATCAGACCGTTGGATGAGGGAGGTGAGGGCTGATGTAAGACAGGAGGAGGCATTTCGCACATCGTCCTAGGAGGCGGCCGGAGTGAAAACCGAGCCCAATCGCCGCTATCGGTATCGACCGAAGGCTGGAAACTATGATCTCCTTCACCTTTTGATGTGCTCTTCCTCTTCTTGATTCTAGTATATACCAATAGACTTAGTGTGATCGAACCCATGAATGTGATAATTGCTGCTATCACCACTGGTGAGGTTAGCACACTGAGCTATAGATTTACTTACAGCTTATTTTCAGACCGTCAGATATCATTATATGTTGGGAAGCATTACAGGGTAGCTAATGAACATGCAGATATGAATCATCCGATCAGCAGAGATGATCAGCTCCTGGGGGCATATCGCAAAGGAAGTCTTAGATGGGTGAATGAAAGGAGGTTACCCGCCACTGCCACTCGGTCTGCCACAGCCGCCTCAAGCCACGACATGATCTAACCTAACCGCCTTGAACCGCTAATGCTGATATACTATCATACCATACACCATGTCCAGACAAGATCCAGAAGCACAGAACTTGACGGCAGACGACTTCGAATATCGCTCAGATGAAGATACGCCTGAAACAAATCAAGCGCGTCCAGCTCGACCGGCTCAGCTGGCATTCAAGTCCCAATACACCATTCAGACTTCAGAACGATTAAAGGGGGTAGCAAACCGGATCATCTTTAGTCGATACTATATACTGTTCTACTTTATCATGATGTCTTTGAGTCTGACGACGGTGGTGATGAGCTTGATGGCAACCCGTGAGCCCTGCCAAACTACCACAAGGCCGAGCTGATAGAATCAGACAAGGGCATATGTCCACCGCCGGTTTGGCATATTCTGGAAATAGTGATTAACGGGATGATGGTAGCGGAGGTGTCGACTAGATGGGTGGCATATGGGAAGGTGAGCCAGCTGGTCCACAATACGAGGAGGAAGCTGAATGGCAGAAATACCCAATGACGATACTGAACGTCCTGGATCTACTGCTAGTAGCTTTCTGTTCCTTGACTTTGATACTGGTCTTCATTTGGCCATGTTCAGAGGGTGCTAGAGGTAAGTTAATATCTCCCAAAAGTTGACTGCGCTGAGAATTTCAGAGGAGGAAATATTCGATACTATCCTACTTGTCATCCGAAATGCGGTTCAATTCCTCAGACTGGGCAATATCCTACGCCGGTAATGCTGACTTTCTCCACTCAGGACACCCTCGCTGATAGTATAGGTCCGGCCACTCAGTTCTGAACCCACCCAAACCAATCGACCTATCCCAAGCACGTACGGCATCCCTCGCACTAGACCTAGATTTGGATTTATCGGACGACGAAGCAGTCGCTGAACGTCAATTACAGGGAGGGAGTAGACGGACATTAGCTGGAAGAGGAGCTACCGGCTATGCACCCATATTTACGGATGAGGTGGATGAGGAACCAGAAAGAAGGCCGGTGGCTCCTGCGAATGATGCTGGAAGGGATGTGTTAGGTGAGGATGATGAGGATCTTTGGGATAGAGTTGGGTAGATTGTTTTGTAAGTTGTTATGTCATCCGATAATGGCTATCTGTTCCTCTTCCGGTCTCAAGGACACGAGAAGGGCCTTTTAGGTCAGGAAGAGAGATCGTTGCCGTCCACGGCGCACCGTCAAACCTCGGTATGCCGCCTCTCCGACATGAGATCGTCTTTCGGAACGATGCATGTGCCACGACGCGGTAACGAACCCGAAGCCGAACTCGTCCACACTATCTCGATTCGTATGGACACGTTGAACAGGCGCCACGAAGCACGAAGAGTCCCGGGATGCCCAAATATACGGCCATTCATATCAACACAAGCAGCAATCAACACAAATCCCTACCCACGCCTATCTTCCCCATCTGGGTCCTCATACACCTCAATCCTGCTCTGATCCTGCAATCTTGCCTTTCTCACGAATTCTCCATAGTCTGGATCTTCCGCGAGCTTACTTTCGTTCACGTGCAGCTTAGGAAGACCGACGGGTTCCGGTCGACATGTAGTGGTCACCTCCGCCCATGTAAAACCATGACGTTTGATCCGCGTTGGATCGTGGCGGTCCTATATTTCGGCTCAATGGTCCCTGAAGACCGTGAGGTCCTTGATGGGAAACTGACTTGGCCACTCGATCTGCTGTTCACTGGTTGAGCGATAATGGTCGACCGCATGCGGTGCCTGTAAGAGCCTGGTACGTTCCTCGGGATCGCTTCGCACGAGTGATCATAATGCGATTGCGGTGTCACCGGCCCAGAGGTGGGGCCTACTACATTGTCATCAGTCCGGCTGATCTCGTTGCATCTGAGTGCAATACTCACCTTTGGATCTCGACCCACCGGTGAAATCATCGGAACTGGGTACCGTCGGCCGCTTTACCATACTGTATCGGGTATCGCGGTCACAAGTCTCTCGTGGGTGTTTGTATGGACTGCTCGAAGCGAGCGAAATGCGACGTCGTGATGCAGTATCGTACGTCCCACCCTCTTTCCACGTATGGCGAACACGCTCTTCAGGAACATATCTCTTGAGGCTGTAGTTGTATCTGTAGAACGACCCTTCGGGAGCAACAGTTCGGGTAGACATGTATTTCGGCTGGCAACTCGGTCTGGTGAAGGCTTTATGTTCTCTGAGGATACGAAACAAGAGAGACACAACCCCTGATCCCAGCGCACAGCAGTAGTATTCCGATCGTACCCAACCACTCTCGTGAGACGTTCTTTCCTTTGAGGCCAAGGGGTCAGTGGCGAGACTGAGGAACATCCGGCCGGGCTAATCCCCCTTGTTCAAGGCTGATGTTTGGCTGCGGCTCCAATTCAAAGGAGCAACAAATCAAGAAAGGTATGGCATGCATAAGGATCCCGAGCAGAAGAACGTAACGAATCGTGGCCAGGAGCGTGTGAAGGTACTGGACAAAGCAAGCAGCTGAGACGGCATCAGAGACGCTAGTGTTGGGATTATCAGAATGTGTCAGTCAAGACGGGAGACATTCCAATAGGAGAGGGTTCCTCCGTCAGCCCAGCTTTGGTCGTATCGATGGCATCTCCTGCCACGCTATGGAACAATCACGATACCCACACGTCCAGGACCGGAGCGATGCGTAGACTTCTCACCGAGAGCGTATATAGAGGTTTGCAGACACGGCACTTGAAGAGATACGTGTAACATGTACACGGACAGAAAGTTGAGGAGGTCCTGGAGCGAGGGCGCTGTTTGCTAGCCATCGATCTCAGAAGGGTCTCTAACGGCAATAGGTCAGACTTATGTCTAGCATCCTAGATCATGCTGTATGTCTTGGAAGGGAGATAAAATCAAAGAATCGCTTGTCTTCATGAGCCATCTAGCGCAAGTACTGAATAAAGATACTGATTGCTGTCATCGCATCACCGGTCTCTGATAGACCTTCGCTGTTGAGCAGCTTTGAACAGGTGCTCCGGTCCGTGTTTCTCCCTCAAGTTCCCCGTCAATCTTGTCTCTACAGATAGGCCGTTGTTCGCAGCCGAGTCAGGGGTGTTCTTGCTCGTCTGAACATCGATGAGCTCTCTTTGTAATTGTTGTTCTCGTTCTCGACAAGCGGTATCGTAGAATGGCTCTCTAGTCTTGCTTTCCATCTCCATTGTCTGTTCTAGCCATTGTCCTGACAGAATACTGCGAATGTATCGGCCTGCGCGCTTATCTCCTCTCGTTATCGCGGGGAAGATACTGTCTTGCCACGTGCGGACTGGCTCAGCAACGTCTGCATCAAATCGTTTCGACAACTCTCCGATGGAGCCCAACTTGAATAGAACAACAGCGACTCGTTGATTTTCGGTAAGAGAACGAAGAATACCTAGCGAGAGTCAGGAAAGCCTCATTCAACGAGACTGCTTTATGACTGACCATCCATGTTCGATCCGTAAGTCAGGGCAAGGTCATGCTTGACTGTTGTCCACGCAACGTCCCTCTCCACATCGCTCATGAATCCGGCCCAGTAATCCAAGGGAAGCTTGTTGGGCTCTCCCTTTGAATCCTTATCATCCTCCGCTCCGGGGTAGGAGAAGTTGTTATTTGTCTTAATGTCGCGCTTGCAGTCTCGACGGTCTGGAGTGACTGCGGTAGGCGTGTCGAATGACCCGGCGTCCCGGGCCCGCGCATTACCACGTGGATTTGAGCCTTGTCCAGAACGAACATTCAAGCCCGATGGGACTTTCGCCCGATCGGGAACACGATATCCCCCCGGTCCGTCATGTTTGTCTGAGTTTTGCGCTGCAGCAGCCTGTCGGGAGGAACGTGCACGGATCGGCTCGTGCGATGCAGATCTCTGACGTCCCAAGTACTCAGTCCGGGAGGGTGGTGGAGACCCAGAAAGTCGACTGGTCCGAGTCTCACGGCGGCCGCGGCTAGTCCCAATGGCAGGATAGTTTGGGTCACGATAACGCTGTACCTTGCGGCTGTCGTGCGGATGAGATCCTCCAACAGTAGTATTACGTTCGCCGGAGCCTGTGTTTCCACGCGAGCGCTGTGATGGATACCGACTAGGGGGATGATAGTCGTAACCATCTCCATTCTCTCCGGGCCGAGGGGAGCGGCGGTCACGAGTCGTCTCACGCCCACCCCGTCTATCCAGAGATCGCGAGGTGTGGTCGCCTGAGCGAGATCTGGACCGCCTTGAGCGCGCTTTGCTCGTAGTAGTACCGATGGTGAAACCGAAACAATCCATATTCGAGATCGTCCAGGCTTTGAGCGGTGTCAATGATATCTTGTCGAATCCGACGTGTTGCAAGCTGTTTGAAAGATCGACGTGGCTAGATGGATGCAAGAATGAATGAATGAAAGATCGAAACGTCCACTATGAGTAACACCTTCTTATGCTGAGCGCTTGAACAATCAGGCCTAACTCGCATCAATGGGACGAAGGCTTCAACGCGGCGGACGCGCCAGCTCCACGTTTGATGAATGGATGTGCACCGCCTCTCGGAATGTTGCACCTTTCACCCACTCCCAGGACCGATAGCTCCGTAGCCGACTCCAAACCAGGCGTAATGAGCACAGAGCCTGTTGGGAGGGCATTTACCCGTACGTAGGCCCAATGGCTTTCGAGGAGGCTTTGGATCCGAGATCCTATATGTCCTTTCATTGATGATTTGCAAAGGACTGTTTGTGAGTATTAGAGCCTATAGTTGTGGAGTTTGAGTGTGTCATAGCCTGTTTGGCCATGCATGCGGGATATCGTGCGTTCTAAATCTCCATCATACGCTTCATCAGTTGCCATGTGGCGAATGATATACTACTTGTTCAGCTACGTTGCGAGAAAGACAGCGTACTTACCTAGTCATGGGTATCACCTTCAAGTACCCAATACTAAGTCCAACAAAGAATCCTCTCCATCCTTTTGGTCCGTAGATGGCATTTATAGCATCTCGCCAGCTGACACCACCAGCCGGCGCCACACCCCCAACTTGCATCCTTCGCCTGATCACCTCGAAAGGATACGATGCCGTTTGACTGACTGCTCCAGCGATAGCTCCACATCCAAGATCACGAACTGTCTTGCGTTCCTCAAGATACGGGAACCAAGTTCCGACATAACGTTTTAAAGTGCCGTATGTGAGAAATGAGACCCCGGCATAAGGTATCATTCCGATGATTGAGACTGAGAAACCGCGATAAAAGGGGTATAAGGGTATTGAACGTGTGAATGCCGATATGGATGATGTAGCTGATGAATGAGCGGGGAGTTTCGATTCGTGGTATATCGATTTGACTGCTTGGCGTAATGTTGTCCGTTCTGCTTCTCTCGTCTGAAATGCCAGGCGGACTCGTATGAGTTCAAGGGGGTAGGTGAACAGAACAGATGTCACCCCTGAAATATGAGCTCACAGTCTAGGAGGCTTGAGCTGATACATACCAGAGACAGCACCTGCGACGAAGAATCTCCCTGGTGTCCGCTTGTCGGGCGTTGGTATCAGAACCTGAAGGATCAGCTAGTCCAGACATCAGACATGCGACATACCGACTCTGCCCAATCATAAGTCATGAACTTGACTCCAGCATATGGGAAGATCCGTAACAATGTTGCTGAGTGACCTTGAAATAATCCTCGAAAGCCGTTTGTCCGGTATATACGCGTGGAAGCGTGTACGAGACCCATCGGCGATCCTGCTTGTCAGCCTGTCACAACTGTGTTGTGGTAAGTCCAACATACCTGCATACTTCTGGAATTCTGGATTAGAGGTTTGGAATAGAATTTTGACTCTATCCAGCGGTGCTATAGCTGTTTTTGCCTGTCGTGTGAGCTCCCAAGCTGTTCACTGGACGAGAAACATACCACGCATCCTGCGATACCTCCGGCGACTCCACTACTGAGGACTTCATTGCTCAGCTCACTCTAGTATCGTGATGAAGACAGCTTACCATAGTCCCAGCTACGTTTGTCCGCCTTTGCTCTCTTTCGACTAGCTTGCCATTCTCCAGCAGCGGTCCATCGCTCACTATCTCTGAGCGGTCCCCAATGCTGATCTTCTATTTGCTGAGGCTCTGTCGCACGACCCTTTCCCTTGATATCTACCATGTTGTATGTGTTATCTGTCGAAGCTGATGAGCATAGGCGGTATATATAATAGGTTGTATATGAATTTGCAGAGACGAGATTGGTTTATCAAGATGCGTCATTCAAATGATTCAGACCCGGCTAAAAGTTGGGACAAGCTCCGAAGTGATTGATTCAATTGTCAGTCTCACTATTAGGTAATTACTACATTAGGGAATGATTTTCCAGAAATCAATCTCGAGACAGGACGCGACGTTGTAACAGGTATCAATGACAGCATCATACACACTCCATCTCTAGTAATCACATTAGTCTAGTCGAATCGAGCAGCGCAAGAAATCTTTTGGGAAACATATCGGACCCCAGAACTCGAGCGCCCCGCGACCTCTTTCGCGGCCTAGACCGACTCGTTACGGATCAACCGTAAACAAAGAGAACTCAGCACACGACCATCAACAAAAGAGCCCGATCGACGAGCTCCTTGGGCGAGTAAAAGCTGGAATCATATATCGAAGAAGCGAACTGTGAGAGACCTCGTCGTCATCGTACGTACGTTCTCCCATCTCCTCTTCGCGTCAGACACCGCAAGTTTCAGTCATACCTGGAATACCAAGCACAGAGTGTCTGGCCATGCATTTCAATGCGCAGACTCAGGTTTACCATACTCTTTGTCTCCGAAATTTCTCCTCTTCCGCATCAAATCCTTCGTTCGCGAGATCGTGTCTGTTGCGGCATGTCCCCTATAATCCCTTGAAACAAGGTTCCTTCCGTGTATACATCTACACATTCCCCCTTGTACCTTATTCGCTTCCTTGCCTCGCATCCCCTTTTGCGTAGTGACTGATTCACAGAGTAGAATCGTCATCGCTTTCGTCACTATCTTTATTTGCTACTGAATCAACAACTGCGACTCTATCGAATCATTGACGAATCCGTCCTGATCGCCTGTCTCGGACCGGTCTCACCCTTCGCCGCAATAGGTCAAGTATAAACAAAACAGGCTTGTTTCAGCTTTCATCACTTTATCTTCGAATCCTACACTTGACTCTGTTCTCTCTTCGCCGCCCACCCTTTTCCTCTACACCCCTTCTGACTTCTCCGAAATGAATGAGTCTACGTCGAAAGCGGACCCTTCGGTCGCGTACACGTTACTGGAAAAGCTGGGGACAGGATCCTTTGGAACAGTATGGAAGGCTTCCCATAACATCACGAAAGAGATTGTTGCCATCAAGATGATTGGTAAGTCCAGCCGACTGAATCCGGTGACTGACTATAGATCTCGAGTCGACAGATGATGATATCTCTGAGATTCAAGCTGAAATCGCCCATTTATCAGCGGTTTCGTCACCCTACGTAACGAAATACTACGGCTCCTTTGTCCGAGGATACAGACTATGGATCGTAATGGAGTACCTAGCAGGCGGTAGTTGTCTAGATCTGGTGAGTGAGGTGGTTCGCATGGCTATGCAGGGCTAACAATATAGCTGAAACCGGGGACGTGCACAGAGGCGCAGATCGCTATTGTCTGTCGGGAGCTCCTGTTCGGGTTATCGTATCTACACGATGAGGGCAAAATCCATCGAGATATCAAAGCGGCAAATGTCCTGCTAGCGGACAATGGAGATGTCAAGCTTGGTAGGTGGACCTGACAGAGTATGATTCCGTGCTGATATTGTGAGCCGATTTCGGAGTTGCAGCACAGCTATCATCACATAAATCACAACGACACACATTCGTCGGTACTCCTTTCTGGATGGCACCGGAAGTAATCCGCCAAGCAGGCTACGATGTTCGCGCCGATATTTGGTCTTTGGGGATTACAGCTATCGAGATGGCAAAAGGAGAACCGCCTTTGGCAGAGTACCATCCCATGAGGGTATTGTTCTTGATTCCAAAGGCCAAAGCGCCTAGATTGGACGCGAATGAAGGTTGGAGTGAGGATTTCAGAAGCTTCATCGAAGCTTGTTTGCAGAAAGAGCCTACAAATGTAAGCTTCCGACTTCCGTAAGCAAGATCCATCAGCTGACATGTCAGCGAGCTACAGCACGGGAGCTGCTACAACATAGATTCATTCGAGGTGCTCGCCGAACATCACACCTAGTTGAGCTGGTGAATCGATACCAAAGCTGGAAATCCAAGCAGAAGCCAAGCAAGAACAGCAGTCCCTCCAAGACTCTGAACAGGCAAGCTGGGAATCACGACGCGTCAACAGTAGTGGGTAACGGTACAGTTCGAAGCGAGTGGAACTTTGACGATACTATCCGAGGGACCATCGCTGGTATGCCAATCGAGTTGGACCTAGGTGCACTTGATGACGATGAGGAAGAGTGGGATCTCGAGAATGAGGAGGTGGAAGTATGGGATGGAACGACTAGAGTCAGGCAGGGAAGTGTCATTGGTGGCGACTTGAATACTTTGAATGTGAGTCTGAGCCTACATGTCATGGCTGATAAAAGGCATCAGCAACATCCCTACCGATGTTGGACGGGTCCGATCAGCGTACAGCTTCGCTAGGCTCTTCACCCCAGACTCCAGAATCAGGATCACCAACAGCAAGCCCTGCATCTGGGAAATCGACATGGCGAGAAAGGCAGAATGCAAGAGGCACAATCATGAAAGAAGGTGATATAGGGGATGGGTATGTCTCTCTTGCTTGACCGGAGTACGGCTAATGACAGTTTGTCTACCGTCAGACCTATCAAGAATGTCGACAAAACACGCACGTCTCGCTTATCTGCTGATTTCATGGGTTCTGGCTCGGTCAGGCGTCAGACCACACCTCATGAGATCGTACCTCCTGTACCGAGGCGTCAGCCTATCACTGAAAAGGGCAGGGCTGGGGAGGTGTTGGTCGAAGAGGTCATTTTGGGTGTATTGGACTCTGTAAGCTTCTATGCAACTGATGAAAGTTAGCTGACGACGGAGACGTCTGGTGAAGATCATGATGCTCAAACTCTCGAGGCGCTTAACCTGGTCAGGAAAGGTTTCGCGGATCTTGGGGCTGCGAACCCCGAACTGGCATATAAGCTGGTAATAGATGTCCTTGGCGGTATAAGATCGTGAGTCCACGCTATCTCCACCCCGAGACGACGAAGCTGATGATCAGAAACGATATTGTCCACTCGCATATCCGGAACATGTCGATGGCTCAGCATATTCCCTCGTCCCGTCTTGCAATCAACGTTGCTTCCCCGACCTCTCCCACCTCGTCACGCTCAAGTGAAGAAGAAGACCGACTTCATTCGAAAGCGAAACAGGAAGAAGGGCTTATCAATAATCGAAGTCCCCTTGCGGACCTACTTTACCTAAGATGGCTGGATGGGTTAAAGATGAAGTGGTCCCTCTCATGATTCGCCGGTATCCATATATAATAATTTACCATTCCCCGAAACGACTCGAACGATCCCGTCACGACTTCTCTTGGTTATATCTCTTGGCTCGCATTCATATGTGTTAATCCTGTACAGATATACATGCATTTCTTGTGTTCACTGCCTCCGTAGCATAGCGGTTGCCACTTGAATAACCCGGAATGTATCGGGTACCGTAATTCTTGCCGTAAATGGTAATATGACGCGGGCAATCAACTGATCTACTTACTCAACACCTCTTTATCATTATCACCCAGAAATCATAGAGGCACAAGCTGCATGACTTGATAGACAGCCCCCCTGGGCTTGCTTGATACAATCAACACCTCTTTCCTATAGCTCGCCCCCTCGAACGATCATAGTCGAAGCAAGATGTCGCGCCCGAAGCCGGGGATGGGTAGGGAATTACGCCGGACTCTAGGACAGGCCAAACATACCACTTCTTCACCTAGTGCAGTACAACTGGCACCTATTGTCTCTCAATACGCTGCTTCTGCTCGAGCAGCGTCAAGCTCCTCGACATCGACGTCGACTGTACCACTACCACCTACTGTCTTTGAAGCAGAAAACAACACTTCATCACCTCACGCCCACCTATCACTTATCCCCCAATGGGATCCACCCACGGCTTATTTCGACCCATTCGCTCCTGCTGCTACTATCCGAGATGATATTGTTATTCCCTATCGACCTGGCCGCCGCGTCCCTCTTATACCACTACCCACAGCACGCCCTTCGGCGATGCTCATGCCCGCGCCTCGTCCTTTTCGAATAACCGATTCCTTTCGTCATCAATTCACACGGAGCTATACATCATCAACTGCTCCTACTCTGAATACGAATAGCAGTGGAAGTGGGAGCGGAAGTGGGACTATAGATTTACAGATGCCATTCCCTGGCATCTCGATACCGCCGTCGATATTATCTGATACATTCTCATTCACCGACACACAATCAGCATGGTCATTCTGGACTTCGTCACGTTCTCAAGCGACCGAGCCAGAAGTGGGACTTGTACCACAACAACCACCTTCACCTGGGCCTGGGAGTGTCAAAATGAGGAAGACAGCGGAACATACTGTCTTTTCTACCTCTGCTCCTGCTCAACAGAATACTACTTCGTCTTCGCATGCTCTGCTCAATCATTATGCCTCTTCGTTCCCAGAATTACGGGATACAACAACGCCGCCTTACCAGCCCGATACTGAGGTTACATCAACATACTCGAGCTCTCTCGAATTCCGTATAGGCGCAACCGGACTAGCTAAAGTCAGACCACCAGCTACACCACCTCGGACCTCTCCGTCTGGCCGTGAGCGCCCTCCGCCACCTCGGACGTTTGCGCTGGAGGATATCGCGGCACCTGCCGAACTGTTGTCGGTCCAAGTTGGGGAAGACGCATATTTTACTCGACCCGATTCAATGTGTATAGCAGATGGAGTAGGTGGCTGGGCGAGATCAGGAAGGGGAGGAGCCAATGCGGCGCGCTGGTCGAGGTTATTGACCCATTTCATTCGGGAAGAAATTGATCTATGGTGGAAAGGGGATGTTATCTATACAGAACCGGTATCCAGTGGAAATAAAGGGAAGAAAAGCTGGAGTGAGACTTGGAGAGATAGTAAGACTCAAGAGGATGATGCGGTGGGTCTGGAGGAAGGGATGAAGAGGCGGAAATTGGATGCTGTCGAAATTATGCAGCGGGGATTCGAGAAATGTCTTTCATGTGTCATGTCCGAGGTCAGCTACTTTCGCCCTTGTGAGGTATGAGCTGATTTGTAGGGTATCAGAGGGTCATCGACCTGTATCCTAGCTCTGCTATATCACTCAACATTGTGTCTAGCGAATCTAGGCGATTGTGCCCTCCTCCTCATCCGGAATGGAGAGGTGATACTACGTACAAGCGAAATGCAACATGCCTTCAATCACCCCCTTCAAGTGAGTCATCTACCTGGGTTACAAGAGCAGAACTGACGACAGGTGGGAACTCATTCAAGGGATGAACCGATGAAAGATGCAATGTCGTTCCGAGTCCCTGTAGAGCGTGAAGATATCGTAGTTCTAGGTTCGGATGGGCTCATGGATAACCTTGTAAGTTGTCTGGGCATATCAGCTTAGGTCCCTCGGCTGAACGATAGTACGACGAAGATATCCTAGATGTCCTAGCAACTTTCGCTTCGCCATCCTCCTCGACATCCCGCCCGTCCTCACCCTCATCATTACCCAAATTTGACCCACAATCAGTGTCCGAAGCATTATGTGCGAAAGCTAGGCAAATAAGTGAACAGACTGGAGCCGTTAGTCCATTTATGGAAAGGGCTATTGAGGAGGGAATAGATTTCGTGGGAGGGAAAAAAGATGGTATGTCGATTCCCCTCTTCTTCCTTTCTGGTGGTACTAGGGGAAATGGAGCTGATCGATAGATATTACTGTCATCGTTGGAGTTGTGGGAGAGAGGGGGTTGTAGTCATTCACTACAGGGACAGGTTGTATAAGTCATTATTGTATTCCCATATACCACTGGCATCACCAGATACATTCGTTGTAGTATGAAAAAAAAGCATGAATATCGTTACGGTCAGCGGTCTTGGCAGGTGGACCTATGGTCCTATCTCCAGTGTTTGATAAAAGCCACTCTCGATCACGACTATCTGGATATGCGTTTCCCATTTCTACAAGATTATTACTCGTACTCTACTCCCACCCTCACTCAAGCTTTTCCAAACCCTCCAGTAGATCCAAATCCGCCAGATCCCCTTGCGGTGACATCAAGGTCCTATTCATCAGCGTCTCGTCCACTCTTCACGAATTCAGGGAGAAGGGAGAAGGGACATACATCAGTCTCAATAATATCGGCCAAACAGACCTTCTCAAGGACCAATTGAGCAATACGGTCTCCTTTAACCACTATCTGTCAGCTTGCCCCTTACCGGATGTCGAAAGCTCACCCTTGAAGTCCTCAGTCCCGAGGTTAAAGAGCAGAACCATCACTGGTCCTCTGTAATCCGCATCAATAACACCAGCACCCGTATGTATCGAGTGTTTCACAGCTAAACATCAGTATCAGTAATCATCACCTCGTTGCAGAGCGATGACACAACGTACCTAGACCAGATCTAGGTGCAACTCGACCATAGGTACCCTCTGGAACTGCTATACTCAATTGTAGATCAACGAGAACCTTGCCATTGGCAGGAACGACCTTATCTTCCGCTGCATAGAGGTCGTAGCCAGCTGCAAGAGCTGATCCACGTGTAGGGGTGGTAGCCTTGTCCGACAACTTCTTGACAAGTAATTGGTTCTGAGGCTGAAATGTCAGCTAGGACTAACATCGAAGAGGACGTAGTAGCTTACAGCAGTAACTTCACTCTTGGAAGGGGCTGGAATTTCCTTGACTTTCGGTTCCTCCTTCATGGCAGAAGCTGCGACCACAGGAGCAGGGGCGGCAGAAACGGGAGCGGGAGCGGGCGTCTCATCTTCACTCTCTGGCTGCTCAATCTCCAGACTCTTTGCTTCAACAGCCTCGTTCTCCTTCTTGGGCGCGACCTCAGGCGAGGACTCTGGGGAGAACTCCTCCTTGAATGCCGAAACAGGTTCCACCTTCTTGGGAGCGGTAGGAGTGTGGTAATTAGCAGGAGCTGATTGGGATTTGGTAGGAGCCGATTCGGTAGGCGACGATTTGGCGGCGGCAGCGGGGGCAGCTGCGACGGGTGCGGATGAGGATGAGATAGCCTTGGTTTCAAGGTCGATCAATTTGGGTTGAGCGGATTTACCGGAGAAGAAATCGGATGCCGATAGTGCCGGTTCAGCAGAGTAGGCAGGTGGGAAGATACTGCCTATCAGCTCGGACGTTAGAAGCGATAAGGAAAGCTTACTCCGATTGGAAACTCTCTGCTTTTCGGGGAACGATGAAGCTGACTGGCTCGACTGAAGAGCCATATAGCTTGTATGCTCGGGCAATCTCGTTTTGATCGACTTCGAGAGCTCGTCGAGGGAGGAAGGTCATTCCTCGTTCTGTCTATTAGTCTTTATGATCTCGCATACTGCGGGTTGACGCACGAGGATCCGCAGACTTGTACTCTGTCAAGAAGTGGAGCGAGTCATTCTCGTACTCGTAGTATCGAATATTACCATCACTGCTATTAGCATTTCGCTCGACCGAGCAGCATCACGCTTACCCCTTTCCAGCGACAAAGAGAACATCATTACCCTCGGCATAGAAAGGCATGAGCATACCCCTCATTGATTAGCTCGTCCTCGAATCAGCGAACTTCAGCTTACGAGCTAGTATCGACAGATTCCATGCTCAAATTGGTTAAGCTGGAAGTATCCCACAAACCCAATTGACGGTCCGACATCCTGCTGAACTGCTTGATCAGCTTCATATATTGAGAGACGGGAGCAGCTTACTCCGGTAGTAACGATCCTGTCTCTATCTCCGAGCCAGACAACCCTCGATCCCTTGACACCAGCATGTCCATCGGTGACCCTCACTGGATCAGCTCCAGATCGGGGATCAAACAGCCGCAACTTCTTGTCTCGGCATACCTACCAATTAGCATGAGATCATGCGCAGAGAGAGTACCCACAGTAGCGAGGGTCGTTCCCACAGCGTTCCAGGCTAGACTCTGAATAGTATCGTTGTGGCCCTTCAAGGTGATCTTGGGGGAATCTCCTTGATCAATATCCCAGATCTTAACGAGGTGATCACCGGACGCAGAGGTGAGGACGTTTGAGGCAGTTGGGTGGAAGATCACCTGTCCGACTTTCCTAAATTATTAGCTTATGAACCTGCGGAATTGCAAGATAGCTTACCTTCCTCCGGCATTCAGCTTTCCGTCTGGACTCAGGTCCTCGGCGACCCATCCCTCCTCCCCCCATCCCTCAAACAGGGAGTCCTGGACTTTCCAGATACAGACTACCCATCAGCTGACCCGATGGATATACGAGGGTAAGCTTACTCTTTCCATCCTCACTACCGGAGACGACGAGGTTGTCGTCGAAAGGAGACCAGGCAGTATCCAATACAGGTCCAGTGTGACCCCTGGCCAAAGGTAGGATATCCGGCAACTTGGTGGGGAATCCAGCTGGCGAGGGAGCAGTATAGGGGGAGAAAGAAGGTAAAATACAGAAAGCCTATCTTATCAGGTTCCCTACCGTAGAAGCATGAGTGGAACACTTACACCTCCTCCTGACGCTTGCCAGTTTACGGAAACGTACTTCCCTCCTGCAGCAACAACATCTGTATCCCAAGCACTTCCACTGATTTTGACGTTCTCGTAATGAACTTTTGCTTTCTCACCGTACACATGACGGTATTTAGACTAGATGTCAGTGAATGCCAAGGTCGAGTGGGGAAGGATGGGGTTTTGCGATAAGCACCGAAGGTTTGAGAGATAGTGACATACCGGTCTGACGAAGCGAGACATGCTGTTGAACTTGATGGGTTTTCCTGAGGTACTTGATATATGTATGCTCTATGAGTCCACTCTACGGGTTATATGATATCAACAAGTACTCGTATGTCTAACGCAGTGATTGTGCTCCTCATCATCATTCAGGATTCAGGAACAAGCCCAGACGCGGAGGGATGAAAGGTTTCTCACGGTGCACCACACAGTGTGCTCGGACCCAGTCATACAGTTCACAACTCCTCCTGTGCACAATATTGACTGTACTGAGATCAAGAGGTGAGCATGGGTGGCATGAATCTTATAATCACGGCTCGATTATGCTGCTCATACCCATTCTATCGAGGTTACCGAGAGGATGTGACGAGATGGGATCAGGCGACCTTTTGTGTCGTGTGTGGAAACAACAAACACCCCTGACCTCAACGTCCATTGCTTTTACATTTCTCATATCTTGATCTTCTCATTCATCACGGAATGGAGCTGGAGCCATACCTAACTGAGAACTACGGACACCTTACAGGGGAGCCGAGTTACGAACTGCGGAGAGGTCAAGGAATACAGGTTACCTTCGAATCGCATACCCAGATACCTGGATTGTCACGCGTTCCTCACCAGGCTTCCCCTGGTCCGACATTCCGATCCACTCCATCGAGACAGAAATCTCGGAAGTCTGGCCGAAGTAGGCTAAGCGGGTCGAAGCGTCACGCCCAGCCTACACAGGACGACGTGAGCAAACGGTCGAAATCGAAACTCGAGTCGATCACACCCATATCATGCTTTCAAACCCATCATTCAACCTCGTTATCCAGCCTCATCGATACAGCTTCCCCGCTGGACTTGAGTCAGGCGAAACCGCAAATTAAAGATGTTTCGATTCACGGCGCGGCGGAGAAGATTAGGGATTCATCACGAAGCGAAGTCGGAAACCGAGCAGGCCCCAGTCTTGGTTCCCCCAACGAACAACCTGATATTTTTGTCCATAAAGCTCTCTCTGCGAATTTCAGCAAAACTCGTCATCCGACTCCGATGTCTGCTACCAGCTCCTTGACTACTGTCTTGAAAGAAGAAGAAGGCTTCGCCAATGAGGTCGACCATATCCTTACCGGCGACTCTGGCAGCGTATCGATATCGCAATCCGTTCCTCTCGGATCCAAGCACCGTATACCCGTCCAGGAAGCTCTCTCTGATATCTTTGGAAAGAGCCGTCGCCCTGCTCCAAGTTTGAACGTCACTTCCGCAACTACTGGGCAGGATCTCGAGGCGAATTGCCCAGCAAATACACAGGTCGACACCTTCCACAATCACGCTAGTAGCCACTTGACGTCGAGACACACTCCGACTCCTACTCAGAAGGCGCCTCCCGCCGTCTCCAACGATACTCCACCCCCAACCCCATTGATCGCCGACATAGGTCATGCCAATGCCAATCATACGGACCTGTCTCTCGAAGACTCAGCCGACCATGACATCGATCTTCGTCAAAAGGATATCATGCATCAACCGACGATGATCAGCAGCACCACGGCCGATTCTTATTCTGCGGTGCAAGAAACCACCGATCAGCCAGTCGGAATATCAGCCTCGTGCGTGGATCGCGCCCAAATCCCGACTCCGCCCCATACTCCGGTCGTCACTACTGCCGTCGTGGCCGCACCTAGCACCTTGGAGCTCTCAGTGACAACGGCGAGGAGTGCAATCGAAGCGCTTCGTGTTGGAGTAGAGGATACCCATATTCCCTCTCGTCAAAACGCCGTTCCCCCAATTTCCATCGAGGCTATCAGCACACTCCAGAGGGTATCTGCAAACTTGGCCCAGGCGATAAGCAACAATGACGCTGCACACCGGGAGAATCAGCTATTATCAGCGGTTGGTATATTGAACATGTGTCTTCAGGTACATTTCGCTCCCCATGTAGATGCACGGAGGGCGGCTGCCGACCTGCCCACGGTCGTCTTTACATCCACCATGGCTCAGCCTGCTATTTCTTCAGCTCCAGCCGGAGATATTCCCAAACCTATTTCATTCAGCATACCACTAGTCACAAGTAAGTCATTCATATACCTTTTCATCGACGCTGATGGTGATAGTGCCAATCCCGACAGGTCCGAAGAACGTAAACTCTCCCGCGGAGTTGCTCGCCAGACCTTCTTCCCGAAACGCTCGGAAGATACCGCTGGTCACAAGTAAGTCATCTACATATCCTCCTGAAAAATGCTGATGCTGATAGAGCCTGTCCCGACTGGTCCAAAGAATGCCGACTCTGGCACACAAATACTCGCAAAACCTCCTTCCCGAGAAGCTTCAAAAGCCCAACTCACGTTAGCCCGAGCGACCATTTCAAATCAAGCAGATCAACTCAAACGTCAGGCAGACGATACCAAACTCCAAGCGCAAGTTCTCGAGCTCAGAAAAAACGCCATCACTCGACTTTCGATGGAGAAGAAGGAGTTGGAGGATAAGTGCAGCCGATCGGAAGAGCTCAACAAGCAATTGGAAGGCGAGATTTTTCGGCTAGAAGCAGATAATGAACGACTCGAAGGGGACAAACAGCGAGCTATCGACCGACTTGCTCGATACGTTCAGTCGTCCAGTCAATCTCAAGCGCAAGTACCTCGACCTACTGGTACTGTCGCGACATTGATACGAAAGAATCAGCTCCAGAAGAGGGAGATCATATACCAGCGGACCCAACTTGACATCAAGCAAGCACACAATGAGAGGATGAGACAGCTTCTTCAAGAAGCTGGTATACCGGCTGGACTTGATGATGATCCACTCGAATCAATCCGGGGTATGGCGGTTGAGGGACAGGAACAAATGGATGACAGAGAGGCGGCATGGGAAGAATGTGATGAGAGTCTCTCCGAGGACGTACTCAGAGATCAGGCGAATGAGTCTATGGAAAGACGAAAGTCGTTGAAGCCAGCGGTGAACGTTGGTAGCCGACCGGAGCTGGAGGAGCAGGAAGAGCCAGAAATCCACCAACAGCGAGCACAAGCAGTGTATACCAAGGAAGGACCAGAGGGTCACTACCAAGACAACAAATTATTGTCGCCTTCGAAAATCATTAAGATCAATAGACAGAATGTGGTCAAGGTCGGAAAATCGGAGAATGATGATCAAACTACCCATAAACACTACGACAGTGCCCAGTCGAGTCCTACAAATACCCACGCAGTCAAAGGTGGATCTACACGACCCCGGAGAGCGCAGATGACTCCCAAACATAGTCCAGGCGACATCGCTACCAAGTTCGGCAATTTTCAAGATCTCTTAGCTAAGAGCGAAAGTGACCGCATCATCAGCCCCCCCAAGGCAACTTGGATCGACCGTGGTAAGGTTCAGAGTCTGGCCGAACCGTTGCAAGATGGCCTCGAAGGTGTCAGCAATCGCCTCAGGAGAGCTACCGTCACAAACGATGACGATCATCGAAGTCCCTGGGAAAGATCGAGAGCACAGTCGAAAGCTATTCCTACTGGTCCAAGGAATTCGACGCCTCCTCGCACTCGATACCTATGTTCTTCTGTCGTATCCAATCGAGGCTCTGGGTAGGTGGATACGATAGGAGAGGACAAGTAAGGTACCATACTGTCCGAAAGGGAATGCCCGGAAGATCGTGGCGACGTGTTGCAGAGGCAAGTAATGTTTTAAAAGTCTGCAGACTGGTCCTGGCGTATGAAAGCTCGATTCCTGCGCTGTGAAGAAGAGACTTTGAGATTGAATAGCTTGCTTGATATCCAACATGCATATATACAAGGGTTGCGGCGTCGGCGTATACACGGTGACTTTCTCACGGTCGACAGTTGACTGGAGGCGACAACAACTGGGGACGAGAGACGTGATCACTTCAATACTCCTGAAGCCTATCGATATAATCGGAATGAGATCCAGAAATTCGCCCAATGGTCACAGGTGAAGTCGACCATGATATTCTATATGGACAAATCTTCCCTATCTCATTTGAGTCGAGGCGTGGAGCGTTGTGTTGAATTGATGGTACCTTAATCTGAGAAATATCAATCAACATCCACGCCCCCATGATTACGATATTGTTGACTTCTTACCCATTCACTCTTATACCTACACTCACTCCACTGCCCGCAGTTACAAGTCAAAGATGCCATTACCGGCACAACCAACATTGTACGATAACAAAGGCGTACCTATCTCCGTCGATCCACGAATCGCTGGTTTGAATCGAGTCAAGCCAAAACCCGTCAATGCCACTCCTGACACCCCACTACAGAGGAATGGCGGTGCTAGTCATCAGAGCAGCAAGCGAAACGCATGTGACGACCAACAAGCAGACCTGAATAAACGGGTTAAGGCGGATCACGCACGTCCCTTCTTGCTCGAATCACCCGCCATCATCGCAGCACCACCGCCTACACCAGTATCAGCATCGCCTGCTCTGTCCTCAAGAGATACAGTCAGGGACTTTATGGCAGAATGCGCCGCAAATGGTATCAACATCACTCCCTCCGATCTAGCTTGCCGACAATCCAGATCTTCTGCTTGCCCACCTTGGCCGATTGAGGGTATTGAAACGATACAGCAAGTTGCAAAAGATCTCTTGTTGGCACTCGTACGAAAGGGGGCGGCGGACAGGGAGAAGCAATTCCAGGTAGCAGTGGGGACGTTGAGGACGTGTTTGAATGTTGAGTTCTTGCCTCACATAGATGCTTGGAAAGCGGATGCGGAAGAGAAGGCGAGATCTAGTCAAATGATCCCTCCCTTGTCTGCTGTTCTCGAATCGGCGAACCCGCATCACCCCATTTCGATACCCACACAATCTGGTAAGTTCATGGTCATGAATCAAGGGAGTTGAGCTGATGATGATATAGTACAGACCCCACCGACAATGATCACATCCACTCCCACCATCCCCATTGCCTTTGGAGTTCCACCTTCACGAGATACCCTTCGAGGCCAGCTAGCGCATGCTCGAGCCAGATTGGATAGACAGGACCAGGATCTCAAACACAAGGACAACGAGATCGCTCGATCAGAAGAAGAGATCAAACGCCTAGATGCTCGTCTTTCCCAATTATCGGCGCATCCCCAGCCCGCCAAAATTGCCAAACCGGCCTCGGACCTCGAAATGGCAGCTCTACGACGCCTGAACAAGGATCACGTCAATAAAATAGAGAGTCAGAAATCTCAGCTTAGCAGTCTACTCGAGAAGAATGCTCATCTGAAGGAGAAGCTCAGATCTGCCGGTATCTCATATGAGCAGATCAGAGGGGAACGTCACAGCGAAGAGAAACGGGAAGGAGGAAATGTCGGTAATGGAGAGAAAATTGAATCGACTTGTCAAGACACTTGGGAACTCAAACCAAGAAGCCAAACTCCCCGACTCGAATCTAGCAGACACGACGTCGCCTGTGGGAGCGATACAAGCAGTATCCTTGCCCCTCCGATGATCACAAACGAAAGTCGACCATCTAGTGAACACACCCGACAAAGCGATGCTTATAGGAGCTTGAGCGGGACTGCTAAGCATCGATCAAAACACGACGATTCTCGAAGTCACTGGGAAAGATCGGTCGTCAATACGAAAGCTGAACCTTCACTTCCGCCGAAACCTTCTGTGCCGACTGGACCTCGACTGACACAGGTCAAGATTGAGCGAGGGGAGATCGGAACGCCAAATGTGTATCCTCAATACAATAGTAGCGATGGCTGGGGAGTGTACTATACGCAATGATGGCTTGGACGTGCCCCGGCGGATCGATGGAATCTGGAGTATAATGGATGATGAATACGGTGAGATCGCGTCGGGTATAGTGCAGTTTATATCTCGTGGCATGTATACATTGACAATGTTTATCGCCTAAACTGACTATAGAACCGAAGCTCACTTTCGCACGGTCTAGAATCCGTAATCAATTTGATCGCCTACTACATCTCCTGTATGGACTATATGCCTTGACCACCATACAGGCGATCGCAACAGCCGCCAAGGATCTTGCTGATAGGCAGGCTGATGTGATATGGGCTTGACACTGGGGCGAGCTCGGGCGATTCCCGGTCAGAATACAGGGGTGACCATTGGGAGACACACACACACACAAATATCCGATGATCCTTCATTCTCGCTTCACTCTGATGAATTGACTGATCTGTCCACCTTCACTCAACCCTCTTAGCTTCAACCGAATACTGGACTTCAACGCATCAACGATTGGCGCTGATCCCAAGCAAGTAAGCCGACGACGAGTTCATTTCATTGACTTCGACTTCGAAGCTGGGATTCTGAAACCGACAACATCACCCTCCGAACGGCTTCATCCCCTCGTCAGTATCTGTTGTCAATTGCTACAATACATCATACCTCTCGAGACAAGTCCACCTGTGGTGTGATCATCCGATATGTCTGACGAGATTACCGCCATCCCGACGAAACGAACCGTTTCCGAAGGGTCAACCGGTCAGAACTCCAAGCGATTCAAGACTAGAGATGGTCTTCCTAGTCGCTCTCGTCCAACGCTTGCTACCGCAGGCGTTGAACTCAGCCCGGCAGCTCGAAGGCAAATCATCATCAATGGTCTCAACAACGGATTAGCACTCTCTAGCGGTCGACCTCCTTCGTCGAGTGTCCCCACCCTTACTCCCCTCACGCCTATTCCTGTCGCTCAAGATGTAGACGAATCCACAGCCAGCGAACGAGAGGTTTCATCGGTGTTGGAGACACCGTCAAAGGCGATATCCACGGCACGAGATGCTTTGACAGCAATGAAAGGTATGCTGGGCAAGGCGGACAAGACTCGCGCAGAGAGGCATCTTTCGAAAGCCATCGAAGTTTTGGTATCATGTCGCGATGGACACTTCTCCTCTTGTCGAGATGGGCACACCGATAAGGGGAAAGAAGGCAATGCTATGTCTTTGATGAACGGGGCAGATGGAAGCCAAGAGATACCGGTGAAGGAGGCTCAGCGATCGGTAATCGTGGTCGACAAGATGCAAGAGTCAACCGGTCCGCAACTCTCTGGTACGTACGGAAACCGATATATGAGCCAGATGCTGATACTCTAGCGGAGCGCTCTACGCTTAACGAAGCTCAAACTATGCCCAGACAAGAGTCGAACCGAATCCAGGAGGAGCAGGCCAAAGCGATCCAAGAGAAAGACATACAAATCGGCGTACTGCGAAAAGAGTTCCGGAGGGTCACCTATGAAGTCGTCGTTCTGGCCCGAAAGAACAACGATCTCGATGAACAATCCATAGCTCTGAATCAGCGTGTTCGGCAAGCAGAAACTAAAGCCGAATGCGAAAGAGTAGATTCGGGAAAGAAGATCGGTGTGTTGGAGAGGGAGAGGGATCAAACGACCAAGCAAGCTCAAGAGCTCAAAGACAACGTCGAACTGGCTAGACTCGCTGCTGAGGCCGCTAAATCTGATTCGGATCTGGTGATTTCTAGGCTTCAAGAGGGCAAGGCTCGAGCCGACGACCAAGTCATCCGCTTTCAACAAGGGTTAAGCGATGTCCAGGTCTCGCTAAACGTAGCCAGAGACAAGCAGGCTCAGGAGTTGAAACAACATGTCGAAACGGCGAGACTCGCTGCTAAAGCCGCTAAATCAGCCTCGGATCTGGTGATCATCGGGCTTCAAGAAGAGATTGCTCGAGCCAACGACCAAGTCAACCGTCTTCAACGAATGGCGGAAGACGTGCCCGTATCGCTAAACAAGGCCACATACAAGAGTGCAAGCCTGAATAGCCGCTGTCGAGCTCTCGAGCTTAAAGATGCCCGGTTGACCCATGAACTCGCATCCGATGGCAATCCAGCTCTCGTAACGACCTCTTCAAACTCCGAGCGCAAGCGCGTTTCTCAGCAGGAACCGAACGGAGACACCATCTCATCGCTGAGGAAGAAAATAAAAAACCAGGCACTAGCTATAAATGAACTGATGGCCAAGTGCGAAAAGTTAAAGGAGGCGGCGAAACATGACGAGGCTGGAGGAATGCAAAAGGCGGAAGCGACCAGAGAGACAGGAGAACAACATTCGGATTCCGCGCCATCCATCAACGCCCGAAGCAGTCAGCCCGCAAATGAATCCAACGGAACGATCATCACGAGCAATGTTGCCGTGAACGTACCTATTGTCAGGAAGAATCCGGCAGGACCACCCGCGCCGCCTGGTATGGGAAAGAAAGGTCGAAAGAAGGCAGCAAAGCTTGCCAGAGAACGAGCACAGCAGGCTCTGTACACTTCACAGAAGCTACGGGAGGAGGAGAGGTTGAGGGAAGCAGACGAGAAATTGAGGGCGGGACAGGCTACTGACCCAATCAAGGGAAGATCGAACATAAGCCAGAGTGGAGAGAGTGAGCAGATGGGGAACGAGAAGGTGGAGCGAGGAAAGGCTGCCTCGGACGCTACCTCAACATATCCACTAGCCACTACCGACCTTCGGCCCAGCGGGATTGCATTCGACGTAATGTGGTCCCGCAGACATCGATCATGGTAAGCCTGTATGTCAGTATCGCATCGTCGTAGAGAAGCGTGGACGTACGTGGGTGTCGTATCTGCAACGTCGACTGATCCGGTCAATTCGACTGCTCCCGCTGTGTTGTCGTCTACCCTACATGCAACTTTTCCGAGAACATCGAGCCGCCCATTCAAGATGGTGGTATCTCGAGTCCACAAATTCCCTCGTTGGCTCCTCATCCAAGGGAGAGTGACCCACTGCGTGAATATTCACGGCCGCGTCGTGCCTATCTCTCCTTTCCCGCCAAAATCGCTACCGGCTGCTTGTCTGCCACCGAAATCGAACCCAGACGCTTCGGGAAGTCCGCTGCACACGTCACAGCACAGTACGCCTGTTCAAAACGATGGGTCTACGTCAGGGATCAATGGAGGCGACGAATCGGCGGCCTCTCGCTAATTCGTTTGGAATCATTGATATCCGCGGGTACGTCAAGGAAGACGGCCAAAGGGAAGGAGGTATCGAAGTAGGGCAGCGGGAGGAGGGTGCGTCAAGATTTATGTTGGTTGGGCGAGGTATATACTGGTTGATCGATATTAAGATCGTTGGAAATCGTACAAAATACAAGCTCACTAGGTATCTGCTAGTCATCTGCTAAGGGGCTGTTCGTATCCATATTGTCGGTATGTATGTATGCACAGTGATTCAGCAAGCCAATACAAAGGCCTACCACTTTCCCACGGTTCAAGCAACCCCCCGGGCTCTAAAGTCGTGAATCAACCAGCGACTGTAGACAGTTACCATCGAAGACAACATGACGATGAGGACCACCTACAATAAGACCACCTCATATCTGAGGTGCAGACGGCAGATGACCTGGACAATCAGTCGGGTGGGAAGTGGGTTGAAGAGCTATCCTGCACACACACACGGAGGTGAACCCTGATTCATGGAGTCAAGCATGCGTTTCTGCTCAACTTCTGCAACCATCTCACTGTACATTCACCTCGATTCTGAAGATACATATGGTGCATCATCGCCAATCTATAGAGGAGAAAGGAGTCTCCAGTCATCACACGATATACGACACCGCTTCATTGCGATACAATCAGCCCCAATCGACTGATATCCTTCGTCAATCGATCCCGAATCCTGTCGAGATACCGGAAGTACTGGATGCTGATCCCAGACATATTTCACACAAAATCAAACGGAGCGCTCTAGAAGAATCCCAAGACGACATATCTAAGCGACTCAAATCATCGTCCGTCCCACCTCTCGCTATCGGCGAACGTCGAGTTCACGCTCTGCCGGCTGAGCCTGAAGTGGATACGGATGAGTTTATTCGAGAGTGCAGACTTAACGGTATCACCGTCCGCGACTACCCTTCACCGCCTCAGTCCGCTGTTACCCCTCTCACCTTCGTCGCAGACTCCCATGTCACCGGATCCTACGTCGACCGCCCCTCGACCTCAGATGCGATTGTCGAGGCTCGAAAAGCTCTGACAGCTATGGGAAGGGCATTGAGTAGCGAGGACGGAGGAGATGTGGAGAAGCATCTTCTGGTCGCGTTGAAGACTTTGGAGACATGCCATCAAATCCACTTTGGTGGCCAGATGACTGGGAGAAAAGGCGATAGTGTCTTGGCGAGAGGCGAGATGACGCCTACCTCGGCATCACCCGTATATCCATTCGTGTACGATGGAAGGGTCTCTCCTCTCGGTAGGTCTCTGAAGCAGTCCAAGCGAAAGCCATGCTGACTATTTCGGTGTGGATCTGGATGGCCCAACGCTGACTGATCTCATCACATCATCCGGGATTGGTCCATTACGCGGCTTGGTCCACCTTCGACAAAGGCAAGAGGAAGATCTCGCGGACAAGGAAACCGAGCTCGAAGATCTGCGAATAAATCACACGACCATGACTGAACAAGTCAGCCGTCTCGAGGAGGAGCTTCAAGCAGCCAATGTCAAATTTCAGTCCGCACCAACCGTGACCAACCACGATAGCAGTCCGGAAACGACGTACTTGCGAGCCGCGAACCGATCCCTGAAGGAGAAGATAAAAGCGCAAGCGTCGACGATCACGTCGTTGCTGGCGCAATGTGCCAAGCTCAAGAAGTCTACCAGGACGGCTGCAGAAGGCAACAAGAAGGGTAAGACCAGTTCGACTAGCCCTAAAACTATCTCAACACCGTCAATCTCAGCCGAGCGCTGCCCACCGGTACCCCTATCGGTCAGAGTGGGCCTTCCGTCCATCACAGAACCGACGCTTACATCCGTTATCACGGCGCCGAAGATTATACACATTACTTCGCAAATCGCAGGACAACAATCGTTGCCTGGGGTGGGGAAGGAGTTGAAGAAGAATGCGAGAGCCGCTGAGTGGAAGAAGATGTCGGAAGAGTTGGAACAGGAAAAGACTCGAGGACGAGAAGCTGCGGCGACGAGCAAGTCTGCGAAGATGGCGAACACCATTAGAGTGAGGCTTGACGGAAAGCTAGATGCTCAGCAAGCGAGTGAGCAATCACATCAACATCCCATCAACGAAAGCGGTTTCATCACCGGGATATCAAAAGTTCGGGCTTGCAACAGTCCAAACATCCGACCGCCCTGGCCACAAGCCGAGAGCTCGATGAGTTTGGGCACGAGCGAGCGAAGCATCGACTATAACTTTCCATCGTCATCAAAATCGAAGCAGATCTCGACCGGACCGAGATGTCAACTTTCGTATATGAAGGCTGTTTCTGCTCGATCGGCATTGCCTGAGATACCAGTACGAGGAAGGGGTCAGATTGTGGTCTTGGAGGGTAACGATGGATCGTCAGAATTGCGGATGGAAGCTTACAACGTGTCTTTACGAGCAAATGGGCAGAAGACTGGGATGAAGCAGATGGCGGGCAAAGGAAGAAAGTCGGGACGGATGTGCGATCAAGTAGATCGGATGAAGTAGGGCGACGCTGAGTAGATAGTCTGAAGAGCTGTTCTTTTGTAGCTGCAGTACCATATCACACCAGTGCAGACATGTAGACCTTAGAGTCGAGAACTACTGGTCTTGGGTACTAGATCTTGGCTTTCACACGGTGACTTGACGATAACACCAATCGGCAACTTGACTGCGTGAACTACATCCATGATGAGAGTCACATTCAACGAAAGCTAAAGGTCGATCAGAGGTACCATTGTGATTCTCCCAGCAGCTACCTGCCAATATCTTGCGGCAAGATGTCGGGTGGAAAGGCTGAATACGACGTATCGGCTTTCTGATTGAATCGACTATCCACTCTCGCTCGTCCTCAGAATCGCTCTTGGTCAGTGTGACATTGGTCCCTCTTTGTCTACAGGACGGAATCGTATCCTGTGACTCTACCGTCTGCATCATCTAGGTGATGAGTGAGGTGAGCACCGACCTGTGTGAAAATGATGGTACCTGGTCAAACCACGCCCCTCACTACGCCCTCATCCCACGCACTGACTCACCCCTTCAGTCTTTGACATTCCTCCTATCGTTATCAAGATACAGCAGTGACACACCTCACATACAGTCCAGGATATGACCACACCCAAGCAGGTCGCTGCGAACGATCAAGCGACACTTTCCGGTCCCGTCAATCCTCCTACAGAGCCTTCTTCCGACCTCGAGAACCCCAGCGTCATTCGTCAGCAACTCACCTCGTTCTTTCCGACCTTGGAATCCCTGGCGGTTCCGCTCCAATTCGCTCAATTCAGATCTACCGCCAATACCGCCGTTCCGACGAAGCGAATTCCCTTCGAAGATCTTGAGAACCTAGTCGACAAAAAGGTCAAAGCATCTCACGGTCCATCTGTCCCTGGCTCGCCACCTCCCCTTGATACCGCCCATAATCCCGGGTTGACTGTACCAAGTACCAAATTCGCTCGTCAGACTGCGGTCGATTTCAGGAATACCGATCTATCGACCAGCGATACTTCTTCTCCACAAGCCCTCTCGTCATCCTTCATAGGGCTACCGACAATGTCCTCCGACCTCATGAAAATCTCTGATACCAGCGGGTCAAGACCTACCATACCACTGGAAGCTATTGGCACCCTACAGCAAGCATCGGCGGACATGCTCAATGCATTGGTGAATAAGGCGGCGGTTGATAGGGAGAAGCAGCTTTTAGTCGCTGTGGGGACCTTAAGGACTTGCTTGGATGTTGACTTCGTCCCTTACATGGATATATGGAAACGGGATTTGCTGGTCACCAAAACCCCTTTGATGACCATGAGCCCGACGGTTGGAAAGATCCGTAGTCAGTCATCGGTCGACACCTCCGGACCACCAGGCAAGTACTGGGATAAGCCGCATGTACAGTATGTTAGCTAATCACAGTAGCTGGGACACCGACCGGTCCACGAAACATCAATGGGACCAGCTCAACCGGGAGCGGTCCATCAGGAGACCCACTGCGACAACAATTAGAAGCAGCCCCAGCCACTGCGCAAAAGGATAAACAAGCGATCAAAGACAAGGACAACGAATTGGCTCGATCGAGAGAAGAAACGAAGCGACTCTTGAAACAACTCGCGAAAGTCAAAAGCCAAGCGCAAGTCCCGGTCAAGCCGACTCTCCCTCCCAAGCCTGACCTGGGCAATGCTATTGCCGCACTCAATAAAGTCATCGACGAACAAAAAGGCAAGTTGTTCGCCATCAACAAACTTAGCGGCGAGCAGAAGGGAAAGATCGATCGGCAGAGAAATTACATCCATGACTTGGAGAAGCGCAACGCCGATTTGGTCACAAAGACCAAAGCCTCGGTGTCCCCGAAGCCCACCGCAAATAACGTCGATCTCAAAGTGACCGCTTCAGAGAAAACCATCAAAGATCAGAAAGGCAGACTCAATAGGCAAAGAAACCATTTAGCTCTTTTAGAGAAACTCGTTGCAAAACTTAGGCGAGAGGCGGCTATGAGGCCAGTCCAGGAGCAGCCAGACATGAAGGTACAGGCAGGGGAGATGAAGGGTCGGCAGGGAGGGAAATCAGAGACCGCCGGACCGATACCGCGACAAGGGACTTCGGGTGCTGAACCGAAAGCTCGACGAGAAGCCCCTCCACATCTGGACTGGATGCCGAACCAGAGACCAAATTTGGATGCCCCAGTCGCAGGATCTGCTACCGAATCTGCGATCTTTCCTTCCAAGAGTGTCGATACACGAGCCCCGGCCGGTAACGATTGTCTGGACATTGCAAGTCTTCTGGACAGGATTGGGAGTGTGTTCGTGAAGCAAGAGCAGGGGTCGGAAGCAGTACACCAAGGCCAACCATCGGAATTTATGAGAATGGGTCGAGGTCAGGGGCAAGAACAACTGCGAGCTGGAGGTAGTTGCTGGACGACATCTGGCGAGGAAGAATTGGAGGAGGGTGAATGGGGTCCGGACTATTCTGGTGAAGATGGTTGGGGTCCTGTGCATGCTGATAGGGCATGGGCGACTGATGAACCTGGTAGAGATGGATGGGGAACAGTCGTCGCTGATGAGTCTGGATGAAGCAACACCATTACCAGGAAGGACCGATCATCGTATGATAAACTCGGTAACAATGGCTGGAACGATCATTATGGTGATGATTCATGGAATACCGACCACACTCAGTGGTCATAATGGACCAGTCGTATCGTGGCGTACCGCCTTCGTAAGGTAGTGTGTGATGGTGGTGATACGATGATCGTGGTGTATCGTTTGTATTGTCAGGAGGAAGGCGAAGGGTTGTAGTCGATCTCAAAGCTCGTGACTCACGATTTTGCTGCAGTACCAACGACATCGATTGAGTCACACATATATCTTCTATATCTTACACTATCTACATGAATTATCTATCGTCACTCAGGACTGCCCGAGTTGCAGATGAAAACAACATATTGCATATTGATACAATGTAGTACAAAGTCCACTCGACTCTATCTGTCACTTTTTCCGAAGTGTAAAGAGGAGATATTTCACATCTCGAAACGAATAATGATCAAACACTATTTTTGAACTAAACTAATCTCATGAATGACCAGCATGACAAGTGATTATTGTTCGACATGTCATGTTGATCATCTCCATCTCACTCTTTGGGCCGATTACAATAGACTAAGACGGCCTAGTGGTGATCCTGATCCTGATCCTAAGCCTGAGCCACCTCCGACTAATCCTCCTAGGTCACCAGCTCCACCTAGGATACCTCCAAGAGCATCACCATGTCCGTTACCGAGGACACCACCTAGAAGGTCGGACGTTGATCCTAGACCTAAGTCCTTTGTTAGGTCAGAGGCGATCCCCAAGTCGAGTTTCAGACATTTGCCACCGACTAGAGTAAGGGGAGGGAGGCAGATTTCGACACATAGGTCAATCAGGTTTTGGAATCTGCTGATCAGCTTGATAGCTCGCGACGTTGAAAATATCTGAGCTCACCCTTCCTTGCATCCGCATGAACCGTCTCTCTCGACCTGATCCAGTCGACAGCACATGGTAGCCCCAAAGACTTGTCCAGGGGGACAGGCAGGAGTAGGTCGAGGCTTGCTGTTCAATCGGTTACCATTAGGTCTGAACGCGTCGTCGCCCTCAGTAGGGGTGGGTGTGGGGGTGGAAGGAGCGGCAGCGGCATCGATGGGAGATGGGCCTGATGATGGAGCAGGGGCGGCGGCAGCAGCGGGAGCGGGAGCGGGAGCGTTATTGCTGTTGTTGGTGTCACCGCTACTGGGAGCTGGGGCAGTTTGGGGTGCTGAAGCAGCTGCGAAAGTCTGTTGACAGTTGTTGGTGGTTTCAGTCTTGGTCTCGGTGACTATTGAGGTGATGGTAGATGTAGAAGTGGAAGTAACAGTGACAGTCTCTGTCTGCATTTGAACCTATGAGTCAGCCACGGTCGATGTCATGACATGAATGATGAAGGAAGACATACAAAGGCAGTAGCTGGGATCGTAATAGTCTCGGTAGAAGTCATACTAGTGACTTGAATCCATTCACCATCGCCCTCACCTGAATCATCAGCATCGGTAGCTGAATATCCATCGATCTCGTCGCAATAAGGGAGATCATCCTCACCATCTCCATTGTCCACTGGAGTAGAATTGGCATTAACTGGAGAGTCGCCTTTGTTTCCGTTACCATCTCCATTTCCGTTGCCGTTGCCGTTACCGTTGTTTCCAGCTGATGGGACGGGAGAGGGAGCCGGGGTAGGAGCAGGAGCAGGAGCGGCTGGTGGAGCAGCTGGGTCTGAGGCTACTACCACAGAAGGACTTGGTGCGGGGGTAGGATCGGTGTTGGCGGGTGTGATTGCTGGGCTAGGAGAAGCGGTAGAGCCGGCAGTCGAGGATCGAACGGGAGGAGATGCGATGAGGATAGCAGCGCATTTCTAAATTGGTTAATATATCGTCTTGAACCATTCAAAAGGACGTACACCATTCGCTTTTCGCTCTTTGCCTAACGGACATCGGAACTCTCCTCCATCGTCCTCTGAGTTCCTGTCACAAGTGGGGATACCGTATTCCGGGTATAAAGAGTTGAACCCAGATAAGTTTACCTATACATAAGTCGTCGTAACATACTCAATGGGATAAACATACCTCGGCAGTGATCCAGTCGACAAGACCATCTACAACAGTGACTCCAGCTTCGGCAGTCAACAACAATCCATCCTGACCTAGACAAACACAACCGAGAGCGTAAGCCTTGTTGATGAACTCTCCTTCGACCTTGGCGCATAGGAGATCGGTAGGAGTGAGGAGATCGATATCGATACCGAGAATAGCCAAGGGCTTGAGGGCTGGAGAGAGAGGTCCGGTGATAGGTTCAAGGACGTTGGTGACTGGGTCGAGAGGACCTAGGGCGTCTCCTAGAGGACCGGATCCACCTAGAATATCGGCGCCTCCTAAAAGGTCTCCTCCACCTAAGATCCCAGCACCAGCACCACTTAGTGGGTCGGTGCCACCTAGGATACCAGCACCGGAACCGGCGCCACCTAGAGTACTGGCACCGTCCAGGATACCAGCACCTCCTAGATCACCCAATCCGCCTAGAAGGTTTCGTTTGAAGATACCGCCGTAGCCTGATGGTCGACCCATACCTGTCCCCTTGTACTCGTTCAATGCAGCAGCATCAAGACCTAGTCCAGCACCTGAAGAGGTGGGTCGATGACCATGTCCAAGAAGACCATTTAAAAGCGCCTCTGGCAGCGGGGCAGAAGTAGCGAGGAGGGGAAGGAGAGCAAGGATAGCGATGATTGTTCGTGACATTTTGGTTCTCGGTGAAAAAGCGTGTTTTAGTTGATATATATCGTTGTGATAGTGTTGTTGATTTTGGGATGGGATGAAATATAGGACGTATCGATCACTCGGTGATTTAGATAACGATGACAACCAGTGCTTTTGATTCTTTAGAGATTATATGAATGAGAGTGAGTACAGTATGTAGATACAACTTGAGAGAAGAGTGGATGAGTATGAAAAGAGATATCGGCGTCAGTTTAATCAGTATATGTAGTCATGCCCGAGTTGGTTGGCCCTATTGTTTACGCCCAACTGGAACATGTGTCGCTTGCTTTAGGTGTGACATCGTGGAGTAGCATGACTCATTTCTGCCCTGCCTGGTAGTGATATGAATCGTCACGTTGTTTCAATAGGCGAGACAGACTTTGTTACAGGTCGTGAGGTAAGAGTTGTTGACTACTTGAAGTGGAACCGAGACATTCGGTTTCGGGTGTATGAGTTGGAATCTCCTTGGCATGCCTATCAAGATATCCATTTTTTGGGCACACAGTGTATTAAACATCTATTATTTCAGAGACCCTACAACCTGAGGGTAGACAGATAGGTAAATTAAACACGCAGATTTACGCTACAAGCATCTCTGGCTGTTTCTAAGTGATCAAGATCTTGTTTCCCTGGTCATCCTTCAATACGACGATGTCACAAGGGATTACTTCTCCGTTATCCATGTAGGTTAAAAGAGTCTGATCAATTGAGTCGACCCTGTCCATCAGCCAAGCTGTTACAATCTTGTTAGGCACTCACTTGATACCGGTCTTTTCTAACCATGTTCGACCTAGGACAACATCGAAGTGCTCTTCCTCACTGATCATTGCCAAGTGAGTCGAGGTCTTTGATCCGACGGTAATGGAGATATTGCCCAGGACCTTCAGGCCGGTATAACCACCTGATCCCATCCCGTACTGCTCATCAGCTCGAGCTACGCCGAGAAGAATTGGAACACACCTTGGAGTCGACCATGCCGTTCTTGATAGCGAATTGCCGCGAGACAGAAACATTCTTGTGTCCCGACTTGAACAACATCCGCACTATGCTATCAGTTTCGTGAAGTGGTCGGTATGAAGAGCTTACCATTTGGGACACCGCCAACCTCACCAACAATGGTCCTCACACCCGAATTGGCATGGAACTACTTGTCAGCTATCTTCTCAGCGACCAGCACATTCACTCACAGCCTCCCATTTCCGCTTGTGAACCTCATACATTGGCTCGGCATCCTCATCTCCTCCGTACCTGCTTTTCCTACTCTGGGTACTCATAACCGACTTGGCCCTCTTGCCCTGTTTCCACGTACCGGCGTTCAAGCCATCAGTAGTTTGGCCAGCGGTCTTGGCGTCGTCTCCACTCTTTGACTTGTCTTCGGATTTCTTGTGATCTCCCGAGACCTTTCGGTCTCCTGTCTTGCTCTGAGTACTGCTGCCACCGTTGACACCGTTACCATTTCCAGTGAAGGGGGCGAGTGGGGGGGCTAGTTTGACAGATCCGGAACTCTCCTTGTTTCCATTGGCTTTGAGTGCCGGTTTAGGGCCGGAGCCGTTGGTTTCACTCGACTTGGAATTCTTGAGTGCGGATGGAGGAGTGTTGTCCTTTTGTGCCGACGACTTCTGAGCTTTCGACTTGATGTTGCCAGCGGCAGTGTGGTAAGAAGGAGGCGAGGGAGCGAAATGAGCATGAGCGTGACCCTGGCCCTGAGAGTGCGCTTGTGGTCCATCAACCTCGGCGGTTAGGTGCAGAGTAACTGCTGGGGTCGAGGCAGGGGGTGACCGCTCGTGCAGGATTGAGAGGTCGTCGTCTGCTGATTAGGACGGGTCCGAGTAAACCGCAGCTAACATACCATCCTCCAAGCTGTATTTCTCTCCCTTGTATTCGTAGACTAGTCCTCCATCCTGGCCAGACTTGATTGCTTTGATCTGGGCAGGTTGTAGGCCTGATTTCCGGGTTATACGATCAAGGAGTTTCTCGAATGATTCCCCCTCTATCACTATCAGTACATGCGGGAATTGATGCGGTCTCTTGGGACCTACCTTTGTAGGTGAGGGCGAACGTTTTCTGTAGTGTATGTACGTTGTAGATGAGCATTGTAGGTATTGTACTAGGTGACAAGAAGGGATACTGGCCAGACTATAAGCATGTGCTGCACTACCTATTGAGGGATCCCGTGTATGCTATCAAACTGCCGGTTGTGGTCATCCATAACTATCCCGACGTCATCAGCCACCACCGGGACAACGGCGATCGGGTGTTAGGCGTGTGACACGTGGGCAAGATGGTGTTAGATTAGGTATGCTACATGTTCTGCGCAGTGAACCATAACCATACATATCAACATTGTACAAGAGGGTGAGTCAAGCTCATAGACACCTTCCCATTCCCCCATGATGTATAACACGTATCTGGTAATCCGTAAACACCCCTGCTGTTTCAGCAAGCTGAGAATTGCCTTTGGGCGGATCAAAGCTGTGGGTGTTTTTGGGGAGTATAAGGCGAGACTGAGGGCTAGGGTTGTGGTTCATGGTGCGTTCGATGCATAGCTGACATGGACAGAACTGCATTAGCCGCCTTGATTGAACACTAGTAGACAGCTCCTCTATGATATTATATGCATATATACGTTACACTATCCACCTATATATAGTGGGATTAAATGGTTTAAATACACTGCTAGATATGCCACTCACTCACTCTGACACCTGTCTCATTGTCCACCCGTGATTATACCAAGTACAACCTATAGATATAGCATACTTCTCTTAGCCCTATACACTCATACACCTATATACCATGGACCCAACAAAAGCACAGACTCAGGCTGTGTTTGCCCATTTGAAAGCACAGAAAGCAAACAAGGTACGCGACCGAGCTCTAATTCAAGACCACCACCTGATCAACAGCAATGCTTCGATTGTGGTGCCAAGAATCCCACTTGGACAAGTGTCACTTTCGCAATCTACCTCTGTCTAGATTGTTCCTCTGTCCACCGTAACCTCGGTGTACACATCTCGTTCGTTAGGTACGTGACTTGCTCCTGGCCCTCACACAAATGAGCTCACAGACAGATCCACTAACCTCGATTCCTGGTCGCTTTTACAACTACGAACCATCAAATCCGGTGGTAACGCGTCTTTGACCGAGTTCTTTAGTAAACACGGCGGAGGATCACTTCTGCCGCCCCAGAACTCGGACGCGAGGGGACGATACTCGTCGCGACAGGCTCAGTTGTATAGGGAAGAGATCCAGAGGCGTATCGCGGAGGATGCTAGAAAGTGAGTTTTCTGGTGTAGTTCCGTATCAGGACTGAGCTAATGTGCAGAAACCCACAAGGGATCCACATCGATGGACTAGAGCTCACTCCTCTTGGAACAGCTACACCTAATCCCGAACCCGCCGAAGATTTCTTTTCCACCTGGGACAAGGAGAAGCCAAAGGCAGCTGCACCTGCTCAGACCGCTCTCAAATCGGCTACACCGCCTCCTTCCATTGGCGCAAAGCCAGCATCGCGTACCGTCACTTCATCATCCCTTCGAAATGGCTCTACACCCGGTGCTGCTCGACCAGCAGTTTCATCCCGACTATCCACCTCCACTACCGCTGGTTCCGCACCCAAGGCGTCGAAGCTCGGAGCAAAGAAGGCAGTTGGAGGAATCAACTTTGAAGAAGCTCAGCGAAAGGCTATCGAGGAGGAAGAGAGGGTCAAGCGATTAGGATACGACAAGATCAAAGAGGAGGAAGAGGCAAAGAAGATCAAAGAAAGGGAAGCCGAGGAGAGAAGAAAGGCCGCTGCAGCAGGCGAGAGGATCAGCAGGACAAGTACACCCGTCAACGCGTCTAGCTCGAAGAAGGAGGAGAAGGTCATGCCTGCTCGTCTAGGTTTCGGACAGACTGCCGGTGCCGCCGTCGTGGCCCAACCCAAGGCGTAAGCTTAATATATTCTCCGTCATGAGCAAAGCTAAACGATCAGCCGTGTTGTCCAAGAAGACAACTACCAGGTCGCCCGAGATAAGTTTGGTACCCAAAAGGGTGAGCTAGACACCATTCTTCGGTGCATAGCTAACCCTACAGCCATCTCGTCCGACATGTACTTTGGTCGAGGGACATACGACCCCCAAGCATCTTCAGAAGCTCAAAGCCGTCTCAAAGATTTCTCGGGAGCAACCGCAATCTCATCAAATGCCTACTTCGGTCGAGCAGAGGAAGACGAAGAAGAAGGCGGTCCGTCCGGCGGTCAAGGTGGCGACGATCTGAATGATACCCTCGCTGGACTCGAGAGAGGCGTCAGGGATGCTGCTGGCCGGCTGATGGCTAATCCCGATGTGCAGAATTTGACGGATCAAATTCGGCAAGGTGCTCTCAAGGTATGTCTGTCGGGTATGATGTTC
>Ga0265797_10001000_pt1 | contig 50974 bp, 49 predicted proteins | sample P2T30metagenome_FD_192433 | JGI IMG/M metagenome (GOLD analysis project Ga0265797, IMG submission 192433) | Plant litter microbial communities from East Loma Ridge, Irvine, California - P2 T30 | ecosystem: Environmental > Terrestrial > Plant litter > Unclassified | place: USA: California...
GGATGAGGATGAGGATGAGGATGAGGATGAGGATGAGGATGAGGATGAGGATGAGGATGAGGATGAGGATGAGGATGAGGATGAGGATGAGGATGAGGATGAGGATGAGGATGAGGATGAGGATGAGGATGAGCCTCACAAGACTTCATCGCCACTGTCAAAGAAGTCTGGTAGCCAGCCATCACCTCAAGCTACCTGAAATCGATTACAATTTCCTGAATACCGACGAAGCGACTTTCCGCAAAGATCCACCCGCCGCCAAATCGAATGTCTCGCCTCAACCTCCTTCAGAACGCCCAACACCCCTTCAGCAGCAGCCTGAAACAGCGGCGAATGATATGCAAACGCAACTGGCGAACGCACAGCGGGCTTTGCAAGTGGCTGAACAGGCCCGAGACCTAGCAGACGGACGCGCAGCTCAAGCGAAGACCGGCAGAAACGAGGCTGACGAGCGTGCTCAGACAGCGGAAACTGCTCGAAATGCAGCAGAGCAACGCGCACTTGAAGCCGAAGTCGCGAGGAGCCAAGCTGACCTGCGCGCAGAGGAAGCGGAAGCGGAAGCGAACGAGACGCCGCTGCCCGTCCAACTCTCACGAAAGACACAGAACTCGCCCGATTGAAGGAGAAACTGCTGGTCACCTCATTCGCTGCAGCGAATCAGCAGGTGAAGAATTCCGACCTGCTCACTCAATTGCGCCGGGACATGTTGCCATCGACACAAGTTGCGAGCATGGCAGACAACGTTCTCCAAGATATTAAGAGCGCCAGTGTTATTCGCGAAAGACTTAAGGAATGGCAGGACAAGATCACCGATTTCCTCGATCGGTCACGCAAGTTTACCGACGACATTCGTGAGGCTACGATTGCGGGCTATTTCGAGGCGACAGATTTCCAAGACAAGGCCAGGGCGTTCCTGAAGGCACCTCCAAACCAAGAGTATGTTGAGCGTATCTTTAACGATGCAACTATAGACGCACAAGAGCAGGAAGCTCAGCCGGCAAATCTTGCGTACGCACTATGGTTCGAAGACGCGACCCGAGATCACTTTCAAGCCTCATATCTGCAAGAGGAGTCACAAGGCATCTTTAGCGGTGAAGCCCTTGAGGAGCAGCTGCTTATTCTTGCTGGTGTTTTCGACTTTGAAGCAACGCAAGGATCAGCTTCGCAAACCTCTCGAGCAAGACGACGACTACCTGATCTTCGGTAGCGAAGACGGGCGTGTTGAACCTTTAAAAGGTGACTGGCCAAGACCGCCGACGGGTGGAAGGCTTGGGCAGATGCAAAGAAGAGACCTGGGGATATGATCAAGATCAAGCAAGAGTTCAACATCATGCGCCAGCAATAATAGCGATATCTAATTGCGCAAGGATACCGACGACGATAGAGACTTCCAGGAGTCATTGCGCGTGTATTTGGAGGTGTGGCGCGATTTTTTCAGAAGAGGAAGGCACGCGTCGCTGGGTCGGTCGGTCGCGCCTACCTTCCTGGATGTCAAGACCTCCCACCTCACCTTTACTTCACTTGACCACATCTTTCGTCCCAGCTACCTACGTGAAGCTATCCAGCACATACTGTCCCAACCGTCAACTTCCGCTACGTGAAGCTATCCAGCCATGGTTATCACTGAAGCGGACTATGGAGCGCTCTCAAGCGACGAAGACCTCGAGATGGAAGATGCCGAAGGACTCTCACCTCACAAGATTATGCAGCAGACAGCGACGATGAGCTTGAGGAAGCTTCCAGTGACAATGGGCCTCCTGAGGACTCAGACACCGGACCGCAGCAAACACTGTCCGATCATGATCGCCGCCTGTATGTAGCCAAGAAGCGAAAGGAAATGTCAGCTTTTCGTTGACCTCGTTGTGCCCATCCATATTCGCACAGTACTACCCTAGCGTTTTTACCGACAGAGGTCCTGGGGCGTGGACACACCAAGAAGTCTCGCACTTGAGGGATGCATATGAGCCTCAGGCAGACTGGTCTCTTCCAGCCGTACTTCGAGACCCGAAGTCGGGTCGCTGGTGTCATTTTCTGCAAGAAGGCTACAAGTACAGGATCACCATTCAGAATGGGCTGGGTAGCGGACAAGGTAATTTTCAGGACATACCGGTACTATGATATACAAGCATCGCTAATGATGATTAGATCAACCCAAGACGCCACTCCAAGTGCGTCTACAGCTCAAGCGAAATGTGTTCCTGGATCGCTTGAATGGCAGCAACAATGACATGGGTGTAGAGATAGCCGCCGACAAAATCTGCGATATCTGTGGTCAGACAACACCAGCTATAGCCATTGGGTCCGAGGTACAACATCACTAGCTGCAATTAGATGTAGTACTTGTCAAGATTCTGAGGGCAACGATTTTGAGGGAGGTTACAAGCGCGGGGAGTACGCAGGAATTTCGTCCGACGAAGAAGATTAGAGCTAAGTAGAAGATAGTGATTCACACTGTGATGCTCCGCTGTAATCTATGGTTGCAGAAAGAAATGCACACGGAAATTTGTCGTGTTGCGCTTAGACCTCCTTAACTTTTCAGCGACTCTCTACCTCCAGAGCTTCAAAGGGAACAAACTAGGCCCTGTATTTCGAGCCTTGATTATATCCCCGGCCTTCTCAGCGATGGCGTACATCGTCGCTTGTAGATGCGTTGCCGGAATGATCGGTAATATGCTGCCATCAACAACAGTGAGTTTACGAACACCATAAACACCTAGATCGCTTCCTACGCATCCTCCAAGCGACTCAGGCATCATGGAACAAGTACCTGACATATGAGCAAACGACGCGGCAAGCCCATTCTGCGCGATAAGCGCGTTGATGATCTCTTCATCCGTCTGGTACTGTGCGCCAGGCGAGACTTCCACGGGCTGGTACTTTGCGAGCTCTTTACGCGTCCAATGCTTACGCGTCCAGCGGACCATTTCGACCAGTATCTGACGGTCGATCGGATTTGAAAATGTGTTGAATTGGACGACTGGATTTCCGTATTTGTTTTCCGGGTTGATATTGATCGAGCCGCGGGACAACGGCCGTTGTAAGGCACTGATTGCCAGGCCGAAGGGCGTCATGGGTATTTCGCCAGCGGCGGCTTTGGTACTGGAAAGTAGGTTTGCGATGATCTCGCGCTGCCTGGCCATGCCTCGAAGGAGGTTTTGATCGCTATTGTAAATGGCTGGGAGGTAAGAGGCAGCATTCTGCGACCTCAAGTCCTTGACAATCTGGGATGCTTTCTCTGTGATAGTATCCAGGTTCAGGAAGGCAAGACTGCTGCCGTGGGCCTGGGTAAGGGGCCCTGTTCGATTTGTCTCGTAGTCTCTCCATGCTGTTGCGTTGTAGACAGGATCTTGACCGCTGAATACATTGACCTTGGCCATGTCTCGAAGATCAAAGACCAGATTGGCATTGGGATGATCCTGCATGTTTGCGCCGACGGAGCTGAGATCCTTCTTGACTCTGATACCTGCAGCATTTAGAACATCTCGTGGACCCACGCCACTCAATTGTAGTAGCTGTGGGGTAACTGAAGGTAAACGTATAAGATTAGTGTATTTCTCGTATGCATATGTAGATGGGAGGGAATTACTCACACACTGCACCAGCGGCGAGAATTACTTCTCGCTTCGCATAGACTTTTCCCACGACGCCATCAGAGTTCGAGACATACTGTACACCATTTGCCTTTGGGGAGATCCACGAGAGAAAGCTTTGGTCGAAGAGAACCTCGTTGACTTTCTTGCCGGTAGACAAGAGTAGATTACTTCGGGTCTTTACAGGATCAAAATATGCGTTCTTGGCGGAGGATCGAGTTTGCGTATCTGGTCGTAATGATGTCGGCGTCCAGAAGGCACCGACAGCGAGTCCAGCGGCATGTTCCTTTGGAAGAGAAACATTCGCAGCTCTGAAAGCTGCCCATATGGTCTTCATGTCCTCGTACTCGAAGTTGGGGAAAGATGCCTGTAATGGTCCGTTTGTACCGTAGTAGCTTGCATCATAGGTAATGCCAAATTCTTGAACACTGGAGGCGAGCGGTGGTGTGAAGGTCGTCGACTTTTTGAAATACGGCAAAAGACTGTTCCAATTCCAGCCGTTATTACCAAGCGACTCCCAGGCATCGTAATCTGCGGCAGATGCACGATCAAATGCCATGCCTGACGGGACATAAGCGAAATTAGTGTTTGTCTCGCGTACACTTCGTGTATGGACTTGCGTACCATTGACTACGGAACCGCCGCCCACGACGTTGCCAACGTATACGGGATATGATTTGCCCCCTGTTCTAGCATCGGGGGCGGAGTTCAAGTCATACATGAGCTTCGCATTGATGCTGTTCGCAAAGGTTGGTACCTGAGTCGAAATATCGTCATTGATATACCCATTCTCGATAACGACAACCGTGCCTGAACATGTAAGCAAAAGGACGGTCAATGTGATGTAGGTGCACTTGCGGTCTTTATCTTCACTCAGCCTGTTCGCAACGACTAGGCCAGTTAGGCCACCACCAACGACCACGTAGTCGAACGTTTTCCCATCGATATCTTGCTCGCCACTGTTGCCTTGTGGAGGAGCAGCATTCCAAATGCTTGGCAAGAAGGAGTTGAAATGGAAGATTGCTTTCAACAAAGATCCCATAACGGCATGTATTGAATCAGCGCCGAAAAGATGGGTGCAGAGGGCTGTCACAGCACGCGACTAGGATCGCTCTTTCCTTAAGACATTATGTCCAGGGGAACCAGGTCGCCTCCCATGTTGTTGAGGCTAGCCAATTTGACTTCATCACGGCCCACACGTCCACGTGGATGGCGGGTGTGTGTATCGCTTTTGCCAGGCAGATCCTCGCATTCCTCCACCAACCAACTAGTTGGCTCGGATCATTAATAATCAGGACAAATCGGGACTTCCTTCGGTTTCGCGAAACAAATTCTGTAAGCCAACGCCGTCTGGGACCGACATTGGCCTGCAGCCTAGTGACCAGTTGCCGTGCAGCTGCAGCTACAACTACCACTGGATGACAGCCGTCGTATCATGTATGCCTTGCCGAATCGAATGGAACTACATACAACTTGCAACTAGGCTTTGACGTCTAGACCAGGGGTACGTGCAGGAGTTTCCTGAAGGCAGGGCCAGCCGGAGCTAGAGTATGCTAGTGGTCGTCGGTCGTTCATAAGCGACGAACTTAAGTTCATACCTAGCGTCGTCACACGTGATTCCGGGAAGTTGCAGATCTCTTCGCTGTGAAGGATCTGCGGTAGGCATGCGATTTGTAGCCGTATCAACGTGTCTGTACACGTGCATCTAGTGAGCGCGGCACTATGCAACGCCTCTGATCACGAAGGCAGACTGCCTTGCTCGTCCTCAAAGAAGAATGGGTTCGACAAACTTTAGCCTGTCGGCACGCCATGGCGCTTTTGACTTCAGTCTACACCTGTCAACTGCAGGTCAATTGTGCAAAGCGAGGAAACTAGGTATTGCGGTAAGCTCGGCATATCCAGAAACAGTATTGTGACAAATTAGCAGCATGTGTGGCTTTCTCAAGCTGCAATTGCATACTGTGGGCTCGTTAACGTGCACCGATGCCATCGTACGTTATTGACGACTAGATCTTGACCAAGATCTGACACTATCAAAGCCAACAACCTGGAACGCGGTCTCGCCACCCACTTCCCTGGTAGGTTAGTCGTCCGAAAGTCGAACCCTCGGATTTCATGTGGGCTGATATAAAGTTCTGGAGCTTGAACGCCTTCCCTCTAGCGTGGCTGCTACAGCCTAACGTAGGTGGTTAGCGACGTCCCGACTCAGGGGCACAACGCCAGTATCTAGCCAAGGTATTGGTCTGGTGTCATTCGACGGAGTGGAAAAAAGATTACACTTGACTTCAAGCTGTTGAAACAGCCAGGCGCTCGCTGTGGGTCTTCCAAGACATGAGATTCCCTCTAAACATGACTTGTAGACAAACAGGCATGTGAGTGGTTTCGATGTAGCGCGTGCTATTGATGGATCGGGCGGAGAGGTGCCGGCATGATCGGTCTCGTGGGCTTGCTGACGGCGGAAGAGACCTAGTGTAGTGACGCAGACTTCCGCCGTGTTGCTTGTTGAGGCTGGTATGCCGTTATTCCAGGCACTAATCTGTCCCTAGTGAGACTGATCTAGACCCACAGAGACAGAGTACCCACAGAGTACCGTTTCCTGCAATCACCAGATAGAAAGGCAGCTCGTGCCCGGCGAAGATTAACACTGATTGCCTTCCGACGTCTTCTCAGCACAGTCACTACCCGCGTACGGGTGCTCTGTCTCTATCCGTTCCATCCACCGTGGCTTTTCCTTGCACCGTGTGCAACGTCCTCACCTGGCTTAAGCATTATGGCTGCCCCAGCTTCGTCCTCACCCGCCGATCTTCCTCTGGACAACCGCTCAGATGCAATTAAGATACCAATTGTCGTCCTGATCATATTCAGCTCGATCTTTGTAGTACTCAGGCTTGGCGTCAGCATCGGGAAGCGGAATTTCTTTCTGCTGTCGGATCATCTTCTCTGGATCGGTCATGTAGGCGAACATCAATTTCCCACCAAGATTTTCGGCTGACGAATGACAGGTGGTGGCAATCTCTGGTGCAGTGTTCTGCTATAAATGCTCTGAGGTTGGACTGGGGAGACATGTCTGGGATCCAATTCTGACGCATCCTGGCAATATGCAGAGGTTTCTGAGGTACCTCTGGCTGAGTCAGCTGCTCAATCTTTATGGTATGGCTTTGGTGAAATTGAGTATTTGCGCCTACATCCTCATGCTTAACTTCTCCAAGCCTTTTCGCGCTTTGATATGGGCTTCCATCGTGGTACAAGTCGGGTTCCTCTTCATATTCCCTACCATTGTTCTCTTTGGCGAATGTACGCCATACACTAAGCACTGGAATGTTGAGCAGCCCGGGTCCTGCTGGTCCACTAAGCCCAAAGTCATCAGTGGTATGTATAGCTCTTTTAAGTTCATGTGAGACGTACACTGACGACTCATTTCTAGGATATCTGGGAGCGGCAACGAATATCGTAACGGATCTCATCTACGCCTTTACACCGTTGATATACATCGCGGGTGTTCAGCTCAATAAGCGCACAGTATGGGGTGTCCGAATAGTCTTCCTTCTTGGTCTCATGTCAGTTTTGTCTCGGCAACAACATTTTCTAGTACTAATGATTTGTTAGCACGACAACGATTTCGGCATTGAAGCTGTACGAGATGAAGTCGCTTAACACATCACCCGACCCGTCATACACCGCAGTCAATCTCAGCATATACGCCAGTACCGAGGTTTTTGTGGGCGTCTTCACGGCCTGTCTTCCGCCTCTGCGGAAGTTCTTCGACGACATTTTGAAGAGAATTCTCCCTGCAGGCATAATCTCCTCGCGAGGAACACGCAACAGCTATGCGCTCAACGCCTTCAGCAATCGTTCTGAAGCGACGAAGGAATCGCAACCGAAGCTCGAGAGTGACGCAGATAGTGACTATGCGATACTGGAGGAGGTTCGCAGCGGGGCGCAAGGTGTAGATGCGGAGATAACAAAAACAACGCGAGTAAGCGTGACGGTGGACTCGAAGGCACTGGAGAAGCAAAGAAACGACGACTGGGCATGAAGTGGGCCAGTAGCAGTCCGCCCGATAGACGTTGCAAATGATAATTCCTATGTTAGTAATCTGCCCATGTTTGAGCGCGCGCTCTCGGCCTTCTTTCCGAGCGCCGGAGTGTGAGAGCAATTATCGCAATAATCCTGTGATGGAGTTGGTAGTGTGTGACACTACAAGTTGGTTGTCCTGGCAAGCAGGACCTCGGCAACTTCACGACCCACATTATGCTTGAGCCCTCTCCGAAGCAACTCCACCACTTACCATGTACCACAGCATCATGACAAAGCTTTCACGGCCTTATTATATTGATTTGCAGTTCCGTGGCCATATAGAAGGCCTAACATATCTCGATCAAGACTCAAACCCACAGTGTCATTTCTTCGGCGGTGTACCTTTTGCGCTACCGCCTCTTGGGCCCTTCAAGTTTCAGAAACCAAGGGCATTGCCAACATGCTATCGCTACGGTTCGAAGAGAAATCCAGCACGATTTACCGGTGGTTGTGGGCTGTGTCCGCAGCCCGGTGCTAGCGAGCAAGCTGCGTCGGATTGGGATGAAGATTGTTTGCAGAGCAACATTTGGGTACCAGTCGGATCGCCACCTCCTGAAGGTATCTACGGCGCGCTGTAAAATTGTGAACATACTAACAATTGACCAGGATGGCCAATTCTGTTCTATATTCGTAAGTCTTCGGTCCTTCCGACCCCCAACAATGGTGAAGAGAAGTCGACTCACCCATGTTTGTAGATGGTGGTTTCCTCCAATTTGGCAGCCCAAATGATCTGGATCTCCGTCAGTTCTTCACTGCGTCGTCTTCCAAGTGTATCGTGGTGGCACCGGCATACAGGCTCAACATCTTTGGCTTCCTGGCGTCATCGACCATCGCAAACGAGTGTTCCGACTTCTCCGTGAATGTTGGATTCTTGGATCAGCGCGTCGCCTTGGAATGGACATATGAAAATATCAGCTACTTCGGCGGTAATGCATCGAACATCACTGTCGGCGGCTATTCGGCAGGATCGCATTCAGTTTTTCATCAGCTCAGCTACGATCTTGGTGTGCCTGACAACAAGGCAATTATCAAGAGAGTGATGATGCTGTCAAACGGACCTGGAATGCAACCAAAGAGCTTGGAAGAGGCGCAAGGCCAATATGAAGAGCTGCTTGAGGTTCTCAGTATTTCAACTATGTTGACACCAGCGAGGCAGCTTGCACAGCTCCGCAAAGTCGATGCGAAGGTTCTCATTCAAGCATGTCGAGAGATGAAGCTCCACCAGTTCCGAGCCGTGACTGACGGGTCTTTCGTTCGACATGGACTCTTGAATGAAATCAGCAACGGCACTTTCGCACGACGCATGAAGCAGCGAGGCATTCGTATGATAATTGGAGAGTGCAGCGACGAGCACTTTGTGTACGGTAGTTGGCTCCCACCCCAACCTGGTTACGACAACATAGTGCAGCGTCTCGAAGCTGACTACCCACGCGAGGCATGCAAGGTCTTGATGTCTCATTACTTTCCCAACCGCACACTGCCCACGAAGTACGAAACTTGGCAAGCTGCATTTGGACATATATACGCAGACGTTCAGATACATGCGCTAGGACGTGGCATGATCGACGCACTTGTTCAGCATGGCGCAGGCGAGCTAATCCACCGATATCGTATCGAGTGGCGAGCAGTATGCGTAGACAAGAAGTATCCAAAGTCTTGGGGCGCAACTCATGCGTCTGACCTGGCCATATGGTTCCATGGCAATGGCGAAACTCTGACGCCAGAGGAAGTCAAGATCTGCGAAAGAGCTTTCCATGTGCCACTGGCCTCTTTTCTCGAAGGCAAGAGGATGGACTGGGGCACGCAGCATGTCATGCAGATGAGAACGCTAAAGAGCGATGGTACTGTAGCAATGGAGGAAGATACGATGCTCGATGAAGGTCTAGTGCTGTGGAATGCGTTGAAAAAGGTTGGTGCGACCGGACTTGCCCGAGAATCGAAGCTGTGAAGATTATGCGATGCAGACACGCATGTCCAGATCGTCAGTGTGGCACGCTGAACGGAGGACCGACGTGGTACCGAAAGTTTGGGAAATGTCAGACCAGAACTTTTTTTCCGCCAATAATGCGTCCACTTCCCTTTTCGTACTACTAACAAACATTTATTTGTGTGGAAGCGAAGTTTCATACGTATCTTGAATGCCGGATGTTGACGTGCTATTTCCGGGCCAGCAACATTCTTATTCGATGTTTGTTCGATCCGCTGCATCGTTCGACGCCAGCACCGAGTTTTTAACGGACCCTACCGTCTCTTCTAATTTTTCAACACGCAATTGCGGCCCGCCTCGGAATGTCATTCAGAGATTTTGTACGTGTTCAAAACGCTCGCGCAACTCTAAACATGTCGTGATGTACTTAGCTGGCTACGTGAGCGTCCCCGCGGGACAATGACTCGGTAGTGGGCGAGCTGATCGCCACAAGGCTAGAAGAACAACTCTATCGAGTCATGAAGACCCGTCACCCGTGTCATCGGCTGTGGAAACGTTGGTTGACGGCGGATCAACGACTGTTGTTTTAGTGGGAAGAGAATTCGGGATACAGTCAAAAACGGGTCTGGCGCAGCAATACAGTTTTTGGACGTCGGCAAATTCGAGATGGCGCAAAAGAAAGATTTACGAAGTGTTAGGTTAGACAGAGTTGGTCCGATAGAAGTCATGGTCAGCTGCTCGAAGGTGCTGCTCGTGTTCGTTGTATCAACCTCCAGGGCACACTGGACGCCGAAGTTAGTGAAAGAGATGCGAGCGCTCTATAGTATGATCCATCACGTTTCATGAGTCGCAAGCCTCTGCGCATCTCCAACACTCCTCCTCTCCTCCATATCCACAATCTCCAACCACATCCGACTCCCATCCGGATGCTCCACATCCAAACCCTGCCCCAATACTCTCCTCAACCCGTTCAACGCCTCCTTCGCTCTTCCAATCGCCTCTTCCTCACTTCCCCGCGCAAACTGCACTTTCGCCAAATGATGCATCGTCTTGAAGTAATACGGATGATCCTCGCCCAGAAGCTTCTTCCTCGACGCAAGCGCACGTTGCGCAAGCGCCTCTGCTTCAACGAGACGTGCGTCATCGGAACTCGATACTGTCGAAGTGGTTGCTTGGAGATACAAGTTCTTGGACATAAACATAAGTGAGATGAGCACGTTCGACGACTCGACGCCCATGTGTGTTTCTAGTTTCGCCAAAGCGTCGCGTATGACTTGCTCGCCTTGCGCGTAATCGCCTTGTAGCGTGAGTATGTAGCCCCAGTGACTAACTGGTGGCAGTGTCCATGGGTGATCTGGTCCCAGCACGATGTTCCGACCCTCGATTGACGTCCGCGCAGCAACCGCAGCTTCATTCAATTTTCCTTGATGCCGTAACGTGACTGCGAGACCGCCGGTCACATCCAGCGTTTGCGGATGTTGCTCGCCTTGCATGCGCTTGAGCGTATCGAGTAGGTTCTTTGTGCGTATCTCTGCTTCGTCATAGCGACCCATGTCGCAGAAGAAGACTGGGAAGTTGCACATGGTCGTCAGTGTCTTCCAATGGTCGTCTCCAAGTAGCCGCTGCTTAGCGCTCAGCGCACGCTCGTAGTATGGGTCTGCGAGCTCGTAGGACCCCATCTGGTGGTGTATCCAGCCCATGTCGTGGCAGCTGTCTGCTGTGTCGGGATGATCTTCGCCGTAGACGCGCTCGCGCACTTCGAGCATGCGTGATTTGATCTCAAGTGCTTCTTGGTATTTGCCTTGGATTTCGAGGATGAAGCCTAGTGTACCAGAGATCTCAAGAGTGTCTGGATGTTCGTCGCCCAAGAGATGGGTGCGGGACGCGAGGGTCTCACGCGCGAGGTCTTCGGCTTCAACAAACTTGCCCAGCTCCCAAAGCTCGAGAGCGAGGTTAGATGCGGAGCGCAGAGAATCCAGATGTTCCGGTCCCAATATCGTTTTGCGCGCCTCAAGATTTGCCTGATGTAGAGCAGCGGCCTCCTTATGCTTCCCTTGGTCACCAATAACGGTCGCAACGATATGCGCCGTGGTCATTACTTCCGTAGATCCTTCAACGAGGATGTCTTCTTTTGCCGCCAGGGTTTTCTGCGCTAGACTCAATGCCTCGTCTTTCTTCGATTGCAGGCGTAGACACCATGATAGATGATCTTGTGCTTGAAGTGTTTCAATGTGTCGTGGACCCAGCAAGTCGGAGCTCAACTGCACTACTTCAACGAGCTTCTTCTCAGCCGCCGCATATTGACCTCTGCCTATCTGGAAGTTGGCTGTGTTTCGAAGTAGCTTTGCTCGCACTTCTTTCTTGTCTGTCTCAGAGCAATTGTCGAGCACGGTCTCCGCGTGGATGATGAGCGCTTTGCATTCGTGCCATGTTGGAAAGGATCTGATTTGGTCAGCATTCTGATAGGACGGTGATCGAAATCCTCTAGACTTCACACAGATGGTCTCACCCGTCTGGAAAGTGATCTCTGACAAGCTTAAGCGCATCCTCGCGATACTTGTCACTCGACCCCTCCCGATCTCCCTGCTCAAGCCATCTTCTCATACTCAACTGCACCAACCGATGCATAGACAGCGTCTCGCTCTTTGCATTCTCCGTGACCAGCGAGTACCCCTTAATCGATCCAAAGGCCTTATCGAGTTTAACCGTCCCAGCCTTCGGCATATATTTCTGGAGCAAGGCGATAGGTATGTCCTGACGGTGCAAGAACGCCATGACGGACAGAAGCTCAATCGCTAGCGGGCCTGACGCAACGTCAGCCTTGAGACGGTCCAGCGACATCCAAGTGGTGTTCAGCACCGTTTTGGGTGTCTCCTCGTCGGTAATACCCAGGCCTGCGATTTCGTCCTCCAAAAGCTCTTCTCGGCTTTCTTCGCTTTCGCGGTACATTTTGAGGTAGCGCGCGATCGGCGTGCTGTTCTCGCGCATGTAGCAGGCGGCGTGTACAATGGCGAGTGGGATGTGTGAGAGCTCTTCGAGCAGGGTTAGGGCGTCGGAGGTCTGTTCGTCTTCCCAGTCGTCGGCGAAGGAAGTCTTGAGGAGGTCTAAAGCTTCGAGCTCGGACATTGGGTCTAGGCGGACGTGGTCGCGTGTTAGATCGAGGGCGACCGATTTGTATCGTGTTGTGAATAACACGCGGCCGTGTCCGGTTTTGGGAATACATGGTAACAGCTTGAAGCCCTTCTTGCCCTTGTTGGCATTGAGCACCGTCCGATCGTCCACGTTATCGATGATGAGAAGCCATTTCCCGTTAGAAGGGTTCTCTAGCCATTTTTGGACGAGGTTGCGCACGTTGGTTTCTGCAGAATGGGTAACTCCAAGCTCAGTCAAAATGGTACGAAGTCCTTCGTCAAACACTTCCTCCGAAGTACCGTGGACCCAGAAGATTGAGTATGATGGGAAAAACTTCTTGAAGCGCTCGGCTAGTTCGATGGCGACTTGTGTTTTGCTGTATGCTGTTAGCATGACTCCCAAACTCGCTTTGGTGCCCTGTCTTACCCGATGCCGCCCAAACCATGAAGAGCCACGAACGGCGCGTTCTTTGGCGGAGCGAAGAGCATGTTGATTGCTTCCATGGTGCTGATCCTGCCAGTAAAGTCGTCATTGCGTCCATAGGGCACGCTGTAGTACGTAGGTGTCTGTATAGACTTGGCAGAATGATCACTGGCGATTGCTGTTGATCCTGTCAGTTTATCGATCCACGAGGCATAAGCAACATGTCTTACACCTGCGCTCGACATCGTGCTTCGCGTCGAGCATGGTCATGTAGTATTTGAGAGCTCCCACAATGCTCCGATAACCATCCTCTTGAGCGGAGCGGAATTGTATCATCGTGCGGTGGTTGCCGTCAAGCTTTTCGTACTGCTGTAAGGGCGTCTCGTCTATCTTCGAGCTGAAATCTTCAACAACCTACATTCGACACATGAGCTTATGCTTACCAAAGTGAGGATCAAGTTTGCGTACCTTTCCGATCACGTTGTTCAACGGCTTCGACTCCTGGAAAGTGTGCACCCAGAATCTGCCCTCTGCAAGCAGCCTCATGAAGTCCGAGTGATAGAGATCGAGCACTTCCGAGTCCAATTGCAGCTTTCCTACTAGCTTGGAAGTCGCCTCAATCTTGATCATGGATGCAATATTGGCTCCAATGCGGCCCCAAGAAGCGGTACTTGAGCCCTTGTGTGGCGTGCCAAAGAAGAACACCGCCTTCGTGAGCTTGGACAGCTTTTGTTTGAGTGGGTCTCTTGTATGCGTGCGCGACTCCCAAAGAGCCTGTGTTGTCGTCAGCCTTGTGTTACATCGGCAAGGGACAGTCAAAGTTTGCAGCTGATGAATGATTACGAACCCTTTTCGTTAATACACCTCCTAAGCTGTGCGCACATAGAATGACGGGAACATCGTTTGGCAACTCTCTGTTCAGTGCCACCAACAATTCATGTGCAAGTTGCGTGAAATTGAACTTCGTCTTTGGTTCCGTGGAACGCTCAGCTTCGTTGTCAGCCTCATTGTCTTTGCTCAAGTCACTCTCTTTCGTGAAGGGCTTCTTTACGACATCTGCGTCATATCCATAGGTGTATATTTTGGCGTTTGGTATGTCGCTCGGTAGAAGATCTTGGGGCCAGAACGTCTGTGGTCTCTTACTAGACGATGACGTGGCGAGTGGCATAGTCACATTCGAGGGCGTGCGACTCAGTGGATTGGAGGAAAGTCCTCGTGGGCTTAGTGCTGGACTGCAAATTGAAGCAGGCTCCGCAGTAAGTGGATCAATGTTGGACTCCGGAGGCGACACAGCGACCGATGGAGAATCGATTGAGTATGTTGATTGTGCGATTGACATCGTCCGATCACCAATACCAGCCTTGGAAGCCTTGAAGAATTTATTCCATAACGATCCTTTTCGAATCGGGCCCGTCGCTTCTGAGGAGTCCGACTGTCGCCGATCTGACGAGACGCTGCCTTGGGACGCGCCGGTGGCAGTCCACGTCCTTTGAGGATGGCCTCCAAGGCCATGAATGAAAACGATGCTGTGTCTATCAATGCATATCCCAGGGAATCAATAGGAGGCAAGGACTAACCTGACCTTTGGAGGCTCGTTTCCAGGGCCTACACCCGTGTGCAGCTCTGTGAGTCCCTTCCTGTACACTGATGACATCGCGAGTTAAGCACAAAGCTATGTTATAGCTGTAAAGATTAGTGAGTGCGAAACAGAGTGGAGAGAACTGTTTGAGTTAGTCTTCCATCAGTTCATGTATCGAGGTCTGCGGGGCAGCCTTCTTGTTTTGCAGCCCCTCTGCAGCCACCTGTCCAAGGCCAAGAGTGCAGCATGATTGTGATGCAAAATTGTGAAGGGCAAGCGAATCGCACGTTCGCATCCCGCGCTTGGCAGTGCCCCCATACGCCAATTGATCCAGGTAAATATACGTTTTCATGTAGCATCGTAATTCGCATTCGATACTGTATCCATCACAACGTGGCGCATGCATGCACAAAGTGGCGTCTGAGGAGGTGAGCAATTGCTCGACAACAAGAAGGGGATGAAAGATGTTGTATTTGAGAGACGGAAAGTGTAACGCCTGAAAATGCTGTGGTATTTGGAAAGCCGCCGGATGTGTAGTCGTAACAAGATCTCATAGCGCCTCAAGCTCAAAGTCGTCCAGCTTGTCGCGATACTTCATGATATTGCGCTTGATCTTGGACGAGTCGACCCAAGTTACAAAATCCTCCATGCTTCTACTGATGGTCAGACCTGCCGATTTCCAAGCCAAGAAGTCTACTCACCTCGTCACAAGAAACGCCGGATCGGTTACGACATCCGTTCCAACCCTCACGTGGCCCTGCTCGATGAGCTTGATAGCAGCTTGTATGTGGTCTGACATGCGCAGTCTGGTCATGATGACTGGCAGTCTCCTCCGCGCAAAGGCAGAGACTGTGACCTTGTGCTCGACGTCGCTCAGCTTTCCTCGACCGCCACCACCCGTACCCAATACGCCTAGATCGAACAGCTTCTCCAGCATCAGGTCCTCGTGCTTTCGTCGGAACGGGTCTGAGGGGTTGAGGTTGGCGAGGCGGTGGGCGAGTTGGCGCATGGAGCCGCAGAGCTGGTTGTACTTGCGGTAGTCGTCGCGGCCTTGGATGGCGTAACGGCGCATTACGGCCGCTTCCCGGTGGTCATTGTCAGATTTATACGTGTTGAAGTCGACCTAGGCGCGTGAGTGAAGGTTATGGCGAAGATGGCGGGTCGTTCTTACCTTCTTGAGCAGCTTTTGCTCATGATGCTTAAGCTTTCGCACCATGTTTGCGGTAGTAACGTAATCGTGGTGTAGTAGAGCACAGTATGGCGAGTGTATCACGTGTAGCGAGAGGTCGTGGGGTTCGAGTAGGCGGGATTGTAGAGCATCGGCATCGTCTGCCAAAAAGTTGAAGCCCCAGCGCGCTAAATGCTAGCGCCACAACTTACCCGTCGTGCCTGCCCCACTATTGATCCAATGACGCCGTGGTCGGTGGGGTCCAAACAATTTTGTGGTCAGTGACTCCAACTGTACACATTACACTTCTGTTCCCTTCGTCTGTTGTTGTTGTATTCGATACCTGAAAATGCCGACCGTTCACTTGCTCGACTATGTCGCCGGCAACGTCCGCTCGCTCGTCAATGCCATCGAGAAGGTGGGCTACACTGTCGAGTGGGTAAAGACACCGGCCGATGTCCCTTCCGCAGATGTATGCCTCTCCTAAGACATCTCGTAAGCACACCAATTGACACGTGCTGATGCAGATGCGCCCCTAGAAACTCATCATTCCTGGCGTCGGTCACTTTGGACATTGCATGTCGCAACTCGAAAAGGCAGGATACACACAGCCGATTCGCGAACATATGGCGGCTGGGAAGCCGTTCATGGGAATATGTGTGGGCATACAGGCACTGTTCGAGGGCTCAGAAGAGAACCCACAGGTCAAAGGTCTTGGCGTGATACCCTCTCGGCTGAAGAAATTCGATGCGAAGGACAAGAGCGTGCCACACATCGGATGGAACAGCGCCAACACGTCGCGAACTGGTCACGCCGCGGACGATTCACTGTACGGACTGAATCCGAGCTCGAAATACTACTATGTCCACTCGTATGCAGCACTATACGAGGAGGGAAAGCTGGAGAAGGAGGGCTGGGCCGTCGCAACTGCACGATATGGCGACCAAGAGTTCATTGGCGCAGTAGCAAAGGACAACATCTTCGCGACACAGTTCCACCCTGAGAAGAGTGGTGCTGCCGGTCTGCGCGTACTCAAGGCATTCCTCAATGGAAAGAAGTCACAGAAGCTGCCCGAAAAGCCGTCTGCTGCGGCTTCAAAAGAAGGACTCACAAGACGCGTCATTGCATGCCTCGATGTACGCACCAACGATCAAGGCGATCTCGTTGTCACAAAGGGCGATCAGTACGACGTCCGAGAGAAATCAGGCGAGAACAATGCAGTGCGCAACCTCGGGAAGCCTGTCGACATGGCGCGAAAGTACTACGAGCAGGGCGCCGACGAAGTCACATTCCTCAACATCACCTCTTTCCGCAACTGCCCCGTTGCCGACACCCCCATGCTCGAGATTCTCCGCCGAACTAGCGAGACTGTATTTGTCCCATTGACGATCGGAGGTGGCATACGCGATACAGTGGATACAGACGGCACCAAGATCTCCGCGCTGGAGATCGCAACCATGTACTTCAAGTCAGGTGCAGACAAGGTCTCAATAGGCTCAGATGCCGTCACAGCCGCAGAAGGGTACTATGCGCGCGGCAGCAAACTGTCAGGCACAACAGCGATAGAGTCCATCTCAGCTGCGTACGGCAACCAAGCCGTCGTCATCAGCGTAGATCCAAAGCGCGTGTACGTCTCGTCGCCAGACTCGACGCCCCACCACACCATCAAGACCAACCGCATTGGCCCCAACGGCGAAGAATACTGCTGGTACCAATGCACAATCAAAGGCGGGCGCGAGGGCCGCGACTTCGACGTGCGGCAGCTTGTGACAGCAGTCGAGGCAATGGGCGCCGGCGAGATCCTGCTCAACTGTATCGATAAGGACGGCAGCAACAGCGGCTTCGATCTCGAGCTCATCAACGATGTCAAGGACGCAATTAAGATCCCTGTCATTGCGAGTAGTGGGGCTGGACATCCGGGACACTTTGAAGAGGTCTTTGCGCAGACGAGGACGGATGCAGCGTTGGGCGCAGGGATGTTTCATAGAGGTGAGTATACGGTCAAGCAGGTGAAGGACCATTTGCAAGAGAGAGGCCAATTGGTGAGGTCCTTTGAGGCTGATATATAGACTACTATATAATTTCTCTTCAATCGCATACAAGTGGTCAGTTGGACGACGTTTTCGTCTCCATGTCAGCCCTATTGAGGCTCTGCGGAACATGCACATGGTAGGCAACATGCAATTGATTTGGCTAGAAATGTGTGAAATTGTGATTCGACTGAAAGCGCCGAAGAAATGGTATTACTTAAGATGGGCGCTGTTGAATATTGTACGCCTTTCCGTGCTAGAGTTGAGATTTGGTCTATGAGCGCGCCGGCTGACCTTGGTATCTTAAATGCAATAAAAACTCCGTGCCTCTGCTATGCGAGATGTTCTTGAAATGCCAGAATGATGTACAGGCATTAAAGTCGAGATTGTGTCCTGTCGTAAAATCTTTCGTGAAACCTAAATTGCGCCAATTGAAACTCCATGCGATGATTGATCTCTCAAAACGCCTGGCTGCCTGGTTTATCCTCGGAGGATGAAGACACCTTTATCGTCCATGACATACGTGTACTGGCCAAGATTGGAGGGCGACTTCGTGGGCTTCCCGGGCCGGACTTTCTCGGCGGTGACTGGACGCGGCGGTTCCTTTGTGGACATAGACACCGGCCTCGGAAGGTCAAGTGACCTCCTGGTATACATATCAGAGTCTCTGGCACTCAAGCTTCGCAGCGTGTCTTTTCTGGGGGTCTCTTTCCTCCTCAGAGATGGCCTGGTTGGAGTGGTTTGGACTCTCGGCGTGAGAAGAGGTTCTGGAGAGAAGCAGGTCAATGAGGAAGTTCGTGGAGGTGGTAGACTGAGTGGGCAGACTCGTATCGGGGTTTCCGCATGGCAAATTTCAGACAATGGACGAGACGGAAGATCCATGTAGGCCCTCTCGGATGGTCTTGGTGGTAATGTTGAGCTTCTGAAGAAATGCGGTTTCTTGTCCTGCGTCGGATGAGGCCACGTGGGTTCCGGTGAGAAGCATGTTTGCGGAGACGTCCTTGGTGGAGGTGGGCCTGGCTCTGGTCGACCGAATGGAAATCCTGAATAGCGAGAAGCAGACGTCGGTGTTAGCGGTGCAGGTCTCGCTGTGGCGGTGGAGGTTCGTTTTGATGGCAGCGTTGCACTTCTGTTCAGAAGGGGTTTCGAGACCTGTAGTGGAGCGAACCATCCAGGCGCCGGCGTACTGCGCGTGAAGGACGATGTGCGCGACGGACCTTCGCTTAGAACGGATGTCGCGGCTGTAGAAGGCCTTGAGGAAGCAACGCTCACGAACGATGATCGATTGGATGCCACTGTCGAAGCGTCTGATGGATAAATGATGGGTGAAGGTGCGCTTGGTGATGGATATTCCACGACAGCTGTGTTGATCGCTTTCGATGGCCGTCGCGTCCGGAATCGACTGAAGAGTGGCTTGGGCACCAACTCCGCCTCCAGCCGGAAGAAGTCATCAGGCAACGGTGGAAGCGGCTTCTCGTAGCCACATGGCCGTCGCGGGCTTCGTTCGGGGATGGGCGGCGTCGAGCTCAGCGTGATGAGCGTCTCCAGTGACGCGGAAGCCATTCTATCCATATGCGTCCCTCCCAGACTCTTTGCGCAGCGCGTCACGATCATCCAGAGGAGCCACGGGACGAAGCGGAAGTTGGCGATGGGTTGGTGAGTCGGTTGACAAACATGAACACGGGCAGAGCATTTGTTGTGCAAACGACGTGTGGGTTGCGTGGTGTTAAACGAAGAGGCGGGCGATCCCGCCACGCGAGGCCCTCCTTCTGGAAAACAAGCTTGTTGGCTAGCTGCAAAGCTACGGAGCAAACAGGACTAGGCTCTGGACGTAATTCGCCCATGACGGCGGAGAGCTGCATGTGGAAATCAGGTGGGCTGGGCAGCTGGGATGCGATCTAACGGTGTGTCGGAACTACGTGTCTCTTGGCCATGGGTATCCATGCAGCGCCCACCGCCCACGAAGTCGAGAACTCAGGAGTCGGAAAGCGAGAATCACCGCTTTGCCTGCAGTATGTTTGTCGACTGCGCAGTACCTGTCTTTTCAGATCTGAGTCGATGAGCTGAGCTGAGTGAGCATCGTGTTGAGATGCGGTGTGGGGTCAAGATGTTGTTTGTGCGCGGCGTCTCGGATGCATGGGAAGTGGCTGTCGGCAGCACCTGCCGTCCTCAAATTGGCATCGACAGCGTGCAGTAGACAGATGTATCTAAGTGACTCATACTCTGCAGGTTTATCTAGCCACAATCGTCTGTGCATTGGGGTCGCTCAACTGTTGGGGTGATCGTACGAGGAAGCTTTGTGGTGTTATGGTCACACATCATAGAGTGGCTGCATGGCATGTCGCACCGCCTGTACGGTCCATCAAATTCAGTGAATGCTTGCCATGGCAACAATCATTGCGTCTATCTATCCCGACCGTTCGTTGCCTCGTTTGGTATCATGCATGCCGTCCTAACCCTTCAATGTACACATCCAATTCATACACAAGCGCCCAATGCTGTCTTGTCTATGCAGCGGCTCTTTGCGCTTGTCGGCCTGCACGAGCAGGTGCTCGCACAGCACCAGGCCTGTTGAGCGTGTACTTGGCGAACGTCCTCGCGAGAGCCTTCTTTGCGCTGACCTTCTGAGAACCAATGAAGGAGTCGATGGTGATTGCAATGGCGCGGTCAATGTCTAGTGCAGAGCAGTACTCTGACAGACGCATCTTACAGAAAGACTCGGCAATACGCATGATGGCCTCAAGATGACGAACCTATTGCGTGTTAGCATATTCTCTCGATCATTGAATTTACGGAACACTTACAGTGATCGGGTAGGCTCCAGTTGCCATCGACTCTTTGCGCATGTCTGCGAAAAGTCGAGCGACCTTGTCTTGGTCGATTTGGTACAGCTTGGGCCTGCACTTCTCGCGTGCATACAGAATGTACTTCCTGAGGAGCTCCTGAGGGATGTCGCCCTCCTTGGTTGGTGCATCTCCATCGACCTCCATACCATCTTCGTCTTCGCCATCCTGGGTCTCCTTAGACTTGTCGGAGTATCCATATGCCGAGTTGACCAAAGGATGTGCTCGGCTGTGTGATTTCACGACGAACTTTGCCAGTCGCTCGTCCTCGACTGGGTCGACCGTGTCGCGCACAACACAGAGAATATCGAAACGAGACAGGATAGGTTCCGTGAGCTCGACATTCTGTGAAAATGGTATGGTCGAGTTGTAGCGTCCACCAATGGGGTTGGCTGCGGCCACGATGGCACAGCGAGCTTGCAGAGTAGTGACAATGCCGGCTTTTGAGATAGAGATCGTCTGCTGTTCCATGGCCTCGTGAATTGAAGTACGATCCTGGTCGTTCATCTTGTCAAACTCGTCAATCAGGCAAGTTCCTTTGTCAGCCAGCACCAACGCTCCGCCCTCCAATGTCCACTCGCTGGTCATGGGGTCTCGACGAACGGAGGCTGTGAGACCGACTGCGGAGGCACCTTGACCAGTGGCAAATACAGCGCGATGTGCCGTCTTCTCGACGAACTTCAAGACTTGCGACTTGGCGGTACCAGGGTCTCCCAGAAGAAGGACGTTGATGTCGCCACGAATGGAGTGACGCCCAGGCGCCTCTTTACTAACGCCACCGAAGAGTGACAGCGCCACGGCAGTCTTGATGTCTGTGTGTCCGTAAATGTTGGGGGCGATCGAATTGATGATCTTATCGACAATCTTGGGATCCTTAGACAGCTTTCGGATTTGCTGCTCGTCTTCCTCTGTCAACCGGAAACCAGCCAGCTGGTCGTGGGATTTGACAACATAGTTCGCTTCAAGGATGGTAGCGAAGACAGGGAAGCCGTTCTTGTTGTTCAACGCAGCATCGTAGTTGTTGCGGTAGATACCGGTCACCTCAATCTCCTCACCTGGCTTGGCTGAGTCGATCAAGTCCCATAGAAGGATGACTTCTCGGTGCCGAGGGAGACGACCGGCAGGCACGGTACCAGGAGACTCTTGAAGTGTGAGTTTCTGATAGTTGCGGTAAACCGTGCGCTCCGAGTTGACTGTAAAAGGACCGCGCGATTGGCAATTCTGGCAGAAAGAGATCTTGACTTCGACATTTGAGTCTTGGTGGAATGGCCCTAACGTGGTACCGCACTTTGTGCAGTCAAACTTGACGTATTTGAGCTGAGGGAAGACACCACTTCGGCGGGTGACGACACCACTCACTCGCACCAAGCTGTTCAGGTGCGACTGGCGCAGCTGGCGCAGAGTGTACTGAACGGGGACATCCGTAATGCGAACGTGGATCTCAGCGTGGATACGCTCATAGTCGGGGTAGTGCAGAAGTACCACATCCATGGCCACTTGATCGAAGATCTTCAGCATTTCGGTAGGTGTGTTCGCCAGCCAAAAGGCCAGTGTGGCTTTCTGCTCGGCAAGGTGATCGAAAGAAACCTCCAGCGACTCAGCGTTGACCTCTCCGAGCGTTCGAATGCGGGTTCCGTAGACAGATGTTCCCTGCTCGTCGGTATACTCTGTCAAGAATGACTTGAACTCGCGCGCAATTGTCTTGGCGACTCTAGCCTGTGCAACCCAGTCGGTCAATGTGTTTGCCTTGACATCCGTGAGTGCTTCGAGTGATAGCTCCTCGTCCATGATGTCGTCGCCCATGTCCATGTCGTCTTCCTCGTCGTATCGGTGTCTCCTCGGACGGCGACGGTTCCTGAGCTCAGCCAGACCATCCTGTTCGTCTTCGTCCGGCAAGAAGGCGGCAGGCATGCGGCGCCTGGCTTCCACGTCACGCCGATTGAGGCGCTTGTCGAGCTCCCGTCTTTGTGCAGGGTCGAGCTCATCGTAGTCGCCTTCGTCATCGATGCCCTCGCCTTCGTAGGCATCATTCTCACGCGCGTGATAATCGTTCTCAAAGTCGTCTGCGAAAAGGTCGATGCCTTCTGCTTCTTCAGCGTCCTCGTCTAGGTCATCGACGTCGCGCATCAGATCGTCGTCGTCCAGGATGTCTGCTTCGTCGTCGTTAGGCAGCATTGGCGGCGACGAGGCCATAGCTTGGTGTTGTTAGTTGTTTATCACGCATGTTGATTGTCTCAAACGTACGGCTGGAAGGCGGATGGGCCGCTGATGACGGCAGGTCTGCATCGTCTCTCGTGCGCTTGTTGCCTCCCCTGCTGGGGCCGGGACCTCGATTGGCGGACGACATGTTGGATCGTAGTGGTGAGCTGCGCCGTGTTAGAGTCTCGAACTGGGGGTGAGGATGGGCTCGCTGTTTTGTCTGTGCGGGCCGCAGATGCACGTACCTCATACTACTCGAACACGCAAGACTGATTTTGCAGGAAGGCGGGCGATTGTGAGGGCAAAGGGTTCAAGCAGCGATCGGGGCGGGGAGTGGGGGGTCGGAAAGAGAGTAGACACGAAAGTATCGCGTCGACGCGTTAAGTGGTTTTGGGCTCAGCCAATCACTGCCGTACGCATCGCGCGTTTGGGGACTACACGACTTGGACTTGCGACAACAGCATCGAATCACCAAAGAATTTGTTCTTCAGTAGTTTGCACCTTTTTTGGAATTAGACATCGAGCGCTGTCTTACCATTCACTTTGTACCCATATTTTCTCTCACACATCTACTACAACACCACTATGGACGCTCTCCAAGCTGCGGCCGGTGCCTCGAAGCCGCGCGCCAACAGCATTTCGCAGGCATCCGAGAGCTCGCAGACGGCAGCTGAGTAAGTAATGGAAGAAGACGACTGTATCAAAACATGCTGACGCAACGGAATAGGTTCATCAAAGAACAGCTCAGCCTGGAAGCCGAAGCACGTGAGGCTCTCCCATACGTCAGTGCCCGCTCCTACACCATGTGTCTCCATCTGACAGTCCACAGCAATTTGACACGTGCACGCGTGACCTCGGTCCTCTCCGCCAGAACCTGTACGCCTGTCTCACCTGTAACCCGCCTCCCACCGCTCCCTCCGACTCGCACACGCCCGCAGCAGTCTGCTACTCATGCTCGATATCATGCCATGGCGAGCATACTCTCGTCGAGCTTTTCAACAAGCGTGACTTCGTCTGCGACTGCGGCACAGCTCGCATGCCAGAATCATCGCCCTGCACACTCCGACTCAATGCGTCGACTGGACAGAAGAGGGGCGTGACCGGAGAGGAGCCGGCAATGAGCAACAAATACAACCAGAACTTCCGGAACAGGTTCTGTGGCTGCGAAGAGGACTATGACCCACAGCAGGAGAAGGGCACCATGTTCCAGTGTCTCGGCCTGGGCACTGTTGAGGATGGAGGATGTGGCGAGGACTGGTGGCATCCTGAGTGTCTAGTGGGGTACACTCGCGAGGAGTATGCAAAGATGACAGAGAAGCCAAAAGCAGCAGAAACAAACGGCGCTGCTGGGCAAATTCCTTCGGACACAGTGAATGGAGCCGAGCCTGCGACTAACGGAGAGACAAATGGCCACTCTCACACGGTTCCACAAACCATCACTGATACTATCGACGCGGCAGTAGCAAACGGCACGGGCATAGATGGCAACGATGTGGCGGCAGAAGCAGACGTGGAAGACGACGAGCCACCTCTTCCTCCAGGCTTCCCTGACGAGGATGACTTTGACCACTTCATCTGTCACAAGTGTCTCCAGGCCAATTCCTGGATCAAGAAGTACGCTGGATCTGATGGTTTCCTCCCGCCAGTCTATCTCGACAAGACTCTCAACAATGCTCCAACACCTGTCACGGCACCAAAAACAGATCTCGCCAACGGCGAGTCCAAGAAGCGCAAAGCCTCTGACGACGATGAAGACGAATCTTCAAATCTGCTAGCAGCCCCAGCCCAGGCTAAGCGCCAGAAGTCCGAAGATCCCAGCGCCCTCTCCAGCATTCCAGAAGACACCATGACTCTTCCTATAACCCCAAAGAAGCTAGCAGATACCTCAACCTGCAAGTACGCCACACTACCTCCTCTCCCAGCGCAGGCCGAAACCACACGCTTTTCTCTCTTCCTCAAGCCCGACTTCCGCGACCATCTCTGCCGCTGTGGCTCGTGCTTCCCACATCTCAAAGCTCATTCCCAGCTGCTAGAAGAAGAAGACACATACGAGCCTCCCGTGTCCGAAGACGGCGACGACGGCGCACATTCAGCAGGCACAGGCTCGATTCTTGATCGTGGCGAAGCAGCGTTCAACAATATGGATCGCGTACAGGCTATCCAGGGAGCGATGGCATATGCACACTTGAAAGACAAGGTCGCTGCGTTTCTCAAGCCGTTTGCGGAGAGCGGTCAGGCTGTTGGTGCGGAAGACGTCAAGGCGTACTTTGAGAAATTGAGGGGTGATGCGCAGGGTATTCAGGATGCGGCTGGTGGGGCAAAGGCAAGTAGGGATGATGATGAGGGTGGTACGGATGGGGATGGGAGGCGCGAGCAGAGCGGGTATTAGATGCCTTGTATGTCTCTTCGGACGATGAGTTCGCATCGTACGCCTTGTTGGGCTCGTTCAATCGTGCTGGATATGAGTGTTTGGATACCAGGTACATTTGAGTAGTCTAATGACACGTACGACATGCTACAATCACCAGCCGAAATCATGGGCAGCTGAATGACCAGTTCTTACTTGTTTCCTCTGTAACATCTTGGTCATCCCGTTTGTGGTGCTTATGTGCAGCACATCATCTCTTCGCTTGCTCCATTCGCAGCTTAGAGACGTACGACAATCATTCTAATATTTTTTGTGCTAATTACAATTTGCATACAAAAGGCCCGAGCAAGTATCAACACGCCGACTTTCATTTCTGGGTATCATATTACATTCTCTCCCCTCCTTCCCACCCCACCAAGCCTTCCCATCCACTACACCTAGGCCCTCACAGTAACACTCACCGTCGCCGTCTCCGTAACAGTCTCCCTCTGCGTCGTCGTCACCGTAACCGTAAAGATCTGACTCGGCGCAATCGGCGAAATAACCAGTGGACCATCCGACGTCGTGGAGGATGCGGCGGGTGGAGGCGTCGTCGATGATGAAACACTTGATGGTGGCAGGGATGGTGCGGCCGAGGAAGAAAGTTCTGGTGATTTTGAGGATGGACTTGGTGGCACTTCTGACGGCGAGGGAGCGGGACTCGGAGCTATGGACGTGGATGAAGATGGCTCGACCGATAGTACAGATTTCGTGGATAAAATCGAGGAAGCCGATGGGACTACCGTTGTGTTGGGCACATCTGGGACTTGCGAGGGCTGTACAGATGGCAAAGGAGTGATTGTGGTATACTGGGTAACAATGACGACAGGCGGTGGTGCGAGAGGTGACGGCGAGGCTGCAGCTGGTGGACTTGCTGATTGCTGACCTTGGACTGAGGTGGATGCGGCCGCAAGTTCCGTGCCTAGGGATGGCGTTAGACTGGGGACTTGGGGGGCCTTTGAGGAAGGGTATATGGTCGTGTATAGGGTCTTGGTGATGACCACGCGGCTTCTCGTATCGGTGGCGATGGGACTGGCTGTTGCTCGCGCATCGTCTAGGGGCGACTTGCTGGAGTTGGACGCTCCAGGCGCAGGTGTCGCTGATGAGACCAGTGCTGTAGAGCTGGTCACAATCGAACTTCCTACAGCGGCCGAGCTCAGAAGTGGGTTCGCGCTTCGAGACACATGGCTCGGGTGAACGAATCCTGGTAGACCTGTAGCATTGCCGGTCGCGACCTTACTGGTCACAAGTGGTGTTAGGGAACCGGCTGGTGGCACTGAGATGCTGTCTTGTGGTGTGTACGTGAAGGACGGGATACTCGTTATATTGAGGGGGCCACTTTCCACGGCTGCAACGGAGCTTGCTGGTAGAGAGGGAGTACTGCTTGAAGACTGGAGGGAGCTGGTCTTCTGCAATGCGGACGATCCTTGATTGGACGGAGGCGTAGGCGAAGACAAAATCAAGGTGCTCGAAGGAGTTGAGGTAGAGGAAGAAGCGACAGGGGCCGGCGAAGGGGTGAAGTAGGACGTTATCAGAACCGTCTCGGCTGGCTGGGACGCGATTGGCTTGCCGTCAGGATTAAGAAATGTTATCGGAGGGTTGACGCGAGTAATGACCGTCTTTTGTATGGGTTCAACAACGAGTGCAGTGTCCGCATTGACTCGTTGTCCGATTGGAGACGATATGGTTGGACTAGAGGTCTGTTGTAATGTGTCGCTGACAATGCTTGAGGTGGTCGATACGGTCATTGCAGACGACTCGGACACGGAATTAGATGTATTTATGGCTATCGACGTGGTGTTGGCGAAGCTGGAAATAGTCAGTAAAGTACATACAACGATACCATGGGTTCAGCTTACAGTTGCCGTTTGTCGTGCTGGGGGACCGGTCCTGCGATTGTCGGCGAAGCGTAAGCTGCCAGCAGCAATATGGAAGTAAAAAGGGACATCGTCAAGAGGCCCGAGACTAGAACAGAAATAAATTTGGAACGACAGAAGAACAGACGCGCGGTTCGAGATGGAAACGAAGATAGCAAAACACAACGAGAAAGAGACCGAGAAACAGAACGACTATGAGAGAAACGATCGACGAGAAGAAACACGCTACAAGAAAAGACAACAAGGAAAAAGAGAAAGAAATCGTGCGTGTCAAGCAAACGTCAAGTCTAGACGTTGAGGCGTGTACCGTGGAGGATTCAATGCATCCGAACCAGCATTTGGTTTTGAAGCTCCATTAGCCGCTGCGAGCACAGTTTGACTTCGGAATAGAACATGGTCGAGCACTGGACTAGCATTGTCGCAGAGGACTGCAATCTGGACGTGTCACTGATTTGTTCTGGGAGCATCTCGTGTGCAGTGAGATGAGTGGTCGATGGACGTCCACTTCGAAACACAGCTTCATCGCTAGCCAATCATTGGACGGAAGCTGGGAACATGCAAAGTTCTCGTGGCGGCTCGCCTTGCAAAACATTGACCTGACCACTCTCGAGAATCAAAGTGTTCAAATCCACATAGTCGACGCGCCATAAATAGGTCCATACGAAGATTGGGTCTTTTGCGGAATCTCTTGGCGAGGTCGCGTGTTCTACTCAAGGCCATGGTGGGTTGGAAGGGCGCTGCCGCGACCGCTCGTGGGCCGGATTAATCCTTCTGGTGACGCGCAATATGCGGTTTGAGGACCCGAGCATGTTAAAATGGAAGCTTCGCGGTTGATATTTGGAGACCATACGCCGATGCTCCGATCTCATCGTGAAGATGCTCGCAGCTCCTGGGGGTTGCTATGGCGACAAGCGAGTGCCAGGAAAGCAAACACGGTCCACCAAGGATTGGCCTCTGGCATTGCAGAGATCTCGACGTCACGGTAGGCCAGCATTCTTTTCTCTGTAGACTTAGTTTTTTGTGCATCTCTACCTCCTCCTCGACATCCACTTCCGTCGACACCCACCATGTCCGTTCGTGTGGTTGCTCGGCTCAGGCCGCTGCTCAAGAACGAGCTCGACAAGGACACCATCGTCAGCGCAGAGACCATCGATGGCGAAAAGACCGCGACAGTAGTCAGACTGCCCAGTCCGAAGAACGATGCCGAATCCTTCAGCTTCCAATTCAGCTCTGTCTACGAGCAGGACGCGACGCAACAGCAGCTTTTCGATGCAGAGATCGCGCCGACGGTGAAGCAGCTCTTCAATGGCCTCGACCTTTCCATCTTCGCGCACGGCTGCACGGGCACCGGTAAGACACACACGATGCGCGGCGGAAAGTCGCTGGCAGACCGTGGCGTCATCCCCCGACTGTTGAGCGCTATCTATCGACGATGTAAGAAGATCGAGAAGGACTCGGCGGGCGAGACGCAGGTGGAGGTGGCTCTAGAATACTTCGAGATCTACTGTGATCGCGTGTACGACCTGTTTGAGCCGCCAGAGAAGCGCACGCCTTCAGGACTGCCTATCCGCGACAACCACGGGAAGACTGTCGTCGTCGGCTTGACCGAGAAGCCGTGCACAACCTTGAAAGAGTTCGAGCAGCTGTACGATCAGGCGAACATGAATCGCTCCACATCGGCAACAAAGGTGGGCATCTTGTTGGGACGACACGGTATCGCTACTGACCGCTTCTAGCTCAATGCTCACTCGTCACGCTCTCACGCCGTCCTCTGTGTCAAGATTACCCAAACCACCGAAACCACGATCCAGATCAGCCGCGCCTCCTGCATAGATCTTGCAGGCTCCGAAGACAATCGCCGTACGGACAACAACAAGGAGCGTCTAGTGGAGAGCTCGGCCATCAACAAATCGCTGTTCGTGCTCGCCCAATGCGTCGAAGCCATGAATAAGCGACAGAGCAGAATTCCGTATCGCGAGTCGAAGATGACAAGGATCTTGTCGCTGGGGCAAAACAAGGGCTTGACGGTTATGATCCTAAATCTCGCGCCCACACGAGCATACCACCTGGACACAATAAGCTCGCTCAACTTTGCGAGCCGGACCAAGAAAATCGAGATAGCCGAAGTTGAGAATGATCCAGTCTTCCGTACCATGGTCAAGCCGCTTGCAACAAGTAGTATCGGAGGCGCGAACATCACTCGACAGCCCTTGCGGCCATTGGCAGCGGCGCACAACGTGAATCTGCCGGAGCCGGAGAAGCAGAAGAAAGGGGATAAGCCCATCAAGGCCTTCTCTGTATACTCCGATGCCCGCAAATCGGCGCCTCGCAGCTCTAATATGCCATCACAGAACCAAGCGATTCGTCGAACGGAGGGACAGAAGCGAGCAGCGGAACCGAGCAGCACATTCGCATCTCGGCCTACAAAGGCATTCCGGACAACAGATGGTACCTCGAGGATACGAAACGCGGAGCCAACGATGACGAAGGCGTCCATCGAAGCTCTCATTGCCCAAAGGATAGACGAGAAGCTCGCCGAGAAGGCTTTGCAGGATGCCGGAACCGCAGCACCAGCGTTATCGGCAGAACTGCAGAAGCGACTTGACGACCTAGAGAACCGTATCGACGCCAAAGACGAGGACGGCAAATCGGAGGGTCTCCAGTTCCTTTTGATGGCAAAACAACACAACATTCGGGGGGAGGATGCCAGTGCCTTGAGGATGTTCAGGTTAGCACAACCTTTCTTTCCTGGCAACACGAAGCTGGAAGCGAAGATGAAGAGCCTCGAGGACCGAATACGAGCGAGCAAGGAGGATAATTCCTTTCCGGCAAAGCACATTTCAGCACCTGCACCAGCATCCAATCTCATGGCCCCCTTGGTAGCCAAGGAGAAATCATCGAAACCTAAGCCCGCCTACCTACGAGATACAGAATATGAAGACGAATTCGCACCGCCCGCCGAATCTGATCACGACGCCTCGTACGCATCAGATGACAGCTTCCACTACAAAACCAAAGCTGCTCGAAAATCCAAAAAGTCGACCAAGAAACTGCCCATTTTCCGAGACGAAGCAGACACAACCCACACAGGCGAACAAACACCGCGCACGAAGCATCTCTTGACTATCATCAACTCGCGAGACATCAACCAGATCAAAGCTCTCAAGGGTGTAGGCGCGAAGAAGGCAGATGGCATCGTCAGCTGCCTAATCGACATGGACGACGCCGAGATCTTCGACTTGGGAAGCCTAGCAATGCTAAAAGGCGTAGGCGGGAAGACTGTCGAGAATATGAGGATGGGTCTGACTTCGGTCGGTGCTTACGATTTCTGACTTACGGAGGATGTCACTGTTGTTTTCTCTTCTAGCATGGTGTTTTGGAGTACTTGAGATGCATTTACGTTTACGTTCGACAAGCATTGCATGGCGTTTAGGAGCTTGAGTCGTTCGCTGCTCGTTTCAGGAGGGTATTGTATGCATTTTGCCACTCGTGGCCCACTTCTTAGCCCTTTTTATGCTGGTCAACATTTCGCATCCACCTTGACGATAACGCATTGCCTTGATATTGTGTCGTAGAGCCCAAACTCATTGACTGTTCTCAAACGTATCTCCTCTAGCCTCGCGTTGACAAGCACCGTTCCCGCGCTACTCTCTGTGCGCCTCACGCCTACTTCTGGATTTCCACTTGGGGATCGTTGCTCCGGTCCCGTTGACGGCATTATCCTGTTGAAGAAACTTCGTCTCGGTTGCCTCTGTCTTTTCAACCCCCGCGCACCATCACGCATAGGACTATCCGCGCTCCTCAAGACCTCACTCTCATTCAGCCGGTCTCCCAGTACCGCTTCCAGCTCGTCAACCACAGCCTGCACCCTCCAGAACTCAGTGCGATTCATTTGTCCCTCCAGCCTAACTATCTTCGGCTCCTCCTCGTTTGAAAATCCTATCACCTCGACGGGCTTAGTGTCTGCGTTGTCGAAACTGAACTCGGGTTTTTCTTCTACGGCCGGCAGTGGTATGTCTGACGGTAGCAAGGCGATGGTAGTTTGTGCGATACCGAAGCTTGCTTGGTGCTCGATGATGGGGAGGATGTGATTGGCGATTATGGAGTGGATGTGCGATGTCCGGGTCTGTGAGAGCTGTGCTAGAAAGGGCTGGGTTCGGGAAGGAGAGGGCGAGTAGGTCTGCGCGTCATGAGGTGGTTGTTGGTGCGCCAGTGAGTCTGTGTAAGAAGGTGGACTGTCGCCTTTGTCGTGATGAGACATCATAGCGAGCTGTCGTGGTTGGTGAAACTCTTTCAAATTCGAGGAGGATGCTTGATCGAAGTGGTCGTTCTAGAATCGATCCTGCCTCAACCCTCTGGACGATGTCTGCTAGCAGTGGCAAACCTCAAGCAATGATCCAGGCGTGATAACGGATCTCGGCAAGGGGAAAGTTGGGCGTCAAAGTACCTAGATGCTTTCCCTCGAGTCTGCCTCATTCAGCCTTGCGGCTGAGGTCATAACCAACTCGAATTGACCTTTGTGGTCCCGTGATACAACCAGTCTTGGTTTCGATGCGATGATTAGCGTGAGAAGGTATCCAACAACGGGTGTTAGTGGGAGCTGCCGGGCCGAAAAGCTTGGCGTGAATGACTGGACAATGGTGAGAGAGTAGGATACGAACGTAGGGAAAGATCAGGTGTAGTAAAAAATGTCTCCAGCGAGGTATTTTCAGAGCAGACCTGCAGTCTTACTGTTCCTGCTGCTTATACTACTGCTCATTCCTTCTTAAAAGCCGTGCCTTCCTCTGCTATTCTTGACCGGTAACAACTGGGTACCGGTAAGCAGCGCAGCGCCGATCGACCGTTTAGTACACCGGGTGAGACCCATATTCTTCTAGAATGTCAAGCTTCCCTGCATGTACCGGCGCCCAGTATGTGATCACATGCAGAGCACAATGAGGTGGCTGTGCATTACGAGGCTGAATTGCCGCGCGAAACTAGCTCCTTCCAGTTAGCTAGCGGCGCGTGCATTCACTATCATGAACACCAAGCCAGGAAACGCCACCAGCCAAACTTATGTCTGAGGCTTTGTTTGAATGTATGGAAAGTATGATGCAGGCGTTCCAATTTTCGAGCATGTATAAAGGTACCACGATGTCTCCGTGTTTTGTACACCGTCACAATCGCTACTGCCTCAAGATTGGATCAGTACCAGTTGAATGAGCAAGTTGACATTGCCGCACTACGCTGAATTGCGCGCATTTTGCAAGAATTACTTAGGCATCCGACGGCCTCCCTTTTACCCCACACAACGCCAACACTCTCACCACTGCTCAGTCATTGCTTGAACGCATCCGAGCTGTACCGTCCTATCATTACTCCAACATCCCTCGAACAATATCTCAGCCGCCAAGATGGTGTGGTACCACGTAGCCGAGCCGAATTCCTACCTCGTTGTAACGGGTGTAGGAATCGAGAAGGTGCTTATCAAGAAGAAGGTACAGCAGCTGTTCGAATTCATCATGGAAACCAAGTACTAATCTCGATAGGCCTTTGTATATCCCTTCCAGAAAGTGTCAAAGATATCGATCACACCGTTCGACTTCAGTATGGGTATCCAGGCGATGAGTAAGTATTCATGTACGAAGTCCATGTGAGACATACACTAACTTCGTACCTACAACTCTCGCAGCTATTGAAAAACTGCAGTTCGCCCTCCCGGCCGTCTTTACCATCGGTCCTGCAGATAGCATGGAAGCGCTTGAGAAGTACGCCGTACTGCTTACTGGCGAGTCCGATGGGCGTCCTCCTCCCACAGCCACCAAGGGTGCTATCACCGTTGCGACTGGTCGCAACCACGTTCAGGAGATCGTCAAAGGCATCATTGAAGGCGAGACGCGGAGTATCGTCTCCAACATGACTATGGAAGAGCTGTTCCGCGAACGAAAGGTATTCAAGGACAAGGTCATTCAGTCGGTGCAATCTGAACTCGACCAGTTTGGTACGGTCACGCTAATCTCCACCGACGAAGGCAGACACTAACTCCGTCCAGGTCTCCGCATCTACAATGCCAACGTGAAGGAGCTCCAAGACACTCCCGGCTCAGAGTACTTCGCCTTCCTCTCCCGCAAAGCGCACGAAGGCGCTCTCAACCAAGCTAAAGTCGACGTCGCCGACGCCCGCATGCGCGGAGAAGTCGGCGAGTCCGAGAAACAAGGCAAAACCAAGCAGGAAGTCGCCAAGATCCATGCCGCGACCGCTGTCCTCGAAACGGAGCGCAAAGCAGAGAAGGCTGCTGCAGACGCAAAGCTTACGAACAAGGAGATCCAGATTGGTAACGATCTGAACATTGCGCGCATCAATGCTAAGCGCGAGGCCGAGCGACGCGATGCGGAGCTCAACACTGATGTCGAAAAGAAGCGCGCGCTCATGGAGTTGGAGCGCCTGCGTGCTACGAAAGTCGTGCAAGCGAAGATTGAGAAGGAATCGAGCCAGCAGAAAGCAGACGCTGATCTGTACGCCCAGGAGAAGAAGGCAGAGGGCAAGAAATTCAGCGAGCAAGCTGATGCTGAGGCAGCGGCGTTCAGGACCACGAAAGACGCTGAGGCGGATTACGCAGCGAAGGAGCGCGAGGCAGAAGCTCATTTCCTCGTCACCAAGCGTCAGGCTGAAGCGGAATACTTCAAGAAAGAGCGTGATGCTCAGGCTCAGCTCATTGCGCAGCAGGCTGAGGCTCAGGGTCTGACTGCCATGGCGAAAGCATACGGAGAAATGGCCAAAGTGCTTGGTGGACCAGCCGGTCTTGTAAGTTCCCAGTCTGTTTCCGTTTCCAAATCACATACTAACCAGATCCCGCAGATGCAATACCTCATGCTCACAAACGGAACCTACGAGCGCCTCGCAGACGCAAACGCGCACGCCATCAAGGGCCTCCAGCCAAAAATCAACGTCTGGAACACCGGCTCGCAAGCCGATGGCGTCGCCGACCCTACAGCACCTATTCGCAACCTCTTCCAAAGCCTGCCGCCTCTGCTCAGCACCATTCATGACCAGACGGGTATGCAGCCGCCGAGCTGGCTGGCGCAGATGCCTAGCAACGGCGAGAACTACGACCCCAAGAAATTTGGGATGCATCTCAGGAACGGAAGCGATGTGGGCTCTGCCTAGTGGGTGGGTCACGTTCGGCGGAAGACGTTGATGGATGGGCAGGATGATGGCGGGGATGGGGGGATGGATGGCGAGACGGAGGATCGTGTACGCTGTGAGGATATTGCGACGGAGAGTGTGTTATTGTCGGTGATGATCGTTCCCTATGTTTGGTTCCGTGTCCGATATACCCAGTGATTGGCCGCGTGGAGGGGGTTGGAGGTGTTTGTTGCTCTTCGCGTCGTACTCCTCTTGTAAGCTATCAGACTGTGTTACTTTTACTAATCAATTAAGTCTCTGCAACATGTTCGCATTTTCTGCTGACTCTGTGATGCCCTCTCTTTCAACCGTAAAAGCTTCGCCAGGTGATAACATTTCGAGCAGTGGAAATAAAACACACGATGGGGTTGTGAAAGCTTGATCAAACTTTTATTCTCCTACGTGCTGCTGCGAAGCGACAGGTACTCAAGTCTAGCCTCTTTCGCGTCTTCAACACCCAAGCATAACTCTTGTTGGCCAAGGCCTCGACATCTATCCAACTTGCGCAAGGGCTCGACGATCGAGGCTTTGTGTCTTCTGGCGTAATGGAGTATGCGCAGTAATGGCGAGATAGCAACCGGCAACTGCAATTCCTCGCTTTTCATCCTAACATGGGTCAACGACAGGTTCCGTGGGTGCTCGGTCTCGACGGTGCCGTACGTGATTCGTCTCGAAGTATTCAATTCAGACGGGTAATGCTGCAGTTGGATTTAATCTTGTAGGAACACGTTTTGGGCTCTCAGGTCTCTGGCTTCTTGTCGCCCTGTGCATCGAATCCCAGCGTCTCGAGCTGGCGGATGAGTTCGTTGATCTTGATGACCTTTTCGAACTGCTCTGGCAGCAGCTTGTCGCCCTTTTCTTTCTTGTCCTTGAGTTCCTTGGCCTGTCGCAGTTTCTTCATGAGCTTCTTCGCTTCCTTCTCTTTCTCGGCTGCTGGGTCCTTGGGCTTCTCTGGCTCGGTCACCGGCTGGTCCACCTCCTCTTTCTCGTCGGTGGTCTTGTCCTCGCTGGGCTTCTTCTCTTCATCAGCCTTCCCTTCCGACGTCGCTGCGGCCGCCTTCTTCCTTGCTTCCCTACGCTTCGCGTTCTTATTCGCAGCTGCAGTGAGCTTGGAAGGGTCGTCCTCGGACTTCAAGTTCTCGGCGCCAGGAACACCGGCTTTTCCTCGGTTGCGAAAACCCTCGGCGGTGCGGTTCTTGTACAGCTCGACGTCTTCGGGTGGGCGGTAGCCGGGGCGTACTCTGATTTCCTTGCGCATGGTGCCGTCGGCGCGGACTGAGGAGGGGATGTGGCGCTCTCCGCTTGCTGAGGTGGCGATGCCTGCGCGCGAGACTCCTGCTGGTGTCTCTACGGTCGGCATGGTGACGGGTGTAGTGGGTTTTTTTTATATGCGTGAAGGTTTCGTAGATGTCGAGGGAATAGGCGTTGACCAGGACTACGGTGCGCCGCAATGTCTCCTGCCAATTGAGAAGCACCAATCTTTCCAATGTAACGAGAGTATTCCAAGACCAATCCCGCACGCGCAGGGAGCCACCCGGCAGGTATCAGCGCTCTTTGCTGTAAGTTGAGGTTGGTGGGGTAAATGGCGCTCGTGCTGCGAGGTTGAGGCTCTCGAGGCGGAAGGAGCGCCAGCGAATTAGCACTCCCGCATTTCGCCGGCCTCAATCTTGTCCAGCACCAGCAACCTCACGAACCAGCGACATCACCGCCAGCACTTCCATCTCGCCGCGAGACCCCCGACAGTCCAAATTCATACACCCAGAGTAGCCAGTGTAGGTCCATTGAAGCCACTGCATCCGCCGCTGCTAACAGAGATGCGCAGATGCTCGGCACCGTCTACAAGTACGAATCCCCTTGCGCAAAGCCCTCGATCGTCCAACGCCAGTACTGACCCCCCATTGCAGTGCGGTCCTCCGCAGCAACACGACCATGCTGTTCACCGTCTTTGGCGCGGCCTTCGGCATGCAGCTGTACGTTGAACCACAGTAGGAGAGAGGCATGGAGAGGATACTGAATTAGAGCGACAGAGCCTTCGACACCGGATCAGAGAAGATTTGGAACGTAGCCAACAAGGGCGTACGTATATGTTTGGGCTTTTATACGGCATGCGCTAATGCGACGGGCAGCGTCAATGGAAGGACATCAAGCAGCGGTACATGGAGACGGCCGAGGACGACGAGTAGAAGAGTAGCAGGCGATTGCAGGAAGCAGGGTATACAGATACGACAAAGTGCTTGGAGGCGGAGGCTGTATATTCAGGTGTACTCTAGAGCTGCGGAACAACAGAGTGAGAGCAAGGTGCTGAATTTGAAGCCATACCCACACCACAGTCTCTTGCGGAATGCGACGGGATGTTTCTATGCTCGTGTGCATCAAGATTGCTACAGCCCAAACTACAAGTAGCGGCTTTGTGGTGCATTATGTGAGGTTTGACGTGGTGAGGCGGTGAAGTCAAACGCTCTCATCGCATGTGATTAAAATCTTACTTCATAAATGTAACAATACTAGTCTACGACCACACTCAGAGAGTAAGCAAACAGTAATCTTGACCTTTACCTGTGTAGTAACTGGCTTGGATCGCGCGTGCCTTGTTCGGCCTCCCGCCTCTGCCTCTGCCTATGACATAGCTTGAACTTTGTCCTCCAACACCAACGCCTTTTCTCCGAGGCGCACGCCATCGACAAACACCAACAGTGGCCGGTCCACCTTCCACTTCAACAGCAAACAACGGTACATTCTGCGACGTCCACCACTTACACCCACTACGCGACTTGGACCCCGCCATCCCACCTCGAGGCGCGCCCACGATACGATACAATACAATACAATACCATGTACATCTCGTTGCAGGAGCAGGAGCTCTGCCGACACTTTCGCGAGCTGCCCCGGCGGCACAACTTCCGCTTCGACGAGGCCGCGGACCAGGAGCTGCGCGAGATCCTGTTCCGCTCGCTCGCCGGCCGTGGCGACTACTTTGGCCTCTTCTTTCCCAACGGACCGCCGACCGACACGAAGCAGCTCTGGAGCCTGCGCGAGGCACAGGGCGCCGTAGAGGGCGCTGAGTACACCCCCGCGGCAAAGGGGAAGCCGTGCGGGCACATCTTCAAGAACGGAGAGGCTACCTACCGCTGCAAGACATGCACCGCCGACGACACGTGCGTACTCTGCGCCCGCTGCTTCGATGCCTCGGACCACGAAGGCCACCAGGTCTATGTCAGCGTCTCGCCTGGCAACTCGGGATGCTGTGACTGCGGCGACGACGAGGCCTGGGTCCGCCCAGTGCACTGCAACATACACTCCCCTGACCCAGAGCTACAGTCCAAGGCAGCGGGCAAGGCGAGGGAGGGCTCGGTGCTCCCTGACGAGCTGCTGGAGACCATACGCATCACAATTGCACGCACTCTCGACTACCTCATCGATGTCTTCTCCTGCTCGCCCGAGCAGCTGCGCTTGCCCAAGTCGGAAGAGTCAATTTTGCTGGACGAGCGGCAGTCCCGTCTCACATCTAAGTGGTATGACCCGGGAGACCAGCCCGAGGAATGCGAGGAGTATTGTCTGGTCCTTTGGAACGACGAGAAGCACACAGTCAACGACGTTCGCGATCAAGTGGCGCGAGCGTGCAAGCAGAAGATTGCCTTTGGTTTGGCCAAAGCGTACGAGATCAACGACGTCGGTCGCAGTGCCATCGTTTACCGTTCAGATCTACAAGAGCTCCTACGCATGGCCAAGATCATCGAGGAGATCAAATTGACCGTCACCATACGATCAGCACGCGATACCTTCCGCGAGCAGATGGCAGGCGCCCTGATCGAATGGATATCGGACATTGCAGGGTGTAGCGTAGGCAGCGACAACTCTGTGCTTCGACGTACTGTCTGCGAAGAACTGCTCAAGCCATGGCGCGTTGGTAGCGAGGCCACCAATCGAAGCATTGGCAAGAACGGGCTTGATGACCACGAGATGGAGGACAATCAGGCGGAGATGGATAGCCTCTATCGTGGTCTACTGCCTATCCAACGTCGTGCCCAGATTGTGCGGATACCGCGGCGACGCACTGACACGAACGACGACACTACAGCATCTGATGACGATGAGGAAGACGACCGTGAGGCTGGCACAGGCGGCGGCGACGACATGGACATTGATGAGGTTGGAGCACGAGACAACGATGGCGATGTCGATATGGACATTTATGAGGATGCAGATGAAGCTCTCGAGGTATCAGAAGCAACAATGGCTGGGTATCCACCGCCGCCACCGCCTCCGTCAGTTCCGCGAAGAGAACAGCCGGAGCAAAGTGTGACCCCAGCAGAGTCAGATAGTGAGCCGATGGGGGCTCCATCGCTTAGCCATGTTGAGCCAATGGTGCAGGTGCCTGAGACTCCATTGACACGAACGTTACCTTTGCGACCATCGCGACCTCCGAACTACTGGCTTGAGAAGCCCGAGAGCTACGGGAAGAAGCCCGGAACACCTGCCCATGAAGACTTATGGCAGCGTCTGCGACTTGACCATCTAATCTTGTACGATCTGCGAATGTGGAAACAGCTGCGTATCGGCATACGCGACGTTTTCATAAGCACGGTAGTCACGATTCCAGAGTTCAAGCGGCTTCTTGGGTTACGCTTTGCTGGAGTGTATACTGCTCTTGCACAATTGTACCTTATCGCGGACCGGGAGCCTGACCACTCCATTATCAACCTCTCCCTCCAGATGCTAACAACGCCGTCCATAACATCAGAAGTCGTTGAGCGTGGCAATTTTCTCACAAACTTGATGGCAATTTTGTACACATTCTTGACAACTCGTCAAGTAGGCTACCCCTCGAACGTGGATTCAAAGGCGACACTGGCCTTCGAGCAAGGTGCGGTCACGAACCGACGAATGTATCATTTCTTCCTGGACATGAAGTATCTCCTCGGCTCAGAATTCGTCCAAGAGAGGATACGCGACGAGCAAAGATATCTTCTACAGTTCCTGGACTTGGTCAAGCTTCATCAAGGCATATGCCCTAACGTTCGTGCCGTCGGCGAGCATCTTGAGTTTGAGTCCGAAGCTTGGATCAGCGCATCACTCATCACTCGCGAAATCAACAAACTTTGCAGACACTTTGCCGACTCGTTCGCCTGGAGTCGCGGTCAAGATGCGACGAGTATACGTCGCGCCATACGAGCAGCCGCGAAGGTAGTCACAATAAGCTCGTTGGGCGCCGAACGCCATCGCTTTGACCAGACCGAGTTGAAAGAGGAGACTAAGTTCAAAACTCTCGGCGTTCTTGAATTTGACGCTGAGCCGTCTACGTTCTTTGGGCCCTCATATAAGGTCGTCGATTACGTCGTGGCAAAAGAGCCCATGAGCTTCCACCATGCGCTGCATTACACACTGTCATGGCTTCTCGATAAAGCGCGAAGCATGCCGCAACATCAAATACTGCAATTGCTTCTCTTCTCTCACGAGGAGCTTCAAGCGGATTTCAGCCCGGCGACTGTCTCGATTCCTCTTCACGAGCCGCAAGAGTATTTGCTGGCGCTGTTTGACTTTCCCCTGCGCGTCTGTGCATGGCTGGCCCAAATGAGAGCAGGCATATGGGTGAGGAATGGAATCACCTTGCGACACCAGATGACACAGTATCGAAGTGTATCGCAGAGAGACGTGTCGCACCAAAGGGACATTTTCCTCCTGCAGTCGGCGCTGGTCCTGTGCAATCCATCCGTCTTCCTTGCCACCATGATCGACCGCTATGGTCTGACAGGATGGATGACTGGGAAGTATGAGGCCAGCCAGCATGGTTTTGAAGATACACAGGCAATCGATTTGGTGGAGGATTTCATACATCTACTCATCATCATCCTCAGCGAGCGCACGTCTTTGATACCTTTGGAGGAAAACACTGAGTCTCATCTCACAGCCATGCGGAGGGACATAGCTCATGTACTCTGCTTCAAGCCCCTCTCGTATTCCGACATGACCGCACGACTGTCGGATAGGGTCCAGAACATGGACGAGTTTCCTGCTGTTCTCTCGGAGATGACACGTTTCCGTGCCCCAGAGGGTTTGTCTGACAGTGGTACTTTCGAGCTGAAGGAGCAATACCTCGATTTGATTGACCCATATCTTCACCAGTACAATCGCAACCAACGCGAAGAGGCCGAGACCACTTACAAGAGCTATGTGGCCAAAAAGACTGGGAAGAAGGCGAGCGACATCGTCTATGAGCCGAAACTTCGGCCAATACCATCGGGGCTCTTCCAGGATCTGTCAGCTTTCACGCGGACACCGCTATTCACCCAAATTATATACTATCTGTTGGGCTATGGGCTGAGGGCTGCAGCTGTTACTCCAAACATTCCTGCGACGCGCGTCGAAACATACATTCAGTTCGCCTTGCAACTGCTGCTTGTAGCTGTGCTCGAAGACAAAACCGAGGAGCATGACTGGTCTCAAGACGCACCAGATTCCTTCATTACATCGGTACTTACAAAGCATGCCAACATGGGCATTCCTGAGCATCCTACAGTACTTTCAGTTCTGAAAGCGATCCAGGAGAAGGAAATCTACAAAGGCTGCGAGTCAAAGATCAATCTGATCATGCATCGACTGAAGCAACGCCAACAGAACTCATTCATCATTGCAGCGGCAGCACTCAACATGCCGACTGATCGTATGGACACAGCATCTCCGTTTGGATTTCCCGGAGTAGACAAGGAGTTGAAAAAGAAGCAAGCTCTAGAACGGCAAGCAAAGGTCATGGCAGCGTTCAAGGAGCAGCAAGGCAAATTCATGGAAAATCAAGACTTTGACTGGGGTGAGGATGATTTCAGTGACCTCGAGGACGAAACAGGCGGGCTCCTTGAGCAAGAGAAGACACTGAAGTACCCCTCTGGTACTTGCATCCTATGTCAAGAAGACACGGACGAACACCGACTTTATGGCACTTTCGCATACGTCTCAGAAAGTAGGTTGCTGCGGCAGACAAACGTACAGGATGACGACTGGGTGGAAGAAGTAGCACAGACTCCAGTCAATCTCGACCGTTCCGCCGACGATCTTCGGCCCTTTGGTGTATCTGGCAAGAACCGGCGAACGATTGAGAAGATCACAGCTACTGGCGAACGTATAACCACAGAAAGGCAGGATCTTGGGAAAGGATTTCCTCATCAGCATGTCAAGCCAGGTCCCATTACTACCGGCTGCGGTCATATCATGCATTACAATTGCTTCGAGGTCTACCTTCAAGCGACTCAACGTCGACATGTCAGTCAGATAGCTAGGAACCATCCTGAACGACCTGAGCTTAAAGAGTTCATGTGTCCGCTGTGCAAAGCCGTTGGCAACATGTTTCTGCCCGTCATTTGGAAAGCCAAGCAGGTCGTACACCCGGGTGTTCTGGGGACAAAGTCGTCTTTCGACGATTGGCTGCAGTCGGAGCTGGTCGCCACGTTCAGGAGTACCACTGGTGTAGCCGCTGGCAAGGCGCCGGCCGATCTTACTCACGACCAGAAAGTAATGTACGACTATGGCGACCAAGATTTTGTTCAGCCTCTAGCAAGCCGTCTTCCTGACCTGCTGAACTTGACCCATATAGCACTAGCAGTCCCGCAAACCACCATACCACAACCACCTCGCTTCACAGTCCCAGCTTTCCTGGGGGTGCCTCAGGATGAATCACAACTACCAGGCGCTGCAGCAAGTGAGGGCAGTCCGTCCGTGGTTCAGAACTTTCCCATGCTAGAGCTGCTCAAGGTGTACCAGAGGCTGAAGGACACTCTCCGTGCGAACGCCATCGACTCGTCATTTGCGTACCCATACACTCCGGCTTCAGCAGTGGAAGACCTGACGCACACCGACTCCCTGGCTCAAGCTCTAGGCAATTCAATTGCGGCAGCAGAGATCGCTCAACGAGGGGTCCAGTCGGACTCGGTACGGGGCACGCTGATAGATAAGATGTCTACGCAGACATTGACACATCTACGTGTCTTCTCGGAAACTGTCTCCTCGTACATTGCCGTGGGCAGCCTGCGAAATAATGTCGCTACCAAGACCATGGAAGAGTACACAGAGTGTCAGCGTCGTCAATCTCGTCAGTTGTTCGTTGGCCATCCAGGTGTCTTTGATCCAGAGGAGCTCAGTTTTGATCTCAAGGCCATCGCGCCATTGTTGTGTCAGGACCCGTTCATCTTCCTCTCAGAGTGTGCAATTGGTATAGTCAGGGCGTCTAACCTTGATATACACCATATCATGCGTCTCTGCTACTTGGCAGAGATCGTTCGGGTAGTCAACGTCTTCGCTCCAGCCCTCAAACAGGAACCAGGTTCAGGCGCCCAATTCCAGCATCCGGAACGATTCATCAACGCAGACAAAGTCAATAATGGCTTCTTCTCCCCGGATCAGCTGAACAACCTCCTCTTCTTCGTCTGCGTCGTGCACAACATCTCCACTATGGGAGATTCGCCCGCATCGCTTGACATCGACAACATGCCCATACCAGAGCACTTCAAGGACCCCAATTTCCTTTATTTCATACACACCATGGTCTCGTCGTACGCCTTGCCTTTCCTCCGCAAGGCAGCCATTCTCCTACACATCCGGTATGGCGTAGACCTGCCGAGCATTGCAATTGAGCGCGCAGAAGAGTCCGAAGTCGTCCGCCTCTCCACCCTCCTCAAAATTCCTTCCCTCGACGAGATATTCGCCTCCTTCGCCAGCCGGACGCCTGCCGCACACACCACGCGCTCGGTCGTCGGCGGCTGGCTCCGCCACCTGCTCTGGGTACAGGCCGGCAAAGGGTCGCTCAAGCCCACCATCTCGCTCTCACATCCCGCCATCTTTGAGCTCGTTGGCTTACCGAAGAACTACGACACTCTGACCGATGAGGCCATACGGCGCAAGTGCCCCACTACGGGCAAAGAATTGACTGATCCAGCGCTCTGCCTGTTCTGTGGTGAAATCATGTGCAGCCAAGCTGTATGCTGCATGACAGACAAGCACCGCGGCGGCTGCAACCAGCATCTAGCAAAGTAAGCATCCGTCCCCCACACCACACACTCCCATACACACCACTAACACGCCCAACAGATGCGGCGGCCAAATCGGGCTCTTCATCCACATCCGCAAATGCATGGTTCTCTTCCTCAACCTCGACCACGGCACGTGGTCCGTAGCCCCGTACCTCGATAAGCACGGCGAGGTGGACCCCACGCTGCGGCGGCACCACCAGCTGTTTTTGAATCAGAAGCGGTATGATGCGTTGCTGAGGAAGGTGTGGCTTGAGGGCGGGGTGCAGAGTATGATTGCGAGGAGGCTGGAGGGGGATATTAATAATGGTGGGTGGGAGAGTTTGTAAATTCATGGGGGGGTGGGTATGGGATGGATGGTAAGGACTGGACGTTATGTATTGTTATGATCTTGAGCGGTTAGGTTGGAGTGTGCGGCCATGGATTTTACTTTTATTTTTAATAGATCGACTGGTGAAGTCAATGGATTTCAATGCCTTAGGGTATAACTTGTGCGCGGAACAGAATGGGTTTCATATCGTCTCCACGTGCACAAGTTGGCTTTCCGCGAACATCGTCTGGGATTGGGTATGTACAATTACAAGTTCATGTTACAACAGCGCTCATAGCAGAACTTTTGCTGGCGCGTCCGCATCATGGTCGCCCTCAGAACCTTCCTCCTCTTCCGCTTTACCTACCAGACTCTCAACATCCGTCTCCTGAGATGGAGAGCCTTCATGCGAGTCCTCAAGCGACTCAGTCTCCAAGCCCCCGCCATCCACAAAAGGTATCTCACCACTGGGCTCTATCCTCCTAGGTACCGCTCCACCTCTCGCCGACGCCCCTTCCAAATTCCCCGTTCTCTGATGTCTCGACTGCTCGCGCTCCCTCGTTTGAAGCGGCGCAGGCGCCGGCGTCCTAACGACTCTCGGCTTCTCCCGCACACCCAATTTCTCCGCGACAACGCCCCTCCACGCCCTAATCTTCTTGACGCCCTCCGTCCACATTTCCATACCATGCACCATCTGCAACTCCGTGCCCAGCGCGCCCGACTTGGCCAACTTATGCTCCTTGATAATCGCGTCCAGGAGGTCGAGTATGCCCATGTCGAACTCGATTATGTTGGTGTCCATGTCTGTTAGCAGCGTGTCGATCAAGTTGTAGGATGATTGCTGCAGCCATGCCGTGCGCAGGAGTTGTCTGTAGAGCTGTGTCGTTGCGCCGAGGGCGTGCGAGGATCGACCGAGGGACTTTATGGTCGAGAGAATTGTGAAGGGGAGCGGGGAGCTGGGGAATTGTGTGCGGAGGATCTGGAGCGCTGTGTTGAGGTGGTGCGGGTAGTTTGGGAAGAGGATGCGTGTATCGACGGCTGTGGGGTCGGTAGGCTTTTGCTGCTTCGCTTTTCGTTTGGGCGGGCCTTTAGTGTTGGCTGGAAGAGCGTCTAGATCGAGCGTGCGCAGCTGGTGGAAGACTTCACGCTCGAGGGTGTCCCAGAGCTGCTGGTCTGTCTGTGCGGCTTGGAGCATCTTGTCGATCCGGAGGCGCTCGTCCATACGGAGATTTTTGATGCGGTCCTTCTCGGCCTTTGCGGCAGCCTTCTTCTTGCTTTGAGGGGTGTCTGGTGCCGGTGCTTCCTTCTCGGGCTGCGGCTGTGTCTGAGGCGCCCCTTTGAGTACTACATCAAAGGCCTTGTCGAGTGAGCTGCTGGAGCCCTCCTCGTCTTCCTCGTAGTATTCGTCGGCTATCTGATCCAGCTCGTCATGTTCTCCATTGGCACCCTTTGGCCGTCCCTGCCCTCGTGTTTTGAATGTCTTGTACAGCTTTTCGAAAGCGGCACGCTCGGTGACGGTCATCGTAGTTTGGCGCGCCGACTGCGGTGTATCGAATGGGACGTGTGAGTCGCCATCTGTACGTCCAGCAAAAGGAACGCTATCTTGGAGCGGGGGGCGTGAGGAAGCATTGCGGCGCGCAATTGATCGCGTGGCGGGTTGCCGTTGCTGTATTGTCGCTGTCTGATACAGAAAAGGCAGGAGCGTTCTAGCTGACGAAATGTGAGATCGCGCAAGTGCGCGAGTCGTGGACGAGCATAACGACATAGACAAAATAATGTCAGGAGGTAAGGGTCGAGGCCTGTATGAGCTGCGAAGCTTGCCAGAGCGAGAGTGTTCCTGAACTTTTAGATTTCAAGACGCACTAGCGATGGGCCAAAGCTCAATATACCGCATCGGGCAGCTTTGGAGACAACCATCGATCACAGCTGGGAATCTTACCTCTCGGACTGTTACTTCTTGGCGGTCGGGGGTCTTGTAATTCGTGCGTGATCAGCGACCTCTTGTCCTACGAGAATCTCAGTGATGTCAGATGAAATGGTTACTCCAGACTGTACCTCATGTAGACTTTGGGCATATTCTTGCGGTCACAGTACCTGGCAGCGTCTTGTATTTCAAGAGATTCCACGTCTGCAGGCCGGCCCTATTTGTGCAGTGCCGGTTGGCCACCATGCGTCACTTGATCGTGAACAGGAAGTTGTATCTCTGAAGAGAGTGGCACTTCATTAGGCAAGCGTTCAATGTCGAATGAATATACACGCATAACTACATACGCCTCCCACATCACTGCAGCATTACCACCCAACATTAATATCGCATCCGTCCAACCTACAGAAAAGTGATAAGAAAGGACAACGACGCAAATTGTGTTCGAAAGGAAAAGTCATCAGAAACCGACAAAAGAGCCAGGAGGCCAGAAACGCCCGGTATGTGGCGATTTGGTACCTTTCAATGTCAAACAAAAGCAGAACTGGCAACCAAAAGCAAAATGCAGAAGTCATCACGTAAGCGTCATAAGAAAAACAATGCCGAATCTGGGTATTCCGAGGAAGTTGAGCAGAGCCCTTGGGTATCTTCGAAAGAGTTAAAAAAGTCCTCTCCATCAGGCGAACGAAAGCAAAGCAGCCTGTCATATGGTACTGAACCAAATCCTAATGTATAACGGATCGTAAAACTCAAGGGGACTCGTGTCATATATCGTGGTCGTAGCGTCATAAGCGTGCGTGGCAGTGTTGATAAAAGTGTGGGTTGGTGGCCTAGACCCGGGGGCCAGTGGGACGATAGAAATAGTGATGCTGGAGTCTAGGGACGGTTCTCCACGGCCTGTTGTTCGCCAGTAGCAACAGCCACAAGCGCTTCCAATCGTCTCATGTCATTTGCAGGGGGTGGTGGCAACTGTTCGCCGAAGGCCACAAGGGCCCTCTCAGGCTCGCGCTGTGGACGGTAGCCTGAGCTTGAAAGGCTGTGGCTGTGGTACTGTGGATATGTTGGGGAGTGCAGTGGATGCGGTCGCTCCATGATCGAGGATCGCTTGTAGTCTTCAACAACACGTCCGGGAGGGTGTGCTTCGACAAAGCCATTACTGTGCACAATCGCAGGGTGGTATTCGGCCATAGTAGTGTTGCTTGGAGTAGGGACACCTTCGCTGCTACTTGAGTCTTCTGGAGAAGTTCGCTGTAACACTTGCGCCGGTTGACCGATAGGTCCGTTGTACCAGGCCTGTCGCTTGTTCTTACGAGGCGTTACAGGCTGCTCCTGCGAGGTCCTAGCCGAATCCACGGATGGAATGTTGATGGGCTGAGGGGCATGTACATGCGGTCGCTGACTGAAGTAGCCATGTGGAGCGGTCGTCGGTCGTCCAGAGGTAGTCTGTCCAGAGCTTCCGATGTAGTGTGCCCACTGTTGTGGAGGAGTAGCTGGGCTGGCCATGTCAAGACGATGGATATTTCTTTGCAATGTTGGTTCCCATGAAATGCTTTTGCGTTTCTGATTACCGCGACTTGGTGTAAGCTCCATCGGTGCGTGGTAGGTCAAAGGGCGCGCAGGCGCATCAACTTGCATGGGGCTTGGTTGGCGGCGCGGAAGTAAGGGCGCAGGGGGGGCATAATCAAAACTCTCAATACCTGGGAGTCTTGTGGCCTGTGATGCTGCTGGTTGCGATGTGAATGACGGGCGAGCGGCATCAGGCGTCTGATGATAACCCAGTCCGCTTGTCGCCGGACGAGGCCCAGTGTACACACCAGGATGCCAGGTTCGTCTCCGCCAATCTGCGTCGCCGGTGGAATCTCTCCTGGATTCTGAGAAGTGCGAGGCGGTTGGACTGGCATAGGCGCTGCTTTGGTTGGAGAAGTTCATCGCCGTAGATGATTGTAAAGGCGTCATATACGATGGCGGCGCCTGGCCCGGCGCACCAGCGAAAGGGTTACCACTTATCGAGTTAGACAAGCGACGTCCTGAAGGTGGGGGCCCAGCCCAGGACACAGGTCTGGAGGAAGCTGATGCTGGGGACTGCATGGTAGATCCAAAGCGGGCAGGACTACCAGCGGTGGAAAATGTGGCGGAAGTCGGTGTGGTTGGGGCGTTGGACTGCGAATCATACTCCACGATCTGCGGCCCAGGGCTTCCCATCAGTGGAGGGTTGTAAGCATCCATCGTATTCAGCGACAAGCGTGCTCGTCCAGAGCCGTCGCTCGCCATAGCCAGCGGCGGTGGTCGACGTCGGACGTCAGGTGACTGGGCCACACTGATGCTCGACATGCCTGTGGTGATGCTGGAGGCCGAAAGGTTCCTGCTGTGGCCGCGGCTATGTCCACCCGTGCTGCCCAGCGTGTTGGCCCTTGAGCGATTCCCTGGCGGCCGGACACGGTCGGTGCGGATCTGCCTCTGGAAGCGTGTGCCTGTGGCGGCCAGCGATTCTGTTGGTATGTCCTCGTTCACGTGCACCGTCTGAGCGTGCTGGCGGAGGTTGTCGAGGCGCGAGAAGCGTCGAGAGCAGTGGCATTGGAAAGGGCGTTCGCCAGTGTGCTTGCTGCGTATCTGTCAGTTCTGTGCTATGAAGCGTCTGAAAAAGGATGAGACGTACCGAATGTGCCGTGCCAGGTGCTCGCTGCGGGTGAAGCTCAGGTTGCAGGGCGGGAACTCGGTGCAGAAGAAGCGCTGGCCCTTCTTCTTCTTCGACGGTCGGTTCGTATCGCTCGTCACGCTCTCGTTGTCGGAGCCGTCCTTGTCCTCCTCGTCGCCCTCGCCCATCTCAGTGTCTCGCTGCGAGGCTATGGACTGTGTCGACCGGTGGGAGCCGCCCCGGCTCAGCTCACTCTTCGTCGAGGGTGTCTCGCTAAGCTCACGCGCAGGTGTAAAGGGCGAGGACGGCAGCGGTCGCTGGGCAGACAGGCCAGAGGCGAAGCTGTTGCGCGTGGGCGTCTTCGCGGCCGCATCCTCGGCAGCACGCATGTCATCGATGCTCTTGGACTCGGGGAAGAACCTGCTGTTGGGGCGCGGCGTCGTCGGCGTCGTTTCCTCTCCAGTGCGTCCGGACGGCTCTGGCACTGTTAGTGTCGTATTGACCGCCTGGAATGTGGACATGGTGGGCAGGATGGACAGGACGCGTCCCGCGGGTGCACGCAGATGGAGAGCTGGAGGAAGACTCCGGTGCACGCCTCAGTCACGACTACCACAGGCAGGCGCTATCACTCTGACACTGCAGGTGGCTCCTTCCTGGGAGCTTGAAGCGGGCGCCAGAAGGCTGAAACCGATGTGATGACGAATAGAGAGCCGCGTTGTAACAACATCCGGCCGCTGCGCCCAGCGAGGTTCAGGCCAAGCAACGCGCAATCTAGGTGAAGAGAACGGTCGTGTCGTCGCAAGTGGTCGCGGTGCCTGGCTGTCACGGGCGTGCGACTGGTGGTGATGATGCAGGACGGATGCTCGGAGTTTGGACGTATGGTATGCGATAAGGCACCGTGCCTTAGGTGGCGGGCGGATCAGCCCCTCCAAGGACTCGACACCGAAACACTCCTCAAGAAGCAGGTAGTAACCAGTCCAGTACCGCAGTCAGGCGGCAGAACGCTGATCTTGGTAATGTGCACACGATGGATGCAGTCCAGTGCAGTCTAGTCCAGCAAGCCAAACAAAAGGCAGCGCAGAATCGAACAAGTCGAGATGGAGGCTCGCATGCGAGGAGGGGTTGGTATCACGGACGAGACGATTAGCGGCTTTATGGCAGGGCGGCTGGGGTCTTTAGATCCATCCTTGGGACGATGCCTTTTTGGCCTGTCGATCCATGGATCTCCCTCCTTGAAGAGCCTTGGCCTGACTAGAAAACAGATGCTTACGCCGCACTGCTCGCTGTCTTGTCAGACTGCTGCTCTGATAACAATCGTCGTTCGCTGCAGGCTCTGGTGCTGGGAGCACCACCGTCTCAGATGCAGACGGACTCAGCGCGGCGCGGTCTTGGATCCGGCATACTAATAACGGCCATAGCAGCATGCCTTGCAGGGTGGGTTGGATGAAGCCTATCACTGGCTGCTACTCGAAACCATGGCAAGTGATGACGGAACCGCAGCACACCGCCACATTCGCTGGCTTGCCAGACCAGGTCGCCTTGCTTCAACACCATATTTCACTACTCAAGGCTTGTCGAAGTTGGGGAATGAGCAGGCGAAGCTCACGCTGGGGTCCGGCATTGGTTGTCTCTAGCACGAGCAATTGGTCGATGCGTCTGGTTGCTGCAAGCTAGAAAGCATGGGCAAGCGCCGATGCAAGGGGACTCGAACATGATCCACAGAAATGTGTGTTGTACCTCGTACCTTGCCGAAGCGAACGACTAGCACCCGTGGTTTGCCCGGACTCCAGCGGCGCACGACTTGCCCTCTGCAGCGAAAAGAGCGTGCAGTGTCACAGAGGATGAGGCTCGATCCGTGGTAGTTTCATAGCAAGACTTCTGCAAGAGCCATACTCGCAACAGACTAGGAAGCACTTACATACAAAAGGTGGTTCAGTCAGTCCTTGATCGAAGGTTGCTTGTGGAACCCTGCGGCACGAGTCCTAGGATTGTTTAGTCCCGAATTATCATCTGATGCCCGCGCCCGCCTTGCAGCGTGCCTTTCACTCAGATCCACTATCAAAGTATATCCGTTCCGCTAGAATCACCACAACTGCCGAGCCATGTGGTGGGTAGTCTTATTTGGAAACCCAAAGTCGTTGACATGACCTTACAAGCATGTCATATGAGATGCTGCTAGAACATCTGTACACTCCTAAAAAGTAGATTCAGCCACAGGAATGCACTTCACACAAAGCGCCCATGAACCATGATTAAAATGCGCCTCGCAAGCTCCGCTCACGCACTCATTCAGCGGCTAGCGAAACAGCTGAAGCGATCAGCCGCCATGTGGTGGCAACGATGCTCGGTATTGAGGGGCACCACTCCACACACCCGCGACAAGGAAATTTGCCTTGCATGAACTAAAAAAAATCAATGCGCCTCAGGAATCAGGATTGGGGAGCGTGCATGCAAGGGCAAAAAGAACAAGTATGAGACTTCTGAGGACAAAAAAATCGGATCTCATCGATCAGGGCCGAACCGGAGTCGAACCGGTGACTTCGGGATGAAAAGCTATGGGTGGCTGCAATCCTACACTCTACCACTGAGTTACCGGCCCAAGAGATGATGATTGACTTTCTGCAAACATTTTGATTTATATAGTAAAGAATTTTAATTTATATAGTAAAGAATTA
>Ga0265797_10001001_pt1 | contig 50948 bp, 38 predicted proteins | sample P2T30metagenome_FD_192433 | JGI IMG/M metagenome (GOLD analysis project Ga0265797, IMG submission 192433) | Plant litter microbial communities from East Loma Ridge, Irvine, California - P2 T30 | ecosystem: Environmental > Terrestrial > Plant litter > Unclassified | place: USA: California...
TTCGCCACTGGCCGCGACGATGGCCGGTTGGCTGGCGATGGCCGCCTGCGCGAACTGGTCCGGCGTCTTGGTGCGGATGCGGCGGAACGCATAGTTGACGGTGGTCGTGTCCCAGTACGAGTGGAAGGGTTTGGTCAGCGCCTTCGGCACGCCCGGCTTGACGACCGGCGGCTCTTCCGCTGCCGGGATCACGCCGGCACTGATGCGCTCCAGGTTGGCGTCGTCGAGCAGCAGGTTGTTGCCGCCGCGCGAATCGAAGATCGCGGTTTCGTCGATCTGGGCCGGGCTGGTCGGCACCACGAACTTGCCTTCCTTCGACACGAAGGCGGCGCCCACGTGCAGCGGCTGGTGGATGTCGCCGGTCATGTGGGTGATCAGGATCAGGGCCTGGCGCTTGGTGAACTTGTGCGGGTTGGTGGCCGGCGTGTCCTTGCCCTGCAGGACGGCGATCGCCTGCTTCAGGGTCTGCACGATGTCGTCGTCGGCGGTGCCGACGCCGTGGTCATGGTAGTGATCCAGCTGGAAGGGCACGTCGGTGTAGTGGTACTCGCTGTGCTTCGGGTTGGCGTTCACGTACTCGATCATGTCCGGCGTCTGCGGGCCGCAGTAGGTGCCCTTCACGCAGTCCGGCCAGTTGGCGATCGATTCCAGGGTTTCGCCCGGCTGCAGGATCGATTTGATCATCTTTTCCGCGGCGCTGCCCTTGAGCAGCTTGTCGGCGATGCTGCCGACGGCGCGGTGGCCGTCGTTGCCCCAGGCCGATGCGTCCATCGACGCGAATGCGCTTGCCAGCGCGATGACGAATGCCAGTTTTTTCATTGTCTTTCCTTGAATGGGACAGTGCATTATCTAATAGTGGGCGGCTCAGCGCACCTTCTTGATACGAGGTTGCGGGGCCGCCAACGAGGCCGCACCGCCGCCTTGCTTCAGGTGCGCAATCAGCGCATCCAGGTCGCGCATGCCGGTGTCGATACGGTTGGTGCCGCCGCCCAATGCCGGGAAGTTGTCGCCGCCGTCGGCCAGGAAGTTGTTGGCCACCACGCGGTAGGTCTTGCCATCCTCGAGCGGCTTGCCGTCGACCTTGACGCTGCCGGGCAGCACGCGCTGGCCCGGCGGCCGGGTGCTGTCCCACTGGTAGGACAGGCTGCCCGACACCTGCAGCATATAGCCGCGCGATCCTTCGCGCTTCCACTGCTGCTCGAGCAGTTCGCGCAGCTGGGCGCCGCGCAGGTCCTGCACCACCAGGGTGTTGCCGAACGGGAGAACGGCCTGGGCCTGGCCGAAGCTGACCACGCCGCCCTCGCCCACTTCGAGGTCCTTGCGGATGCCGCCCGGGTTCATGAAGCCGATTTGCGCGCCCTGCGTGCGGGTGGCGGCCAGCGCGGCGTCGGCGATCATGCTGCCCAGCGCCGACTCGCCGTCGTCGTTTTCCTTGCGCGCCACGGCAGCGGCGATATGCGCCACCGGCTGGGCCAGGGCTGCCTGGCTGCGCGCGCGCACGTCCTGCAAATAGGCCGCCAGTTGCGGATCCGGTGCAAAGGCACCCGGCGCCATCACCACGTTGCGTACCTGGATGTCCTCGACCTTGCCCGAGCTTGCGTCGACCGTCATCTTGATGCGCGACAGCAGGTGGCCCATGGCGTCGGCCTGGGTCACGACGCGGCCGTCGACCTTGCACAGATAGCCTTTGTGCGAGTGGCCGGTGAGGACCAGGCGGATCGCCGGGTCCAGCTTCTTGACGATGCCGACGATCGGGCCTTCCAGGCCGTCGCAGTTGACCTTGTCGAAGGGTTCGCCGGTGTGGCCGCCTTCGTGGATCAGCACCACGAACACTTGCGCACCCTGGGCACGCATTTCAGGCAGCACCTTGTTGATGGAATCGGCTTCGTCGAGGAAAGTCAAACCCTTGATCGCGGAACCGACCGCCACCGACGCCACGTCCTGCAGCACCGCGCCGATCAGGCCGACCTTGACGCCCTTGACGTCGACGATGCGCCAGCCCGGCACCAGGTTCTTGCCGCTGGCCTGGTCGATCACGTTGGTGGCGAGGTAGCTGAAGCCGGCGCCTTCGAAACCTTTGGATATCTGACAGGCCTTGCTCGGGCGCGGCGAATCGCAGCCGCCGTGCTGCTGGCGCAGCAATTCCTTGCTGCCCTGGTCGAATTCGTGGTTGCCGAGCGCGCTGGCCACCAGGCCCATGCGGTTCATGGCAATGATGCTCGGCTCGTCGGCCCACATCGAGGACAGCGCCGGGCTGGCGCCGACCATGTCGCCGGCGCCGACGAACAGCAGGTCCTTGTCTTCCTTGCGGAAGGCGGCCAATGCGCCGCCCAGTACGTCGATGCCGCCCGCCTTGATGGTGTCCTTGCCGGCGCTGCTGGTGCCGGCTGTAGACTCGGGCGCCAGTTTGTAGGCGCTCGCTTCGAGGTTGCCGTGGAAATCGTTGATGGAGACCAGGTTGAGCTCGACCAGCTTGGATTTGGCCTGCGCAGCGGCGACCGGCGTGCCGGGGGCGCTCACGCAGCCGGCCAGCGCCAGGACCAGTGTCAGGGCCAACATCGGCGCGCTCAGGCCGGCGCGGACGGGACGGAGAGAAATCATGGAAAGTACACCTTATCTTGTTGCGGACGGACGCCGTCGGGCGCCCGGAATTATTGCATGTAAGCCTGTGCCGGCGGTCTTTACGACAGCCGAATAATGCTTCCATAAAACGAAAAAACGGCCGGTGTCGCCACCGGCCGTCTTGCGCATCAAATGTACGAGATCAGGAGATCAGAACTCGTAGTTGACGGTGACTTGCGCCGCCCACTGCGATTCGCCCTTGACCTGACGGACGTTGTAGTCGTCCACCTGGGTGCGCACGTTGTACACGTACTTGCCGGTGGCGGCATCCAGGCCGGCGTAGTCCACGAAGCCGCGGGTGTAGCCGCCCGACGACGAGAACGGCACCTCGTTGATACGACCCCATTTCTTGTTCAGCAGGTTGCCGAAGTTCAGGATGTCGAACGAGATACGCGCCTTGTTACGCGAGAACATGCCCGGGATTTCCTGGCTGATCTTGATGTCGAAGCTGTTGGTCCACGGTGCGAAGTCGCTGTTGCGGCCGACGACGCCGCCTTTGGCATTGCTCAGCGCCTTGTTGCCGTTCACGACATCCCAGAAACGCTGTTCGTTGGCGTGGTTGGTCGCGGTATCGCCTGCGAAGATGACCTCGCCCGAACCGAAGGCCGAAGGGATGTACATCAGGTCGTTGCCGCTGACGTTGTCGCCGTTCAGGTCGTTCTTGTAGGTCCAGCTGTACGGCTTGCCGGTACGGCCTTCATAGAACATGCCGAAGCGGGTCTTATAAGCACCGAAGAAGGCCTTCTCGAAGCTGACGTTGGCGTTGATACGGTTCTTGACCAGGTAGGACGAGTTGGCTGCCACGTCCTCGTTCGGGTCGAACGAAGCGCGCGCGCCGTAGTTCGAGCTCGAGGTCGACGAGCTCAGGTTCGAGACTTCGGTCGCGTAGGTGTGGGTGGCGGCAACCGACCAGCCCAGGCCGCGGGTCATCGGGTAGCTCAGCGAGACGGTTTCCAGGCGGCTTTCGCCCTTGTCCGTATTCGACGCCATCAGCACGTTGCCGAAGGCGGCGTTGTTCTGCGCCCTGGCGGTGGTGGTGCAGCCGCTGGTCGTGCTGACCGTGTTGTTGGCCACCGTGAAGCAACGCGATGCCAGACCGCCGTTCGCGGTCGCGCCGCTGCCGGTGAGGCCATAGTACAGCGGACGGCCGTCGGTGCCGATCGCGCCCGGCGTACCCAGGTTCAGGTTCCGGTAGTAGATACCGTCCTTGGTCTTGATGTACAGCGCTTCGGCGCCGGCCACCAGGCCGTACCACGGCAGTTCCATTTCGAAGGCCAGGTTGGCTTTCCAGTTGGACGGCTGGCGCAGGCCCGGATCCAGCAGGTCGACGTTGGAGGTCGGCGTTGCGCCGGTGACGGATGGCTGGGTATCCGGATTCGCGCTGAAGGTGCCGTCGGCATTCGGGCAGCGGGTGTTGCCGGAGCCGGAGCAGGTGATGGTACGGGTTGCGATACCGGCGTTCTGGTACGGGTTCGACAGCCAGACGGCTGCTGCCGCGCCCTGGAACAGGCCGGCGCCGCCGCGCAACTGCATCATGCGCTTGGTGTCGAAGCGGTAGTTGAAGCCGAAGCGCGGCTGGAACAGCTTCTGGCCGTCAGGCGTGACGGTGTTGTCGGCGCCGAAACCGCCGGTATTGCGGGTGCGCGAGGTACCGGCGACCAGCGGCGCTGCCACGGCGGCGTTGCGGATAGGCGATTTGTTCACACCCAGCTGGTCGACACGGAAACCGTAGTTCAGGGTCAGCTGCTTGTTGACGCTCCAGGTGTCCTGCAGGAACAGGCCGGTGCTTTCCATTTCGAAGGCGGCGACGGCGTCGTCCAGCGTGTAGCCGGCGTTAGCCTGCTGCAGCGTGTACGACGACGGACGGCCGCGGCGGAAGTTTTCCAGCACGGCAGCTTCGATGTTCGCCAGCGTCGCGGTCGAGCAGTTGATGGTGGTGCCGCCGGTGAGCGAGGTGTAGCTGAAGTTATTGTCGCAGGCAAAGGTGTAGTTGCCGTAGACGTTCTGCAGGAAGGCGTTGTAGATCTTGTTTTTCTGGTAGTCGGCACCGAACTTGATTTCGTGGTCGCCGACGGTCCAGTTGGCGCCGCCGTAGTAATCCTGGGTCTTGGTGCCCAGCACGTTCTGCTGGCGCGAGTTCTCGGTACCGGCATTGATGAAACGGCTGCCGGTGCGGGTGCCGCTCGGCGCGTCGGTCGGCAGCGGGCCGCTCAGCTGGAAGCCCAGGGTCGGCAGGCGTGCATTGTTCTTCGGCACCGAATCATAGTCGCGCGACGAGGCACGGAACTCGGTCGAGAACGACGGGGTCCAGTCGGAGAAGACCTGGGCGACCAGGGTCTCGATTTCCTTGTTCTGGTTGTACAGGAAGGAATTCAGCGAGATGCCGGTGGCCGAGAAGCTCGGGAAGATCGGCTCGGACTGGGTGGTGCGCTGGTAGCGCAGGTTGGCGCGGTGATTGTCGCTGATGTTCCAGTCGGCTTTCAGCATCTGCTCGCGCGAGGTCAGCTGGCCGCCGCCGTTGACGGTGCCGCCCAGGTCGATGCCGTACTGGCTCTTGGCCAGGTTGGTGAACGCGGTGATCTCGGCCTGGGTGATGCCGACGGTGGTGCCCAGGCCCTGGCCCAGGTAGCCGAAGTCGGGACCGCTGCGGGTCGACTTGGTCTCTTCGCTGAGGGCGTACAGGAACAGTTTGTCCTGGATGATCGGGCCGCTGGCCCACACGCCCTTGGTGGTTTCCTTCGACTTCGGCGGGTCGCTGTATTCGCCGCTGGCGACGTTGTAGCGATCGCCCGACAGGCGGTCGTCGCGGTAGACGTAGTACACGCCGCCGCGCAGTTTGTTGGTACCGGACTTGGTGACGGCATTGATGTTACCGCCGGTGTAACCCTTCTGGGTCACGTCGTAGTTGGCGACGTTGACCTGCACCGACTGGATCGCTTCGATCGAGATCGGCTGGCGGGCGGTCGGGCTGCCGTTGGCTTCCAGGCCGAAGGTGTCGTTGATGGCGACGCCGTCGACGGTCATCGAGTTGAAGCGCGAGTTCTGGCCGGCGACGGACAGTTCACCGCGTTCCTTGTCGGTCTGCGAGACGCGCGGGTCGAAACGTGCGAAGTCCTGCAGGTTGCGGTTGATCGAGGCCTGGGTCTGCAGCTGGGCGTTGCTGATGCTGGTGCCGGCGCCCATGTTGTTGCGGTTGAAGATCTCGGCGCGGGCGCGGTTGCCGGCGACGTTCACGGTCTGGAGCGGGGCACCGATGGTGGCGTCCACCGAAGCGGTTTCCGCCAGGGTCAGGAACACGCCTTCGCGACGCTCGGTCTGGCCGTTCTTGGTGATGATGATCGTGTACGGACCGCCGGTACGCAGGCCGCGTGCGACGTAGCGGCCCTGTGCGTCAGTCGTGACGGTGCTGACCGAACCGGATTCGGTGTGGACGATTTGCACCGAAGCACCAGCGGCCGGCGAGCCGTCCGGACCGGAGATACGGCCGCCGACTGCCGAAGTCGTGTTCTGCGCCAGGGCCGGAGCCCCCGCCAGAGCAACCGACAAAGCCAGCGCCAGCTTCGTCAGCTGGATCCGTTTTTGATAGACCATTGTGTAACCCCAAAAAGACTATTAATTAGTGTAGAAACCGAAGTTTCCCTCTCAGTACTGCAACCCTGGTTCGGCGGCCTGAGCCGCCGTTCTTCTTATCCTGTCGACCCGCCATTTTTCGGTGCATCCGTCGTCCTTGTATGCACCAGTCGAAAGCGGAACACGCGATTCTAGTGGCCCCATATGTCATGGCTGTTACAAGCACATCCCTGCTAATTGCTTCTTGTCTTTACTTAACAAAAGTCCAATATGCAGGAAGGCCCATGGCCTGACAAATACGTTTTCTTTCAAAAATTTATAGCTTGCGCGACTAAGTTGATGAAAAAATAGGCAGTTAAAGCGTGCAAATTGACTTTCCCCTAGGGAAAAGGCTCGGCGGGATTATAAGCGGTGCATACTTCCTGAAAATTCTTTTGCTTGGTTTTTAAGCAAAGCATGAGAGAAAGTGTGGGATTTGTAGCAGGAAGGCGACACAGGCCTTATATGCATATGCCGATTCCGCGCAGTCGACCAGATTACGCGGTCTGAAAATGACAAGACCGGCGGCATTGCTGCCGCCGGTCCCGGGAAGAAATGGGGCGCCCTGCCCCGTCGATCAGCGCTTCACCGTGGTGCGGTCGAGTGCCGCCATGCCGGCTTCGAATTTGGCAAACCGTGCATCGAGCTGGCGCGTCAGGCGGGTTTTATCCGCCGGGGCCAGGAAGCTGTAGCGAATGCTGTTGTACGAGGCCTTTTTCAGTTCCGTGTAGTTTGGCTTGTAGCGGCTGGCAAACAGCACGTACTCATTCGCCAGGTTGTGGCGGGTCACGCCGGCATCGTCGGTCGAGATCACATACGGCACGCCGTATTTGCGGTACAGGGTGACCGGGTGGTCTTCGCCCTTGACGCCGTTGATGAAGGCATTCGAGGTCAGGTTGATTTCGACCGGGATGTCCTTCTCGCGCATGGCCTTCATGATCGCCGGGGCATTGCTTTCATGCGCCAGGTCGATGCCGTGGCCGATGCGCTGGGCGCCGGCGATGTTCAGGGCCTGGTCGATGTGGAATTCCAGCTGTTCCGGCGGCACGTCGCCCAGCGCCAGTTCGCCGGCGTGCAGCGCGATCTTGACGTCCGGGTAGACCGACTTCAGGAAGCGGAACATCTTCATATGCAGTGTGTAGTCGCGCATCGACACCATCTGGCTTTCCTGGCCGACGATGTTGACGCCGACGATTTTGCCACCCTTCGATGCCGACTTGAAACCGGCCAGCATCGAGGAAAACACTTGCGACGGGTTCAGCAGGCGCAGCACGTAGGTCTGGTAGCGCATGGTGAAGTTGTCGTCGTCGATGCCGGCGGCGGCTTCGTCGATCCTGGCGACGAAGTCGGTAATCTTGGCGTTGAAGCCTTCGTCGGCGTCGAGGGCGTTCATCCAGGCGCGCATCTGGGCATCCAGGGCGGCGTCCTTGCCGGCGTTGTCCCAGGCCTGCTGGTCGAATTCCTTGTTGACGACGAAAGGCGACATCTTGAACATGGTCTCGACATAGCCGACGTTTTCCTGGATCGCGCGCTGCTTGATCTCGACCAGGCCTTCGTGGAAGTTGGCGTTCGAGACCGGGCCGAAGTAGCCGAAGGTCTGGAAGAACTGGCGGTCCGGCGGCGGCTGCAGCGCGCCGTGGTTGGCGAAGTCCTTGCTCGACCAGCGCTGCAGCAGTTCACGCCAGGTGGCGTCGTCGGCATACACCTCGGCCGTCGACAGGCAGTTGCGCGCCGTCGGCGCCTTGGCACGCTCGGCCTCGATCACGGCCTTGTCGGTCTCGACCCGGAAGGTATGCTTGTTGACGCAGACGCCCTGCTTGTCGAGGAAGTCGACATAGCTCTCGGCATAGACCGCGCCGGAATAATGGTGATGCAGGTCGCCGCCCTTCGGCATCTGCGAGAAGAACAGGGTCAGCTCGGCCGTCTTCGGCTCGGCGCCGGCAATCAGCGCGGCGTAATGACGCGCGGTGGCGGCTTCGTTGGCGGCCGGTGTTTTAACTGCGGCATTGCTGCGGGCGCCGGCATGGGCGCTTGCCAGTGCAGCCAGGGCGATCAGCACACTGCGGCTCAGGGTCTTCTGCATCATGAATAGGTCTCGGTAAGTCAGTTGGACGGCGTAAAGACAGACCTCTCGTGCACGCAGGCGCCGGCGGCATAGGTGGCGCGGATCGCCCGGTCGTCGCCCAGCAGGGCCAGCGCGAACAGCGTTTCTTCGAGCGAATTCACATGCGCGGTACGGCGCGCCAGCAGCGGCGTGGCTTTCGGGTCGAGCACGATGAAATCGGCCTCCGCGCCCGGCGCCAGCGTGCCGATCGTGCCTTCGAGTCCCATGCTGCGGGCGGCGCCCAGCGTCGCCAGGTAAAACATGCGCAAGGCCGGGAGGTAACTGCCTTTCAATCGCGCAACTTTATACGCTTCATTCATGGTTTGCAACATCGAGAACGAGGTGCCTGCCCCGACGTCGGTACCCAGCGAGACCATCGCCCCGGCAGCGTCGGCGCGTTTCATGTCGAACAGGCCGCTGCCGAGGAACAGGTTCGAGGTCGGGCAGTGGGCGATGGCCGAGCCGGTTTCGGCCAGGCGCCCGAAGTCGGTATCGTCCAGCCAGATGCAGTGGCCGAACATCGCGCGCGGGCGCATCAGGCCGTAGTGGTCGTAGACGTCGAGGTAGCTGCGGCGCTGCGGGAACAGCTGGCCGACCCAGGCGCATTCGTCCTGGTTTTCCGAGACGTGGGTCTGGATGAAGGTGTCCGGATAGGCGCGCGCCAGTTCGCCGGTGGCGGCCAGCTGGGCTTCGGTCGAGGTCGGGGCGAAGCGCGGGGTGATCGCGTACATCGTCCTGCCCTCGCCGTTGATGCCTTTATGCCAGCGCTTGATCAGGTCTTCGCTGTCGCGCAGGTCGGCGGTGTCCTGCAAAAAGTCCGGGCAATTCCGGTCCATCAGCACCTTGCCGCCGGCCATGCGCAGATTGCGCGCGGCGCTGGCTTCGAAAAAGGCGTCGGCGGATTCCTTGTGCACGCTGCAGTAGACCAGTGCAGTGGTGGTGCCGTTGCGCAGCAGTTCGTCGAGGAAGAATTCGGCGCCGGCGCGCGCGTGCACCGGATCGCCGAACTGGCGCTCGGTCGGGAAGGTGTAGGTGTCGAGCCAGGGCAGCAGGCCCGGCGCCGGCGAGGCGATCATGTCGGTCTGCGGGAAATGCAGGTGGGTGTCGATGAAGCCGGGCGTGATGATGCGGCCGCGGTAATCGACGACTTCGACACCTGGGGCAAGCGTCGGCGCCAGCGTGGCGTAGTCGCCGGCGGCCTGGATGCGGCCATCTTCGACCAGCAGCAGGCCGTCTTCGATCCAGGTATGCGCTTCTTCGGCAAAGGCCGGATCGGCGTGAAAAGTCAGCAGGCTCGCGCGGTAGGCCTGCACGATGGCGGTTTCGTTGAACATATTAACTTTCTTGAGTAGCTTCCCACACCATCAGCAGCTGGGCGGCGACGGCGACGGCGATCACGGCCGGCAGCTTGCCTTCGATGCCGGGTATGCCGATCGGGCACACCATGGCATCCAGGCGCGCGCGGTCGACGCCGCGTTCGAGCAGGCGGCGTTCGAACTGGGTGCGCTTGGTGCTGGAGCCGATCAGGCCGAACCAGTCGTGGCCGGGGCCGGGGTTGGCGCGCTTGAGGATGGTTTCGGCCAGGCGCTGGTCGAGCGCGTGGCTGTGCGTCATGACGAGGAAGCTGGTACCGGCCGGCGCGTGCTGCGCCAGCGCTTCCGGGGTATCGGTCGCCTCGACGGCGACATTATGCGGCAATTCGGGCGGGAACAGGTCGTCGCGTTCGTCGACCCAGGTCACGCGGCACGGCAGATCGGCCAGCGCCCGCACGATGGCGGCGCCGACGTGGCCGGCCCCGAACAGCATCAGGTGGGCACGCGGGGCGGCGACCAGGTCGGCCAGCCAGCGGCGGCCCTGGTCGTCGCGCAGGACGTGGGTGCCCTGGGCGCGGTCGAAGGCGGGGATGACTGGCGCGCTGCCGTGGATGGTGTGGCCGTCGGCGTCGAGCAGGGCCAGGTCCGGCGTGGCCGCTGGGGACATATCCAGCGCCACATTCAGCGATGGCTCAGGCAACGGCGCGGACAGCCACGCAGGCAGCGGCGCGGGCAGCAGCTCAGGCAGCATAGCAGGCGGTGCATCGAGCAACACCAGGCGCCAGCTGTCCTGGTGGCGGCGCGCGGCCAGTGCGGCCAGGTGCGCCTGGTCGACCAGTTCGAAGGCGAGGTGCACCACGCCGCCGCAGCACTGGCCCAGGCTGGGGCCGAGCGGAAAACGCTCCAGGCGGCGCCGCTCTCCACCCGCCAGCATCGCGCGCGCGGTCTCGGCGCCGCGCAGCTCGAGGTGGCCGCCGCCGACCGTGCCCCACTGGCGCACGCCATCCACCAGCATCTTCGCGCCGGGTTCGCGCGGCACCGAGCCTTCGACGATGGCGACGGTGACCAGCACGGCGGGCGAGGACGCGGCCGAAGAAGACGCGGCAGAATTCGCCGCGATGGCGAGCCAATCTTCCATCTCAGCGGGCCGTCCCTACGGCGGCCGTCGCTACCGCGGCCTGCGAGCTTGCAGCTTGCGAAGCGACAGCTTGCGACGCTGCGGCTTCGACCGCCGCCACCGCCTTCAGGATCTCTTCGCAGGTCGCCGGCGCATTCAGCGGCGGATTGACCTTGTGCTCGCCCACGCTGGAAATCGCATCGCGGATCGCGAAGAACACCGAGAACGGCAGCAGCAGCGGCGGTTCGCCCACGGCCTTGGAGCGGTGGATCGAATCCTCGACGTTGCTGTTCTCGAACAGGCGCACGCGGAAGTCTTCCGGGCAGTCGGACACGCCCGGGATCTTATACGTGGACGGCGCATGCGTGGTCAGCTTGCCGCCATCGTTCCAGCGCAGTTCTTCGGTGGTCAGCCAGCCCATGCCCTGCAAGAAGGCGCCTTCGACCTGGCCGATGTCCAGGGCGGGATTCAGCGATCGGCCGGCGTCGTACAGCGCGTCGGCGCGCAGCAGCTTCCATTCGCCGGTGAGCGTGTCCACCACCACTTCGGCCACCGCCGCGCCGTAGGCGAAGTAGGAGAACGGGCGGCCGGTCATGGTCTTGGCATCCCACGACAGGCCCGGGGTGGCGTAATAGCCGTCCGACCACAGCTGGGTGCGCGCCAGGTAGGCTTTGGCCACCAGTTCGTTGAACGGAATGGCGTGGCCGTTGACGAATACCGTGTCGGCGGCGAAGCGCACCTCGCCCTCGATGCCGCCATACTGCTTGACCGCGAAGGCGGCCAGGCGCTCGCGGATCTGGCGCGCCGCATCCTGGGCCGCCTTGCCGTTCAAATCGGCGCCGGTGGATGCCGCCGTGGCCGAAGTGTTGGCGACCTTGCTGGTATTGGTGGCGGTGATGCGCACGCGCTGCAGATCGACGCCCAGTTCGTGCGCCACCACCTGCATCACCTTGGTGTTGACGCCCTGCCCCATCTCGGTGCCGCCGTGGTTCACCAGGATCGAGCCGTCCACGTACACGTGCACCAGCGCGCCGGCCTGGTTCAGGTGGGTGACGTTGAAGGCGATGCCGAATTTGACCGGCGTGAGCGCCAGCCCCTTTTTCAGGACCGGACTGCTGCGGTTGTACGCGGCGATGGCTGCGCGGCGCGCGCGGTATGCGCTGCTCGTTTCCAGCTCGTCCACCAGCTCGTGGATCACGTTGTCGACGATGACCTGGCCGTAGGGCGTGACGTCACGCCCGCTGCCATCGCCGGTGCGGCCGTAGAAATTCAGCTTGCGGATGTCGAGCGCATCGCGGCCGAGATCGCGCGCGATGTCGTCGAGCACGTATTCCATCGCGATCGCGCCCTGCGGCCCGCCAAAGCCGCGGAAGGCGGTGTTCGACTGGGTGTTGGTCTTGCCGCAGGCGGCGCGGATGTCGACGTCGGACAAATAATAGGTATTGTCGAAGTGGCAGACCGCGCGCGTGGCGACCGGCCCGGACAGATCGGCCGAATAGCCGGCGCGCGACACCATGTCGACTTTCGCCGCCACGATGCGCCCGTCGTCGTCGTAGCCGACTTCGTATTCGTAATGGAAGCAGTGGCGCTTGCCGGTGACCAGCATGTCGTCGTCGCGGTCGGCGCGCAGCTTGACCGGGCGGCCGCTGCGCTTGGCGGCGACGCTGGCCGCGGCCGCCCACAGCGCCGACTGCGATTCCTTACCGCCAAAGCCGCCGCCCATGCGCCGGCACTCGACCGTCACGTGGTGCGAATGCAGCCCGAGCGCGTGCGCCACCACGTGCTGCATCTCGCTCGGGTGCTGGGTCGAGCAATGCACGAACATGCCGTCGTTTTCCTGCGGGATGGCGTAGGCGATCTGGCCTTCCAGGTAGAACTGCTCCTGGCCGCCGACGTACAGCTCGCCCTTGACGCGCCGCGGTGCGCGTTCGAACGCAGCTTCGGCATCGCCGCGCGCCAGGCGCATCGGCGGCAGCACGTAGGACTGCGCGGCGCGTGCCGCCTGCGGGGTCAGGATCGCCGGCAGTTCTTCGTAGCTGACCACGGCCTTGCGCGCGGCGCGGCGGGCGTTGTCGTGGCTGTCGGCCACCACGATGAAGATCGGCTGGCCCACGTACTGGACCAGGCCGTCGGCCAGGATCGGATCGTCGTGGATGATCGGGCCGCAATCGTTGGTGCCGGGGATGTCGCGCGCGGTGTAGACCTGCACCACGCCGCGGCTGGCGCGGACCGCCGCCAGGTCGATATCGAGGATGCGCGCATGCGCCTTGCCCGACAAACCGAGCGCCGCGTGCAGGGTGCCGCGGACCTCGTCGATGTCGTCGGTGTAGTCGGCCTGGCCGAGCACGTGCAGCCGGGCCGATTCATGCGGCCGTGATTTGCCGACCGCGGCCCAGGCGGCCGTTGCCAGTGCCAGGTGTTCGGCGTCGTTCATGCCTGCGTCGTTCATCGTGTTCTCCTCAGGCCGCAGTGTCCGCCTGCACGGCGAATGCGTTGACCGCCTCGGGCGGCAGCGGGTTGTCCAGGCGCGTCTCCAGCCAGAAGCGGCGCAGCAGGTTCTGCGCGGTCCGCATGCGGTAGGCGCTGGAAGCGCGCATGTCGGACAGCGGCGCGTAGTCGCCGGCCAGCGCGGTCATCGCGGCCTTGACCGCGGCTTCGTCCCAGATGCGGCCTTCGAGGGCCGCTTCCGCTGCCGCGGCGCGTTTCGGCGTGGCGGCCATGCCGCCGAAGGCGATGCGGGCATTGCTCACCTGCCCTGCGGCGTCGAGTTCGAGCGCAAAGGCGGCGCACACGGCCGAGATATCCTGGTCGAAGCGCTTCGCCAGTTTATAGGTGCGGAAGGCCAGGCCCGAGGTGGCCGCACTGCGCGGCAGCGGCACGCGCAAGCCCTGCACGAACTCGCCGGCACGCAAATCCTTTTGCTGGTAGCCGAGATAGAAATCTTCCAGTGCCAGGCTGCGTTCGCCGTCCGGCCCGCGCAGCACCAGTTCGCTGCCGAGGGCGATCAGCCAGGGCATCGAATCGCCGATCGGCGAACCGTTGGCGACGTTGCCGCCCAGCGTGCCGGCATTGCGGATCGGGAGCGAGGCGAAACGCTGCCACAGCTCGCCGAGTTCGCGCGGGTAATGGCGGCACACGGCCGCATAGGCATCCTGCAGCGTCACGCCGGCGCCGATCTCGATGGCGCCATCGGTTTCTTGCACGCTCTTCAGCTCGGCCACGTGGCCGAGATAGATGATGTCCTGCAGCTCGCGCATCTGCTTGGTGACCCACAGGCCGACGTCGGTCGAACCCGCCAGCAGCACCGCATCGGGGTGCGCGGCGCGTGCGGCCACCAGTTCGTCCAGCGTGCGCGGCGCGTGGAAGGTCTGGCCCTGGGCGCTGTAGACCGTACCGGCTTCGCGTTGCAGCGTACGCAGCTGGTCGGCCAATGCGGCGCGGTCGAACGCGACGCGCGGCAGCTCGCCCATGCGGCGGGCGGCGTCGATGATCGGACGGTAGCCGGTGCAGCGGCACAGGTTGCCGGACAGGGCGTCGTCGATCTGGCAACGCGACGGTGCAGCGCCGCCCTCCTGCTTGAGATACATACCCCACAGCGACATCGCAAAACCCGGCGTGCAGAAACCGCACTGCGAGCCGTGGCACTCGACCAGCGCCTGCTGCACCGGATGCAGCGCGCTGTCGGCCCCCTGCAGGTCTTCGACCGTGAACAGCGCCTTGCCGTCCAGCGTGGGCGTGAACTGGATGCAGGCGTTTACCGCCTTCAGCTGCAGCCCGTCCGCTTCCAGCGACCCGACCACCACCGTGCAGGCGCCGCAATCGCCTTCGGCGCAGCCTTCCTTGGTACCGGTGCAATGCAGGTCTTCGCGCAGGTGCTGGAGGACGGTCTGGGTCGGCGCGACGCCGCTCACTTCGTGGACGGCCCCGCGGTAGAAGAATCGGATCGGTGTGGACATGGGTGCCTCGGGTTGAAACCAACCTGTGAGATTAACATTGGGGTATCGTTCAATTATAAGAATTTGAATATTTTTAATATCAATATTTCGATATATTATGCGCAGCATGGGTCCACGCCTTCGCGGGGACGAAGCGCTATTTTCATTTTATAAACGGATGCACACTTTGCCAGTGCCGTGCGATATCGATCCTGCGCGTGATCCACACATGCTGGTGCGTCTGTACGTAATCCAGGAAGCGCGCCAGCGCCGCAGCCCTGGCTGGCCGGCCCACCAGGCGGCAATGCAGGCCGATCGACAGCATCTTTGGCTGGTTCAGGCCGTTGGGGTCGCCTTCGGCATACAGCACGTCGAAGGCATCTTTCAGGTAATCGAAGAACTGGGTGCCTGAATTGAAGCCCTGCAGGGCGGCAAAGCGCATGTCGTTGGTGTCCAGCGTGTAGGGCACGACCAGGTGCGGGCGCCGCGCCGGCGCGCCGTCGGGGCCGGTGAAGTCCACCTCGGTCCAGAACGGCAGGTCGTCGCCGTAGTGATCGGCATCGTAGACGAAGCCGCCGTGTTCCAGCACCAGCCGGCGCGTGTTCGGCGAATCGCGCCCGGTGTACCAGCCCTGCGGCGCTGCGCCGGTGAGCGCGCGCAGGATGTCGACCGCTTCCCGCATGTGGGCGCGTTCGGTGGCTTCGTCGACGTGCTGGTACGAAATCCAGCGCAGGCCGTGGCAGGCGATCTCGTGGCCCAGTTCGCGAAAAGCCGCCACCGCGTCCGGATTGCGCTGCAGCGCCATCGCCACGCCGAACACCGTCAAGGGCAGCTTGCGGTCTTCGAAGATGCGCAGGACGCGCCACAAACCGGCGCGCGAACCGTATTCGTACAGCGACTCCATGCTCATGTGGCGCATGGTGAAGGCCTGGGCGCCGACGATTTCGGACAGGAAGGTTTCCGATGCCGGGTCGCCGTGCAGCACGCTGTTCTCGGCGCCCTCCTCGTAGTTCAGCACGAACTGCAGGGCGACGCGCGCGCCGCCGGGCCATTGCGCATGGGGCGGATTGCGGCCGTAGCCGATCAGGTCGCGCGGGTAGTGATCATAGGTGGCGTTCATGGGCGGTTCCCGAAGGCAGATATATGCCCCATCTTATATTGCAAGAAGAACACCGGTATATCATCGGCGACATACGACATTTCATCCCCGACATATAGGAAAAGCCGCCCATGGGAAAACTCAGCACCCACGTCCTCGATACCGCCCAGGGCAAGCCGGGCGCCGGCGTCGCGCTCGAACTGTATGCGGTCGAGGGCGGACAGCGTACGCTGCTCAGGCGCGACGCCACCAACATCGATGGCCGCTGCGCCACGCCGCTGCTCGAAGGCGAGGCACTGCAGGCCGGGCACTACGAACTGGTGTTCGCGGCCGGCGATTATTTCGCGGCGCAGGGGGTGGCCATGCCCAGCCCGCGCTTCATCGACCGGGTGACGATCGCGTTCGGGGTGGCGGATGCATCGCAGAACTACCATGTGCCGCTGGTGGTGACGCCGTGGTCGTATTCGACCTATCGGGGCAGCTGACCTAAGGCCGCTGCGCAAATATACCGTCGTCCCCGCGCAGGCGGGGACGACGTGGGTCGGCAAAGCTTGCTATCCTTGCCATGATCGCCAGGAGCAAACCATGTCACTGCACATCGTTCATTTCATCGGCCCCATCAACGCCACCTCGGCCTGCACCATCCGCAACCTGTGCCTGCAGGCCCTGTAAAGCGGCGCCACCGAGATCGAACTGCACATGTCGACCGAAGGCGGCAACATGACCGCCGGCTTTGCCCTGTATTTTTTCCTGAAATCGCTGCCGCTGCCGCTCATCACCTGGAACGTCGGCAGCGTGGAATCGGTGGGCGTCGCCATCTTCCTGGCCGGGCACAAGCGCTACGCCTGTCCCGGCACCCGATTCCTGATCCACCCGCTGCACTGGGGTTTCGGCAACCTGGTCGCGGCCGACCATGCACGCATTTCGGAATGGCGCGCCTGCCGGAAGCGGGGACCACCTCGCATTGGTGGAATTGAGGAAATCCACGAAATTGCGTGTGGAAGGTGTCAGCACATCTTGAACACGCCAATGGCTGTCACCTCCTTACAACGTTAACTATGATACTCACAAGTATCATTTGTGTTCACTATAATTTGCCTTGCGACAATAATTGACGCATGCCTACAATTATTTCAAACAGACAAGCGCAATCGCCACTTCTCGGTAGCGCGTCGTAGTGAAGCACCCGATTCATCAACATAGTCCCTGCTCTTCCATGAATAAACGCATCCTCGCGAGCATGCTCGCCTTGCCCCTGGCCGTCTCCACTGCTTACGCCCAAGACAGTTCCCCCGTCCGCATCAGCGGTTTCGGCACCGCCGCCCTCACCTGGGTCAACAAGGACAATGCCGAATTCGGCCGTCCGAACCAGGCCCACGGCGCCGACAAGCAACCGACCACCGGCGTCGATTCCAACCTCGGCCTGCAGGCCGACTACACCGTCAACAGCTGGCTGTCCGTGACCGGACAGGGCCTGGTGCGCAAGGATGCCCAGGACGACTTCGGCGCCGAACTGACCTGGGCCTTCGCCAAGGCCAGGGTGTCGGATGACGTCAGCATCCGCGTCGGCCGCATTGGCCTGCCGGTGTTCATGATTTCGGACTACCGCAATGTCGGCTACGCGAATACCTTCCTGCGTCCGCCGGCCGAAATCTATTCGCAAATCCCCTTCAACAACATCGACGGCGCCGACATCACCTGGCAGCACAGCTTCGGCGACACGACCTATACCGCGCAACTCGCCGTCGGCCACAGCAAGGCCGACGTGTATGGCGGCGCCGAGGTCGAGGCACACGACCTGACCGCCCTCAACCTGGTGGCCGAGCACGGCCCGCTGACCTTGCGTTTCGGCCGCGCCGACACCAAGATCTCGGTCAACCACCAGACCGCCCTGAACACCCTGCTGGGCAGCCTGCGCAGCGCCGGTGCCGGCTACAACCTGCCGGCACTGACCACGCTGGCCGGCGAGCTGGCTCCCGAGCGCAAGAAAGGCTCGTTCACCTCGGTCGGCGCCGGCCTCGACTGGAACAACATCGTTGCCCAGACCGAATACGCCAAACGCAAGAGTGACAGCTACCTGAACGACACCACCTCGTGGTACGTGATGGCCGGCTACCGCTTCGGCAAGCTCCTGCCCTACTACAGCCATGCCAGGCTGAGCATCGACGGCACCGTCGCCAACACCGTCCCGGCGTCCTGCCCGTCCGGTTACCCCGCCGCCTGCACGGCCACCGTGCGTGCGCTGTCGAGCGCCGTCGGCACGCTCAAGTACAGCGGTCTCGGCCAGGGTGCGCAGACCACCGACAGCATCGGTGTGCGCTGGGACTTCTACCGTTCGGTCGCACTCAAGGTGCAGGTCGACCACGTGCATCCGGATGCCGGCAACGGCCTCTTGATCAATGTCCAGCCCGGCTTCAAGGGTCCGCTCACCGTCGGCGCCGTCGCGCTCGACTTCGTGTTCTGAGGAGCCCTGCGATGAAACAACTGATCAAAGCAAGCGTCGCCGCAGCAATCCTGGCGCTGGCCGCCCCGGCCATGGCCGAAGTTGTCGTCGTGGTCAACCCGAAAGCCGCCGAATCTTCGATGACCAAGGACCAGGTCGCCCAGTTCTTCCTCGGCAAATCGAGCGCCATGACCCCGGTCGACCAGCCGGACAGCGCCCCGGTGCGCGCCGAGTTCTACAAGAAGGTGACCGACAAGGACGCCTCCCAGGTCAAGTCCCTGTGGTCGAAGCTGGTATTCACCGGCAAGGCCACGATGCCCAAGGAAGTCGCCGACAGCGCCGCCGTCAAGAAGGCGGTCGCGGCCGATCCGAAGGCCATCGGCTATATCGAGAAGAGCGCGGTCGATGCATCCGTCAAGGTGATCTACAGCGCACCGTGATGCGCCCCTGACGTGGTGCCCTGGCGCCGGCCGCCCCGGTCCGCCGCGGCAGGCGGCTCGTCATCGCATGAACGAGGGCCGGTTCCTGTCACGGGGACCGGCCTCTTCTTTGCACCGCGCCGAAAACTGTTGAATCTGTCGATCATGACGTAACACTCTGTCGATTTGACACAACAAAATGTCAGATCGATAGCTAACGCCATCAAAATTCCTACATTTTCATTGCGGCAATAATTGCCGCTTGGATACAATCATTTTCAGCAATTCTTCGCGCGGCCCAATCAACTGCCGCCACGTTTGCCCAAGTAACAATAACTAAACTATTCCATCGTAGGAACCCAATGAAGACACGTTTTATCGTGGCGGCCCTCGCTTTGCCTTTTGCCGTCTCGTCCGCTTACGCCCAAGACAGTTCCGCCGTCCGCATCAGCGGTTTCGGCACCGCCGCCCTGACCTGGTCGAATACCGACCAGGCCGAGTTCGCACGTCCGAACCAGGCGCGCGGCGTCAAGAAAGATCCGCGCACCGGCGTCGATTCCAACCTCGGCCTGCAAGCGGATTACACCATCAACGACTGGCTGTCGGTCACCGGCCAGGGCCTGGTGCGCAAGGATGGCGAAGACGACTACGGCGCCGAGCTGACCTGGGCCTTCGTCAAGGCCAAGGTATCGAATGACGTGAGCATTCGCGCCGGCCGCCTGGTGCTGCCGACCTTCATGATTTCGGAATACCGTAATGTCGGCTACGCCAACACCTTCCTGCGTCCGCCGTCGGAAGTGTATTCGCAGGTGCCGCTGAACAGCGTCGACGGCGCCGACATCACCTGGTCGAAAGCCTACGGCGACACCACCTATACCGCCCAGTTCGCTGTCGGCCGCAGCAAGACCGCCCTGTCGAGCGGCATCGATGCCGAAGTGACCCGCCTGCACGCGGTCACCCTGACCGCCGAGCACGGCCCGTTCACGGTGCGTGTCGGCCGCACCGACACCAAGCTGACCGTCGATGCAGCCCAGTTCAACACCCTGGTCTCGTCGCTGAACACCGCCGGCAACACCTTCAAGATCAGCCAGCTGAACGACATGGCACGCCTGGTCGACAATCACAAGAAGAAAGGCAGCTTCACCTCGGCCGGCCTGGGCATGGACTGGAACAACATCGTCGCCCAGACCGAATACGCCAAGCGCAAGATCGATACCGCGTCCGGCTCGACCGATTCCTGGTACGTGCTGGCCGGCTACCGCTTCGGCAAATTCCTGCCGTACTACAGCCACGCCGACCTGAACGTGAAGAGCGATTTCACCAACACCATCCCGGCCAGCTGCGCCGCCGGCTCGCCGGCCGCCTGCACCCCGACTGTGCGCGCCCTGAGCACCGCGCTGGAAAGCCTGCGCACCGCCACCAACAACGGCGCCCAGAGCACCGACAGCATCGGCCTGCGCTGGGACTTCATGAGCTCGGCCGACCTGAAGTTCCAGGTCGACCGCGTCAAGCCGGATCCGAAGGGCCTGCTGCTGCGCGCCGCGACCGGCTACAAGGGCCCGGTCACCGTCGGTGCCGTCGCCGTCGACTTCGTGTTCTAAGGAGAGCCGCGATGAAACAACTGATCAAAGCAAGCGTAGTCGCCGCACTGTTCCTGGCGCTGCCGGCCATGGCCGAAATCGTCGTGGTGGTGAACCCGAAAGCCGCCGAAGCATCGATGACCAAGGACCAGGTCGCCCAGTTCTTCCTCGGTAAATCCACCGCCATGACCCCGGTCGACCAGCCGGACAGCGCCCCGGTACGCGCCGAGTTCTACAAGAAGGTGACCGACAAGGACGCATCCCAGGTCAAGGCCTTGTGGTCGAAGCTGGTGTTCACCGGCAAGGCCACGATGCCGAAGGAAGTCGGTGACAGCGCCGCCGTCAAGAAGGCGGTCGCGGCCGATCCGAAGGCCATCGGCTACATCGAGAAGAGCGCGGTCGATGCGTCGGTCAAGGTGATCTACTCGGCTTCCTAATCATTTATCGGTATCTCATTCATCGATATTTGCCCGCTGCCCGGCTTCATCCCGGTGGCGGGCTTTTCGACTTTCAGGAGTTGGCAGCATGAGCATCAAGCGCAGGATCTGGGCACTTCCGGTCGTTTCGACCATCATCTTCGGCCTCGGGGTCGCGATCAGCGCCAGCATCGCGAACAATGCCCTGGACTCGATCCACACCACCGAGAGCGTCGATTATCCGGCGCTGGGCGTCTCGAAAGCACTGGCGGCCGACATCGAGGGCGTCACCAACGGCTTGCGCGACGCCGTGTCCGAAGGCGACAAGGCGCGCGTGGCCCAGGTCGGCGAACAGGCGAACAAGGTCCGCGCCAAGCTGCTTGAAGTCGGCAAGATCGCCGGCATGGAAGAGACCGGCAAGCGCCTGGGCAAGGAATTCGAGGATTACTATGCGCCCGCCGTCTCCGCCGCGAAAATCATGCTCGAACTCGAGCAGGGCGATCCGCAGGCGGTCGTGACGCGCATGCAGACGGCGCTGGGCACGCTGAATGCCGACGTCGCCAAATTCAACGAACAAGCACAGCAAAACTTCAAGGCCGGCATCGCGCACAGCGAATCGAGCGTGCGCCACGCGCTGTCCGCCACCATCATTACCGCACTGGTCGTGATCGCAACCCTGATCGCCGTGTCCTGGTTCGTGGTGCGCACCATCTGGCAGCAACTCGGTGGCGAACCGGAATATGCGCGCGAGATCGCACGTGCCGTCGCCGATGGCGATCTGTCGATGGACATCCGCCTCGAGCGCGGCGACCAGACCAGCCTGCTGGCCGCGCTGAAGGAAATGCGCGGCCGCCTGGCGAATATGGTGTCCGGCATCAAGACCTCGGCCGAGACCATCGCCCTGGCCAGTTCGGAAATCGCCAGCGGCAATGCCGACTTGTCCAGCCGCACCGAATCGCAGGCGAGCCGCCTGGAAAACACGGCGCGCGCCATGGAATCGCTGACCGACACCGTGCGTGCGAATGCCGCCAATGCCAGCCAGGCGAATCAGCTGGTGGTGTCGGCCACCGGCATCGCCACCCGCGGCGGCGAAGTCGTGGGCGACGTGGTCGTGACCATGGGCGCCATCAACGCGTCGGCCAACAAGATCGTCGAGATCATTGCCGTCATCGACGGCATCGCTTTCCAGACCAATATTTTGGCGCTGAATGCGGCCGTGGAAGCGGCCCGTGCCGGCGAGCAGGGCCGCGGCTTCGCGGTGGTGGCGTCCGAGGTGCGTTCGTTGGCCCAGCGTTCGGCCACCGCCGCCAAGGAAATCAAGGAACTGATCGGCGACTCCGTGGCCAAGGTCAATGCCGGCACCGCGCTGGTCGACCAGGCCGGTACCACGATGGAACAGATCGTGAGCTCGGTGCGCAAGGTGCACGACATCATGGCAGAGATCAGCGAAGCCGGCCAGCGCCAGAGCGAAGGCATCGAGCAGATCGGTGCCGCCATCGGCGACATGGACCAGATGACGCAGCAGAACTCGGCGCTGGTCGAAGAAGCGGCGGCGGCGGCGGCATCGTTGACCGAGCAGACCGGGCAGTTGTCGGGAGCGCTGGCGGTGTTCAAGCTGGATGATGGGCAGATGGTGCGCGAGCCGACCCTCGGTGCACCTGCGAGCGGCCGCCCGGCGCTTGCACTGACCCGGCACTGAAATCGGCGGCAGCTCATATAAGTACAGCACCGGCAGCACGCCAGTTCTGTACAAACTTGCAAGCTATCTGCCCTTGTCATAGAATCGGCCTGATGCGGCGCACCTTCCGCCGCACCAGCGCTGGCCCCGCCGCCAGTCCGATGCACGATTCTTTACGGTGAGAATTGGAAACCGTACCCCTCTGGGTGCTAGTCCTGGCACTCGCGCTCCTGATCCTTTGCTCGGCCTTCTTCGCGATGGCCGAAACCGCCCTGATGGCGGCCAACAAATACCGCTTGCGCCACCTTGCCAAGCGCGGCAACCGCAGCGCCGTCACCACGCTGTGGCTGCTGGAACGCACCGACAAGCTGCTGGCGCTGGTGCTGATCGCGAATACCCTGATCAATGCCATGGCCACCGCGCTGGTGACCGCCATCGCCATCCTGTTCTTCGGCCACGAGGAAAGCGTGATCGCCATCGCCACCGCCGTGGTTGCCTTTTTGCTGATCGTGTTTGCCGAGATTTCGCCCAAGGTGATCGGCGCCAGCTACCCGGAACGCATCTCGCTCGGCTCCAGCCTGGTGCTGAAACCGCTGATGAAGGTGGCACCACCGCTGATCTGGTTCGTGAATCTGTTCGTCAATGGCTTTCTCAAACTGCTGCGCATCCGCGGCATCGGCCTGCACAGCGATCCGGCGCACAACCGGCTGTCGATCGACGAACTGCGCTTCGTGGTGCTGGAAAGCGGCCAGTACATCCAGCAAAAGCACAAGAGCATCCTGCTGAACCTGTTCGACCTGGAAAAGATCTCGATCGAAGACATCATGACGCCGCGCAGCCAGATCGAAGCGCTGAATCTGTCGCTGCCGGTCGAGACCATCAAGGCCGAGCTGACCACCTGCTATCACAACAAGCTGCCGGTATATGAAGGCGAGATCAACAAGATCGTCGGCATCCTGCACGTGCGCAAGGCCATCGGCCTGCTCAACCAGGACGACGAATTGACCGTCGAGCACTTCCGCGCACTGCTGACCGAACCCTACTTCATACCCCAGGACACTGCCGTCCTGGCCCAGCTCCAGTATTTCCAGGAAAACAAGGAAAGGCTGGGCATCATCGTCGACGAATACGGCGAGGTGCAGGGCCTGGTCACGCTCGAAGACATCATCGAGGAAATGATCGGCGACTTCACCACCTCGACCCCGGGCGCGGCGCGTACCGATGCCATGGCCTGGAATGCCAGCGGCGAATGCCTGCTGGAAGGTTCGGCCCCCCTGCGCGACATCAACAAGAAGCTGGGACTGGACCTGCCGCTGGACGGTCCCAAGACCGTTAATGGTCTGTTGCTGGAGCAATTGCAGGAAATCCCGGAATTCCCGATCGCCCTCAAGATCGGCCAGACCGTGATCGAAGTTGTGCAGGTTCAAAACCAGGCCATCAAGGTGGTGAAACTGTTGCGTCCGGTAGCGGTCAAACGCTGGCTGGCGGCCTGATCGGAATCCTGATCAAAAGCGTGCCGGCATCCTTTTCTGGAGCGCCGAATGCCTTTAGTAATTCGCCAACAGCTGGGTGCATGCCATTTTACCTACGTGGTATGTATACCTCTCTCCCCATGCCAAACGCTTGACCAATTTGATGCCTACGGGCATCATCCAGAGCATCCACCGGGCTCGTCCGTCACGCCCTGCTCCCCATTCTCTACCCGTCCTTGACCATATGGCAGCAGTCCTCCCCAACACCATGACTGGCAGCACGCTGCCCGGGTTGGCGCGCGCCCTGGTCCAGTCGGGACGCCTTAGCCTGCCGCAGGCGGACACCTTGCAAAAGAAGGCGTCCGCCGACAAGACCGGCTTCATCGATACCCTGCTCGGCTCCGGCACCATCGATGCGCGCAGCCTGGCGGTGTTCTGCGCCGAGATCTTCGGCTACCCGCTGCTCGACCTGACGACCGTCAGTACCGACATGCTGCCGGCCAACGCCATCGACACCCGGTTGATGCAGACCCTGCGCGTGGTGCCGCTGTCCAAGCGCGGCAACAAGATGTCGGTGGCGCTGTCGGACCCGACCAACTCGCAGGCCCTGGACCAGATCAAGTTCCAGAGCGAAGCGACGGTCGAACCGGTGATCGTCGCCCATGACGCCCTGCAGGCGCTGCTGGCCAGCCTGGCCAACAGCAACGACCAGACCCTCAACGAACTGGCCGGCGACGACGGCGAGATCGAATTCGCCGAAGAAGATACGCAAACCACGGCAGCAGAAGCGGCCACCTCGGAAGTCGAAGATGCGCCGATCGTGCGCTTCCTCAACAAGATCCTGATGGACGCGATCAACCTGGGCGCCTCCGACATCCACTTCGAGCCCTACGAAAAGCAGTACCGCATCCGCATGCGCGTCGACGGCGTGCTGCGCGACCACGCGGCGCCGCCGCTGGCGATCCGCGACAAGCTGGTGTCGCGCATCAAGGTACTGGCCAAGCTCGATATCTCGGAAAAACGGGTGCCGCAGGACGGCCGCATGCGCCTGGTGCTGTCGGCCACCCGCACCATCGACTTCCGCGTCAGCACCCTGCCCACGCTGTTCGGCGAAAAGACCGTCATGCGTATCCTCGACGCCACCCAGGCGCAGATGGGCATCGATGCGCTCGGCTACGATCCCGATCAAAAGGCGATCCTGATCGACGCCATCACGCGCCCCTACGGCATGGTGCTGGTGACCGGGCCTACCGGTTCCGGCAAGACGGTGTCGCTGTACAGCTGCCTGAACTTGCTGAACAAACCCGGCATCAATATCTCGACCGCGGAAGACCCGGCCGAGATCAATTTGCCCGGCGTGAACCAGGTCAACGTCAACGAGCGCGCCGGTCTGACCTTTCCGGTGGCGCTCAAGGCTTTCCTGCGTCAGGACCCGGACATCATCATGGTCGGCGAGATCCGCGACCTGGAAACCGCCGACATCGCGATCAAGGCAGCCCAGACCGGCCACATGGTGTTCTCGACCCTCCACACCAACGACGCGCCGTCGACCCTGACGCGCCTCATGAACATGGGCGTGGCGCCGTTCAACATCGCCTCCTCCGTGATCCTGATCACGGCCCAGCGCCTGGCGCGCCGCCTGTGCACCTGCAAGCAGCCGCTCGAGGTCGGGCGCGACGTATTGAAGGCGGCCGGCTTCCGCGATGGCGACCTCGACGACGGTTGGAAAGCTTACGGTCCGATCGGCTGCGAGCGCTGCCTCGGTTCCGGCTACAAGGGCCGCGTCGGCCTCTACCAGCTGATGCCGATCTCGCCCGCCATCGAAGCCCTGATCCTGAACCACGGCAACGCGATGCAGATCGCCGCCCAGGCCGAACTCGACGGCGTGAATTCGCTGCGCCGCTCGGGCCTGATGAAAGTAAAACAAGGGCTGACCAGCCTCGAAGAAGTGCTCGGCTGTACCAACGAATAGGACAACACATGGCCACCACCACAGCCCGCGGGCGCAGCAGCGCCGGCACCCAGGTCAAGGAACACGTCTTCGCCTGGGAAGGCCGCGACAAGACCGGCAAGATCGTGCGCGGCGAAATGCGCGCCGGCGGCGAAACCATCGTCAACGTGACCCTGCGCCGCCAGGGCATCATGGTGACCAAGGTCAAAAAGAAAGCTTACCGCAGCGGCAAGAAAATCAAGGACAAGGACCTGAGCCTGTTCACGCGCCAGCTGGCCACCATGATGAAGGCCGGCGTGCCGCTGCTGCAATCCTTCGACATCGTCGGCAAGGGCCACGCCAACCCGTCGATGTCGAAGCTGATCATGGATCTGCGCGCCGACATCGAGACCGGCACCAGCCTGAACAACGCCTTCCGCAAGTACCCGCTGTATTTCGACCCGCTGTTCTGCAACCTGGTCGGCGCCGGCGAACAGGCCGGTATCCTGGAAGACTTGTTGACGCGCCTGGCGATCTACAAGGAAAAGACGCTGGCGATCAAGGCTAAGATCAAGTCGGCGCTGATGTATCCGGTGTCGATCCTGGCGATCGCCTTCATCGTCACCGCCATCATCATGATCTGGGTGGTGCCCGCCTTTAAATCGGTGTTCTCCAGCTTCGGCGCCGACCTGCCGGCCCCGACCCTGGTGGTGATGTCGATTTCGGACTTCGTGGTCCAGTGGTGGTACATCATCTTCGGCTCGATCTTCGGCGCGATGTACTTCTTCTTCCAGTCCTGGCGCCGCTCGCTCAAGATGCAGCAGGCCATGGACCGCCTGCTGCTGCGCCTGCCGATCTTCGGCCCCGTGATCCGCAAGGCCACCATGGCGCGCTGGACCCGCACGCTGTCGACCATGTTCGCGGCCGGCGTGCCGCTGGTGGAAGCGCTGGATTCGGTCGGTGGCGCCTCCGGCAACGCGGTGTACCTGGAAGCGACCAAGAAGATCCAGACCGAAGTCAGCACCGGCACCAGCCTGACCGTGGCGATGCAGAATGCCAACGTGTTCCCCAACATGGTGACGCAGATGGTGTCGATCGGCGAAGAATCCGGCGCGCTCGACAACATGCTGGGCAAGGTCGCCGACTTTTATGAAGAAGAAGTCGACGAAGCCGTGGGCGCGCTGTCCTCGCTGATGGAACCGCTGATCATGGTGATCCTGGGCGTGTTGATCGGCGGCCTGGTGATTGCGATGTATCTGCCTATCTTCAAGCTGGGTTCGGTGGTGTAAGCGCTCGCCGCCTACTTCAAACCCTTACCCCGAACGCCCCGGCCGTGGACCTTCCACCGCCGGGGCGTTGCACTTTATATGCGCAAATCGGCGCACATCCGCGCAAGCACATGGTGCATTCGATCAATCTTCAGCACCAAGTTGACGCAATCTTGATCGGTATCCAAAATCCAACATTCCAAAGTTAAATTTATCTATACGAAAGTTATTTCCGAAGCTATATTTCCTTACAACTTGAAGCAATTTCAAGTTTTGCCGGCTGCGCGCCGCGGCCGAGACCAACATACGAAAGGCCTTTTCCATGCTTCGGAACTTCTCCTCCCCACGACGCGGCTTCGGTCGACTGTTCAACGCCATGGCCGTCGCCGCCGCCCTGTGTGCGGCGCCGCTGTCGCAGGCCGGCGTGCTCGATTTCGAAACCCCTGTCGATGCGCCCTTCGTCTTTGCCGACGACGTCATCCAGATGGGGAATTACTACGTCCAGGGTGCGGGGACGCCCGGCTTCGTCGGCGCCATCGGCGGCAACGACGCCTGCTTTGGCCTGCAGTGCCCGGCAAACAACGCCACCAATTATTACAGCGCAGTGGACGACGGCTACCTGTTCTTCGGCATGTGGGACGGTTCGGCATTCAGCTTGAGCAGCCTCCAGGCCAGCTTCATCGGCAATGGCCAGCCGAGCTACCCGTCGGTTGCCGCGCTGCTGGAAATCACCGCCTTCAATGCCAATGGCACCATCGTCGACGACATCTTCGTCAACCTGGCCGGCCCGACCGGCGGCACCTTCAATTTCGCCACCTATGACCTGAGCGGCTTCGGCAACGGCGCCACGTTCACCGACGTGCGCCTGGCGTCCTTCGCCTGCACCGTCGGCAGCACCACATGCGACCGCACCACCAACCAGGCCCAGTTCGCCGTCGACAACATCGTCACCGTCGACGCCGCTGCCGACGTGCCGGAACCGGCCAGCTTCGCGCTGCTCGGCCTGGGCCTGCTGGGCCTGGGCGCAGCACGCCGTGTTGCAAGCCGCCCCGTTGCCAGCCGCAACGCCGCCTGAGCCACACACCATCGCTACCCATCGAGACTACAACATGAACTTCAAAGCTCGTCCCATCGCGATCGCCGCCGCCCTCCTGCTTTCGGGCGCCGCCGGCTTGGCCAATGCCCAGGCCCAGGCGCAGGAAGTACGCCGCCCCTACATCGTCCAGCTGCAGGCCGAACCGGCCGCCACCTATAAAGGCGGCGTCGCCGGCCTGGCCGCCACCCAGCCCGGTCCCGGCGTGCGCTTCGACTACCATTCGGTGCCGGTGCAGGACTATGTCCGCTACCTGAGCGTCAAGAAAAGCGAAGTGCTGGCCACCATCGCCAACGCCCCCATCGTGGCCGACTACGACGTCGTGCTCAACGGCTTTACGGTGATGCTGACCGACGCCGAAGTGCTGGCGCTGAAGAACAACGCCGCCGTCGCCGACATCCAGGCCGACCAGCCGCGTTCCTACGACACCGTCACCACCAGCGCCTTCCTCGGCCTGTCCAAGCCGGGCGGCCTGTGGTCGCAATATGCCGGCGGTTCCCTGGTCAAGGGCGAAGACATGGTGGTCGGCATCATCGACGGCGGCATCTGGCCGGAAAATCCGGCCTTTGCCGACCGCGTCGATGCCGACGGCAAGCCGACCTTCGATGCCAGCGGCAGCCTGGCCTACACCTCGCCGCCCTCCACTTTCACGGGTGGCTGCGTGGCCGGCGAAGGCTTCGATCCGCTCAAGCATTGCAACAACAAGCTGATCGGCGCCAAGTACTACAACGCCGGTTTCCTGGCATCGGGACGCACCCGCAACTGGAGCGAATTCGTGTCGCCGCGCGATTCGAATATCGGCAGCAACGGCGTCAGCACCGGCCATGGCGGCCACGGCGACCATACCGCGTCGACCGCCGCCGGCAATGCCAACGTCCCGGTGATCATGGGTGGCGCCTACATGGGCCTGGCCAGCGGCATGGCGCCGCGCGCCCGCGTTGCCGCCTACAAGATCTGCTGGACCTATGACAATCCGGCCGAGCCGGACGGCACCAACGCCACCAACTCCTGCTACAACAGCGATTCGATCTCGGCGATCGACGCCGCCGTGCGCGACGGCGTGAACGTCATCAACTATTCGATCAGCGGTTCGCAGACCTCGTCGGCCGACCCGGTCGAGCAGGCCTTCTACCGTGCCTCGCTGGCCAACGTGTTCGTGGCCGCTTCGGCCGGCAACTCCGGTCCGGCAAATGCGGTGGCCCACATCAGCCCGTGGCTGACCACGGTCGCGGCATCGACCCATGACCGCTTCTATGTTGCCGATGCAACGCTGGGCAACGGCGCCAAGTACACCGGCGCCTCGACCAATTCGAACCCGCTGGGCAGCACGCCGCTGATCCGCGCCGAAGACGCCGGCCTCGGCGGCGGCAACGCCAGTCTGTGCTACAGCGGCACGCCGAACGGCGGGCAAGTCCTGCTCGATCCGGTCAAGGTGAACGGCAAGATCGTCATCTGCACCCGCGGCGACAATGCCCGCGTCGACAAGAGCCTGGCCGTGCTGAATGCCGGCGGCGTCGGCATGATCCTGGCCGACAACGGCTCCGGGCTGGTGTCGGAAGTGCACTCGGTGCCGACCGTGCACGTCACCCAGGCCGACGGCAACGCCGTGAAAGCCTATGCGGTGGCCCAGGGCGCCGCCGCACGCGCATCGATCGGGGTCTTCTACAACCAGCCGAAGCCGGCCCCGGTCATGGCCAGCTTCTCGTCGCGCGGCCCGAACATGGGCGACGCCAACGTGCTCAAGCCCGACCTGACCGCGCCCGGCGTGGACGTCATTGCCAGCGTCACGCCGGCGCTGACCGCGGCCCAGCACAACGCCGTCGCCAACGGCTCGCTGGTGCCGCCGGATGCCTACGCCTCGTATCAGGGCACCTCGATGTCGAGCCCGCACGTGGCCGGCGTCGCCCTGCTGCTGCGCCAGGCGCACCCGAGCTGGTCGCCGGCCGCCGTCAAGTCGGCACTCATGACGACCGCCTATTCGACCCTGAACGACGGCGTCGCCGGTGCCTCCAACGGCCTGCTGCCATGGTCGCAGGGCGCAGGTCACATCGACCCGAACAAGGCCACCGACCCGGGCCTGGTGTATGACGCCGGCAAGGCCGACTACGTCCAGTACAACTGCAAGGTCAACAAGGCGTCGGTGACGCCGGCGTCCGACTGCACCACCTACGGCACGCTCGACGAAACCTATAACCTGAACCTGCCGTCGATCACGGTGGCTGCTGTCCAGGGTCCGACCACGATCCGCCGCAGCGTCACCAACGTGGGCAGCAGCGAAGCGACCTACACGGCCACTGCCTCGGTGCCGAATTTCAATACGGTGGTGAGCCCGGCGACGCTGACCCTGGCACCGGGCGCCACCGGCAGCTTCACGGTGCAGCTGACCAACCGCACTGCCCCGGTCAACGTCTGGCAGTTCGGCAGCCTGAGCTGGAGCGACGGCAACCATACCGTCAAGATCCCGGTCTCGGCACAGGTCGGCCAGGCCGTCACCGCGCCAGCCGAGATGACCAGCGACAAGGTCAGCGGCAGCAAGCTGTTCACGGTGAAAACCGGCTACAGCGGCACGATGGCCTACGCCAAGGGCGGCCTGAAGGAAGCCAGCGTCGGCCAACCGGTCAACATGACGGCGTCGGAGCTCAGCTCGGCCCAGCTGCAAAGCGCCTGCGCCGCCGGCCAGAACACCGCATCGGTGCGCGTGTATCCGGTCACGGTGCCGACCAATACCCTGGTCGCCCGCTTCGCGCTGTACCAGCAGGACAGCAATCCCGGCGACGACCACGACATGGGCGTGCTGACACCGAACGGTACCTGGATCTACTCGGGTAACGAGGGCAGCAACGAGACTGCGCAGCTGATCAACCCTGCCGCGGGCAACTACAAGGTGTGCGTGGTCGCCTACGGCAGCGACGTGCCGACCATGGTGCACCGCCTGAATTCGTGGGTGGTGAGCCGTGCCGACGTCAATGCGCGCTTCGTCGTCGCGGTGCCGGGTAAAGTGGTCGCCGGCGCCAACACCACGGTCGGCATGAGCTGGTCGGGCCTGGCCGAGAACAAGCGCTACGTCGGCGCCGCCCAGTTCCTGGACCAGAACGGCGCGGTGAGTGCCACCACCGTCCTGCGCGTCGAAACCGGTGCTGCCGGTATCCCGACGGCCCAGCCTGCCAAGGCCGGTCTGAAGGCAGCCGCGATCCAGTAAGCCTTATGTAGCCGCTAGTATGGCGCAGCAAAAACAGCCCACTTCGGTGGGCTGTTTTTTTTGCGGGTGATGGTGACGAGAATCAGACCGCCGGCTGCCCGCCCGGGTCCGATTCGCCTGGTTGGCGCAGCTGGCATTGCCCCGCGCGGCACACGGCCCCGGGGTCCGGCAGGAAGCGGCAATCCGACAGCATGCCCGATGCGGCATTCGCCGCTTCGCACTCCCGTTTGAACTGTGCCGCCAGCAATGCCAGCGCCGCGCCGTCGGTGTGCGCGCTCGACCAGGCCAGGTAAGCCTGCGGCCCGCCGCCCGGACGCGCCCCGATCGCCAGCGTATGGCACTGGCTGGCGTCGGTGCAGGCGGCGTCGCCGATCAGGGCGCGGATGCGGGCCAGCGTGTCGGCGCCGGGATCAAGCATCATCGAAGCCGCCCAGCTTGTCGAGCGTGACCGGCAGCTCGCGCACGCGCACGCCGCAGGCGTTGTAGATGGCGTTCACGATGGCCGCGCTGGTACCCGTGATGCCGATCTCGCCGATGCCGCGCGCCCCCATCGGCGCATGCGGGTCGGGGATGTCGGTCCACATCACGTCGATCTGCGGCACGTCCAGGTGCACCGGCACGTGGTATTCGGCCAGGCTCGGGTTCATGATGCGGCCGTTGCGCTCGTCCAGCCGGGTTTCCTCCATCAGCGCCATGCCCATCCCCATGATCATGCCGCCGCGGAACTGGCTGCCGGCGGTCTTGGGATTCATGATGCGGCCGCAGTCGAAGGCGCCCAGCAGCCGGGTGACGCGCGGCTCGCCGGTCACCAGGTTGACGCGCGCTTCGCAGAAGATCGCACCGAACGAATGCATCGACCAGTGCATGTATTCCAGCGGCGGCGGCGCGCTGCCTTCGGCGCTGATCTCCTCCTGGCCGGCCCCTTCCAGCAGCGCCGCGTAGCTGGCGAAGCGTCCCGGCTCGTCCAGCTTGCACAGGCCGCCGTCGCGCGCCGCCACTTCTTCCACTTTCAGCCCGTGCAGCGGCGATGCCTTGTCGGCCAGCTTCAGCAGTGCCTTGACCAGTTCGCGCTGGGCTTCGATGACGGCGTGGCCGACCGACGCCGTCTGCTGCGAACCGCCGGCCAGGATCAGGCCGGGCATGGCCGAATCGCCGTAGCCGATGCTGACCTGTTCCAGCGACAGGCCGAGGCGCTCGGCCGCCACCATCGCATGCGTGGTCGAGGTGCCCATGCCCATCTCATGGGCCGCAAATTCCACACGCGCGCGGCCGTCCTTCGTGAGCGTGATGCGCGCGGCGCCGCCGGGCATGCGGTGGTAGGGATAGGTCGCGGTGGCGCAGCCCATGCCGATCAGCCATTCGCCCTCCCGGCGCATGCGCGGCCTGGCCTGGCGTTCGCGCCAGCCGAAGCGCTCGGCGCCCATGCGCCAGGCTTCGACGATGTGGCGCGACGAAATCGGCGTGCCTTCGATCGGGTCCTTGTCCGGCTCGTTGCGGATGCGCAGTTCGATCGGGTCGATGTCCATCAGCGTGGCCAGTTCGTCCACCGCGGATTCGAGGGCGAAAGTGCCGACCGCTTCGCCCGGTGCGCGCATGAAGGTGTTCGACAGGCCGTCCATGCGCACGGTTTCCACGTCCAGCTTGAAGCTGTCGGCGGCGTACAGGCATTGCGTAGCCAGGATGAAGGGTTCCGGAAAATTGTTATGCGGGGTCATCGCCGCCAGGCCGGTGTGGATCATGGCCTTGAAGCGGCCGTCGGCATCCGCGCCGATGGCGACCCGCTGCTCGGTCAGCGTGCGTCCGCCGACGATGCGGTACACGCCTTCGCGCGACAGCACGATGCGCACCGGCCGCCCAGCCAGTTTCGAGGCCGCCGCAGCCAGCACCTGATGGCGCCACATGGCCTTGCCGCCGAAGGCACCGCCGACAAAAGGCGAGGTCACATGCACCTGCTCTTCCTTGAGGCCGAATACCTGCGCCATCGACCACGCCGTGTGCGCCACGGCCTGGGTGGCATCGTGGATGCGCAAATCGTCGCCCTCCCACGCCACCGTTGCCGCGTGCAGCTCGATTGCGTTGTGGTTGTAGCGCGGCGTGCTGTAGGCGACGTCGACCTTGTACAGGGCATCCGCCAGCGCGCGTTCAGCGTCGCCGGTTTCCTTCTTGAGCGGTTCGCCCATGAATTCGCCGGGCTCGGTCCCCTTGGCCTTGGCCGCGTCCAGCGAGGTGGTCGCCATTTCGGTGAGGTAGGTCACGCGGATCAGGGATGTCGCATGGTCGGCCTGTTCCTGGGTCTCGGCCAGCACCAGCGCCACCGGCTGGCCGTTGTAGTGCACCAGGTCGTCCTGGAACACCGGCAGGCCCTCGCCGGCCGCCGCTTTGGCGCTGCTCATGAACAGCGGCATCGGCTTCATCGCCGGTGCATTCTTGTGGCTCATCACCAGCACCACGCCGGGCGCGCTTTCCGCGGCGGCGGTGTCGAGCGTGGCGATGCGGCCCTTGGGTATGGTGCTGAACACCAGCGCGGCATATGCCAGGTGCTCGAGCGGGAACTCGGCGGCAAACGGCGCCCTGCCCTGCACCTTGTCGGCGCCATCGAGGCGCGAGACCGGCGTGCCGATATAGCCGTCGCGGCGTTCGATCAGCGGGTCGGACTTCCCTCCCGGCATCCAGGCATCCGGCGCCAGCTCGACCGCCTTCTTCATGACCTGTTGCGCGGCTTCCTTGATGATGTTCATGGCTGTCTCCCGGTAAGGCTCTCCAGCACGGCGACGATGGTGCGCTGCGCCAGCCCGATCTTGAAGGCGTTGTCCTGCAGCGGTGCGGCATCGGCCAGTTCGGCCGCGGCGGCGGCGCGGAAGCTGTCCGTGGTCGCTGGCCGGCCCTTCAGCGCGTCTTCGGCGATCCGGGCGCGCCAGGGTTTGTGGGCGACGCCGCCCAGCGCCAGGCGCACGTCGCGCACGATGCCGCCGTCGACGTCGATGGCGGCCGCCACCGACACCAGTGCGAATGCATAGCTGGAGCGATCGCGCACCTTGCGGTAGCTGGAATGCACCGCGAACGGCAGCGCCGGCAATTCGATGGCGGTAATCAGTTCGCCCGGCGCCAGTATCGTATCCAATTCCGGATGGTCTTCCGGCAGGCGGTGCAAGTCGGTCAGCGCCACGCTGCGCGCGCCTTGCGGCCCGTGCAGGTGCACCTGCGCATCGAGGGCGGCCAGCGCCACGCACATGTCGGACGGATGGGTGGCCACACAGGCCTCGGAAGCGCCCAGCACCGCGTGGATGCGGTTGAAGCCGCCGATGGCGTCGCAGCCCTGGCCCGGCGAACGCTTGTTGCAGCGCGCGCCGTCGTCGTCATAGAAATAGGTGCAGCGGGTGCGCTGCAGGATGTTGCCGCCGACGGTCGCCATGTTGCGGATCTGGGCTGAGGCCCCGGCCACGATGGCGCGCGACAGCAGCGGATAGCGGCTGCGCACCGCGGGGTGCTCGGCCACGGCCGTGTTCTTGGCGGCGGCGCCGATCAGCAGGCTGCCGTCCGGGCGTTCGTCGATGGTCCGGGACAGGCCGGTGACGTCGACCAGCGCGCTTGGGCGCTCGATGGTCTCGCGCATCAGGTCGACCAGGTTGGTGCCGCCGCCCAGGTAGCGGGCGCCGGGCGCGGCACCCAGCCGGACCGCCTCGGGTGCGTCGGCGGCGCGGGCAAAGGTGAACGGGGTCATGGCGCTTCCTCCCTCACGGTTTCAGTGATGGCGGCGACGATGCCGTTGTAGGCGCCGCAGCGGCACACATTGCCGCTCATCCGCTCGCGCACTTCGTCGTGGCTGAATGCGACCGCCCCGTCCGCGATGTCATCGGTGACGTAGCTCGGCACGCCGCGCCGCAATTCCGCCGCCATGCCGATCGCCGAACAGATCTGGCCCGGCGTGCAATAGCCGCACTGGAAGCCGTCATGCTCGATAAAGGCTTGCTGCAACGGATGCAGGCCTTCGCCGTTGGCCAGGCCCTCGATCGAGGTGATCGAGCGGCCCGCGTACTGCACCGCCAGCGCCAGGCAGGACAGGATGCGTTCCTCACCATCGACCAGCACGGTGCAGGCGCCGCAGGCACCCTGGTTGCAGCCTTTCTTGGTGCCGGACAGGTGCAGGTGCTCGCGCAGCAGGTCCAGCAGGGAGACCCGCGGATCGCTGGGCAAGGGTGTTTCGCTACCGTTGATGCGGATTGTCATATCCATGGGAATATCCTCTCGCAAGGTGACAAGCGACTATGCCACGGCCGGGCAGCCGGCGGCGCGCGCTAACATTTCATCCGCAATGAATGAATCAGAGCAGGAAATCAGCCTGCTTGGACGCCGGCAGCGCCGAATCGTTTGCCGATTCGTCCTTCAATGCGACGCCGCTCAATTGGCGTCGATACGCTTCGGCCAGCAGGTAGTGCAGCCTGGCGGCGGCGTCTTCATGCTTTGAACCGGCCGCGCGCACGTTCGAGATGCAGTTGCGGCGCTCGTCGGTCAAGCCCACGCGCGGCGCCCAGGTCAGGTACAGGCCCATGCTGTCGGGCGAACTCAGTCCCGGGCGCTCGCCGATCAGCACCAGCACCACGCGTGCCCCCAGCAGTTCGCCGACCTCGTCGCCGACCGCCACCCGCCCCTGCTCGACGATGGCCAGCGGCGCCAGCGTCCAGCCTTCCTGCGCAATGCGCGGCAGCAGCGCGCGCAGGAAGGGCAGCGCGTTGCGTTCGATGGCCAGCGCCGACAGGCCATCGGCCACCACGATCGCCAAATCCGCGCCTGCCGCCCCTGCCTCCCCGCCGCGCAGCGCCTGCAGGGCCGCACACGACGCCGCATCCAGCCGGCGGCCGAGGTCGGGCCGCTGCAGGTAGACGTGACGGTCGCTGGCCGCGCTGTGCAGGGCCACGGTGGCGATATCGGTTAGTTGCAATTCATCGATCAGCGCCTGCCGCAGGCGCGCCACATCGAGCGCCAGGTGCACCGCATCGCGCGCCTGCGCATGGGCCAGCTGGAAATCCAGCTGCGCCGCCGTCGGCTGGCTAATGCCGGCGCGGCCGAGCGCGATGCGGGCCGCGGTAAAGCGGCGCAGCTGCTGCCAGGGATTCTCGATGACGAGCGGGTCGGCCATGGTATCTCCTCAAATCAGAACAGGATCAGGACAGGCGCAAACGCTGCAGCGCCGGCTGGAAGGCCGGCGGCACGCCCTGCCCCAACTGGTCGTCATGCCCGGCGATGCGCATCGTGCGCAGCCAGTCCTCGAATTCCGGCGCCGGCCGCAAGCCGAGCACGCGCCGCGCATACAGCGCGTCGTGGAAGGACGTGGTCTGGTAATTCAACATGATGTCGTCGGCGCCCGGCACGCCCATGATGTAGGTGCAGCCGGCCACGCCAAGCATGGTCAGCAGCACGTCCATGTCGTCCTGGTCGGCTTCGGCGTGGTTGGTGTAGCAGACGTCCACCCCCATCGGCAGGCCGAGCAGCTTGCCGCAGAAATGGTCTTCCAGGCCGGCGCGCGCGATCTGCTTGCCGTCGTACAGGTATTCCGGGCCCATGAAGCCGACCACGCTGTTCACCAGCAGCGGCCGGTAGGCGCGCGCCACGGCGTAGGCGCGCGCTTCGCAGGTCTGCTGGTCGACGCCGTGGTGGGCGCCGGCGGACAAGGCGCTGCCCTGGCCGGTCTCGAAATACATCACGTCGTTGCCCACGGTGCCGCGGCCCAGCGCCAGCGCCGCCTGCTGCGCCTCGGCCAGCAGCGCCAGGTCGATGCCGAAACTTGTATTCGCGGCCTCGGTGCCGGCGATCGACTGGAATACCAGGTCGACCGGCGCCCCGCGTTCGATCGCGGCCAGGGTGTTGGTGACGTGGGTCAGCACGCAGCTCTGGGTCGGGATGCGGTAGCGGGCGATCACCTCGTCGAGCATGCGCAATATGCGCATCACCTGCGCCACGTTGTCGGTGGCCGGGTTGATGCCGATGACGGCGTCGCCGCTGCCGTACAGCAGGCCGTCGAGCATGCCGGCGGCGATGCCGGACGGGTCGTCCAGCGGATGGTTCGGCTGCAGCCGGGTCGACAAGGTTCCCGCCAGGCCGATCGTGTTGCGAAAGCGCGTGACGACGCGGCATTTGCGCGCCACCAGCACCAGGTCCTGGATGCGCATGATCTTCGAGACCGCCGCCGCCATCTCGGGCGTGATGCCGGGGGCGAGCCTGGCCAGCGCGGCTTCGTCGGCGGCATCGCCCAGCAGCCAGTCGCGGAAATCGCCGACCGTCAGGTGGGCCACCGGCTGGAAAGCCGCCGCATCGTGGCTGTCCATGATCAGGCGCGTGACCTCATCAACCTCGTAAGGGATCACGGCTTCGGTCAGGAAGGTGCGCAAGGGCAGTGCCGCCAGCGCCATCTGCGCCGCCACCCGCTCTTCGCTGCTGCCGGCGGCGAGGCCGGCCAGATGGTCGCCCGAACGTGCCGGACTGGCCCTGGCCAGCAAGGCGCGCAAATCGGCAAACGCGTAGCTGCGGCTGCCTATGGTGTGCGTATATCGGCTCATGGATGCCCATCCCCGCGCAATGGATGGGCCATTGTAAAGCTTCCGGTCAGGCTTGCGGCGCCTGCACGATACCGTAGCCGGCGTCCTGGCGGTCGAAGCCGCTGGCGAAACGCGCCGTGCTGGCCGAGCCGACCAGCTTGTCGCGCAGCGCGCCCGGGGTCAGCATCTGTTCCTTCATCAGCTTTTCCGCCCACAGCGCCGCGACCCCGGCCACGTGCGGCGTCGCCATGCTGGTCCCGCTCATCGCCACCAGGTCGCCGCCCGGGCGGGCCGACACGATGTCGACGCCCGGGGCGCACACGTTCGGGCCGGTGTTCGAGAAAAACGCCACATTCACCCGGTCGCCGTCCATGCTGCCGAGCGCCCCCACCGACACGAAGCCTTCGGCATTCGCCGGCGGGCTGACCGCGACTTCATAATCCGGGTACCTGCGGCGGTCGCTCTCGTTGCCGGCGGCGCCGACGAAGACCGAGACCGCGCCGCCGCCGTACATGCCTTTCACCCGGATCTGTTCGGTCGTCGCTTCGAACAGGCGGATGGTGGCGCGGTAGGCTTCGAGCGCGCGCGACAGCGCGATCTGCTTCGGCAGCGACGCTTCCATCTGCTGCTCCAGCGCCGGAAAATCGAAGCCGATCGACATCGACAGCACGTTGGCGCCGTTGCGCGTCGCCCATTCGATGGCCCGGGCCAGCATGGCGCTGTCGCCGCCGCCATTGTTGCCGATGATCTTGGCGATCAGCGCCTTCTGGACGCCCGGCGCGATCCCGATGCGTCCGCCGCCGACGTCGCGCCCGAAGATGGTGCCGGCGCAGTGGGTGCCGTGGCCCAGCGTGTCGCCATTGCCCTCGCCGGTGAAATCCTGTTCGACCAGGTCCATGCCGGCAAAGGCCGGATGGTTGCGGTCGATGCCGGTGTCCAGCACCGCCACCACGACGCCCTTGCCGCTAAAGGGCGAGGTGTCGGCACCGACCGCTCGTACGCCCCAGGTGGCCTGCCCGGCCGCCATGGTGGCTGCCCGGGCGCTGCTGGTGTCGTGCATTTCCCTGAGCAGCACGGTCGGAATCGATTCCGCCACCGCGACCACGTCGGCCGCCCCCGACACGTCCGCGATGTGGCTGCGATCGATCGACCTCACCTCGACCGCCACGTCGCTCATCGCCAGTCCGGGCAGTGCGCCCGGCATCAGGCTCTCCATCATCGGGGACGCCGCGCCGGCCGTGGATAATGCCCGCGCCGTGGCAAGGTTTCTCATCAGGTCGCCGGCGCCGCCGGCGAAGACATCGCGCGTGCTGGCCTGGCGTGTCCTCAGGACGATGTAATCGGCATTCATGGTGTTTCCTTTCAGGACAGGAGTTGAGCGGGAGTCCAGGTAGGATCGCCATCCGGCGCGAACGGTCCCACACCAGTTCGGCCGTTGTTTGATGTATCTCAAGTCTTAATCGCATCACAGCTGCGCGGGCGCAATGTCGCTTCAACGGCACGGCTTGGGTGTTTATCCTTCCGTGCGCATGCCGAAACGCCCTAAAATAGATTGTTCTGTGGAATCATCCCGCCCATTCATCGGAAACACACCTTGGAAACTCTCGTCTTCGCCGACCCGGCATTGCTCGGCCCCACCCTCGTCGCCGCCTTGTTCGGCCTGCTGATCGGCAGCTTCCTGAACGTGGTGGTGTACCGCCTGCCGATCATGCGCCAGCGCGAATTCGACAATTACATCGCGCACGAAGCCGGCAAGGAATTGCCGCACCAGGACCGCTTCAACCTGATGGTGCCGCGCTCGCGCTGCCCGCACTGCGGCCACCAGATCGGCGCGCTGGAAAACATCCCGGTGATCAGCTGGCTGGCGCTGCGCGGCAAGTGCCGCAACTGCAAGGCGCCGATTTCCGCGCGCTACCCAGTGGTCGAGGCGGTGACGGGCGCGCTGTCGGCGGCCGTGGTCTGGCATTTCGGCAGCGGCTGGATCGGCCTGGCGGGCCTGGTCTTCACTTACCTCCTGATCGCGATGACGCTGATCGACTACGACCACAAGGAATTGCCGGACGAGCTGACCCTGCCGCTGCTGTGGATCGGCCTGCTGCTGAACCTGAACGGCAACGGCATCGTGCCGCTGCGCGACGCCGTGATCGGCGCCATGGCCGGCTACCTGGCGCTGTGGTCGGTGTACTGGCTGTTCAAGCTGGCCACCGGCAAGGAAGGCATGGGCTACGGCGACTTCAAGCTGCTGGCCGCCCTCGGCGCCTGGATGGGCTGGAGCATGCTGCCGACCATCGTCATCCTGTCCTCGGTGGTCGGCGCCGTGGTGGGCCTGAGCCTGATCGTGTTCCGCGGCCGCGCGCGCGACAATCCGATTCCTTTCGGCCCCTACCTGGCGGGGGCTGGTATGATCGCACTCTTCTACGGCACCCCGCTCACGCGCTACGCGCAGGGCTTCTTGCAAGCGTAGGGTGGGCGCCCGGTGCCCACGAACCAATTCGGAAAGGCACCTGAGGCTAGCATGACGCAGACGCACGGTGGGTATGAGATACCTACGCCGGCCGCACCCACCCTACCATTTTCGGTCGGCCTCACCGGCGGCATCGGCTGCGGCAAGACCACGGTCGCCGATTTGTTCGCCGCGCGCGGCGCGGCGATCGTCGACACCGACCAGATCGCCCACGCTCTCACCGCGCCGCACGGCGCCGCCATGCCGGCGCTGCTGGAAGAATTCGGCGCCGGTTTCGCCACCCCGGACGGCGCCCTCGACCGCGCCAGAATGCGCGCGCTGGTATTCACCGATCCCGGCGCCCGCGCGCGCCTGGAAGCCATCCTGCACCCGCGCATCCGCGAAGCGACCGCCGCCGCCGCCCTGCTGGCGACCGGCCCCTACGTCATCTTCGCGGTGCCGCTCCTGATCGAATCCGGCACCTGGCGCGAGCGCGTGACGCGCATCCTCGCCATCGACTGCCCCGAAGCCATGCAGGTGGCGCGGGTGATGGCCAGGAACGGCCTGGCCGAAGCCCAGGTGCGCGCCATCATGGCGGCCCAGGTCACGCGCGCACAGCGCCTGGCGGCCGCCGACGACGTCATCGTCAACGATGCCGGGGTCGAAGCGCTGCTGCCCCAGGTCGAACGCCTGCATGCCGAATATCTTGCCGAAGCGGCAAGATTGGCAGGGTGACCGAACGTACGTTTGTAATTTTGGCCATCATGGTTCAGAATCATGGGGTTGCCTGCCAGCCTATATTTCAAGGAATGTCATTTTGATCGTCTACGAATACCCATTCAACGAGCGGATTCGCACGTTGTTGCGGCTGGAGGACCTGTACGATAAATTCAAATTCTTCGTCGCACAGGAACATCCGCTGCAGCACCACGTGGCGCTCGCGACGATCTTCGACATGCTGGAAGTGGCCGGCCGCGCCGACCTCAAGTCCGACCTGCTGCAGGAACTGGAGCGCCAGAAGCAAAGCCTGCTGAATTACCGCAGCAATCCGAATGTCGCCACCGAGATGCTGGATGCGGTATTGGCCGAACTCGACACCGTCAGCACCGCGCTGGTCGGCGCCCAGGGCAAGACCGGCCAGAACGTGCGCGACAACGAATGGCTGATGAGCATCCGCGGCCGCACCATCATTCCCGGCGGCGCCTGCGAATTCGATTTGCCCTCCTACTACGCCTGGCAAAAGCGCCCGGCCGCCCAGCGCCACGCCGACATCATCGGCTGGTTCGGGCCGCTGGCGCCGCTGTTCGACGCGCTGTCGCTGGTGCTGCGCCTGTTGCGCAATTCGGGCGGCCCGGTCAAGATGATCGCCGTATCCGGCAGCTACCAGCAGATGTTGCAGGGCAAGGTCTACCAGATGCTGCGCCTGTCGATGGACGATAGCATGGGCGCGATTCCCGAAATCTCGGCCAACAAGTATATGCTGTGGGTACGCTTCACCACCCAGGGCGGCGATCTGAAACCGAAGCCGCTGGAAGAAGACGTGCCCTTCGAGCTTACGCTGTGCAATTTTTAACTTTATCTCTGAAGTTTATTTTTTAAGTATTTCATCGTCATGACCGTCGTATCCTGTCCAACCTGCGGCACCCAAGTGGAATGGACACCCGCTAATAAATACCGTCCGTTCTGTTCCGACCGCTGCAAGCAAATCGACCTGGGCGCCTGGGCCGAAGAGAAATACACGATCCCGGGTTCCGCGCCGGGTGAATCCAAGGACGATTCCTTACCTGACCAGTAAGTCCCTTCCCATTCAGGAGGTTGTGCATGCCTCTCGTAACGCTGACTGTCCGAAAACCGAAGAGCGCCGATTTCAAATCGAAGGTGCTCGATGCCGTGCACGCCAGCCTGGTCTCGACCGGCATCCCGGACACCGACAAATTCCAGCGCGTGCTGGAACTCGATGCCGACGATTTCCGCTTCGACCCCGGTTATCCGGACGTGGCGGGCGCGCGCAACGACGATTTCGTGCTGATCGAGATTCTGTGGTCGGTCGGGCGCAGCGTGAAGGTCAAGAAGAAGCTGCTGGCCGAGCTGATGGACCGGCTGCGCGCGGCCGGACTCGATCCGGAAAACGCCATGGTAGTGTTCAAGGAAACCAACTGGGAAAACTGGGCGTTTGCGGGCGGGCGGATATTACATACGTGATGCAGGCCCAGTCGCTCCGTTAAACAACGTCGTCCCCGCCTGCGCGGGGACGACGTGCTTGCTAACGTTCGTACCGCACCCTGTCCAGCCACTCGAGCAGCGGAATCGTCGCCGGCAACAGCGGACTCACCGAATACGCCCCCTGCCACGCGAAAGCCTGCCCTTCCAGGCTTTGCGGCTCGCCTTCCCAGCTGCGGCTGATATAAAAGTACAGCCGCACGTGCGCATGCTCGTAGACATGCTCGACGCAGCACCACGGCTCGCCGTCGAGCACCCGGATGCCCAGCTCTTCGAGGAATTCGCGCTGCAGTGCGTGAAAGATGTCTTCCCCGGCTTCGACCTTCCCGCCCGGGAATTCCCAGTAACCGGCATACGGCTTGCCCTCGGGCCGCTGGCCGAGCAGCACGTCGCCGTTGGGACGCATCAGGATGCCGACCGCGACGTCGACCGGCTTTTTGCTATCTTCACTCATCGTCAAACACCTTCCTGCAGCTTGCCGGCGTAATCCTTGGCAAACTGCCAGGCCACGCGGCCCGAGCGCGAGCCCCGGCCCAGCGCCCATTGCAAGGCCTCGCCGCGCGCCGCTTCGATCTCGGCCGGGGTACAGCCGAAGCCGGCCAGCCAGTGGCCGACGATGTCGAGGTAATCGTCCTGGCGGAACGGGTAGAACGACAGCCACAGGCCGAAACGTTCGGACAGCGAGATCTTTTCCTCGACCGTCTCGCCCGGGTGCAGATCGCCGTCTTCACCATGCTGGTAGCCGGCGTTATCCGACATCTTTTCCGGCATCAGGTGGCGCCGGTTGGAGGTCGCGTAAATGAGAACGTTGTCCGACTGCGCGGCCACGCTGCCGTCCAGCGCCACCTTCAGCGCCTTGTAGCCGGCTTCGCCCTCTTCGAAACTGAGGTCGTCGCAAAAGATCACGAAGCGTTCCGGGCGGCCGGCCACCAGGTCGACGATGTCGGGCAAATCGGCCAGGTCGGCCTTGTCGACTTCGATCAGGCGCAGGCCCTGCGCCGCAAAACCGTTCAGGCAGGCTTTGATGAGCGAGGACTTGCCGGTGCCGCGCGCGCCGGTCAGCAGCACGTTGTTGGCCGGGCGCCGGTTGACGAATTGGCGCGTGTTCTGCTCGATCTGCGCCTTCTGGCGCTCGACGTGCTGCAGGTCTTCCAGGCGGATGGCGGAGGCATGCACCACCGGCTGCAGAACGTGGCCGCCCCCAGGCCCCGGACGGCGGCGCCAGCGGAAGGCGTGGCAATGCCTGAAGTCCGGCTCGCGCGGCGCGGCGGGCGGCAGCAGACTTTCCACCCGCGCCAGCAGCGCCTCGGCCCGGTGCAGGAACTGTTCCAGCTGGTTCATCGACGCTGCGCCTTACGAACGATAGTCGGCGTTGATCGAGACGTAATCGTGCGACAGATCGCAGGTCCAGACCGTGGCATTGGCACGGCCGCGGCCGAGCTCCACGCGCACCACGATCTCTGCCTTCTTCATCACGCGCTGGCCGTCTTCTTCCTTGTATTCCGGATTGCGGCCGCCGGCCTTGGCCACCAGCACGTCGTCCAGGTAGAGGTCGAGTTTGGACGGGTCGAGATCGTCGACGCCGGCATAGCCGATCGCGGCCAGGATGCGGCCCAGGTTCGGGTCCGAGGCGAAGAAGGCGGTCTTGACCAGCGGCGAGTGGGCGATCGAATAGGCGATCTTGCGGCACTCATCGACGTCCGTGCCCTGCTCCACGCTGATGGTGATGAACTTGGTGGCGCCTTCGCCGTCGCGGATGATCTGCTGCGCCAGGTGGCGCGAGATGCCGGTGACGGCGTCGCGCAGCGCTTCGTAGTCGGGATGGTCGAGCGAATCGACCTGCAGTTCGCCGGCACCGGTCGCCACGATGATGAAGGAATCGTTGGTCGAGGTGTCGCCGTCGATGGTGATCGCATTGAACGATCGGTCGGCGGCATATTTCACCAGTTCGTCGAGCACCGGCTGCGCCACTTTGGCGTCGAGCGCCAGGTAGCCCAGCATGGTGGCCATGTTCGGCTTGATCATGCCGGCGCCCTTGCTGATGCCGGTCATGGTGACGGTGTGGCCGCCGATGCCGGTGGTGAGCGAGGCCGCCTTCGGCTGGGTGTCGGTGGTCATGATGCTTTCCGCCGCATTGAACCAGTTATCCTGCTTCAGGTTGGCGATGGCGGCCGGCAGGCCGGCAACGATCTTTTGCACCGGCAGCGGTTCCAGGATCACGCCGGTGGAGAACGGCAGCACCTGGCCGGCGTCGATGCCGAGCAGGCGGGCGACTTCGTCGCAGGTGGCGCGCGCATTCGCCAGGCCCGGCTCGCCGGTGCCGGCGTTGGCGTTGCCGGTGTTGACCACCAGCGCGCGGATCGGCTTGGCCCCCTCCGTCACGGCCGCCAGGTTGGCCTTGCAGATCTGGACCGGGGCGGCGCAGAAACGGTTCTTGGTGAAGACGCCGGCGACGGTCGCCCCCTCGGCGAGTTTCATCACCAGGAGGTCCTTGCGGTTCGGCTTCTTGATGCCGGCTTCGGCAAAGCCGAGTTCGATCCCGTTGACGGGTTTCAGTTCGGCGGCGACGGGCAGGGGGGAATTGACGGCCATGGCGTTCTCAAAAGGGAAAGATTGTCGAATCCGGTATTGTACTGCCAGCGGCAGGCAACGCGAGGGATGCGCGGTGTGGCGCAGGCCTGGCCGGCTTGCATTGATAGGGTGACTTTTTCGTGCCCCTCCTTAATAATGAGAAACATTACATTTTGGAATGTTCATCATGATGTCTCCGGTCTTGCGTTCCACCCTGGCGGCCGCGCTGCTGGCCGCCCTGCCTGTGCTGGCGGCCCCGGCGCAGCCCACGCCGCCGGCCCAGCCGGCAGCGCCGGCGGCGCCGGCGGCGCCTGCATCCCCTGCTGCGCCCGCGTCTCCTGCTGCACCAGCCTCCCCGGCAGCGCCCGCCGCCCGGGTGGCGACGCCGTCCCCGGCCGTGCAGGCCTTGCAAGCGCTGGTGGCCGACCTGCAGCGCGCCGTCGACAGCAAGCTGCCGCTGGAACAGCAGTTCGACCGCATGGCGGCGGCCCGGCCCTCGGCGCAGACCGCGGACAAGCTGCGCGCCGCCTTCGGCACCGACCGCCTGTACACGGTCGAACGCCGTCCGCCGGTGGACGGCAAGGCGGCCTGGCATGGCACCCTGTTCCCGCTGCAGTACAACGCGCCGCAGGGCAGCAGCGTCGACTGGACCGAGGGCGTGCTCGACTTCACGCTGGAGCGCGGCGGCCAGGCCACCAGCGGCCGCGGCAGCATCGAACGCATCATGTTCGAAGACGCCAACACCCGCATGAGCTGGCGCGGCATCGCCGTCGATACCCGGCAGCAGCGCGGTTACGGCGGCCTGTGGTTCGGCACCGTCGACGCGCTGGCCGCCAACGTGCAGATCCTGAACCGGCGCGATGGCTCGGCCGTCGACATGAACGGACTGCGCTTTAGCTCGCGCGTGACCGAAAAGCCGAAGACGGTCGACATGGCTTACGACAGCCGCATCAACTCGGCCACCGCCGCCGGCGAACGGGTCGACGACATCCACATGGCGCTGCGCCTGACCAGCATCGACAAGAAGACGCTGGTCGACCTCAAGGCGCTGCAGGAAAAGCAGCAGGCCAGACAGGCCATGGCCGCGCTGACGCCGCAGCAGCAGCTGGCGCTTCTCAAGCCGCTGATGCACAGCGTCGGCGAAGCGGCCCTGGCGCGCGGCACCGCGATCGAGATCGACGAGATCGGCGCCAGCTACCACGGCATCCGCACCACCATCAAGGGCCGCGTCGCGCTGCAGGGCGCCACCCGGGGCGACCTGGACGACCTCCAGCGGCTGGCGAAAAAAGTGGTGGCGCGCTTCGAGGTCCGGGTGCCGATGGCGCTGCTGAACGAGATCGCCGGCACGGTCGCTGCCAAACAGGTGGCGGCCCAGGCTGCGCAGCGCGGCAGCGGCGCCGATCCGCAGGCGGTGGCCCAGCTGCGCCAGAACATGACCGATCTCATGGTCGGCAAGCTGGTGGGCCCTGGCTTTGCGCGCGTCGAGAACGACGTGCTGGTGTCGACGCTGGAATGGAAAAACGGCGTCCTCACTGCCAACGGCAAGCCGGTGCCGCTGCCGAAACCGGCGCCGCCGGGGACGAAAGGTGCGATCGCTCTGGCGCCGGGCCGCGGCAACTTCCTGCAGGCGCGCCTGGTCGAGGGCAGCTGCACCCTGCCCGGCTTTCCCGACGAAGTCACGCGCACCGACCGCGCGCTGCGCCAGCGCATCGACTTCACCATCGGCGTCGACGGCCGCGTGAAGGATGCGCGCGTCAGCCAGCCGAGCGGCTTCCCCGACTACGACCGTGCGATGCTGCAGGCGCTCGGACAATGCACCTATATCCCTGCCCTGCGCGACGGCAAGCCGATGGAGCTGCGCTCGTCGCGCGAGACCGTGCGCAGCGCGGGCGCCGCGAAACCGTAACCGGAGACCCTGCATGACCGACAACCAACGCGATGTGCTGAGCGCGTGCTTTTCGCTGGCGATCATCGCCTTTGCCCTGTTCGTGACCCAGCGCTTCGTGCTGCCGCTGCTGTGGGCGGCGATCCTGTGCATCGCCACCTGGCCTTTGTACCGGCGCGCGCTGGCCGCCATGGGGAATCGCGAGATCCTGGCCGCGGCCGTGGTGACCCTGCTCGGCGCGGTGGTCTTCATCACCCCGCTGGCGATCGGCGTGACCCAGGCCGCGCACCAGGCGCCGGCGCTGGCCCAGCTGGTCGCCAGTGCCAATACCGACGGCCTGGCGCCACCCGCCTGGCTGCAGCGCATCCCGTTCGCCGGCACCGAGATCCACGACTGGTGGAGCGCGACGCTGGGCCAGCCGCACGGCCTGGCGCACCTGCTGCAGGACAGTTCGGTGGGCCGCATGCAGTCGGCCAGCGAAGTGCTCAAGCGCGTCGGCAGCAACGTGATGCACCGCCTGATCGACGTGGTGTTCGCTTTCGTCTGCCTGTTCTTCTTTTATAAGGATGGCGCCGCGCTGCAGCGCCAGACGGACGCCATCGGCGCCCACCTGATCGGCCCCGCACGCTGGACCCTGTACTCGCACAAGGTGCCGATCGCGGTGCGCGCCACCGTCAACGGCCTGGTGCTGGTCGGCCTGGCCGAGGGCGTCCTGCTCGGCATCGGCTACCAGATCGCCGGTGTTCCCTCGGCCATGCTGTGGGCGGCCGCCACCGGCGTGCTGGCCATCATCCCGTTCGGCGCGCCGCTGGCCTTCGGCGCCGTCGCGCTCCTGCTGCTGTACCAGGGCGCCACCGGCGCCGCGATCGCGATCGCGGTGTGGGGCGGCATCGTGCTGTTCATCGCCGACCACTTCGTGCGCCCGAAAATGATCGGCAACGCCACCCAGCTGCCCTTCCTGGCGGTTTTACTCGGCATCCTGGGCGGGGTCGAGACGCTGGGGTTGATCGGCCTGTTCGTCGGGCCGGTGGTGATGACGCTGTTCGTCACGCTGTGGCATGAGGAACGGCGCTTCCGTGGGGCGCGCTGAAAGTGCTTGACCCTGACGCCACGTGAGGCCTGAAGGTAGCATCACGCTGAAGAAAGGAGCCGAACCATGCTGAAAGTAGGTGAACTCGCCGCCGCCGCGGGCCTCACGGTGCGCACGCTGCACCATTACGACAGCATCGGGCTGCTCCGGCCTTCCGCGCGTTCCGATGCCGGCTACCGGCTCTACGACCGCGATGACGTGGCGCGCCTGCACCGCATACAGGCCCTGCGCGCATTCGGCATGAGTCTGGCCGACATCGGCCTTTACCTTGACAGTCCGGCCGGCAGTCCGCTGGCGGTGGTCGAACGGCAGCTCGCCGTCCTCGACCATCAGATCGACGAAGCGGCGCGCATGCGTGCGCAGTTGCAGCGCCTGCGCGGCGAGCTTGCCGATGGCATCGAGCCGGACCTGTCCACGTGGCTGCACTCACTGGAGCAGATGATGGTGTACGAAAAATACTTTAGCAACGACGAGCTGGCACAGCTCCCCATGTACCACGACGACGGCGCCAAAGCGCACTGGAAGGCGCTGGTCGATGAAGCGGCCGGTTTGATGCGGACGGCATCGCCCGACGCCCCTGCCGCCGCCGACCTCGCACAGCGCTGGCTGCAAGCCTTCGAAGACGGTACCGGCGGCAACCGCGCATTCGCCGCGCGCGTGAATGCGATGGCGGCGCGCGAACCGGAGGCGATGCACGTCCAGTTCGGCATGTCGCCCGAGTTGATGGGCTATGTGATGGCGGCGATCGGCGAGCTGAAATACGGCGTGTGGGGCAAGTACCTGGCGCCGGACGTGATCGAACGCATGCGCCACCACAACGCCACCCGCGGCAAGGAGTGGGGCCTGCTGATCGAGCAGGCGCGCGACGCCATGCAGGCCGACCCGAAGGCGGCCGGCCCGCGCGCGCGCGAACTGGCGCGCGACTGGCTGGCGCTGTTCCACGACATGGTCGGCACCGACCCGGCGACGCGGGACGCTTTCCGCCATGCCAGCGCGGTGGAACCGGTGCTGCGTATGGGGAACGGGATCAGCGAGGCGATGCTGGAGTGGTTGAGGCAGGCGATGCCGAAGCCGGCTTCCCCATAACTAACAACGCGAGGTTTCGCAGGGTGGGCACCCTGTGCCCACCCTACCAATAAAAAAAGGCGCCCTGTGGGGCGCCTTTTCATTTATTACCGCTTCGGCTTACGCCAGCTTGCCGTGACAAGCCTTGAACTTCTTGCCGCTGCCGCAAGGGCAAGGATCGTTGCGGCCGACCTTCATGCCCATGTAGGTGGTCGACGGATCGTCCTGCACCGCGGTGGCGGTTGCGGTCGAGGCTTGCGGGGCCAGCAGATCTTCCGGGTCGGCGGCCGTCGGGTCGAAGTCGGCGTGCTGGTAGTTCACGTTTTCCAGGTGTGCCGCGGCGGCCTGCATCGCCGCTTCCGCCGCTTCGACTTCCTCGCGGGTCTGGATGCGCACGGTCATGATGGTGCGGATCACTTCGTTCTTGATCGCGTCCAGCATGCTCGAGAACAGCTCGAAGGCTTCGCGCTTGTACTCCTGCTTCGGGTTCTTCTGCGCATAGCCGCGCAGGTGGATACCCTGGCGCAGGTGGTCCAGCGCCGCCAGGTGCTCGCGCCACTGGGTGTCGATGTTCTGCAGCATGACGTTGCGCTCGAAGCCGCCGAAGGCTTCGGCGCCGACGATGCCGACCTTGGCGCTGTACGACGCGTCGGCGGCGGCCAGCACGCGCTCGAGGATGTCGTCGTCGTTCAGGTTCGGCTCGTCCTCCAGCATCTGCGCCAACGGCACGTCGAGCGCCCACTCGCTCGCCAGCGCGCTTTGCAGCGCCGGGATATCCCACTGCTCTTCGACCGACTCGGCCGGCACGTGGGTGCGCACCACGTCGGTGAACACGCCGGCACGCAGCGAGGCGATCAGTTCCGCGATCTCGGCCGCTTCCAGCAGTTCGTTACGCTGGGTGTAGATCACCTTGCGCTGGTCGTTGGCGACGTCGTCGTATTCGAGCAGCTGCTTGCGGATGTCGAAGTTGCGGGCCTCTACCTTGCGCTGGGCCGACTCGATCGAGCGGGTCACGATGCCGGCCTCGATCGGTTCGCCTTCCGGCATTTTGAGGCGGTCCATGATCGAACGCACGCGGTCGCCGGCGAAGATGCGCAGCAGCGGATCGTCGAGCGACAGGTAGAAGCGCGAGGAACCCGGGTCGCCCTGGCGGCCGGAACGTCCGCGCAGCTGGTTGTCGACGCGGCGCGATTCGTGGCGTTCGGTACCGATGATGTGCAGGCCGCCCTGGGCCACCACGTGGTCGTGCAGCGACTGCCATTCGTCGCGCAGGGTCTGCGCCTGCGCGGCCTTCTGGTCGTCGCCCAGCGCGGCATCGGCTTCAATGATCTGGATCTGCTTCTCGACCATGCCGCCGAGGACGATGTCGGTACCGCGGCCCGCCATGTTGGTGGCGATGGTGATCATCTTCGGACGGCCGGCCTGGGCGATGATCTCGGCTTCGCGCGCGTGCTGCTTCGCATTCAGCACGTTGTGCGGCAGCTTGGCCTGGTTCAGGATGCCGGACAGCAGTTCCGAGTTCTCGATCGAGGTGGTGCCGACCAGCACCGGCTGGCCGCGCTCGTAGCAGTCGCGGATGTCGTTGACCATCGCGCCATACTTCTCTTCGGCCGACTTGTACACCTGGTCCTGGCGGTCCTTGCGCTGCGACGGACGGTTGGGCGGAATGACCACGGTTTCGAGGCCGTAGATTTCCTGGAATTCGTAGGCTTCCGTATCGGCGGTACCGGTCATGCCGGACAGCTTGGCGTACATGCGGAAGTAGTTCTGGAAGGTGATCGAGGCCAGGGTCTGGTTCTCGTTCTGGATGCGCACGCCTTCCTTGGCTTCCACCGCCTGGTGCA
>Ga0265797_10001003_pt1 | contig 50896 bp, 49 predicted proteins | sample P2T30metagenome_FD_192433 | JGI IMG/M metagenome (GOLD analysis project Ga0265797, IMG submission 192433) | Plant litter microbial communities from East Loma Ridge, Irvine, California - P2 T30 | ecosystem: Environmental > Terrestrial > Plant litter > Unclassified | place: USA: California...
TGACCGACCCCGAGCTCCTGCTCCTCGACGAGCCGGCCGCGAGCCTCGACCTGGGCGCCCGTGAAGAGCTGCTCCGCATGCTCTCGGGCTACGCGCAGTCCTCCGAGGCCCCGGCCATCGTCATGGTCACCCACCACGTCGAGGAGATCCCGCGCGGATTCACCCACGCCCTCCTGCTCGACCGGGGCAGCGTCGTCGCCGCCGGCCCCCTGGCCGAGGTCGTCACCGCCGAGGTGCTCGGCAGCACCTTCGGCCTCGACCTCGTCGTCGAGGAGCACGACGGGCGCTACGCCGCGCGCGCCGCGTCCTGATCGACGACCGCCGGGTCTGCTAGACTCGGTCGCTGGCCCGCCCCGGTGGGCCTGGACGTGTCAGGCACGTCCCGACGACCTCCGACCGTCCATCCATCAGCCACCTGAGGACCCACATGAAGACCGACACCCACCCCACGTACGCACCGATCGTCTTCCGCGACCTGGCCTCGGGCGCCACCTTCCTCACGCGCTCCACGGCGACCAGCGAGAAGACCATCGAGCTCGACGGCGAGACCTACCCCGTCATCGACGTCGAGATCTCGTCGGAGTCGCACCCGTTCTACACGGGCAAGCAGCGCATCCTCGACTCGGCCGGTCGCGTCGAGAAGTTCAACTCGCGCTACAAGAACTTCGGCAAGTGAGCCGGGTCCCCGCTCGGGGACCGCTCGCGTGATGCCCACGAAGGGGCGGTCGACCACGGTCGACCGCCCTTTCGGCGTGCCCGGGGACGACCGATGACCGCGGTGACCGCGCCGGCAGGAGTCGCGCTCAGCGGACCGCGGGACGGTGCGGCCACTCGCCCGACGCCGTGAAGGCAGGGTCCTTCGTGCGTCGCATGTAGTCCTGGAAGCTCGCCGCCTGGCTGCTGCACCAGCCGACCTGCAGGTCGTGCAGCTGCGTCGCGGGCACGGCGAGCCGATCGGCGTGGCGGAGCGCCATGGCCTGGGCCACGCGTCCCGCCGCGATCGCGTCGGCGCCGGCGTCGTGGGCGTCCTCGAGCGTGACGCCGTAGACGGCAGCCGCGGCCTCGAGGGTGCGCTTGCCCTTGCGGTACGTGTCGACCGCCTTGTCGATGACGAGCGGGTCGACGACGCAGCCGATCGCGCCCACGTCACCGAGGGGCTCGACGCCGTGCCGACGTGCCTCACGGTCGAGCAGGGTGAGGTCGTAGGGGGCGTTGTAGACGACGAGCGGGACGCCCCGGGCGAAGACGGCCCTCAGGGCCGCGACGATCTCGGCGACGACCTCGGCCGCGGGACGCCCCTCGGCGCGCGCCCGCTCGGTCGTCACGCCGTGGACGGCGGACGCCTGGGCGGGGATCTCGACGCCCGGGTCCGCGAGCCACTCGCCGTGGGCGATGCTCGCGCCCTGGGCGTCGATCAGGCCCACGTGCGCGGTGACGATGCGCGCGGTCTCGACGTCGATGCCCGTCGTCTCGAGGTCGAAGACGCCGAGCGCCCGCCACCACGCCGTCTCGACCGGGTCGGCGGGGCCGCGCGGTCCGTCGAGGTCGGTGCCGCCGGGGATCTCGGTGCTGGTGTCGCTCACCCTGCGAGTCTAGGAGGCGGCACCGACGCCGTCGGACGGGGCCGGGGCGGCGGGGACGTCGCCGACGTGCAGCCAGTAGAACGCCTGGGTCCCGAGGGTCAGGGTCACGTCGCCGTTCTCGTCGAAGCTCGGGAACCGGGCTCCGGCGAAGAGGTCGTGGAGCGTGCGGCCCGCGAGCTCCGGGGCGTGGATCGTCACCGACACCGGGTTGTGCGCGAACGAGAACACGCAGAGGAGGTCCTCCGCGACGTCGGTGCCGAAGGTCGCCCCGGTGCCCTCGTACGACCGCGTGAAGGCGAGGACCGAGTCGTGGTCGGTGTCGTTCACCTGCATGGTGCCCAGGCCGAAGGCCGGGTGCGCCTTCCGCACGTGGATGACGTTGCGCACCCAGTGCAGGAGGGACCGCGACTGCGCCATCTGGCTCTCGACGTTGACCAGCGAGTAGTTGTAGACGAGGGACTGGACGACGGGCAGGAAGAGCTTTCCCGGGTCGGCCGACGAGAAGCCGGCGTTGCGGTCCGGGGTCCACTGCATGGGCGTGCGCGAGCTGTCGCGGTCGGGCAGCCAGATGTTGTCGCCCATGCCGATCTCGTCGCCGTAGTACAGGAAGGGGCTGCCCGCGAGGGAGAAGAGCAGGGCGTGGGCCAGCTCGAGCTCGGCACGCGAGTTGTCCAGGAGCGGCGCGAGGCGCCTCCGGATGCCGATGTTCGATCGCATGCGGGGGTCGTAGCCGTACCACCCGTACATCGCCTGCCGGTACTCCTCGCTCACCATCTCGAGCGTCAGCTCGTCGTGGTTGCGGAGGAAGACGCCCCAGGCCGAGCCCTTCGGCACCTCGAGGGTCTCGGAGAGGATGCGCTTGAGCTCCTGCGCGTGCTGGGCCCGCAGCGAGTAGAAGATGCGGGGCATGACGGGGAAGTCGAAGGCCATGTGGCACTCCGGCTCCTCCTCGGTGCCGAAGAAGGCGGCGGTCTCGGCCGGCCACTGGTTCGCCTCGGCGATGAGCACGCGGCCCGGGAACTCCTCGTCGACCATCGTGCGCAGGCGCTTGATGAACTCGTGCGTCTCGGGCTCGCCCTCGCCGTTGCCCTCCTCCGACTCGAAGAGGTAGGGGATCGCGTCGAGGCGGAGCCCGTCCACGCCCAGCGAGAGCCAGTGGCGGACGACGTCGAAGACGGCCTCCTGCACGGCGGGGTTCTCGAAGTTGAGGTCGGGCTGGTGCGAGAAGAAGCGGTGGAAGAAGAACTGGCGGCGGACCGGGTCGAAGGTCCAGTTGCTCTCCTCCGTGTCGACGAAGATGACCCGGATGTCCTGGTACCCGTCGTCGGTGTCGCGCCAGACGTAGAAGTCGCCGTAGGGGCCGTCCGGGTCCTCGCGCGACTGCTGGAACCACTCGTGCTGGTCGGAGGTGTGGTTGAGGACCATGTCGATGACGATGCGCATGTTGCGCTCGTGCGCCTTCGTCACGAGGTCGCGGAACTCGTCGAGGGTGCCGAAGTCCGGGAGGATCGCCTTGTAGTCCTGGATGTCGTAGCCGCCGTCGCGGAGGGGGGACTGGAAGAACGGCGGCAGCCACAGGGCGTCCACGCCGAGCCACTGCAGGTAGTCGAGCCGCGAGAGCAGGCCCTGGAGGTCGCCCGCCCCGTCGCCGTTGCTGTCGACGAAGGAGCGCACCATCACCTCGTAGAAGACGGCACGGCGGTGCCAGTCGGGATCGAGGGTCAGTCCGGGCGTCTGGATCGGGGCGACGAAGCTCACCCGGCCCACTGTAGGACTCCCGGGCGCGACGCGCTCCCTAGACTGGCCGGGTGATCGTCCGACCCCCGCGCGTCCCGTCGCCGTACCGTGCCCTGCTCGACGCGGTGCCCGTCACCGAGGGCGTCGTCCGCGTCGCCGGGTCCGACACGCACCACTGGACCTACGGACGGCCGGAGGCCCCGGTCACCGTGCTCGCGGTGCACGGGTTCCGCGGCGACCACCACGGGCTCGAGCCCGTCGTCGCCCACCTCGGGGAGCGCTTCAGGGTGGTCATGCCCGACCTGCCCGGCTTCGGGGACTCGTCCCCGCTCGACGGGGAGCACAGCGTCGCCGCCTATGCCGCCTGGCTGCGGGCCTTCGCGGACGCCCTGGACCTCGGCCCCGACACGGTCGTGCTCGGCCACTCGTTCGGGTCGATCGTCGCCACGGCGGCCCTGGCGGACGGCCTGGAGGCGGCGGCGCTCGTCCTCGTCAACCCCATCGCGGCTCCTGCCCTCGAGGGCCCGAGGGGCGTGCTCACGCGCCTCGCCGTCGGCTACTACCGCGCGGGCGCCGCCCTGCCCGAGCGCTGGGGGCTGCCGCTGCTGCAGGCGGCGCCGGTCGTGCGCATCACGAGCGTCGCCATGGTGAAGACCGCGGACCGCGCGCTGCGCCGCTGGATCCACGACCAGCACGACTCCTACTTCTCGCGCTTCGCCGACCGTCGCGTCGTGCTCGACGCCTTCCGCGCCTCGGTCTCGAGCGACGTCAGCACCCACGCGGCCCGGGTGGACGTGCCCACCCTGCTCGTGGCGGCCGACCGAGACGACATCACGGCCCTGCCCGCCCAGCACGCGCTGAGGGGGCTCTTCCCCGACGCCCGGCTCGAGGTCGTCGAGGGGGTGGGCCACCTCGTCCACTACGAGAAGCCCGCCGAGGCCGCCGCGGCGATCGAGCGGTTCGTCCCGTGAGGATCGTCGTCGACTGCCGCTACGTGCGGACCGGTCGGCACGACGGCATCAGCCGCTACACGACGGGCGTCGTCACGGCCCTCGCGGCACGGCACGACGTGACCGTGCTCGTGAGCGACCTGCGGCAGCTCGACAAGCTGCCCGCCGTGCCGCACCTCCTCGTGTCGGGGCCCACGAGCCCCCGGGAGCCGTTCGTCGCGCGGCAGGTGAACGCGCTCCGCCCCGACGTCGTGTGGTCGCCGATGCAGACCATGGGCTCGTGGGGGCGTCGCTACCCGCTCGTGCTCACGCTGCACGACCTCATCTACTACGAGAACCGGACGCCGCCCCGCGAGTTCGCGGCACCGCTGCGCCTGCTCTGGCGGCTCTACCACCTCGCCTGGTGGCCCGTGCGGCTGCTGCTCGACCGCGCCGACGCGGTCGTCACCGTGAGCGGCACCACGCGCGACAGGATCGCGCGGCACCGGCTCACGCGACGCCCGGTCACCGTCGTGCCCAACGCCGCCGACCCCGCCGGGGAGGTCCCCGACCGCACGGCGCCGGAGCGCCGCGACCTCGTCTACATGGGGTCGTTCATGCCCTACAAGAACGTCGACTGCCTCGTGCGGGCCCTGCCGCTCCTCGACGGCGCGCGGCTGCACCTCATGAGCCGCGTCGACGACCGGGAGCGGCGCCGCCTCGAGGCGCTCGCCCCCGCGGGCGCCCTCGTGGTGCACGACGGCGCGAGCGACGAGGAGTACCGCGAGGTCCTGCTCGGGGCGACCGCGGTCGTCACGGCGTCGCGCGCGGAGGGCTTCGGCATCCCGCTGGTCGAGGGCATGGCGCTGGGCACGCCGGCGGTCGTGAGCGACATCCCGATCTTCCGCGAGATCGGCGGCGAGGCGGCCGTCTTCTTCGACCCGTCGTCCCCGGCGTCCTTCGCCGCAGCGGTGCGCCGCCTCGAGGGGGAGTGGTCGGACCGTTCCCGGGCCTCCGTGGAGCGCGCCGCGGCCTACGGCTGGGAAGCGTCTGCCGAGGTGCTCCTCGACCTGCTGCGGAGCGTCGCCCGCGACGGCAGGAGGCGCGGGGCCTGACCGACGGACGTCCTGCGCGTCACTCGGGGCGCGAACCCTCCAGCGCGTTCTGCGCCGCGAGGGGATCGCCGCCGGAGAGCTCGGACTCGTCCTCGAGGGGGTCGTCGAAGCGCCGCAGGCGGAGCCCGTCCGCCGCGACCTCGAACGAGTGCACGGACCCGTTGCGGATCGGCACGCCCACGCCGGCGTCGGCGCCGGTGGCCACCGCGGTGACGATCGCGCGCACGACCGCGCCGTGCGTGGCCACGACCACCGAGCCACCGGCGTGCGCCCGCGCGATCTCGTCGAGGGCGGGCAGCACGCGGTCGAGCAGGGCCGTGCGGCTCTCGCGCCCCGGCACGCGCGTGCCCGCGGGGAACCGTGCCTCGACCTCGGCGGGCGTGAGCCCCTCGGCGACGCCGTAGCGGCGCTCCGCGAGCTCGGGCACGAGGGCCGGTGCGGCCAGGCCGAGCACCTCGGCCACGATCGCCCCCGTCTCGGCGGCCCGCACCAGGGGGCTCGCCACCACCGCGTCGACGGTGCGGCGGCGCAGCAGCTCGCCCGCCCGCCGCGCCTGTGCCCGGCCCGTGTCGTTGAGGGGCACGTCGGTGGCGCCCTGGATGCGGCGCGCCCTGTTCCAGTCCGTCTCGCCGTGGCGGACCAGCCAGAGCAGCGTCACGAGGCCGTCCCCGCCGGGAGCAGCCGCTCGGCGAGGGCCGCGAGGGTCTCGGAGGTGCCCGCGTCGACCTTCACGGCGGCGCGGGCGTCGCCCTTCGTCACGCCACGGTTGACGACCACGACGGGGTGCCCGCGTCGCACGGCCTGGTCGAGGAGCCGGATGCCGGAGTTGACGACGAGCGAGGACCCCACGACGAGCAGCGCCTCGGCCTGGACCACGAGGGACCGCGCCTCGGCGAAGCGCTCGACGGGCACGAACTCCCCGAAGAACACGACGTCGGGCTTGAGGACGCCGCCGCAGACCGTGCACTCGGGCACGACGAACGCGTCGACGTCGCGCACCTCGACGTCGCCGTCGGGGGCGAGGACGACCTGGTCCGGCTCGTCGAGCCACGGGTTGGCCGCCGACAGCCGGGCCGCCACGGTGTCGCGGGCGAACGACTGGCCGCAGGCGAGGCAGCGGACGCGGTCCACCGTGCCGTGCAGGTCGACCACGCGCTGCGAGCCCGCCCGGGCGTGCAGGGCGTCGACGTTCTGCGTGACGACGCCGTTCGTCACGCCGCCCCGCTCGAGGGCGGCCAGGGCGCGGTGGCCGGCGTTGGGCCGGGCGGCGGTGAAGGACCGCCAGCCCACGTGGCTGCCGGCCCAGTAGCGCTTGCGCCAGCGCTCGTCGGCGAGGAACTGCTGGAACGTCATGGGGTGCCGCACCGGCGCGCCCTCGCCCCGGTAGTCGGGGATCCCGCTGTCGGTGCTCACCCCCGCCCCGGTGAGCACCGCGACGCGGCGGCCGGCCAGCACGTCGACGGCGGCGTCGAGGACGTCGGGGGAGGGCCGGTGGTCCCGGGAGGGGACGTCCCGGCCGGCGGCCCCGGCGGGGCCCGCGGCGGTGGCGTGCGACACGGTCGATGCTCCTTCGGGTGCGGTCCCTGGAGCCTACCTCCGGCCGTCCGGACGGTACCCTGGGGCGGCCCGGCGACCGACCGGAGGCGCGCCCCGGCCCGCCGCGCCGGTCGCCTCGCCCCGACCCCCAGGAGCACCGTGCGCATCACCCGCATCACCGACCTCGACCGGCCCGAGCTCGCCGACTACTCGCGCCTCACGGACGTGGCGCTGCGCCGCGTGAGCGAACCGGAGGGCGGGCTCTACCTGGCCGAGTCGTCGAAGGTCATCGAGCGTGCCCTGGCCGCCGGGCACGTGCCCCGCTCGGTGCTCCTCACCGAGCGCTGGCTCGACGACGTCGCCCCCCTCGTGGCGGACCACGACGGCGACCTCTTCGTCGGGTCGGCCGAGCTGCTCGAGACGCTCACGGGCTACCACCTGCACCGCGGCGCGCTGGCGTCGATGCACCGGCCCGAGCTGCCCGACGTGGCCACGGTGCTCGAGGGCGCCCGACGGGTCGTGGTGCTCGAGGACGTCGTCGACCACACCAACGTCGGCGCGATCTTCCGTGCCGTCGCGGGCCTGGGCGCCGACGCCGTCCTCGTCACCCCGCGCTGCGCCGACCCCCTCTACCGGCGCAGCGTCCGCGTGAGCATGGGCACCGTGCTCCAGGTGCCGTGGACCCGCCTGCCGGACTGGCCGGAGGGGGCGGACCAGCTGCACGCGGCGGGGTTCCGCATCGCCGCGCTGGCCCTGTCGGACGCGGCGGTGACCCTCGACGCCTACGCGGCCGCGCCTCCTGAGCGGGTCGCCCTGCTGCTCGGGACGGAGGGCGACGGGCTGAGCCGCCGGGCCCTCGCCGCGGCCGACGACGTCGTGACCATCCCCATGCTGCACGGCGTCGACAGCCTCAACGTCGCCGCCGCCTCGGCCGTCGCCCTCTGGGCGCTGCGCGTGCCCGGCGGGGCGGAGTGAGGACCGGGGCGCCCCTCCGGCGCGCCCGCCGCCTGACGGTCACCGGACTCGTCGCGCTCGTCGTCGTCGCCGCGGGCGCCTACGTGCCGACGGCCCTGCTCGTGCCGCTGGCACCGGCGTCGGCGTCGGTGGCGGACGTCGAGGTGCCGCCCGTGGACGCGCCCGAGCTGGTGCTCCCGGGCTACGGCGCCACGGGGGTCGAGGCCCTCGGCCTGCCGGGCACGCGGACGCTGGCGGGGGACGAGGGCCCCCGGTCGATCGCGAGCATCAGCAAGGTGGTGACCGCGCTCGTCGTGCTCGAGGAGCGCCCCCTCGACGGCGGCGACGGCGGCGACGTCACCTTCGACGCCGACGACGCGGCCCTCCGCGAGCAGTACCTGGCGGTCGACGGCAAGGTCGCGCCCCTCGCGGCGGGCACGACGCTCACGCAGCGCCAGGTGACCGAGGTGATGCTCGTCGAGTCGGCCAACAACTACGCGACCGCCCTCGCGCGCTGGGCCTTCGGCGACGACGCGTCCTTCGCGGCGGCGGCCGCGGCGTGGCTGGCCGACCACGGGCTCGACGACACCACGATCGTCGAGCCGACCGGGCTCTCGCCCGACAACCGCAGCACCACGTCGGACCTGCTCGAGCTCGGCCGCCTCGCGCTGGCCGACCCCGACGTCGCCGCCATCGTCGGGACCACGTCGACCGTGGTGCCCGGTGCGGGCGTCGTCGAGAACAGCAACGAGCTGCTCGGCGTCCGGGGCGTGGTGGGCATCAAGACCGGGACGCTCGACGAGGCGGGCGCCTGCCTGCTCTTCGCGGCCGACGCGGTCCTGGCCGGCCGGCCCGTCACCGTCGTCGGCGTCGTGCTCGGCGCCGTCGACCACGACGCGCTCGACCGCGACGTGGAGGCGCTGCTCGCCAGCGTCGACGCGCGCACCGTCACGGTGGCCCCGGTCAGCGCCGGCGACGTGCTGGCGACCTACGAGACGCCCTGGGGCGCCCGCGCCGACGCCGTCGCCGCGGAGGACGTCGTGCTCAGCACGTGGGGCGACGCCGACGCGGGTGCCGAGGTCGCGGCCGACCCCGTCCGCGAGGCCCGACGGGGCGACGAGGTGGGCGAGGTCGTCGTCGAGGTCGGCGACGACCGCGCGACGGTGCCCCTGCGGCTGGACGGCGACCTCCCCGCCCCGAGCGCGTGGTGGCGGCTGACGCACCCGGCCGAGGTGCTCTGACGCGCCCCGATGGCCGTCAGGCCCCGCCCTGCTCCCGACCGTCGTCGTCGTCGCGGTAGATCATGGCCAGGGCGTCGGGCCGCTTGGGCACGACGCCGTCGCCGCTCGACCGGTGCCGCAGGCGGCGCACCACCCAGGGGACGAGGTACTCCCGGGCCCACGCGGCGTCCTCGGTGCGCGCCTGCCGCCACGTGCGGCCGGCGAGCGGCTCGGGGCGCAGTGGCTCCAGGTCGTTCTCCACGGCGAGGGAGGCCAGCACCATCCGGGCGATCGTGTGGTGGCCGAGGGGGCTGAAGTGCAGCCGGTCCGGCGCCCACATGCGCGGCTGCGTGAGCTCGCGGAGGGCCCACATGTCGGCGACGACGGCCTCGTGGCGCAGCGCCACGGCGCGCACGTGCTCGTTGTAGATCGCCACCTTGCCGCGCATCCGCCCGAGCACCGGGGTGGCCCCGATGTCGGGCCCCGTGAAGACGACGACGGTGGCGCCGTCGGAGGAGAGCTGCCGGACGAGGTCCTCGAACCGGCGGGCGACGTCGTCGGGGTCGGTGCCGGGGCGGATGATGTCGTTGCCGCCCGCGGACACGGCGACGAGGTCGGGTCGGAGCGCGAGCGCGGCCGGGGCCTGCTCCTCGGCGATCTGCCGCAGCAGCCGGCCGCGGACGGCGAGGTTGGCGTAGGCGAAGTCGTCGGTCGACGCCCCGAGCACCTCGGCCAGGCGGTCGGCCCAGCCCCGGTTCCCCCCGGGCGAGCGGGGCTCCGGATCGCCGATGCCCTCGGTGAAGGAGTCGCCGATCGCCACGAACCTGGACCACGGATGTTGCTGCGCCATGGCCACGAACCTACCCTCGACCCGTGGCCCGCACCGAACCCCCGCCCCTGGACGCCCCCGCCGACGCCGACCCGTGGGCGCCCGCCGTGCTCCTGCCCGACGCCGTGCTCGCCCGGCTGCGCGAGCGCGCGGCCCGCCACGACGCCGAGGGCAGCTTCCCGCACGACGACCTCGACGAGCTCCGCGGCCTCGGCTGGCTGCGCCTCGCGGTGCCCGCGGCGGCAGGAGGCGCGGACCTCGGCCTCGCCCGGGTGGCGGCCCTGCAGGCGCGCCTGGCGGAAGCCGCGCCCGCCACGGCCCTCGCCGTGGGGATGCACCTCGTCTGGACGGGCTGCGCGCGCGTCCTCCACGACCGCGGCGACGACGGCCTCGCCCTCGTGCTCGAGGACGCCGCGCGCGACGAGCTCTTCGCCTTCGGCGTGAGCGAGCCCGGCAACGACCTGGTGCTGCTCGACTCGGTGACGCGCGCGGAGCCCCTCCCGGACGGCGGCTACCGCTTCACCGGGACGAAGACCGCGACCTCGCTCGCGCCGGCCTGGACGCGCCTCGGCGTCTTCGGGCGGGACGACTCCGACCCCGACCGGCCCGCGCTCGTCCACGGCTTCGTCCACCGCGAGCAGCCGGGGCACGCCTCGCTGGGCGACTGGGACGCCCTCGGCATGCGCGCCACGCAGAGCCACACGACCGTGCTCGACGGGGTCGAGGTGCCGGCCGCGCGCATCGTCCGCCGCCTGCCCGTCGGGCCCGGGCCGGACCTCCTGCCCTTCGGGATCCTCGTGGTCTTCGAGACGCTCGTGTCGGCGGTCTACCTGGGCATCGCGCGCCGGGCCCTGCAGCTGGCCGTCGAGGCGGCGCGGGCCGGCCGGTCGCGCGCCGCCGGGGGAGCGCCGAGGTCGGCCGACCCCGTGGTGCGCTGGCGGCTCGCCGAGGCGGCCATCGTGCTCGACGGCCTCGAGGCCCAGGTGGCGTCCCTCGCGGCCGACGTCGACGCCCTCGTCGACCACGGCGCCGACTGGGCCCGGCTCGCGACGGGGCTGAAGGTCCGCGTGACCGCCGGTGCCCGCGCCGTGGTCGACCAGGCCGTCACGGTCGCCGGAGGCGCGTCGTACCGGTCCGCCTCCGAGCTCGGGCGCCTGCAGCGCGACGTGCTCGCCGGGCGCTTCCACCCGTCCAGCACCGACTCGGCGCACGCGACGGCGGCCGCGTCCCTGCTGGGCCCGCCCGACCAGGGGTGACGCGAGGACGAGGACTGTCGGCGGCCCGTGCGAGGATCCTCCGGTGAGCAAGCAGGACGGCAGCGGCAGGCAGGTCACGGCCGCCCCCTCGGACGACGTGACGGCGACGATCCTGCACGTCGACATGGACGCCTTCTTCGCCTCGGTCGAGCTCCTCGACCACCCCGAGCTCGTCGGTCGGCCCGTCGTCATCGGCCACCGGTCGGACCGCTCGGTCGTCACCGCCGCGACCTACGAGGCCCGGCGCTACGGCGTCAACAGCGCCATGCCGATGGCCGTCGCGCTGCGCCGGTGCCCGCAGGCCGTCGTGCTCGAGCCCCACTTCGAGAAGTACCAGCACTGGTCGGGCGTCGTCATGTCGATGTTCGACGACGTGACGCCGCTCGTCGAGCGCCTCGGCATCGACGAGGCGTTCCTCGACGTGCGCGGCAGCCTCCGCCTGCTCGGCACGCCGTGGCAGATCGCCACCGAGCTGCGGCGGCGGGTCCACGCCGAGACGGGCCTGCGCTGCTCCGTGGGCGCGGCGTCGACCAAGTTCGTGGCCAAGCTCGCGTCGAGCACCGCCAAGCCCGACGGCGTCCTCGTCGTCCCCCACGACGAGACCCTGGCCTTCCTGCACCCTCGTCCGATCAGCGCGCTCTGGGGGGTCGGCGGCAAGACCGAGGAGCAGCTGACGAAGCTCGGCCTGCACACGATCGGCGACGTGGCCGAGGCCCCCCTCGACTTCCTGGTCCGCGCCGTCGGGCGCGCGGGCGGCGCGAAGCTGCACGACCTGGCCTGGGGCCGTGACCCCCGCAGCGTGACGACCGGCACCGACGAGAAGAGCGTCGGCAACGAGATGACGTTCTCGCGCGACGTCACCGATCCCGAGGTCGTGCGCCGCGAGCTGCTCCGGCTGAGCGACAAGGTCGCGGGCCGGCTGCGGCACGCCGGGCTCGCCGGCCGCACCGTCGTGCTGAAGCTCCGCACGGCCGACTTCGTGACGATCACGCGCTCGCGCACCCTCGCCGAGCCGACCGACCTGGCCCGCCGCATCGCGGACGAGGTGCGCGCGGCCTACGAGGCCACGGGCAAGCAGCACGAGCGCGTGCGCCTCGTCGGGGTCCGGGTGGAGCAGCTGGCGCCGGCAGCGCAGGAGGCCTCGGTCGCGCTCTGGGACGACGACGCCGACTGGCGCGGCACCGAGACCACCATCGACGCCCTCCGGGCACGCTTCGGCGCGGGGTCGGTGACGACCGCGTCGCTGCTCCGCCGGCGCGACGACGAGCCCGCCCCGGTGCCGCGGTCGACCCCGGACGAACGCCCGGGCCACCCGGGTGGCGGTAGGCTCTGATCCAGTGAGCACCGTGAACGCATCCGGCCCCGAGAGGGGCGACGAGGCGACGGTCGAGGTCACCGAGCTCGGCGCGAACGCGGGGAACGCCGCCGCCGAGCACCTCTCTCCCGCCTTCCCCGAACGTGCCGCGTGGGGCACGGCCGGCAAGCTCAGGGCGTGGCAGGCCGAGGCCCTCGAGAAGTACTTCCGCGACCAGCCGCGCGACTTCCTCGCCGCGGCGACGCCCGGTGCCGGCAAGACCACCTTCGCCCTGCGCCTCGCCACCGAGCTCCTCTCCAGGGGAGAGATCGACCGGGTCACCGTCGTCGCCCCCACCGAGCACCTCAAGCGGCAGTGGGCCGACGCGGCCGACCGGGTGAACCTGCGGCTCGACCCGACGTTCAAGAACGCGGACGGCATCCCGGGGCGGCACTACCACGGCGTGGCCGTCACCTACGCGCAGGTGGGCACCAAGCCCGAGGTGCACCGCTCGATCACCGAGGCCGGTCGCACCCTCGTCATCCTCGACGAGGTCCACCACGGCGGCGACGCGCTCAGCTGGGGCGACGGCATCCGGGAGGCCTTCGGCGGCGCGACACGACGGCTGTCGCTCACCGGCACGCCCTTCCGCTCCGACACGGCGCCCATCCCGTTCGTCCGGTACGCGCCCGACGAGCACGGCATCCGCACCTCGCAGTCCGACTACTCCTACGGCTACGGCCGGGCGCTCGCCGACGGCGTCGTGCGCCCCGTGCTCTTCATGGCCTACGCCGGGCAGATGCGCTGGCGCACCCGCATGGGCGACGAGATGAGCGCCAGCCTGGGCGAGCCGGTCACCAAGGACATCACGGCCCAGGCGTGGCGGACCGCCCTCTCGCCCCAGGGCGACTGGATGCCGGCCGTGCTGTCGGCGGCCGACAAGCGCCTGACAGAGGTGCGGCGCGGCGTGCCCGACGCCGGCGGCCTCGTCATCGCCACCGACCACACCGCGGCGCGCGCGTACGCGGCGCAGCTCACGAAGCTCACCGGGGAGCGGCCCACGGTCGTGCTCAGCGACGAGAAGGCGGCGAGCGACAGGATCGCCGCGTTCTCGTCGGGGGAGAGCCGGTGGATGGTCGCCGTCCGCATGGTGTCGGAGGGCGTCGACGTGCCCCGGCTCGCCGTCGGGGTCTACGCGACCAGTGCCTCCACGCCGCTGTTCTTCGCCCAGGTCGTCGGGCGCTTCGTGCGTGCCCGGCGACGGGGCGAGACCGCGTCGATCTTCCTGCCCAGCGTGCCCAGCCTCATGGGCCTCGCGAACCAGCTCGAGCTCGAGCGCGACCACGCCCTGGACCGTCCCACCGACGCCGACGACGGCATCTTCGCCCCCGAGGAGGACATGCTCGCGGCCGCGAACCGGGAGGAGAAGGCGTCGAGCCTGCTCGAGCAGCAGCCCTTCGAGGCCCTCGACTCGCAGGCGTCGTTCGACCGCGTCCTCTACGACGGCGGCGAGTTCGGGACCGGCGGCGAGATCGGCAGCCTCGAGGAGCTCGACTTCATCGGGATCCCGGGCCTCCTGGAGCCCGACCAGGTGCGCGACCTGCTGCGCCAGCGTCAGGCGAAGCAGGCCCGACGAGCACCGAAGAGCGGGCTGCCCACCGTGCAGGTCGAGGAGGCCCGCCCCCTCTACCAGACGATCAAGGAGCAACGACAGGAGCTCAGCCGTCTCGTGTCGATCTGGTCGAGGCACTCGAACGAGCCGCACGGCGCGATCCACGCGGAGCTCCGCCGCATCAGCGGCGGACCCGCCGTCGCCCAGGCGAGCACCGACCAGATCCAGAAGCGGATCGACGTGCTCCGCGGCCGCATCGGCAACCGGCGCTAGGAGGCCCCGTGCAGACCTTCGTCCCCTGGCCCGACCTCGTCGACAGCGCCCGGTCGCTCGACCAGGCACGCCTCGGCAAGCAGCGCGTCGAGGCCCTGCAGGTCCTCCGGGCCGTCACGTTGCCCACGTACGGCTGGCAGTCCCACCCGGCCGTGGCCATGTGGCGCGGCCACCGCGAGGCCCTCACGGCCTACTCCCTCGCGATCACGGACGAGTGGCTGGCGCAGGGCCACGCCGACACCGTGCGTCCGCAGATCGCGGAGTTCGCGCCCGGGGTCGCCGCGGACACCAAGGGGCTCTCGATGCCGGCCTGGTGGGGCGACGACGCCGTGCACCTCAGCCACCGCTCCAAGCTCGTGCAGAAGGACCCTGAGCACTACCGGGCGATCTTCCCCGGCACGCCCGAGGACCTCGACTACGCCTGGCCGCCCGCCGACCCCGCGGCGACCCGGCCCACCGACGACGACGCCCTGGGCCGGGACCACGCGTGGGTCGTGCGCGCTCCGTCGGCGGGTGCCCGGGACGACTGGCTCGACTCCGGGGTCGTGACGCTCGGCGAGTCCTCCCCGCGCGGGCGCAGCGGGGCCTCCTGGCAGGCCCAGCTCGACGCCTTCGGTGCCCTGCCGGTGGGCGCGGCCGTGCTCGTCCCCGACGCTGCGGGCACGACCTTCGCGCGGGGCACGGTCACCAGCACCGTCGTGTCCGCGCTCGACGACGACCGGGCGCCCGTGCTGCTGCGGCACGTCGACCTCGGTGGGGAGCTCACGAGGGGCGATCTGCCCTTCGCGGCCCTCGCGCAGGACCCACGCAGCCTCTTCCCGCTCGCCCTCGGCGAGGAGGGGCCCGGTGCTCGACGAGGCGGCTGAGGGCCGGTGGTTCGTGCGCCGCACGCCCGACTCGGCGCCCGAGGCCCTCGTCGAGCGGTTCGGCACCGGCTACCGGCTCACGGCGTGGTCCCTCGACGCCGGCGAGGCCGAGTCGCTCGGCGTGCACACCGCGGCCCACCTGGCCGAGACGGCCTGGTGGCGGCATCGCGACCTCGACGGCGGTCGCGACGACGGGTGACCCGCCGCGACGACGCTCGGCCCGGTCAGACGTGCGGCGCGTCGGACGGGCCGTCCTCCAGGCCCGGCGAGAGCAGCAGCTCGACGCCGTCGTCCGAGCAGACGAGCAGCGCGTGCAGGCTCAGCGACCGGCCCTCGAGGCCGCTCGTGACCGCCTCGGTCCAGGCGGCGTCCGAGGTGCGTGCCGCTCCGGGCCCCGGGCGTTCGAGCACCACGACGAGGCGCGAGGCCCCGACGTGCCGGCCGACCTCCTCGAAGGCGTCGAGGAGGCCGGCGAGCGGCTCGGCGCGGGGTCGCACGGGGACGTCCTCGACGGGCACGACCAGGGGCAGCTGCACGAGGTCGTCGTCGAGGAAGCAGATCCAGAGCTGTCGGCGGAGGGCGCGGTGCAGGAACTCCTCGAAGCGGTCGAGGAGCGCCGAGGTGGTGTCGAGGGGACGGTGGTCGGTGAGCGGCGGGGCCGCAGATGTCGTGTCGGTCACGGCACCAGCGTGACGGGCCCGACCGCCGGGGCCGGGCCGCGACTCCTGCCCTCGGGGACGGAGGCGACCCGGACCGGGCTGGGGAGGAGGGGTCAGGCCTGGACGGCGGCCTCCAGGACCTCCTCGCCCGACAGGATGCGCAGGGCGCGGCGCAGGGCCGTGCTCGACGTGCTCACCGTGTACGGGAAGTAGACGACCTCGACGCCGACCTCGGCGAACTCCCGCTCGAGCCGCAGACCCTTCTCCGTGCCGCGCCAGTCGTCGCCCTTGAAGAAGACGTCGAAGCGGAGCTCGCGCCAGGTGTCGAGCTTGTCCGGGAGGGTCTCGGCGTGGACGGCGTCGACGACGTCGATGTGGCTCACGATCTCGAGGCGCTCCGCGAGGGACACCACGGGGGTGATGCCCTTGGTGAGGGCGAGCATCTCGTCGGACACCACGCCGGCGACCAGGTGGTCGCAGTGCTGCCGCGCGTGGCGGAGCAGGTTGAGGTGCCCGACGTGGAAGAGGTCGAACGCCCCCGCGGCGTAGCCCACGCGGGGCCGGTCGCTGGTGAGGGGTGCCCCGGTGGGGGCGGTGGGGGCGGTGATGATCGAGGTCACGGGTGCACGCTCCGGGTACGGGTGTCGGCCGGGTGGGCCAGGGCGGTGGGCGGGGAGCCGACGACGTCGGCGTCGGTCCAGGTGGGACGCAGGAGGACGCGGCGGCGCGGCGGCACGCCGGTGAGGACCACGCCGAGGGGCTCGACGCCGTGGCTCTGCAGCTCGCCCACGAGGGCCTGCAGCACGTCGACGCGGGTCCGGCCGGACCTGGCCACGAGGACGACGGCGTCGGCCTCGGGCAGGACGGTGCGCAGCGGGGCCGGCACGGAGTCGGAGGCGACCTGCAGCACGGTCAGCTGGTAGGTGGCGCGGAGGTCGTCGAAGAACCGGTCGACGCCGGTGCGCACGAAGCGCAGGGCGCTGGCGGTGACGACGTCGGGGACGGGGACGCGGTCGTAGCCGGAGGGGTCCGACGCCGTGTGACGGGGCAGGGCCAGGTCGGTGTCGGTGGCCGAACGGGCCAGGTCGTGGGCCTCGGGGTCCGCGTGGACGAGGGCACAGGTGCCGCCCAGCTCCACCGCGGCACGGGCCAGGCCCGCGTCGACGCCCACGGAGTCCGTGGCCCGCTCGCCGCGGGCGAGCAGGAGCACCCGGGGCAGGTGACCGCCGTCGAGGACCCGGAGGTTCTGGACGGTCTCCCGGAGGGCCGTGCGCGCCGAGGCGTCGAGTCCCGTCGTGCCGGGGCGCGCCGCGCGTCGGACGGAGGAGGGCAGCTGACCGACGACGGGCAGGCCCGTGGCCCGTCGGACGTCCGCCACGCCGTGGACGCGGAGGGAGCCCGGGGCGCGGACCACCAGCAGGGCCGCCACGACGCCGAGCGCCAGGCCGAGGACGAGGCCCGCGGCACGGGGAGCCAGCTCCGCCGTGGTCGCGCCGACGGTCCCGCCGAGCAGCGCCAGCACGACGACCAGCGCCGCACGGCGCGGCAGCGCGCGCCCGTGCTCGGCGCGACCGGTGCCACCGCGGTGACCGGCGGGACGGCGGGTCACGAGGCGGGCTCCGCGGACCGCGCGGCGACGGGGGCGCCGTCGCGAGGTGCGGCGGAGAGCTCGCGCCACCACTTGGGCAGGGCCGCCGCGAGGTAGAGCGTGTTGGCCGCGGCCAGGGCGAGGTACACCACCGTGAAGCCGAGCGGCCAGGCCAGCAGGGCGAAGGCGAGGCACAGGAGTCCGTAGTCGGTCGGCACGACCGCCAGGCTGTAGAGGACGCCCGTGCGAGGGCGGGTGAGCTTCGCCTCGCCGCGTCGAGCGGCCTCGGCCCGGCGGAGCTGCTCCGTGAGGACGATGGCGAAGAAGGCGACCGTCGCGACCACCTGGTAGGCGAAGGGCACGGCGACGAGGCCGCCACGGTCCTCCGGCGAACGGATCCAGGCCACGCCCACCGCGAGGTGCAGGACCGCGATCTTGGTGGCGTCCACCACGTGGTCGAGCCACTCGCCGGCCGGCGAGCCGCCCCCGCCGAGGCGGGCGAGCTGGCCGTCGGCCGAGTCGAGCGCGTAGCCGACCACGAGGAGGAGCGGCACGAGCACCGCCACGGTCGGGCCGGCGGGCAGCAGGGCGAGCAGGGCGATGCCGGCGAAGGTGCAGAGCGCGCTGACCGCCGTGACCTGGTTCGGCGTGGCACGGAGCACCCAGGCGACGGCCGCGAGCCAGCGCCCGAGTCGGCGGTTCACGAAGCGCGAGTAGGCCGGGGCACCGCTCGACGTCTTCTGGGCGGCGGCGAGGGCGGCCAGCGCCGCCCGCACGGTCCGCTCGGGCGGAGCGCCGTGGGGGGCACGGGCAGGGCCGGCGCCCTCGGGGGACGTGGTCGGAGAGGGGGTGAGCAGCTCAGGCATGCGACACCGCCGTGACGGGTGCGAGCGCGTGGCCGAGCTCGCGCTCGACGACGTCGACGAAGCGGCTCCGCATGCGCTCCGGGGTGAAGCGGAGGCGGTGCACCTCGGCGGCGCGCTCCCCGGCCGCCGCGAGCGTCGGGACGTCGAGGGCGCGGAACAGGTCGGCCAGTCCGTCGACGTCGGCACGGTCGAAGAGCCAGCCGGTCCGGCCCTCCTCGACGACCTCCTCGGGGCCGCCGGAGCGGCTGGCGACGACCGGGCGGCCCTCGCTGAACGCCTCGAGCGCCACGAGGCCGAAGCCCTCGAGGGCGTCGGTCGGCAGGAGGACGCAGTCGGCGGCTCGGATCCACTCGGTGGCGTCGTCGACCTCGCCCACGACGGTCACCGTCCCGGGACGGCTCACGACGGCCTCCACGAGGCCGGGGACGTCGACGCCGGTGCCCGCGGCAGGCGGACCGCCGAGCACGACGAGCTCCCCGGGGCAGCCGGCGGCGTTCCAGGCGGTCAGCAGGGTCGCGTGGCCCTTGTGGGGGTTCCAGCGGCTGGCCACGACGTAGCGCGGCAGCCGCTCCGCGGTGGACGTCGCGGGCGTCGGGTCGCCGAGGGGCACGCCGTTGTGCACGACGGTGCTGCGGGCGTCGGTCGACAGCCCCGTGGAGTCGAGGACGGACCGCGAGACGGCCACCACCGAGGTGCAGGAGCGGGCGAGGACGGAGAGCCGACGGTCGCCGCCCTCCCAGGGCTCCTGGAGGTGGCCGACGATGCTGGGCACGCCGGCCGAGCGCGCCAGGGGCGCGACGACGAGGCAGGCGCTGGTCGCGAGCCAGACGAGGTCGAAGCGACCCGCGACGAGGCGGGCCCGCGTACGGGCGGCGTCCCGGGCGACGGCCAGCAGGCCCCGGGCGTTCAGGTTGTTCCGGCGCAGGATCGGCAGCGGGATGCGCTCGACGCGGGCACCGTGCTCCCGGAGGAGCGGACCCAGGGCGCCGCGCTCGACGTCCGAGGGCAGCCACACCGTGACGTCGAGGTCGTCACGGCCCGCGAGCTCCTCGACCAGCTCGGAGACGATGCGGTCGGAGCCGTACAGCTCGTCGGAGGAGTGGACGACGAGGATGCGCGTCCGCCGCGAGCCCCACCGTCGAGCGGCGACCGACGGCACGTCGAGGGCGGGCGTGCGCGGCGCGGCGACGCCGGTCGGCGCCTCGCGAGCGGGTGCCGGCGGGGCGACGGGTGCCGTCACCGTGCCGGTGAGGGCCGTCGTGCCGGCGAGGGCGGTGGTGCCGGTGGGTCCGAGTGTGATGGTCATGCGATGTCCCCTGTGCTGGTGGTGCGTGGGTCCCGGTGCGGGACGGGAGGTGCGGGTGCGGGTGCGGGTGCGGCGTGCCGAGGAGGTGCGAGGATGCGGCGGCCTGCGGGGCTCAGTAGGCCCCCTCGTGGCGGAGCAGCACGCGGACGGTGCGCCAGACGATGACGAGGTCGCCGACGAGCGACCAGTTCTCGACGTACCAGAGGTCGAGGCGGACGCCCTCGTCCCATCCCAGGTCGCTGCGGCCGCTCACCTGCCAGAGGCCCGTGAGCCCGGGCCGGCAGGAGAGCCGACGGTGGACGTGGGTGGCGTAGCCCTCCACCTCGGCGGGCAGGGGCGGCCGGGGGCCGACGATGCTCATCTCGCCGCGCAGCACGTTCCACAGCTGGGGGAGCTCGTCGAGCGACCAGCGGCGGAGGACGCGCCCCACGCTGGTCACGCGCGGGTCGGCGCGCAGCTTGAAGAGCAGGCCGGCGCCCTCGTCGCGGTCGCGGAGCGCGGCGAGCCGGGCCTCCGCGTCGACGACCATCGTGCGGAACTTGAGCATCTCGAAGACGCGGCCGTCGAGGCCGACGCGCCGCTGGCGGAAGAGCACGGGGCCCGCGCTGTCCAGCCGGACCGTGAGGGCGAGCACGGCGAGGACCGGGGAGAGCAGCACGAGGGCGAGCGCGGCCGTCACCACGTCGAAGGCCCGCTTGGCGACGTGGCCGGGCCCGGCGAAGGTGGGGAGCTCGACGTGCACGAGGGGCAGGCCGTCCACGGGGCGGAACTGCACACGGGGGCCGGCGACCTCGGCCAGCCGGGCGGCCAGGACGAGCTCGGTGGCCCGCCCCTCGAGCTGCCAGGCGAGAGTGCGGAGGCGCTCGTGGTCGGTTCCGGCACCGCCGGCGACGATGACCGACTCCGCGCCGAGGCGCCAGACGGCACGGTGGACGTCGTCCGGACCGCCCACGACGGGGATGCTGCGCCCACCCGCCTCGACGGCCTCGCGGCGGCCGTCGGTGAGCACCGCCCCGACGACGTCGTAGACGCTCGAGGCCGCCCGGTCGAGGCGCTCGACGACGTACGCGACGTCGCTGCGGTCGCCGACCACGACGGCACGGGCGAGGTGCTGGCCCGCCGCGCGACGGGCGGTCAGCCAGCGCCGGAGCGACCGCCGGCCGACGAGCAGGCCGACGGTGCCGAGCGGGAGGGCGAGCACGGGCACGTGCGGCGACCAGGCGAGGCCGCCGAGCGCGAGGCCCACGGCGAGGGCCACGAAGGCGACGACGCACGCGTTGGCGACGCGCTTGTACTCGGCCGTGCCCGACCCGATCACGGCGAGATCGCGGGTCCGGTACAGGGCCAGGCAGGCCGCCCAGGCGACGCCGAGGCCGACCGCCACGAGCACGCCCGCGGTGCCCGCCACGTCCGGCGAGACGGGACCGGCCAGGACGGTGAGCACGACGACGAGGGTCACGACGGCGTGGTCGACGAGCCGTACCCGGCGGCGGTAGCGCAGGGCCCAGCGTGCCCCCGTCTCCGTGTCCCGCGTGCCGGGAGCGCGCAGGGCGCCGTCCGCGGGCAGGGCGGGCGTGAGGGAGGGGACCGCGGCGGGGGCGGCCGGCGACGGGGTCGCGGGGGTGCGCTGCATGGGGACTCGTGCTCGGGTAGGCGACGACGCGCGCTCAGGGGGCGCGGAGGGGAGGGGGCGCCCGGCCGGTTCGGGACGGTCGGGCGCCCGGTGTCGACGACGGGCCGTTGCGGCGCGCTCGGGGTGGCGCGACGCAGGGACGTTCCCGTCGTCGACGGACCTGGACGACGGCGCTTCGGGGCGCTGGGTCGGCAGGACCGTCTGGGCAAGCGGTCAGGGTGGTGCAGGTGCCAGGTGCTCGGCCGGCGGGCGCGGGCGCCCGTCGACGTGCCGTCAGGGGTTCGGGTGCCCGACGACGGGCCGACGGGTCAGGGTGCCCGCTGGCCGTGGCGCGGCGCTTCGGGGCGCCGTGCGTCTCGTGGTGATCTCCGGACGGGGTGGGTCCGGCGAGGCCCCGATTTCGGGTCGTGGCCTCACGAGAACTGTACGGGGAGTGCACCCCCCTGTCGGGGCCCCCCGTTCGGGGGAGGGTACGCCCCCCGGAGGGGGGCACCACCCTGCCTCACCCCTCCGGGGGACACGCGGCACCGTGACCGGACCCCGGAGGCTCCGCGGCCCGCAGAGCCGCGGAGCACCCGCGGCGGGGGCAGGGTGAGCAGGCCCCCGGCTTCGGTGGAAGCCCTGGTCAGAGCGCGTTCGGAGCCACCGGCTGATCACCGCGGACGGCCCCCGGACGCGGGTCAGGCGTGGCGACAGTCGTCGTCCAAACGGTCCTCGCGGACCCACCGTCCCGCACCTGGGGGACACCTCGCGACCCCTCCGGTTCACCTGCCGTCTCACCCGCGGACACCACCCCTGCCCGGCGCGTCGCGTCGCGATCCGGACAGGGGCCACCCGTCAGGGGCGCGTGACGAGTCCCTGCTCGACCATGAAGTCGACCGCGACGTCCGCGGGCTCCTCGCCCTCGACGTCCACGCGGAGGTTGAGGGCGCGCAGCGCCTCGTCCGTGAGGGCAGGCGAGATCTGGTCGTAGACCTCGGCCAGCTGCGGGTACTGCTCGAGGGTCGCCGTGCCGATCACGGGCGCGACGTTGTACGACGGGAAGAACGCGGCGTCGTCCTCGAGCACCGTCAGGTCGAGGGCGTCGATGCGCCCGTCGGTCGTGAAGACCTCGCCGAAGTTGCACACGCCCCGGTCGGTCGCGGTGTACACGGTGCCGGTGTCGAGGATGCTCACGTTGCCCGTGGGCACGCCGTCCGCGGCGCCCAGCTCGAGCCCGTAGTGCGCGAGCATCGGCGCGAAGCCGTCGGCGCGCGAGTTGAACTCCGCCTCGACGCAGAAGGTGCGCTGCTCGACGGGCAGGGCGGCGATGTCCGAGAGCGAGGCCACGTCGCCGAGCTCGGCGACGGCCTCCGATCGCACCGCCATGGCGTACGTGTTGTTGAGCGGCGCGGGCTCGAGCCAGGTGAGCCCGTTCGCGACGTCGGCGTCCCGCACCGCCTCGTACTGCTCCGTGGGGTCCGGGATGCCCTCGGGCTCGCCCAGGTAGGTCAGCCAGGCCGTGCCCGTGTACTCGTAGGTCATGTCGGCGTCGCCCGAGGTCATGAGCTCGCGGACGGCCACGCTGCCGGGCACGTTCGTCATGTCGGTCACCTCGAACCCGGCCGCCTGGGCGGCGACGACGGCGATCTTGCCGAGGATCAGCTGCTCGGTGAAGTTCTTCGCCGTCACGGTGATCGCGGCCCCGTCGGGCAGGTCGTCGATGCGCTCGATCGAACCGGGCTCGACGGCGGGCACGAACGCCGTGGCGGGCTGCAGGCCGCAGCCGGTCACGGCGAGGGCGCCCGCGGCCACGAGCAGGGCGCAGGAGGCGCGACGGGCGGCCCGCAGGGGAGCGCGGCCGGGCGAGGGGGTCGGCGAGGTCGTCATGCGGGGCTGAGTCCCTTCGGGCGGGCGACGTGCTCGACGACGCGCCCCACCCAGTCGATGAGGAGCGCGAGCAGCGCGATGAGCAGGGCGCCGGAGACGAGCACGCGGGGGAGGAAGAGGTTGACGCCCGTCGTGATGAGCAGGCCGAGCCCGCCCGCACCGATGAACGTCGCGAGGGCGGCGGACCCGACCAGGAGGACGAGGGCGGTGCGGATGCCCGAGAGCATCACGGGGACCGCGAGCGGCAGCTCCACCGAGAAGAGGACGCGCGAGGAGCTCATGCCCATGCCCCGGCCGGCCTCGACGAGGCGGGGGTCGACGCTCTGCAGGCCGATCATGGTGTTCCGGAGGACCGGCAGCACCGCGTAGAGGACGAGCGCCACGACGGCGGCGCGGAAGTTGTAGCCGAGCCAGGCGGCCAGCAGGACGACGAGCCCGATCGCGGGGGCCGCCTGGCCGACGTTCGCCACCGCGAGCACGGGCCCGCTGACGCGACGGAACGGCCCACGCGTGAGCAGCACGCCGAGGGGCAGCGCCACGACGAGCACGATCACGGCCGACACGAAGGTGAGCGCCAGGTGCTCGCCCGTGTAGGCGAGGAGGTCGGACGGGTTGAGCGTCGTGCGCTCGCCCGCGGTGAGGTCCGCGGTGCGCAGCCAGACGACGAAGCCGGCCAGGACCAGGAGGACCGCGAGGGGCTGGACGAGGAGGGCGCGCCGGGCGGCCGTCACGAGGCGGACCCGCCGTCGGCGCCCGGGGCGGCCCCGGACTCCTGCCCGAGGCCCTCGAGGCTGCCCGTATTGGTGCCGACGGGCGCGTCGGACGCCTCGGCCGCCGCGCCGCGGCGTGCGCTCGTGATGGCCTCCATGACGACCTCCACCGTGATGACGCCCACGAAGGCGTCGCGGCGTCCGGTGACGACGGCGGCGCCGGCGCTGCTCACGAGCATCGTGTCGAGCGCGTCGTTGAGCGTGGCGCCCTGGCCGACGACGGGGAGCGCTTCGTCGCGCCCCTCCGGGACGACCTGGGCCTGGGCGAGCTCGCGGCGGGACGGCCAGCGCAGCGGGCGCCCGCGGTCGTCGACGACCACCGCGTGCCCGTGCCCGGCCGCGTCGAGCCGACTGAGCACGTCGCTGGCCCGTTCGCCCGGGCGCACCGTGACCGCGTCGGCCAGCTCCACGTCGCGCACGCGCGTCAGGGTGAGCTGCTTGAGCCCCGCCCCGGAGCCGATGAAGCGCTCGACGAACTCGTTCGCGGGCTCGGCGAGGATCCGCTCGGGGGTGTCGTACTGCACGATGTGCGCGCCCTCCGAGAAGACGACGATCCAGTCGCCGAGCTTCACGGCCTCGTCGAAGTCGTGGGTCACGATGACGATCGTCTTCTGCAGCTCGGCCTGGATGTTGATGAGCTCGTCCTGCAGGCGCTGGCGCGTGATGGGGTCGACGGCGCCGAAGGGCTCGTCCATGAGCAGGACGGGCGGGTCGGCGGCGAGGGCCCGTGCCACGCCGACGCGCTGCTGCTGGCCGCCCGACAGCTCGCGCGGGTAGCGGTCCCGGTAGACGGCGGGGTCGAGCGACACGAGCTCGAGCAGCTCGTCGACGCGCGCCGCGGTGCGCTCCTTCGACCAGCCGAGCATGCCGGGCACGAGGCCGATGTTCTTGGCGACGGTCATGTGCGGGAAGAGCCCGCCGGCCTGGATGACGTAGCCGATGCGGCGACGCAGCTCGTCGCCGTCGATGCCGGTCACGTCGTCCCCGCCGAGGACGATGCGGCCCTCGCTGGGCTCGATGAGCCGGTTGATCATCTTGAGCGTCGTGGTCTTGCCGCAGCCGGAGGGGCCGACCAGCATGACGATCTTGCCCTCGGGGATCTCCAGGGTGATGCCGTCGACGGCCGGGCGGTCCTGGCCGGGGTAGCGCTTGGTGACCTGGTCGAGCAGGATGCTGCGCCCGGAGACGGCGTCCGACCCCTGGTCGGTGGTGGTGTCAGTGCTGGACATGGAGGCCTCGCGAGACGGTCAGGCGGCCGAGGCCGACGAGCAGGAGATCGAGCAGGAACGCCAGGACGACGACGCCCACGACCCCGGTGACGACCGAGGCGAGGGCGTTCGCGCCGCCGAGGCGGGACAGCCCGGAGAAGATGAAGCCGCCGAGCCCCGGCCCGAGCGCGTAGGCCGCCACGGCGGCGATGCCCATGACCATCTGCGCCGAGACGCGGATGCCCGTGAGCACGATCGGCCAGGCGAGCGGCAGCTGGACGGTGAGGAACGTGCGCGCCGGGCCCATGCCGAGTCCCCGCGCGCTCTCGACGAGCGCGGGGTCGACCTCGTTCAGGCCGACGACGGCGTTCCGGAGGATCGGCAGCGTCGCGAAGAACGTCACGACGACGACGCTGGGCACCACGCCGAACCCGAGCGGGGCGATGAGGAGCCCGACGAGGGCGAACGACGGCAGGGTGAGCCCGACGGCCGAGACCCCGGCGGCGAGCCCGCTGAGGCGGGGGCTGCGGTGCACGAGGGCGGCGACGCCGACGGCGATGACGACCGCGAGCAGGAGGCACTGCACCACGAGCGAGAGGTGCTGCCAGGAGGCGGACCAGATCTGGTCCCACCGGTCGGCCACGAAGTCCAGGCCCATGCACGTGCTCCCCGCGGTCGGCGTCACCGTCCCGACCGGGACGGCCCGCCCACCCTAGGAGGGCGCGGGGGCCTCCCGTCCAGTCGAGGACCGCTCCCGCAGGCCCGCACGACGCGCGGGGGAGCCGGGCACCCTGCACGAGAAGGCCCGGTCACGGGCCGGTCGACGCACCTCGACGACAGGTGTTGTCACGATTGCCTGTGAACGGCGCCCGCCGGCCCGGGAGGACCGCCTCAGGAGCCCGAGCGCGACCCTCGGACGCCGCCGGGGCCCACCCGGTGGCGCGCTCCGTGGTGCTCGTCCGGCAGCCGGTCGCCCGCGCCGAGCAGCTTGTGCCGGAGCGTCCCCTCCTCGTACGAGGTCGGGTAGGCGCCGCGGGCCTGGAGCACGGGCACGACGTGCTCGACGACGTCCTCGAAGCTCCCGGGCGTGATCGCGTAGGCGAGGTTGAAGCCGTCGACGTCCGTCTCGTCCACCCACTCCTGCAGCTGGTCCGCGATCTCCTCCCCGGAACCGACGAGGCGCGGCCCGAGGCCGCCGATGCCGGCCGCACGGGCGATGTCGCGGATCGTCCACGCCTCGCCGGTGGCGCCCTGGCCGGCCTGGAAGTTCGCCACCGCCGACCGGATGGCGTTGCTCTCGACGTCGCCGACCGGGTCGTCGAGGGAGTACGTCGAGAGGTCGATGCCCATCCACCCCGAGAGCAGCACGAGGGCGCCCTCCTCGCTGGCGTAGCGCAGGTAGTCCTCGTGCTTCGCGTGCGCGGCCTCGCTCGTGGCGTCGGTGATCACCGTGAGCAGCGTGTAGATGCGCGCGGAGTGCCGGTCGCGGCCGGCCGCCTCGAGGGCGTCCCGGATCGCGGTGACCGTCTCGCGCAGCCTCTCCTTGGTGTGCGCGGCGACGAAGATCGACTCCGCGTGCCCGGCGGCGAAGCGGATGCCCCGCGGCGACGCGCCCGCCTGGTAGAGGACGGGCGTGCGCTGCGGGCTGGGCTCCGACAGGTGGATCCCGGGCACCTTGTACCAGGCGCCCTCGTGCCCGATGGGATGGACCTTCTCGGGATCGGTGAAGACGCCCCGCTGGCGGTCGCGGACGACCGCGTCGTCCTCCCACGACCCCTCCCACAGCTTGTAGAGGACCTCGAGGTACTCGTCGGCCTGGTCGTAGCGGGCGTCGTGGTCGAGCTGGTCGTCGGCGCCGAGGTTGCGGGCGGCGCTCGGCAGGTACCCGGTGACGACGTTCCAGCCGACGCGGCCCTCGGTGAGGTGGTCGAGCGTCGACATGCGCCGGGCGAAGGGGTAGGGGTGCTCGTACGCCGTGCCCGCGGTCACCCCGAAGCCCAGGTGCGTGGTCGCCGCGGCCATGGCCGAGACCAGGAGGAGCGGGTCGCCGACGGGCGTCTGGGTCCCGTGGCGCAGCGTGGCCTCGTCGGTGCCGCCGTAGACGTCGTAGGTGCCGAGCACGTCGGCCAGGAAGATCCCGTCGAAGACGCCCCGCTCGAGCAGCCTCGCCAGGTCGGTCCAGTAGCGGAGGGACGTGTACTCGGCGGACCGGTCGTCGGGGTGCCGCCAGAGGCCGGGGGACTGGTGCCCCACGCAGTTCATGTCGAAGGCGTTGAGGCGGATGCGTCGGGTCATGCGCCCATGGTCGCCCTTCCGGCACGGGCCCGCACCCCGCGCCGACACGCGGCGTCACGGACGGACGGGGCCGGCCCCACGACGCAGGAGGCGCGCCCCCGGTGCGGGGACGCGCCTCCTGCGCTCGGTCGGCTCGTCGCCTACGCGTCGACCTTCTTCGTGACCTCGAGGAACCCGGCGCGCGGGTCGGCCAGGGCCTTGATCGGCGTCTGGTCGCGGCCCCCGACGAAGTTGGTGACCCAGCCGCTGAGGATGCGCCACTTCCGGTTCACCGTGGGCATCGCGTACAGGTGGTAGCCGCGGTGGGCGAGCCAGGCGACGACGTTCGTCACCTTGACGCCCTTGAGGATGCCCGCGCCCTTGCCGATGCCGTAGCTCGCGACGGTGCCGACCGACTCGTGGCGGTACTCGGCGAGCTCGCCGCCGGCCAGCGTGGCGAGCACGTTGTCGGCCACGAGGGCTGCCTGCCGCACGGCGTTCTGCGCGTTCGGCGGGTAGTAGGCCGGCTGCGTCGTCGAGAGCAGGTTCGGCACCTGGGCCGCGTCGCCGAGGCCCCAGACGCCGTCGAGGACGGTGCCGTCCTCGGTGGCGACCTGGAGGTTGGAGTTCACGTTGAGGTGCCCCTTGGGGCCGAGGGGCAGGCCCAGGTCGGCCAGGACCGGGTTGGGCTTGACGCCCGCGGTCCAGACGATGGTGCCGGCGGGGATCGTCTCGCCGTCGCTGAGCACGACGTCGGAGTCGACGCACGAGGGCATGGTCGTCCCGAGGCGGACGTCGATGCCGCGCGAGCGCAGCTTGCCGAGCGTCCACTTGCTGAGCTCGGGACCGACCTCGGGGGCGACGCGGTCGAGGGCCTCGACGAGCACGAAGCGCAGCTCGTCGCGCGACAGCGAGGGGTGCTCGTCGACGGCGGCCTTGGCCGCGTCGTCGAGCTCGGCCAGCGCCTCGACGCCCGTGTAGCCGCCACCGACGAAGACGACGGTGAGCAGGCGACGGCGGACCGCGGGGTCCTTCGTGCTCGCGGCCTCGGTGATGTTGCCGAGGACGCGGTTGCGGACGTACGAGGCCTCCTCCACGCTCTTGAAGCCGACCCCGTGCTCGGCGAGGCCGGGCGTGGGGAAGGTGCGCGTGACGGCGCCCAGGGCGACCACCAGCTGGTCGTAGGCGATGTCGGTCGTCGCGCCGTCGGGCGAGGTCACCGTGACCGTCTTCGCGTCGGCGTCGAGCGAGGTGACGGCGGCCTGGACGACCTTCGTGCGCCGGAGCGCCTTCTGCAGGTCGACCGTGACGTCGCGCGGTGCGATGTGCCCGCCGGCGACCTCGGGGAGGAACGGCTGGTACGTGTAGTACGGCGAGCGGTCGACCAGCGTGATGCTGGCGTTCTGCGGCGGACGCTTCTTCTGCAGCTCGAGGGCCGTGGTGAGCCCGCCGGCGCCGCCGCCGAGGATGACGATGCGCTGTGTCATGTGGTGTGGTTCCTCCCTGTGGTGACCGTGGTGCCGTCGAGGTCGCGCCGGGCGCGGCTCAGCGGTCGCTCGGGATGTCCGAGTCGGTGTAGCCGCCGTCGGGCTCGCCGTCGTGCGGGCCCTCCGTGGTCGTGGTGGCGTCGTCGGGGACCTCGGCGTCGACGTACGACCCCTCGTCCGCGGCGGGCGCGGTGCTGCGGGTGCGGTCGTCGTGCTCGTCGGCTCGGCCGTGGTGCTCGTCCGTCATGATGGCTCCCGTCGTGTGGTGGCACGCGACGTCGTCGTCGCGCGGGTCCACCCTATTCCGGCGGGCGCTCGCGCGCCGCGCCCCGCGCGGGTCGCCGCAGGAGGCCGGGCCCCGGCAACGGAGGAAAAGCTCCGGGAACGAGGAAGGGCCCCGCTCTCGCGGGGCCCTTCTCTGCCGTTCTCACGGCTTCTGTCTCAACACAGAGTGTCCGAGGGGGGACTTGAACCCCCACGCCCTATACGGGCACTAGCACCTCAAGCTAGCGCGTCTGCCATTTCCGCCACCCGGACTGGATGGTGCCGGGCTGACCCGACCCCGAAACACTAGCACGGCCCCGGAGGTGCTCGTGACCGCCGGTCGCCCCGGCGTCGTCCGGCCTGCGGGCCGGAGGTAGCGTGGGGAGCATGACGACGCACCACGAGCTCGACGAGACCGCCCGCATCGCCCGCGACCTCATCCGCTTCGACACCACCAACTGGGGCGGCGGCCGGGCCAGGGGCGAGGCCGAGGCGGCGGAGTACGTGGCGGCCCACCTGCGCGACCTGGGCCTCCGGCCCGAGCTCGTCGAGTCCGAGCCCGGGCGCACGAGCGTCGTCGCCCGCGTCGAGGGCGCCGACCGCGCGAAGCCGGGCCTCGTCGTGCACGGGCACCTCGACGTCGTGCCGGCCGACCCCGCCAACTGGACCGTCGACCCCTTCGAGGGCGTGGTGCGCGACGGCATGCTCTGGGGCCGCGGCGCGGTCGACATGAAGAACATGGACGCCATGGTGCTCACCGCGCTGGGCGACCTCCTGCGCGCGGGCGAGCGACCGGCCCGCGACCTCGTCGTGGCCTTCTTCGCCGACGAGGAGGCCGGCGGCGTCCTGGGCTCGCACCACCTCGTCACGCACCGCCCCGAGCTCTTCGCAGGGGCCACCGAGGCCATCAGCGAGGTGGGCGGCTACTCGACCTACGTCGACGGGCGTCGCTCGTACCTCCTGCAGACGGGCGAGAAGGCGCTCGTCTGGGTCACCCTCCGCGCCCGCGGGACCGCCGGGCACGGCTCGCAGATGATCGAGCGCAACGCCGTCACGCGGCTCGCCGAGGCGGTCGCGGCCCTGGGCCGCAAGGAGTGGCCGATCGCCCTCACCGGGACCACGACCGCGCTGCTCGCCGAGGTCGCGCGGATCCTCGACGTCGACGTCGAGCAGGTCGCCCCCGACGAGCTCGTGCTGCGGACGGGCACGGCCCGCGGCTTCATCCGGGGGTCGCTGCGCACCACGACCAACCCCACCATGCTCTCGGCCGGCTACAAGCACAACGTCGTGCCCGACACGGCCGAGGCGCGCGTCGACATCCGGTGCCTGCCCGGTCGCGAGGACGAGGTCCTCGCCGAGGTGCAGGCCCTCGTCGGGGACGACGTCGAGATCGTCACCGAGCACCGCGACGTCGGCCTCGAGACGCCGTTCGCCGGTCCGCTCGTCGAGGCGGTCAAGGCCACCCTCGAGCGGCACGACCCGGGGGCGCCGGTCCTGCCGTACCTGCTCTCCGGCGGCACGGACAACAAGGCGCTCAGCCTCCTGGGCATCGCCGGCTACGGCTTCGCCCCGCTGCGCCTGCCGGAGGACATGGACTTCCCGGCGATGTTCCACGGCGTCGACGAGCGGGTGCCGCTCGAGGCGCTAACCTTCGGCAGTCGCGTCCTCCGCGACCTCCTGTCGACCTACTGACGCGCGCCTCCGCCGTCTCACCGACCTCCCCCGCACCAGAAGGGCCCCCGCGTGGAGCAACTCCTCCAGGCACTCCTGCTCGGCCTCGTCCAGGGCCTCACGGAGTTCCTCCCCGTCTCGTCCAGCGCGCACCTGCGCCTCGTCGGCCTGTTCTTCCCGAACGGCGACGCCGCCGGCGAGTTCGACCCGGGGGCGACCTTCACCGCCATCACGCAGCTGGGCACCGAGCTGGCCGTCCTCATCTATTTCCGCAAGGACATCACGCGGATCCTCGTGCAGTGGACGCGGGGCGTGACCGGCAAGATCCCACGCACCGACCCCGACGTGCGCATGGGCTGGCTGGTCATCATCGGCACCGTGCCCATCGTGCTCGCCGGGTACTTCTTCCAGGACGCGATCCGGTCGACCTTCCGCTCGCTGTGGATCGTGGCGATCGTCCTCATCGCCTTCGGCCTGCTGCTCGGCGTCGCCGACCGCCTGGGCCGCAAGGAACTGCGCTTCGAGGAGATGTCGTACCGCGACGGCATCCTCGTCGGCGTGGCGCAGATGCTCGCGCTCGTCCCGGGCGTCTCGCGCTCGGGGGCGACCACGACCGCCGCGCTCTCGCTCGGCTACACCCGACCGGCCGCGGCACGCTTCTCGTTCCTGCTCGCCGTCCCCGCCGTCTTCGGCAGCGGCCTCTACGAGCTGCAGCAGAGCTTCGAGGAGCCCGGGCCCTACTCGCTGGGCCTGACCCTCGCCGCCACCGTGGTCGCGTTCGTCGTCGGCTTCGTCGTCATCGCCTTCTTCATGCGCTACATCTCGCGGCGCAGCTTCGCCCCGTTCGTCGCGTACCGCATCGTCCTCGGCGTCGTCCTGCTCGTGCTCCTGTCGCTCGGGGTGATCTCCGCGTGAGGAGCTGGTCCCGCCCCGACCTGCCCGCCCTGCCCGGCACGGGCCGCGTGCCGCGGCTGCACGACACCTCCACCGGCGAGCTCCGAGCGACGCGGGTCGTCGACGGTCGCGTCGGCCTCTACGTCTGCGGCATCACGCCCTACGACGCCACGCACCTCGGGCACGCCTCGACCTACCTGGCCTTCGACGCCCTGGTGCGCACCTGGCGCGACGCCGGCCTCGAGGTCACGACCGTCCAGAACACCACCGACGTCGACGACCCGCTGCTCGAGCGCGCTACGGCGACGGGCGTGCCCTGGCGCGAGCTGGCCGCGCAGCAGACCGAGCTCTTCCGCAGCGACATGCAGCACCTCGCCGTGCTGCCGCCGGACCACTACGTCGCGGTGACCGAGGTCGTCTCGGACGTGGCCGACGCCGTCGCCGACCTCCTCGACCGGGGCCTCGCCTACCGCGTCCCGACGGCCGAGGCCGCCGACGACGACGTCTACTTCGACGTCCGCCTCGCCGAGGAGCGCACGACCTGGCACCTGGGCCAGGAGAGCCGCTACGACGACGCGGCCATGCGCACCGCCTTCGCCGAGCGCGGGGGAGACCCCGGGCGGGCCGGGAAGCGCGACCCGTTCGACCCGCTGCTCTGGCGGTCGGCCCGCACCGACGAGCCCTCGTGGCCCACCGTCCTCGGGCACGGCCGCCCCGGCTGGCACATCGAGTGCACCGTCATCGCCGAGCAGCACCTCGAGACGCCGTTCAGCGTCGCCGGCGGGGGCAGCGACCTCGTGTTCCCGCACCACGAGATGAGCGTCGCGCACGGCGTCGCCCTCACCGGTCGGCCGCACGCCGACCTGCACGCGCACGGCGGCATGGTCGCCTACCAGGGCGAGAAGATGAGCAAGTCGCTCGGCAACCTCGTCAAGGTCAGCGAGCTGGTGGCCGCCGGGCACGACCCCCGGGCCGTCCGCCTCGCCGTCACGGCGCACCACTGGCGCAGCGACTGGGAGTGGACCGCCGCCGACCTCGAGGCCGCCGAGTCGAGGCTCGGGGCCTGGCGGGCCTGGGCGGCGGGCGCCGCGGGCACCTCCGGCGACGGCGACGCCACCGAGACGGCACTCCTGCGCGAGCTCCGCACGGCCCTGGCCGACGACCTCGACGTCCCGCGCGCCCTCCGCGCGGTCGACGCCGCCGTCGGTCGCGCCTCCGGGCCCGCCTCGGCGGTCGACGTGGACGCGGTCGCGACGCTGCTCGGCGTCGACCTGCGCGCCTGACCGGGACGGCACGGGCGGCGACCCACCCTGAGGATCGCTCAGTCGACGGGCCGTCGTCGGGTAGCCTGGCTCGGTGAGCCAGCTCGCGACGCCCTGCTCCACCGACCGCGAGGCCGATGCCTGGCGACGGCGCGACCTCACCCGACGAGACCACCGCACCGACGCCCTCGTCGCCGTCGGCCTGGCCGTGCTCGGCGTCGCGACGATCGCCCTGGGGGCAGAGGCCCTCTCCGCCTCCGGCCGGGCCCTCGCCGACTGGCCCGCGAGCCTCGGCTGGCTCACCGCCACCGTCGTCCCCGTCGCGCTCCGCCGTCGTCGGCCGGTCCTGGCGCTGGCGCTCGTCTCCGCGGCCTTCCTCGGCGGACAGGCGGCCGGGTACCCCGACGTCCTCACCCCCGCGGTCGCCCAGTTCCTCGTGCTCTACACGGCGAACGCCTGGGCCTCCTCCCGGCGGCTCGCCCTCGCGGCCAGCGTCGTCACCGCCGTGGTCCTCTTCACCTGCTTCGGGGCCGTCTTCGCCGCCGGGGCGCTCCGCAGCGCCGACGCGGCGGGGGAGGGCGTCCGCCCGGCCGCCGCGGTGGTGGCCGTCGTCCTCGTGAGCAACGCCCTCTACTTCGCCACCGCGATCGCCTTCGGCAGGGCGACCCGGGTCTCGGCGTCGCGCCTGCGGGCCCTCGAGCGGGCCGGCGTCGAGCTGCGCGCCGCCCAGGAGCTCGTCGCCGAGCGGGCCATCGTCGAGGAGCGCGGGCGCATCGCCCGGGAGCTGCACGACGTCGTCGCGCACCACGTCGCCGCCATCGGCATCCAGGCCGGAGCCGCACGACGGGTCCTCGACCGGCCCGAGGTCGCCGCCGAGGCCCTCGCGGCCGTCGAGGCCACGACGCGCTCCACCATGGACGAGCTCGCCCGGCTGCTCGTGCTGCTCCGCGACCGCGACGGCGCGGTGACGAGCGCCCCGGGCGACGTGGCCGCCCTCCCCGAGCTGGTCCGGTCGATCCGCGACCTCGGCCTCGACGTCCGCCTCGACGTCGTGGGCGAGCCGCGGCCCCTGCCCGAGAGCGTCGGCATCACGCTCTACCGGGTCGTGCAGGAGGCCCTCACCAACACGCTCAAGCACGCGGGCGCCGCCTCGGCCCGCGTGGAGCTCCGGCACGGGGACCGCTCGGTGCAGGTCGAGGTCGTCGACGACGGCCGGAGGCCCGCGAGCGGCGGCGGGGCAGGGCTCGGCCTGCGCGGCATGCGCGAGCGCGTCGACCTCCACGGCGGCGTCCTCGAGGTCGGGCCGAGGGCCGACGGCGGCTACCGCGTGCTCGCGATCCTCCCCGTGGCGCCCGTCCGCGCGACGGCCGACGCCGGGTCCCCGGCGCAGGGGGAGGCCCCGTGACGACGCGCGTCCTGCTCGCCGACGACCAGGACCTCGTCCGCGCCGGCTTCCGCATCATCCTCGGCTCGGCCCCCGGGCTCGAGGTGGTGGGCGAGGCCAGGGACGGCCTCGAGGCCGTCCAGCTCACCGAGCGGCTGCGTCCCGACGTCGTCGTCATGGACATCCAGATGCCGGGCGTCGACGGGATCGAGGCGACCCGGCGCCTCCTGGAGGCCGCCCCGTCCGGCGCAGGGCCGGCCGTCCTCGTGCTCACCACCTTCGGGCGCCCCGACTACCTGTTCGAGGCCCTCCGCGCCGGCGCCAGCGGGTTCCTGCTCAAGACCGCGACGCCCGAGGAGCTCATCGACGCGGTCGGCGTGGTGCACCGCGGCGACGCCCTCCTGGCCCCGCAGCTGACCCGGTGCGTCGTCGAGCGGGCCCTCGAGGACGGCGCCCCGAGGCCCGCAGCGCCCGGCCTCGACCTGGCGGGCCTCACCGACCGTGAGCGCGAGGTCCTCGACCGGCTGGCCCTCGGGCTGAGCAACGCCGAGATCGCCCGCGACCTCTACCTCGGCGAGGCGACCGTCAAGACGCACGTGTCGAACGTCCTCGGCAAGCTCCGGCTCCGGGACCGCACGGCCGCCGTGGTCTTCGCCTACGAGCACGGCGTGGTCGTGCCGGGGCGCGCCGGCAGCGCCCCCTGAGGGACGCCCGCGCTCAGGGCAGCGGGGGCCTCGTCGGCCCCTCGGGGCCGCCCTTGCCGTCGCGCCGGCGGAGGTACCGCTCGAACTCCTGGGCGATCGCCTCGCCGCTGGCCTCCGGGGAGTCGACCGTGTCGCGCGCCTGCTCGAGCTGCTCGATGTAGCCCGCCATGTCCTCGTCCTCGGCGGCGAGGGCGTCGATGCCCTGCTCCCATGCCGACGACTCGGCCTCGAGCTCGCCGCGCGGGACGACGAGCCCGGTGAGCTCCTCGACGCGGTCGACGAGCGCGAGGGTCGCCTTGGGCGACGGCGCCGCCTGCACGTAGTGGGGGACCGAGGCCCACACCGACACCGTGGGCAGGCCGGCCCGGCCGATCGCGTCGGCGAGCACGGAGAGGATGCCCACGGGCCCCTCGTAGCTGCTGCGCTCGACCTCGAGCTCGGCGCGGACCTCGTCCGAGTCGCTGCTGACGAAGGTCGAGATCGGGCGGGTGTGCGGCACGTCGGCGAGCATGGCCCCCAGCAGGACGACGGCCGACACGTCGTGGACGTCGACCAGGTCGACGACCTCGGCCGCGAAGCCGCGCCAGCTGCGGGAGGGCTCCGCGCCGACGAGCACGAACACCTCGGTGCCCCTCTCGGCGCCGTCCGCCGCGGCCAGGGCGCCGGACGCGCCCGGGGGAGCCCACAGCTGGATGCGGGGCCAGACCAGCACGCGCTCGCCGTCGTCGTCCGTGGCGAGCTGCGGGCGGTTGAACTGGTAGTCGACGTAGCGCTCCCCGTCGAGCTCGGCGATCGCCTCGAGCCCGAAGGACTCGACGAGGGACCGGGCCACGCCGCTGGCGGCCTCTCCGGCGTCGTTCCAGCCCTCGAACGCGACGACCAGCAGTCGCCCGGTCGCGAATCTCGACGTGTTCGTCACCTGTGTCCTCACCGCGCCGGGGAGGGGGCGTCCCGGCTGTCCTCGTCCCACGATAGCCCGGCAACGTCCCGGCCGGAGGCGCGGGCCGGCCCCGTCGGGCACCTGCCGTACAGTGGTCCGTCGTGACCGAACAGCTGCCCGCCGCCGTCCTCTGGGACATGGACGGCACCCTCGTCGACACCGAGCCGTACTGGTTCACGAGCCAGGTCGAGCTGGTCGAGGCCCACGGCGGCACGTGGACCAGGGCGGACGGCGACGCCCTCGTCGGCACGAGCCTCTGGCACTCGGGCGAGGTCGTCCGGCAGCACGGCGTCGACCTGCCCGTCGAGGCCGTCATCGACCACCTCACCAGCGACGTCCTGCGCCGGGTCGCCGACGACGTGCCCTGGCGCCCGGGCGCCCGCGAGCTGCTCGCCGAGCTCCGCGAGGCGGGCGTCCCCACGGCGCTCGTCACCATGTCGGTCCGGCGCATGGCCGACTTCGTGGTCGACGCCCTCGGCTTCGACGCCTTCGACGCGGTCGTGGCCGGCGACGAGGTCGAGCACGCCAAGCCCCACCCCGAGCCCTACCTCCGCGGCGCGGCGCTCCTCGGGGTCGACGCCGCCGACTGCGTCGCGGTGGAGGACAGCCCGCCCGGGCTGGCCTCCGCCGTGGCCGCGGGCACGGTCGCGCTCGGCGTCGAGCACCACGCGCCCCTGCTCGACGGCGCGGGCTACGTCCGCCTCGACACGCTCGTCGGCGTCGGCCTCGCCGACCTCCGCGCGATCCACGCGTCCCGGCGTGCCCACCGCGACGACGCGGGCGCCGACTCCTGAGCCCCGCACCGACCACCGACCGCCTCGTCCCCACCGGGAGCCCCACCGCATGACCGCCACCCGCCGCCAGTCCGGCCCCTTCCTCGAGGGCGACAAGGTCCAGCTCACCGGCCCGAAGGGCAAGCTCAACACGATCGTGCTCACGGCCGGGGGCGTGTTCCACACCCACCGCGGCATGATCGCGCACGACGACCTCGTCGGCCTGCCCGACGGCTCGGTCGTGGCCAGCACGACGGGCGACGAGTACCTCGCCCTGCGCCCCCTGCTCACCGACTTCGTCATGTCGATGCCCCGCGGTGCCGCGATCGTCTACCCCAAGGACGCGGCCCAGATCGTCGCCTTCGCCGACGTCTTCCCCGGCGCGACCGTCGTCGAGGCCGGCGTGGGCTCCGGTGCGCTGTCGCTCTGGCTGCTCCGCGCCGTCGGGCCCGAGGGGCGCCTGATGTCGTTCGAGCGCCGACAGGAGTTCGCCGACGTGGCCACGGGCAACGTGAGCAGCTTCTTCGGCGCCGAGCCCGAGAACTGGAGCGTCACGGTGGGCGACCTCGTCGAGGAGCTCCCCGGCGCCGTGGCCGACGGCTCCGTCGACCGGGTGGTCCTCGACATGCTCGCCCCCTGGGAGTGCGTCGACGCCACCGCGGCCGCGCTCACGCCCGGCGGGCTCGTCGTCTGCTACGTCGCCACCGTCACCCAGCTCTCGCGGACCGCCGAGGCCCTCCGCGCCTCCGGCGCCTTCACCGACCCCGAGTCGAGCGAGACCCTCGTCCGCGGCTGGCACGTCGAGGGCCTGGCGGTGCGGCCCGACCACCGCATGATCGGCCACACGGGGTTCCTCGTCACCGCCCGGCGGCTCGCCCCGGGCTCGGTGCTCCCGCAGCTCAAGCGTCGGCCCTCCAAGTCCGACTACTCGGACGCGGACGTCGAGGCCTGGACGCCCGGCGCGCTGGGGGAGCGCAGCGCCAGCGACAAGAAGCTGCGCAAGACCGCGCGGCAGGCCCAGAGCGCGGCCGACGCGGCGGCCGGCGCCGCCGGGACGGCCGCGGCCACGGCCTCCGCCCCGGCCGGGCGCACGGCCCCGGACGGTGAGCTCGACGCCGAGCAGCCCCGATAAGCTGAGCCGACCCCTCGCGCGTGCTCCCCGGGAGCGCGCGCCGCGGACCACCAGAAAGAAGACTGCCGTGCGCAAGATCCCCGCCCTCGTCGTGTCCGTCGGCCTGCTGGCCTCGTTGACGGCCTGCGCCTCGCAGCCGCAGCCGGGCGACGACGGCTGCCCGCGCACCGGTGGCGCCTCCGCCGCGGTGACGGTCTCCGGTGCCTTCGGCGAGGAGCCCGAGGTCGACGTCCCCACCCCCATCGTCACGCGCAGCACCGACGTCACGACCGTCCTCGAGGGCGACGGCGAGCGGGTCGTCGACGGCTCTCCCGTGGTCATCGACTACGCGCTCTACGACGGCACCACGGGCGAGAAGGTGGAGGACAGCGGCTACGACGGCACGTCGTCGAACCCCATCACGGTCGGCGGCACCACCCTCGGACCCCTCGCGGACGCCCTCGAGTGCTCGACCGTGGGCTCGCGCCTGGTGGTGGCGATCAAGGGCAGCGAGCTCCAGGGCTCCACCTCGGGCACCCCCGTCGAGCCCGACGACGAGGCCGACGCCGCGTTCGTCGCGGTCGTCGACGTCAAGCAGGCCTTCCTGCCCCGTGCCGACGGCGACCCCCAGCTCGGCGTGCAGGGGCTCCCCGCCGTCGTCACCGCCCCCGACGGCGCACCCGGCGTGACGATCCCCGACGCCGAGGCGCCCACCGAGCAGCGCACCGTCCTGGTGCGCGAGGGCCACGGTCCGGCGCTCGCGGCCGACGACACCGCCGTCGTGCAGTTCACCGCGGTGTCGTGGGCTGCCGAGCCGTCCGTCCTCGGGTCGACCTGGACGAGCACCGGCACCGCGACCGCCCTGCCCCTGGGGCAGGACGGCCTGCCGGAGTACGTGCTCACCGCGCTCGTCGACGTCCCGGTCGGCTCGCAGGTCATGACCGTCGTGCCCGCGAAGGACACCGGCGGCACCGAGGCCGCCGTGTACGTCTTCGACGTGCTCGGCGTGCTCTGAGCACCCCGTCCGCGGTGGCCTCGCGGCCCTCGGCCGTGGCCTAGGATCGTCCCCGTGCCCGCCGCCCGCACCCCGCGCGTCCCCGTCGAGGAGCGCCTGTTCAGCCTCGTGCTCGCGCTCCTCGCCACCGACCACGGCCTCACCAAGGGCGAGATCCTCAGCACCGTCCAGGGGTACCGTCAGCGCTGGTCGTCCGCCGGCGACAACGTGGCGCTCGAGCGCCAGTTCGAGCGCGACAAGGACGACATCCGCGAGCTCGGCGTCCCCCTCGAGACGATCGACGACCCGGCCGCCGCCGGCAACAACCAGGCGCTGCGCTACCGGATCCCGCGCGGTGCCTACGAGCTGCCCGACGACATCTCCTTCTCCTCGGAGGAGACCGCCCTGCTGACGCTCGCCGCCATGGTCTGGCGCGAGGGGACCCTCTCCGGCGAGTCCCGGCGCGCCCTGGTCAAGCTGCGCGGCCTCGGCGGGACGGACTCGGTGCCCGAGCTCGCCTATGCGCCCCGCGTGCGCTCGCGCGACGCGGCCTTCGAGCCCCTCCGGACGGCCCTCGACCGTGGCGTCGTCGTCGAGTTCGACTACCTCAAGCCCGGCGACGACTCGCCGCGTCGCCGCGTCGTCGCTCCCTACGCCCTGGTGCAGCACCAGGGTCGGTGGATGGTCGCCGCCGTCGAGCCCGACACGGGTCGGAGCAAGACGTTCCTCCTGTCGCGCGTCACCGGGCCGGTCCGCCTCACCGCGCGCACGGCGGAGCGGCCCGACGACCTCACCGCGAGCTCGGCCCTGGCCGAGCTCGACCGCCTCTGGGCGGAGCGCCGTGCCGTCGTCCGCGTCGCCCCGGGCTCCGACGCCGAGACGCGCCTCACGAAGCGGCGCGGCAGCGTCCCCGCCGACGACGCCGGCCTCGAGGTGCACTACGTCGACCTGCACGTCCTCGCCGAGGAGCTCGCGTCCTTCGGGCCCGAGGTCGCCGTGCGCCGTCCCGACGAGCTCCGCGAGCTGGTCGCCCGGAGGCTGCGTCGCGTCGCGACCGCGCACGAGGGGAGCCCCCGTGGCTGATCGCCGTCCCGCCGCCCAGGCCACCGACCGGCTGGCCTTCCTGCTGACCCTCGTGCCGTGGCTCATCGACCAGGGCCGGGTCAGCGTCGCCGCGACGGCGGCGCACTTCGGCGTGCCGGTCGACGAGATCCGCCGCGCCGTCCAGCTCATCGCCGTCTCGGGAGTGCCGGGCGAGACGCGCCAGTACCAGCACGGCGACCTGTTCGACATCGCGTGGGACGACTTCGAGCAGCACGACGTCGTCCAGCTCACGAACCTCGTGGCGATCGACGACGCCCCGCGCTTCTCCGCGCGCGAGGCAGCGGCGCTCATCGCCGGCCTGCAGTACCTCTCGGCCCTGCCCGAGCACGCGGACCGTGCCGCCGTCGCGACCCTCATGGGCAAGCTCTCGCGGGGCGCCTCCGCCGCTCCGAGCCAGGTCGCCATCGGTGCGGGGGAACAGGACGAGGTCCTCGACCTGGTCCACCGTGCCGTCGAGGGCGGCGTGCAGCTCGAGTTCGACTACTCGGGCCTCCGGGGCCAGGTCGAGCGCCGTCGGGTCGACCCGCTGCGCGTGGAGTCGGTCGACGCGGACTGGTACCTGCGCGGCTGGGACCACCTGCGCGAGGCCGTGCGGACCTTCCGCCTCGATCGCATCGCCCGCCCGGCGCTCACCGACGCGCCCGTCGACCACCGGACGAGCGACGTCGCGCTCCCCGACGAGCTCTTCCAGGGCACCCCCGACGACGTCCTGGTCACCGTCGAGCTCGACGCGGCCGCCGCGCCGCTGCTCGCCGACTACGAGCCCACGGACGCCGAGCCCGTGCCGGGGGACCGCGTCCGCCTGCGGCTCAGGGTCACGCGACTGGGCACCGTCGCCCGGCTCGTCGCGGGGCTGCCCGGCGATCCCGAGGTCGTGGCCCCCGCCGCCGCCCGCGCCGCCGTGCGCGACTGGGCGCTCGGCGGGCTGCAGGGCGCCTGACACCGGTCCCCGAGGCCGACCGGGGTAAGATCGGCATCCGTCCGCTCAAGGAGGAACACTCATGCTCGGAAACCTCACCGGCTGGCACATGATCATCATCCTGGCGATCATCCTGCTGCTGTTCGGAGCCCCCAAGCTGCCCGCGCTCGCGAAGAGCATCGCGCAGTCCATGCGCATCTTCAAGAACGAGATCGGCGACGACAAGAAGCGCGACGGCGCCGACGGCACGACGACGAGCTCGACGGGCAGCACCGCTCCGACGAGCTCGACGACCGCGTCGTCGACCGACGGCGACCTGCACCACAAGCCCTGACGACGTGGCCACGACCTCGACTCGTGGCCGCGGAGCCCCCGCGCAGGGGGAGCGGGGGCGCATGTCCCTCGGGCAGCACCTGCTCGAGCTCCGCAAGCGCCTCTTCGTCGCGGCCCTGGCGGTCATCCTCGGCAGCGTCGCCGGGTGGTTCCTCTCCGACCTCGTGCTCGACTTCCTGCGCGGGCCCGTGCAGACCATCGCCGACGCCGGCGGCCGCACGGCCGAGCTCAACTACTCGAACGTCACGAGCGGCTTCGACCTCAAGCTGCAGATCTCGGTGACGGTCGGCGTCATCATCTCGAGCCCCGTGTGGCTCTACCAGGTCTGGGCGTTCGTGGTGCCCGCCCTCGAGCGCCGCGAGAAGCTCTACGCCGTCGGCTTCGTCTCGGCAGCGCTGCCGCTCTTCCTGGCGGGCTGTGCCGCGGGCACGTTCGTGCTCCCCAACATCGTGCGGGTCATGACCGGCTTCATCGCCCCCGAGGACGCCAGCATCATCGAGGCCAAGACCTACTACGACTTCGTGCTGAAGCTCGTGCTCGCGGTCGGCATCGCGTTCGTCCTGCCGGTCTTCCTCGTCCTGCTCAACTTCGTGGGCGTCGTCACGGCGGCGCAGATCGTCAAGGGCTGGCGCGTCGCCATCCTCGTCATCGCGCTCTTCACCGCGATCGCGACCCCGGCCGCCGACATCTTCTCGATGTTCCTGCTCATGGTCCCGATGATCGTCCTGTACTTCCTCGCGGCAGGGGTCGCCTGGCTGCACGACCGCCGGGCGGCCAAGCGCGTCGCGGCCCTCGACGCCGAGCTCGCGGCAGGATGACCGGGTGACCGACACCGGATCCAGTCCCGCCGAGCGCTTCGCCGCCTCGCGGGGACGCACGCGCACGCCGCAGCTGCAGGCGTTCCGCAGCCGGCTGCGGTTCGGCCTGGACCCGTTCCAGGTCGCCGCCTGCGAGGCCGTGGAGCGCGGCGACAGCGTGCTCGTGGCGGCGCCGACCGGTGCCGGCAAGACCCTGGTCGCCGAGTTCGCCATCCACCTGGCGATGCAGGACGCGCGCGACAAGGTGTTCTACACGGCGCCGATGAAGGCGCTGAGCAACCAGAAGTACCAGGAGCTCGTGGCCGAGTACGGCGCGTCGGAGGTCGGCCTGCTCACGGGCGACACCAACGTCAACTCGCGGGCCCGCATCGTCGTGATGACCACCGAGGTGCTCCGCAACATGGTCTACGCGGGCTCGGACCTGCTCGACGACCTCCGCTGGGTCGTGCTCGACGAGGTGCACTTCCTCGCCGACCGGTTCCGCGGCGCCGTCTGGGAGGAGGTCATCATCCACCTCCCGCTCGACGTGCGCCTGGTGTCGCTGAGCGCGACCGTCTCGAACGCGGAGGAGTTCGGCGACTGGCTGCAGACGGTGCGCGGCGGCACCGAGGTCATCGTCTCCGAGGAGCGCCCGGTCCCGCTCGACCAGCACGTGCTCGTGGGCGGCAAGATGCTCGACCTCTTCGACTCGAGCGGCCAGGCCGCGACCAACCGGGTGAACCCCGAGCTCGTGCGCGCGACGACGCTGGGCAGGCGCGGCGGCTCCCGAGGCGGGCCCCGCGGCGGTCGTGGCGGCGACGCGTACGGCCCCCGGCGCGGTGCCCGGGGCCACGTGGTGCCGCCGATGCAGCAGCACGGGCCCGGCCGCCTCGACCGCTGGAAGATCGTCGAGATGCTGGGCGACCAGAACCTCCTGCCGGCCATCTTCTTCGTCTTCAGCCGCAACGGCTGCGACCAGGCCGTGCACCAGGTCCTGCGCTCGGGCGTGCGCCTGACGACGGCCGAGGAGCGCCAGGAGATCCGCGAGATCGTGGAGGCCCGCTGCCGCACCCTCCGTGACGAGGACCTCGCCGTCCTCGGCTACTGGGCCTGGCTCGACGGCCTCGAGCGCGGCGTCGCCGCCCACCACGCCGGCCTGCTCCCCGCCTTCAAGGAGGTCGTCGAGGAGCTCTTCCAGCGCAAGCTCGTCAAGGTCGTCTTCGCCACCGAGACCCTGGCGCTCGGCATCAACATGCCCGCGCGCACGGTCGTGCTCGAGAAGCTCGAGAAGTTCAACGGCGAGGCCCGCGTGCCCATCACGCCGGGCGAGTACACGCAGCTCACCGGTCGCGCCGGCCGCCGGGGGATCGACGTCGAGGGCCACTCGGTCATCCAGTGGCAGCAGGGGCAGGACGTGCAGGCCGTCGCCTCCCTGGCCTCGCGGCGCAGCTACCCGATGAACTCCAGCTTCCGACCGACCTACAACATGGCCGTCAACCTCATCGAGCAGTTCGGCCGGAGCCGCACGCGCGAGGTCCTCGAGACGTCGTTCGCACAGTTCCAGGCCGACCGCGCCGTGGTCGACCTCGCCCGCAAGGTGCGCACGCAGCAGGAGTCGCTCGACGGCTACGCCGCCGCCATGGAGTGCCACCTGGGCGACTTCCGGGAGTACGCGCTCCTGCGCCGCGAGCTGGGCGACCTCGAGCGCCAGGGTGCCGCCCGCGCCGAGTCGCAGGGCCGCGGGGAGCACGACGCGCGGCAGCGCCGCCTCGGCGACGTGCGTCGCCGGCTGCGACAGCACCCCTGCCACGCCTGCCCCGACCGCGAGCAGCACGCCCGGTGGAGCGAGCGCTGGCTCAAGCTCGAGAAGCAGACCTCCCAGCTGTCCGGCCAGATCCGCAACCGCACCGGTGCCGTCGCCAAGGTCTTCGACCGGGTGACGGACGTCCTGCTCGACCGTGGCTACCTGCTCCCGACGGCAGGAGTCCCCGGCCCGGCCGGCCACGCCGGTGCCGCGGGCAGCCCGGTCGGCACCGTCCGGCGGACCGACGAGGTCCACGTGGCGCCCACCGGACGGCTGCTGCGCCGCATCTACGGGGAGCGCGACCTGCTCGTGGCCGAGTGCCTCCGGACGGGGGCCTGGGACGAGCTCGACGTGCCGTCCCTGGCCGCCATGGCCGCCACGCTCGTCTACGAGCCCCGGCGCGACGAGGGCACCTTCTCCGAGGGCTCGCTGCCGCGCGGGGCCTACCGCACCGCGCTGGACCGCACGCAGACGCTGTGGGCCGAGCTCGACGACCTCGAGCAGGAGCACCGCCTGCCGGGGAGCGAGCCGCCGTCGCCCGGGCTGGCCCTCGCGATGCACCGCTGGGCCCGGGGCGCGAGCCTCGACTCGGTCCTCGAGGACGCCGAGCTCGCCGCGGGTGACTTCGTGCGGTGGACCAAGCAGACCATCGACCTCCTGGACCAGCTCTCGGTCGTCGCCGACCCTCCCGTGGGCCCCACCGCACGCCGGGCGCTCGACGCCGTGCGCCGGGGCATCGTCGCCTACTCGGCCGTCTGATCCCCGGCCGTCCGACGCCGGGCCGTCCGACGCCCGAGGCCTCGGCGCTCCCGGGGCCGGTGCTCGGCGGACCACGAGGCGGCCGCACCTAGACTCCTCGGGTGCCCACCCGAGACACCGTCCTCCGCCTGCCGCTGTGGCTCGCCGTGCTCGTCGCCGTCGGTGCCGGGCCCGTGCTGGACCGCGGGTTCCCGGACGGCGACGCGTGGCCGCTCGCGTTCGTGGGCATCGCCCTCGTGCTCGTCGCGCTGCGCGGGCGCCGGGCGGGCGGCGCGTTCCTCGTCGGGCTCGTCGCGGGGCTGTCGTTCTACCTCGTGCACATCGAGTGGGTGAGCCTCTACCTCGGTGCCGTGCCGTGGCTGGCCCTGTCCACGCTCGAGGCGCTCTTCTTCGGGCTCGGCGCCGTGCTCGTCGCCCTCGCGTACCGCTGGGTGCCCCGCGCCTGGCCGGGCACGCTCGGGCGCACGGTCCTCCTGCCGGTCGTCGTCGCGGGACTGTGGACGCTCCGCGAGATGGTCGCGGGCACCTGGCCCTACGGCGGCTTCGCGTGGGGACGCGTGGCCCTCAGCCAGTCGACGAGCCCGTTCGCCTCGCTCGTGGCCTGGATCGGCATCTCCGGGCTGTCCTTCGTCATGGTCGCCCTCGTCGCCGCGCTGCTGCAGCTCGTGCTGCTCGCGAGGCTCCCGAGGTCGCGCCGCGCCCTCGTCGCCGCGGTCGCCGTCGTCGCCGTGCTGGCCGTGCCCGCCTGGCCGACCCGCACCTCCGGCACCGCCACGATCGCCTCCGTCCAGGGGAACGGACCGGCCGGGTACTTCGACGAGCGCGAGTACGGGGACCTCACCAACGCGCAGGTGCTCGCGATGCAGGGGCTGCCCACGGACGGCTCCCTCGACCTCATGGTCTGGCCCGAGGGGGGCAGCGACCGCGACCCCACCCGCGACGAGTTCGGGAGGTACGTCTTCGACACGCTCACGGAGGCCTACGAGGCCCCGCTCCTCAGCGGCGTCATCACGCAGTCCGACGACGGACGGACGGCCTGGAACTCGTCCCTGCTCTGGGACGACGGCGAGGTGCAGGACCAGTACGACAAGAAGCACCCCATCCCGTTCGGCGAGTACGTGCCGGACCGGGCCTTCTGGCGGCCCTTCGCGCCCGACCTCATCGACCTCATCGCCCGCGACTACACCCCGGGCACCCGGGACGAGGTCGTCGACGCGGGAGGGTTCCTCGCCGGCGTCTCGATCTGCTTCGACATCGTCGACGACGCGCTCGTGCGGGGCATGGCACGCGGGGGAGCGCAGGTCATCGTCGCCCAGACGAACAACGCCGACTTCGGCACCACCGACGAGAACCAGCAGCAGCTCGCCATCGCGCGCCTCCGGGCCGTCGAGACGGCACTGCCGCTCGTCAACGTGTCGACGGTGGCCTCGAGCCGCGTGATCGACGCGCACGGCCGCACCGTCGACGCGATCCGCGACTTCGAGCCCGGCTCCATGGTCACCACGGTCGAGCTCGGCAGCGGCACCACGCCCGCCGTCGTGGCGGGACGCGCGCTCGAGCTCGGCGTCTCGTTCCTGGGGCTCGCCGCACTCGTCCTCGCGGGGCTGTCGTCGGCGACGCCGGGCGCACGCCGACGGGCCGCGCGCGCCTCCTGGCCCGTCGACCCGCGACTCCTGCAGACGGGTCGCCGCCGCCGCTGAGGGCGGCGGGCCGACCGAGCCCGCCGCGGCCCCGCACCACGAGGGCCCGGTCACCTCGCGGTGGCCGGGCCCTCGTCGTGCGTGAGCGGCGTCAGGCGCCGATCTTCTGCTGACCCTTGCGGGCACGCAGGTGGTCGAGCCTCTCCTGGAGGAGCTCCTCGAGCTCGGCGCGCGTCCTGCGCTCCAGCAGCATGTCCCAGTGGCTGCGGGGGACCTTGACGTCGCCCTCGTCGATCTGGACGGGCTTGCCGTCGGCGGAGAGCAGGCGCCCCTCCTGGCCGCTCTTGGGCGACTGCCAGATGTCGGGGACCTCGGCCTCCTCGGCGAAGACCATCTCGAAGGTGGAACCGTCGGCCGTCTGGTAGACGGCCCTCTTGCGGGGCGAGAACTCGACGCCCTCCTCGCTCTGGAGACTCTGGCTCCCGAGCCTCATGCCGCGCAAACTGCGATCTGCCATGGTGCGGTCTCCTCTCGCGATGCGAACACCCGTTGTAACCCGTCGGTACCCGCGTGCCGTCCCGAGCGGATGGCTTTCACAGACGATGCCCAGTCCTCAGACGGCCGGAGGCGGCACCAACGTCGCGAGGGCGAGGTCCGCCCGGTCGGTCACCACGCCGGCCACGCCGAGTGCCACGAGACGGCGCATGTCGACCGGGTCGTCGACGACCCAGACGTGGGTCTCGACCCCCACCTCGGCCAGCGCGGCGACGCGCCGGCGCGTCACCACGCGGAACCGCCCGTACCGCTCGGGCACCTGCAGCGCACGCACGCCGCGGGTCGCGGCCCGGACCAGGAGGCGCCGCGCCGGGCCCCAGGGGACGAGGGACGCGGCCGCGGCCAGGGCGACGCCGCGAGAGGAGGCGGACGTGGCCACTCCGGGCAGCCCGGTCACCGTCGCCCGTCGCCTCACCTCCGAGAACGACGTCACGAGGACGCGCTCGACGGCACCCGCGGCCAGGACGGCCTCGATCGTCGGTCGGACGGCCTCCGGCGCCTTGACGTCGACGTTGAAGCACGTGTCGGGGAACGCCTCGAGGGCCTCGCGCAGGGTCGGCACCCCCTGGCCCTCGGGCAGGCGGATGGCACGGACCTGCTCGAGGGTGAGCAGGGACACGCGGCGCGCGTCACCGCCCACGCGCTCCAGGTCCGGGTCGTGCGTGACGACCGCCACCCCGTCGAGGGTCGCGTGCACGTCGGTCTCGACGTGAGTGGCCCCCGCCGCGACCGCGTGCGCGAACGCCAGCAGGGTGTTCTCGGGGGCGTCGAGGGCGAGGCCCCGGTGCGCGAGCACGCGGGGCCTCGGGCCGTCGAAGAAGCGGGTCACGCGGGCGGGCCGGCGCCGGCCTCCGGCCCGGTCCCGGGAGCCTCGGACGGAGCCTGGCCGCCCTCGGCCGGGCCACGCGCCGCGCCGGTCGTCGGGAAGCCCAGGTCGGGCTCGGCGTGCAGGTCGGTGGTCTCGGCGAGGTCGGGGGTGGTCGGCAGGTCGGTGACGTCGGCCGCGGTGCGGGGCTTCCAACCGGGGGCGTCGGGGTTCCGGGGCGCGAAGAACCCGCCGCTGATGCCCTTGAGGGCGTCGGTGAGCTCGCTGGGGATGACCCACAGCTTGTTGGCCGAGCCCTCCGCGAGCTTGGGCAGCGTCTGGAGGTACTGGTAGGCGAGGAGCTTGGGGTCGGGGTCGCCGGCATGGATGGCGTTGAAGACCGTCTGGATGGCCTCGGCCTCGCCCGTGGCGCGCAGGACCTGCGCCTTGGCGTCGCCCTCGGCCTTGAGGATCGCGGACTGGCGCTGGCCCTCGGCCTCGAGGATCTGCGACTGCTTCGTGCCCTCCGCGGTGAGGATCGCCGCGCGACGGTTGCGCTCGGCGCGCATCTGCTGCTCCATGCTGTCCTGGATCGAGGCGGGCGGGTCGATGGCCTTGAGCTCGACGCGTCCGACGCGGATGCCCCACTTGCCCGTGGCCTCGTCGAGCACGATGCGCAGCTGGCCGTTGATGTTGTCGCGGCTGGTCAGGGCCTCCTCGAGGTTCAGCCCGCCGACCACGTTGCGCAGGGTGGTCGTCGTCAGCTGCTCGACGGCGCCGAGGTAGTTGGCGATCTCGTAGGTGGCCGCCCGGGCGTCGGTGACCTGGAAGTAGACCACCGTGTCGATCGACACCACGAGGTTGTCCTCGGTGATGACCGGCTGCGGCGGGAAGGACACGACCTGCTCGCGCATGTCGATGAGCGGTCGCACGCGGTCGATGAACGGCACCAGGAGGTTCAGCCCGGGGTTGAGCGTCTTGTGGTAGCGGCCGAGGCGCTCGACGACGCCCGCGCTGGCCTGGGGGATGATCCGCACGGAGCGGAACAGCACGACGAGCACGAGCACGACGGCGACCGCGACGACGGCGATCGTCACGACGGTGCCGGCGGAGGTGGACGGGTCCATGGATCAGGTCCTCTCGGTGGGGACGACGAGAGCCGTCGAGCCCTGGATGGCGGAGACCACGACGGGCGAGCCCGTGTCGAGGTCGGGGGAGCCGGTGGGGGAGAGCAGGCGGGCCGTCCACGTCTCGCCGTTGGCGAGGCGGACCTGGCCGTGCCCGTCGCTCAGCGGGACCACGACGACGCCCCGGAGGCCCAGGAGGGCCTCGACGTTGCTCGGCGTCGGGTCGCCTCCGCGGCGCAGGGCGCGCAGGAGCGGCGGCCGCACGGTGAAGAGCAGGAGGAGGGCCAGCACGGCGGCGACGAGCACCTGGGCCCACCACGGTGCGCCGAGCAGCCCGGTCGCCAGGCCGCCGAGGCTGCCCACGGCGAGCATGAGGAAGGTGAGCTCGAGCGTCGTGACCTCGATCACGACGAAGAGCAGGAGCAGTGCGATCCAGATGATCCACGCGTACTGCGTCACGGCGTCCACGACGACTCCCTTCGTCCCCCTGCGGGCGACGCTACCATCGGCGACCGACGCTCCGGGGGAGCGGACGCCCGATCGGTAGCATGGACGCGGCCCTCGCGGCCGTCACCGTCCGAGCACAGTCTGGAGCCCCCGTGTCCAACCCCCTCGCCGCAGGATCCCTCACCGGCAAGCGCGCCCTCGTCACCGGTTCGTCGCGGGGGATCGGCGCCGACACGGTCCGGTACCTGGCCGAGGCCGGCGCGAGCGTCGTCGTGAACTACCGCAACAAGGAGAAGCGCGCGCTCCAGCTCGTCTCGACCATCGAGGCCGCGGGCGGCACGGCGATCGCCGTCGGGGCCGACCTCACCGACGCCGCCACCGTCGACGCGATGATGGACCGCGTCCGCGCCGAGCTCGGCGGCCTCGACGTGCTCGTCATGAACGCGTCGGGCGGCATGGAGTCCGGCATGGCCGAGGACTACGCGCTGCAGCTGAACCGGGACGCCCAGGTGGGCCTCCTGCGCGCGGCCCTGCCGCTGCTCGCGCCCGGCGCACGGGTCGTCTTCGTCACGAGCCACCAGGCGCACTTCATCCGCACGACCGCGACGATGCCCGAGTACGAGCCCGTCGCGCTGAGCAAGCGCGCGGGGGAGGACGCCCTGTTCGAGCTGCTCCCCGAGCTCGAGGCGGCCGGCGTCGAGTTCGTCGTCGTCTCCGGCGACATGATCGAGGGCACCATCACCGCCACGCTGCTGGAGCGCTCCAACCCCGGTGCGATCTCGCAGCGCAAGGAGAGCGCCGGCAAGCTCTACAACGTCGCCGAGTTCGCCGCCGAGGTCGCCACGGCGGCGGTCGACCCCGTCCCGGCGGACCACGTCGTGCTCGTCGGCGACGTGAGCGACTTCACGCCGATCTCGTGACCGAGCGGGTCGTCCGGGCCACGAGCCGGCTCGTCGTCCTCGACGAGGACGACCGGGTGCTGCTCATGGACACCGTGGCACCGTCGACCGACCGGTCCACCCGCTGGATCACGCCCGGCGGGGGCGTCGACCCGGGCGAGACGCACGTCGAGGCGGCGATCCGGGAGCTGCACGAGGAGACCGGGCAGGTGGTCGACGCGGTCGGCCCGGTGCTGCGCGTCGACGACTTCGAGGTCGCCTGGGACGACGCCGACCACACGCACGGCCACGCGGAGTTCTTCGTCGTGCGCCTGCCGCACTTCGAGGTCGTCGACGACGACTGGACGGACGACGAACGGGTCGACATCGTCGCCTCGCGCTGGTGGACGCTCGACGAGCTCGAGGCCACCGCCGACCCGGTCGAGCCGGTCGACCTGGCCGACGTCGTGCGGACTGCGCTGACGAGGTCGTCCTGAGCCGTCGCCGGCACCCCTTCTTCACTCAGGACAGTGCGCCGATAATGCACATTATGTCAGCTCGAGTCCTGGCGGACCCCTCTCGGACGACCCACGGCACCCGCCGGTCCCACGACGGCAGGAGTCCCGTCGTCGTGCTGGTTGACTGGTCGCCATGAGCAGTTCCTCCGCCGTCGACCGCGACCGCGTCGCGGCGGCCGTGTCCGAGATCCTGGCGGCCGTCGGCGAGGACGCCGGCCGCGCCGGCCTCGTGGCCACCCCGCGACGCGTCGCCGACCTCTACGCCGAGCTGTTCTCCGGGCTGGGCGTCGACGAGGTCGAGCTCGTGCGGGCCGGGTCCGTGGCCGCGGGGCCGGGCCAGCTCGGCGAG
>Ga0265797_10001004_pt1 | contig 50861 bp, 44 predicted proteins | sample P2T30metagenome_FD_192433 | JGI IMG/M metagenome (GOLD analysis project Ga0265797, IMG submission 192433) | Plant litter microbial communities from East Loma Ridge, Irvine, California - P2 T30 | ecosystem: Environmental > Terrestrial > Plant litter > Unclassified | place: USA: California...
TGCAGTCAGGCGAGCGCATCGACCTGCTGGTCTCGGACGTCGGCCTGCCGGGCATGATGAACGGGCGCCAGATGGCCGACGCCGCGCGCGTACACCGGCCTGGACTGAAAACCCTGTTCATCACCGGTTATGCCGAAACCGCCTTGCTCAACGACGGCCAGCTCGAGCCGGGCATGGCGGTGCTGACCAAGCCGTTTTCGGTCGATGCGCTGGCGGGGCGGGTGCGGGAATTGATCGGGCGGTAGGGTTGGCGGCTGCGCCGCCGGCGCGGTGATGGTTGCCCCCCAGATCATCCGGCACGATATCGGAGCCGATGACGATCACCGCGTTGGCGGCATGGCCGCCAACCCTACCGGTTGGCCGATAGTCCCGGTCGAGCCGTTTTCGGCCGATGCGCTGGCGGGGCGGGTGCGGAATTGCTCGGCGGTAGGGTTGGCGGCTGCGCCGCCGACGCGGTGATGGTGGACCGCCAGATCGTCCGGCACGATATCGAAGCCGGTAACGATCACCGCGTCGGCGGCATAGCCGCCAACCCTACCGGTTGGCCGATAGTCCCGGTCCCAGTCAAGCCGTTTTCGGTCGATGCACTGGCGGGGCAGGTACGGAAATTGATCGGGCGGTAGGGTTGGCGGCTGCGCCGCCGGCGCGGTGATGGTGGGCCGCCAGATCATCCGGCACGATATCGGAGCCGGTAACGATCACCGCGTCGGCGGCATGGCCCCCAATCCAACCGGTTGGCCCAATCATCCCGGATTTGCTCTCGCTCAATGCCCCTTGCGCTGCACCAGCGCCGTGCCGACCCCGTGCCGCTTGCCTTCGCTCACCGCCGTCACGGTGCCATCCTCATTGAACCGCAGCGCATTTGCCGCCCCGATTTCCTCTTCCGGTGCATCCCAGCGCTGGCCGAAGCGCGCCAGCGCCCGGGCCTGGGCGCTCGCCCCAAAACCCGGCTCGACCGTGCTGGTCGCCGCATTGCGCTGGCTGATGCGCGGCGCGTCCAGCGCTTGGTCCATCGGCAGGCCCAGGTCGATGTGGTTGACGATCGTTTGCAGGACCGTCGTGATGATGGTCGCGCCGCCCGGGCTGCCGATGGAAAAGGCCGGCTTGCCATCCTTGAGCACGATGGTCGGCGCCATGCTCGAGCGCGGGCGCTTGCCGGCTTCCGGCACGTTGGGGTGCGGGCCGGCGAAGTCGAAGTCGGTCAGCTCGTTATTCAGCAGGAAGCCGTAGCCCGGCACCACGATGCCGCTGCCGCCCCAGGACTCGATCGTGAAGGTGTACGACACGACATTGCCGTCCTTGTCGGACACGGTCAGGTGGGTGGTGTGCGCGCTTTCGGGCGCCAGTTTCACCGCGGGCTGACGCGGCCGCAGCGGTACGCTCGGGTCATCCTGGAACGGGTACGGATCGCCGGCAGCAACCGCGCCCGCCGCCGCACGCTGCGGATCGACCAGGGCGCGCCGCTGTGTCGCATAGTCCTTCGACAGCAGCCCGTGCAGCGGCGCATCGATGTATTCCGGATCGGCCAGGTAGGCGTTGCGGTCGGCAAAGGCCAGCCGGCTGGCCTCGATATACAGGTGCTCGGCCTGTGCGCGCGGCATCGCCTTCAGGTCGAAGCCCTCGAGGATGTTCAGCGCATGGGCCACTGTGGCGCCGCCGCTGCTGGGCAGCGGCATGCCGTACAGATCGTAGCCGCGGTAGGTGCTGTGCAGGGCCGGGCGGATGCGCGCCTCGTAATCGGCCAGGTCGGCCAATGACATGCTGCCGCCACGCACCTTGACGCCCGCCGAGGTGGGGGGCTGGTTCACGCTGGCGACGATGGCGCGCGCCATCGGACCTTCGTAGAATGCCCTGGCGCCGTCCCGGGCGATCTCGCGGTAGGCGCGCGCCATGCCGGGATTGCGCAGCAGCGTGCCGGCTGGCAACGCCTTGCCCTTGTGCAGGTACAGTTCGCTGGTGGGCGCGAACTGGCGGAACTTGCTCTCGTTCTGGCCGATCATGCGGCTGAAATGGGGCGTGACGGTGAACCCCGTGTCGGCCAGCGCGATGGCCGGCGCCAGCACCTGCCTGAAGCGCATGCTGCCGTAGCGTTCGAGCGCCTCGTGCCAGCCGCGCACCGTGCCCGGCACGCCGACCGACAGGCCGCTGGCCACCGCCGTTTCGAAGTCGAGCGGCTGGCCGTCCTGCAGGAACCAGGTCGGCCCGGTCCTGGCCGGGGCCGTTTCGCGGTGGTCGATGGTGACCACGCGCTTGTCCTTGGCCAGGTAGATCACCATGAAGCCGCCGCCGCCGATGCCGCAGCTGAACGGATCGGTCACGCCCAGCGTGGCGGCCGCCGCGACCGCGGCATCGATGGCGTTGCCGCCCCGGTCCAGGATCGTCATGGCCGACTGCGAGGCCTGGGCGCTGATGGTGGCGACGGCGCCGCCGCTGCCGGTCGCGACCGGCGCGGCGGAGAGGGGAGCGGCGACGATCGCCAGCACCAGGCCGCACCCGCGTGCGGCCCGTGTCACGGAAGTGCCGCGCACGCTCAGCTGCTGTACATGTTGAACACGACCGGATACGCGCTCGGGCGTGAATCGCCCATGCCGCGCGCCGGCGCCACCAGGTTGCGGTCGAGCTCGATACGCGAGCCGCGCAGCGCCGGCGAGGTGTAGCCCGGTTTGCCCGGCACCAGCCAGAACGCCTGCGCCACATTGCCGATGCGCAGCGTGAAGCGGTAGGCCACCTGGCCGGCCCAGACGCAGCGCGCATTGTCCGGGCAGCGGCTGTCGTCGGCGCCTTCGTAGGTGAGGCTCAGGGGCTTGTCGAAGGTCGACGGCGGCAGCGGCAAAGTCTGATGTTCGGCCAGGGAATACTGGGCGTCGGGCAGGCGTTCGGTGGCGGCGCAGGCCGACAGGAGCACGGCGATGGCGCCGACGGAGAGGACGCTGGTAAGGGAGCGCATGGGTGTCATCCAGAGGGTATTGACAGGAATGCCCATGATAGCAAAAGCGCAATCCGCCCGGCGCGCCATCGAGAGAACGCACGCAAAACAACGATGCTTGCGAAGTCATAAACAGGTCATATTCGGCGGCTATTCTTTGTTTCGAAGTCCACAACATCCCTCAACCAGGAATAGGAATAACTGACCCATGATCAAGAAGATCCTCGCCGGCGCCGCAGCCGCACTCGTGATGACGACCTCGTTTGCCGCCGACATCACCGGCGCGGGCGCTACCTTCCCTTACCCGATCTACGCCAAGTGGGCCGAAAGCTACAAGGCTGCCACCGGCACCGGCCTGAACTACCAGTCGGTCGGCTCGGGCGCAGGCATCAAGCAGATCAAGGCCAGGACCGTCGACTTCGGCGCGTCGGACATGCCGCTCAAGGCCGAAGAGCTGGACAAGGAAGGCCTGATGCAGTTCCCGGCCATCATGGGTGGCGTGGTTGCCGTGGTCAATGTCGATGGCGTGACCCCGGGCCAGCTGAAGATGACCGGTCCGCTGCTGGCCGACATCTACATGGGCAAGATCACCAAGTGGAACGCGGCTGAAATCGCTGCCCTGAATCCAGGCGTGAAGCTCCCGGCCACCGACATCACCGTCGTGCACCGTGCCGACAGCTCGGGCACCTCGTTCCTGTTCACCGACTTCCTGGCCAAGACCAGCCCGTCGTGGAAAGACAGCATCGGTTCGGGCACCACCGTGAAGTGGGCGGTGGGCGTGGGCGGCAAGGGCAACGAAGGCGTCGCCGCCAACGTGCAGCGTATCAAGGGCGCGATCGGCTACGTCGAGTGGGCCTATGCCAAGAAGAACAAGCTGTCGCACACCATGCTCCGCAACAAGGAAGGCGTCGACCTGCAACCGTCGGATGACGTGTTCAAGGCCGCCGCCGCCAACGCCGAGTGGACCAAGGCTCCGGGCTTCGGCGTGGTGCTGACCGACGGCGCCGGCAAGCAGAGCTGGCCGATCACCGGCGTGTCGTACATCCTGATGCACAAGTCGCAGGCTGACGCCAGCAAGGGCCAGGAAGTCGTGAAGTTCTTCGACTGGTCGTTCAAGAACGGCGCGCCTGCAGCCGCCGAACTGGACTACGTGCCGATGCCAGCCAGCGTCGTCAAGCAGGTCCAGGACGCCTGGAAAGCCAACCTGAAGGATGCTTCGGGCAAGGCAATCATGTAAGCAGGCGGTATCACCGGCGGCGCCATGCCGCCGGGTTCGGCTGGCGGCAGTGCTGCCAGCCGTGTGGCACACTTCCCAACGATTGCGCACACTTCATCCGGGCACCCATGACCACGGCAAACACGATCGTCTTGGTGATCGACGACAAGCCGGCGATTGCCGAGCTGCTCAAGTTCTCGCTGCACGAGGACGAGTGGGTCTGGCATAACGTGCCGAGTCTGGCGCAAGCCTGGGATTTCATCGGGCGCGAGCGTCCCGAACTGCTGCTCCAGGAATCGATGCTGCGCCACGAAGGCGGCATGCGCCTGCTGGCGCGCCTGCGCGGCGACCGCCGCCTGCGCGAGCAGCCGGTGATCCTGCTGGCGGCCGACTGCGCCGACGGCGAACGTCCGGCAACCCATCCGGCGCCGGTTCTCCACCCCGAATTCATTCCCCAGCCCCCGGTCGAGGAAGCGCCCGAAACGCGCCTGCTGCGCTCCGGCCGGCTGGTACTCGATCCGCTCAGCTGCAGCGTGCGGGTCGGCATCCACAAGGTCGAGGTGCGCCATGCCGAATACCGGCTGCTGCGCTTCCTGCTGTGCCATCCGGGCCAGGTGTTTTCGCGCGCCCAGTTGCTCGAGCAATTGTGGGACGCCCATGAAAAACTCGACCAGCGCACCGTGGACGTCCACGTGCTGCGCCTGCGCAAGGCACTGGGCCGCGCCAAGTCGCTGATCAAGACGGTGCGCGGCGCCGGCTACATGCTGTCGCCCGGCTGATCCTGGCCCGGCCGGGCAGCGCGCCCGGCGGTGTCACGACGCTGACACATGTGATCTCTAGACTTGCGGCAATTTTGCAATCCGTCCGTCGTCGCATGCGTCCACACCCGGCCACCGAGCCCAGCTTCGCCCCCATCCTCGCCCCCATGCTCGCTCCATACCGCGACAACCGTTTCCTGGTGCTGCTCTGGCCCGTGCTGGCCCTGCTGGCCTGCGGCGCGCTGTGGGCGGCGACCCTGCTGCGCGCCGATGCCGAGCGGGACAGTGCGCTGGCCCAGGTGCGCAAGGATGCGGCCGCCTTCGCCGAAGCCTATGAGCAGTACATCACGCGCTCGGTGGCGCAGATGGACCAGATCTCGATGCAGCTCAAGTTCAGCTGGGAGCAATCGCGCCAGGCCGGCCTGCTCGACGCCATGCGGCGCGACGGCATGTTCACCGACAGCGCCTTCCACGTGGTGGCCGTGCTCGACCGCCACGGCATCGTGCGCTCCAGCACGCGCGCCGGCCTGGTCGGCGCCGATCTGGCCGCCGGCGTCTGGTTTTCCCATCACCGCGACAGCAACTCCAGCGCGCTGCGGGTCGGCGCCGCGCCTGCCCGGTTCGGGGCGGCCGACGATGTGGTGCTGTTCACGCGCCGTCTCGACACCGATGACGACGAGTTCGACGGCGTGCTGCTGATGGCGGTCGACGCCCGCTACTTCACCGCGTTCGTCAGCCCGGCCACGATCGGCGCGGGCGGCATCGTGGCCCTGGCCGGCAGCGACGGCCGGCTGCGGGTCGCGCAGCGCAGCGATGGCGCCGCCTTCGTCGACACGCGCGTGCTGCCGCGCCGCGATGCTGTCTGGCGCGGCGAGCAGGGCGTGCGCCTGATCGATGGCGCCGACGGCTTCCTCGACGGCCAGTCGCGCGTGATGGGCTGGCGCCAGTCGAACGCCTATCCACTGGTGGCCCTGGTCGGCCTGCCGCAGGCCGAGTCACTGGCCGCCAGCAACGGCTACTGGACCGACAGCCGCGATCGCGCCATCGCCATCACCCTGTGCCTGATGCTGCTGGGCGCGCTCGGCGCGGTACTGGCGCGCCGCGCCGTCGCCCGCGAGCGCGAGCAGGACGAAGTGCGGCGCGCCTACCGCACCGCTACCGAGAGCGGCAACGACGGCTTCTACATGGCGGCGGCCGAGCGCGCCCGCGATGGCCAGATCGTCGACTTTCGCATCGTCGACTGCAACGAGCGCGGCGCGTCGTTCTACGGCATCACGCGCGACCAGCTGGTTGGTGCCAGCCTGGCCCGCATCGACAGCGGCCTGTTCGGCGAAAACCTGCTCGCCACCTACCGCCGCGCGATGGAAACCGGCTTCCATGAAGACGAGCGGCAAATGCCGAGCGATAACCGGCTCAGCATCAGCTGGGGCCGCCGCCGCCTGGTCCGGGTCGGCAACGGCCTGGCGGTGACGCTGCAGGACATCAGCGACAGGAAGGCCCACGAATCGGCCCTGGAACGTCTCGCCAACGAAGATACGCTGACCGGCCTGGCCACCCGCCATGCCTTCCTGCAGCGCATGCCGGCGATGCTGGCCCGGGCCCAGGCCGGCGAATCCGGGGCGGCGCTGCTGTTCATCGACCTCGACGAGTTCAAGCATGTCAACGATTCACACGGCCACGCCACCGGCGACCAGCTGCTCAAGGCCGCCGCCCAGCGCCTGCTGGGCCTGCTACGCCCGAGCGACGGGGTGGCGCGCTTCGGCGGCGATGAATTCGTGGTCCTGCTGACGCCCTGCGACGGCGAGTCCCAGGCCGCCGCGGTCGCGGCACGCATCGTCGAGGCCTTCGCGGCACCGTTCCCGATCGGCGACGAACTGCATGCGGTGGGTTCCTCGATCGGCATCAGCCTGTGCCCGCGCGACGGACTGGACGCCGAGACCCTGGTGCGCCACGCCGATATCGCGATGTACGCCGGCAAGAACGAAGGCAAGGGCCAGTACCGCTTCTTCGATCCGTCGCTGTCGTCGACACTGAATTCGCGTGCGCGCCTCAAGCAAAGCATGCTCGAGGCGCTCGAAGCCGACCAGTTCGTGCTGCATTACCAGCCGCGCGTGGATGCCCGCAGCGGCGAACTGCTCAGCATGGAAGCGCTGGTGCGCTGGCGCCACCCGGGCATGGGCATGGTGGCGCCGGGTGAATTCATCCCGCTGGCCGAGGCCACCGGCCTGATCGTGCGCATCGGCGAGGTCGTGATCGACAAGGCCTGCGCCCAGCTGGCCGCCTGGCGCGAGGCCGGCGTGGCGCTGGTGCCCGTGTCGATCAATGTCTCGCCGAAGCAGTTCCTGCGCGGCGGCGTGCAGCGCCAGCTCAGCGCGGCGCTGCTGCAGCACCGGGTGCCGGCGCGCCTGATCGAAGTGGAAATCACCGAGTCGGCGATGATGGGCGACCAGGACGAGATCCTGGCCGAGCTGGCTGCGCTGCGCGCGCTCGGCGTCAAGCTGCACGTGGACGATTTCGGCACCGGCTATTCGTCGCTGTCGCAGCTGCAGCGCCTCAGGATGGACGTGCTCAAGGTCGACCGCGCCTTCACCACCGAACTGGCCAGGTCGCGCGAAGGCAAGGTGTTCTTCCAGGCGATCGTCTCGATGGCCCACGCGCTGGGCATGTCGGTGGTGGCCGAGGGCGTCGAGACCGCGGAGCAGCTGGCGATCCTGCGCCACCTGGACTGCAACGAAGTGCAGGGCTTTTATATCGCGCGGCCGATGCCGGCGCACGAGATGGCGCTGCTGATGGAACGGCGTTTCCTGCTGGATGATCCCGTGCCAGCCGCGTTGGCTGACTGATTATCTCGTGGGATCGAACGTCCCGGGTAACGATCGTGCGCGCCCGTTCGCGCAGGGGTGGCGGCTCCGCCACCAACGCGGTTAGTCAATCGGACGGTCGTGTAGGGTTGGCGGCTCTGCCGCCGGCGCGTTCAACCTACGCCCGACCGACCACGCTCGGGCTGGCTGAACGCGCCGGCGGCGAACCGCGGGGCCGCCAGGCCAGCCTTGCGCGAAAATCAACAGCCTTAGTCGAGATCCGCCGCCGCGTGCCGTTCCTCGACCCGTTGTTCCGGCGTGCCGCGGGTGCTGTTCACGCGCTGGCCACGCTGCACGGCCGGCCGCGCGCCGACCTCGTCGGCCCAGCGCCGCACATGCCGGTATTCGTCCACCGACAGGAATTCCCCCGCCTCGTACAGCTGGCCAAGCACCAGCCAGCCATACCACGGCCAGATCGCCATGTCGGCGATGGTGTACTCGTCGCCCGCCATGAAGCGGTGCTCCGCCAGGTGACGCTCGAGCACGTCGAGCTGGCGCTTGGCTTCCATTGCGTAGCGGTCGATCGGGTACTGCAGCTTTTCCGGCGCATACGCATAGAAGTGGCCGAAGCCGCCGCCCACGAACGGCGCGGAACCCATCTGCCAGAACAGCCAGTTCATGGTCTCGACCCGCGCCACGCCATCCTTGGGCAGGAAGGCGCCGAACTTCTCGGCCAGGTAGACCAGGATCGAACCCGATTCGAACACGCGCACGGGCGCGTCGCCGCTGCGGTCGACCAGGGCCGGGATCTTCGAATTCGGGTTCACTTCCACGAAGCCGCTCGAGAACTGCATGCCTTCGCCGATGCGGATCATCCAGGCGTCGTACTCGGCGCCGGCATGGCCGGCGGCCAGCAGCTCTTCGAGCATGATCGTGACCTTCACGCCATTCGGCGTGCCCAGCGAATACAGCTGCAACGGATGCTGGCCGACCGGAAGCGCCTTGTCATGGGTGGGGCCGGCAACGGGACGGTTAATGCTGGCAAACTGTCCGCCCGACGAGGCAGGCGGTGTCCAGACCTTCGGTGGAACATAGGGTGTGTGTGCGGCCATGTGGGCTCCTTGGAAAAGTCTGCGGGATGGACAATTCTATAAGAACGCGCAAAACGCGGCAGGGCGGCCCCTGGCCTGGCTGATCAGACCGGCAAATCGAGCAGCGTTTCGGTCCGCTCCAGCCGCTTCACCAGCAACTGGTCGATGCGGTAATGGTCGACGTCGAGCACCTCGAAGCGCATGCCTTCGTATTCGACGCTGTCGGTGGGCTTCGGCACCTTGCGCAGCATGTACATCATGAAGCCCGCCGCGGTCTCGTACTGTTCTTCCTCGGGCAGCGACTCGAGTTCGAGCACGCGCTTCATGTCGGCCACCGGCGTACCGCCGTCGATCAGCCACGATCCGTCGGCGCGCTGCATGGCTTGCTGGTCGGTTTCGAGCGGACCACCCCAGCGGCCCATGACCGTCACCATGATGTCGCTCAGGGTGATGATGCCGACCACCAGCGCGTATTCGTTGATGACGACCGCGAAGGTTTCCTTGGTCGAGCGGAAGCGGTCGAGCAGCTCGGACAGCTTCAGCGAATCCGGGATGATCAGTACCGTGCGGATGCTCGATTCGTTCAGGTGGAACTGCGACTGGTTGCTCAGCAGGCGCACCAGGATGTCGCGCGTGTCGACATAGCCGATGATGCGGTCGATCACGCCGTCGCACACGGGGAACTTCGATAGATTGTGCTGAGCAATTTTCTGGCGGATGCTGTCTTCAGGCTCGTTCAGGTTGAAGAAGACGATGTTTTCGCGGGTCGTCATGGTCGACGTCACCGCGCGCGATTCCAGTTCGAACACGTTCTCGATGAAGTGCTGTTCCTGCTTCTGCAGCACGCCCGCCTGGGCGCCGGCCTCGACCACGGCGGAAATCTCGTCGAAGGTGATCCGGTCTTCGCGCGTCATGTTCACGCCGAACAGGCGGAACAGCAGGTTGGCGACCTTGTTCAGCGCCCAGGAAAACGGCTTGAAAATTCGGATGATCAAGAGCACCGGCCGAATCACCGCCATCGCCGTGGTTTCCGGCGCGATCATGGCCAGGCGCTTGGGCATCAGGTCGGAGAACAGCACGAACAGGGTGGTGACGAACACGAACGACAGCGCAAAGGCCACGTTGTCGCGCCCCGGGCCGGTATAGAACATCGACAGCCATTCGAGGAAGTAGGGACGCAATGCGCCTTCGCCCAGGATACCGCCGAGGATGGCAATGGCGTTCAGCCCGAGCTGCGAGGCGGCGAAGAAGTCGGCCGACTGGGCCTGCATCGCGATGACTTTCTGGGCGCGCTCGTCGCCGGCCTGGGCCAGCAGTTTCAGCTTGATTTTGCGCGCCCCCGCCAGCGCGATTTCGCTCAGGGACAGGAAGCCGGCGGCCAGCACCAGTACTGCCAGCACAGCCAAATGTTCGAACAAGGTCATTGGATACTCGAGACGTTACTTCAGGTCACGCTGGTTGACCCGACAAGTGCATCGCGATCGAACCGGAACGGTCGTCCCGATGTCCCCTATCGCATGCAGGAAATAATGTCAGTTTAGCATATGCCTGCCGGCGTCCCCGGCGGCGCGGCACGTCCCCAGGCGAGAATACGGCGCCCAACAAAAAGCCCCGCCAGAGCGGGGCGTCGAAGTGGCTGCAAGCGGCTCAGACAAACGCCGCCAGCGAACCCTTCATTTTTTTCAGCGCCGCCGATTCGATCTGGCGGATACGCTCGGCCGACACGCTGAATTCTTCCGCCAGCGTGTGCAGGGTCGCGCCCGAACCGTCGTCGTTGGCCAGCCAGCGCGCTTCGATGATGCGGCGCGAGCGTGGGTCGAGCTTCGACAGCGCGCTTTCCAGGCCTTCGGACTGCAGGCGGGTGACCTGCTCGGCTTCCAGCACCTTGGTCGGCTCTTCGCGGTCGGACGACAGGTAAGCGATCGGCGAGAACTTGTCGTCTTCGTCGTCGGTCGGCGCTTCGAGCGCGATGTCGCGGCCCGACAGGCGGGTTTCCATCTCGATCACTTCTTCGCGCTTGACGCCCAGCAGCTTGGCCAGACCGTCGACCTGGTCCGGCGACATCGCATCCAGGCCCACCTTGTTGCTGCGCAGGTTGAAGAACAGCTTGCGCTGGGCCTTGGTGGTGGCGACCTTCACCAGGCGCCAGTTCTTGAGAATGTATTCATGCATCTCGGCCTTGATCCAGTGCATGGCGTACGACACCAGGCGCACGCCCTGGTTCGGGTCGAAACGCTTGACCGCCTTCATCAGGCCGATATTGCCTTCCTGGATCAGGTCGGCGTGCGGCAGGCCATAGCCCAGGTAGCCGCGTGCGATCGACACCACCAGGCGCAGGTGCGACAGCACCAGTTTTTGCGCGGCGTCGAGATCGTGATCGTCGCGCAGGCGCTTGGCCAGCGAGACTTCTTCTTCATGCGTGAGCATCGGCAGGCGGTTCACCGCCGAGATATAGGCGTCGATATTGCCGAGATTGCCGGTGAAACCAAGTCCCAGAGCACGATTGCTGGTCGGGACCAATGCGGATTGTGCGGACATATTCATTTCCCTCTTAGTAATCTTGCTGTCTTAGTATTCATGTCATCCTGACTGTGCCATGGCAAGTTGCTCGCTGGCACGGCCGTTACAACTGCTGACGGCCTGATACATGGATGCTATGTCACTTGAATTTTCGATTGCCTTGACCATATATTAGCACTCCCCCCGGGTGAGTGCCAGAAGTGGCCGCAGGGCTTAAGGCTGTCCAAAGTATTTCCCTTGGGAATCAAATCAAGGCGCGGTCCACTGTAGAGCAGCGCTCGCTGGTTCGATTGATTCAGCTCAAACGTAAAAGCAGAAACGTTGGAAATCACCTCGGACACAGGTTACGACGACGTGTTCGTGAACTCTGTGGGATGGCGCACGTAGCCATGGCGCAGCCTGTAGGACTACTGCGCGCAAGTGCGTAGGGACTGACGGCTGTGCCGTAGGAATCAGGCCGGAAATGATGAGCTTGCCCTCGAGGAGAGGAAGGGAGGCAGCCACACCGGCCGCCTCGCCCTGCTAGGGAAAATGGGGTTCCATGTTGCCATTTCAACCCCAAGGCCTCTATTTTTTTCAATGCAAGATTGTAGGAAGGCGATGCGCGGGCGCATTGTCTCCAGGTGTCAGCTCACCCGCGACAGATGACGCCGCACCGACAGTTGCGCGCCGACCAGGCCGAGACCGGCGCTCATCGTCAACAGGCCGGCCACTGCGAACCCATCCAGCGGCAGCAGCTGGAAGTCCGAACCGTACAGGCGTGCAAACTCGGCGATCGACGTGTTCAGCGGCCGCAGTGCCACCGCCACCGCGCCCAGCGCGACCGCCCCGGCCGCCAGGCCGAGCAGGGCGCCGGTATAGAAGAACGGCCGGTGGATGAAGTGATTGGTCGCCCCCAGCAGCTTGGCCACCGAGATTTCTTCTTTTTGCGTCAGTACCTGCAGGCGGATGGTGTTGAATACCACCGCGATCACGACCACGCTCAGCGTCGCCGCCAGCAGCAGCAGCGCCAGGCGCAGGATCGCCAGCATGGCCGCCAGGCGCTTGACCCAGGCCGAGTCGACCTGGACCGTGTCCACGCCCGGCAGGGTGCGCAACTGTTCGGTGATGGCGTCGACCTGTGCGGCCGCGCCGGCGCTGGCAAAGCCGCCCAGTTTCATGACATAGCTGTCCGGCAGTGGATTGTCGCCCAGGGTCTCGATGACATCGCCCAGGCTGGTCGTCTCTTTCAGCGAGGCCAGTGCCTCTTCGCGCGCGATGAAGCTTACCTCGCCCTTGCCGGGCGCCACGATCTGGCGGATCTTCGGCGCCAGCGCCTCGGCGTCGGCGCGGCTGGCGTCGGCACGCATGAACAGGCTGATTTCCGGGTCCACCGACAATTGCTCGGACAAGGGCCGCACATTGTCGAGCAGCGTGATGCCGGCGAACGGCAGCGTCAGCGCGAACGCGATCACCAGCACGTTGAACAGGAAACTGCCGGGCGACTTGCGAATGGTCGACAGGGCCGACCCGAAAGCGAAACGGTGCTGGCGCAGCCACGGGCTCATGCTTCACCTCCGGCCAGCATGCCTTGTTCGAGGCGGATCACCCGTTCGGCGCTGGCGAGCACCTGGTCGTCGTGGGTCGAGATGACGCAGGTCACCCCTACCGCGTGGAAGGCGCGCAGCGCATCGAGCACCTTGTCGGCCGCCACGCGGTCGAGGTTGGCGGTCGGTTCGTCGGCCAGGATGATCTGCGGGCGGTTCACGATCGCGCGCGCCACGGCGACGCGCTGCTGCTCGCCGCCCGACAGTTCGAGCGGCATCGCCCTGGCGCGGTCGAGCAGGCCGACCTTGTCGAGTGCGGCGCGGGCGCGCTGCTCGGCTTCCGCGGTGCGCGCGCCCGTCACCAGCAGCGGCAGCATCGTGTTGGCCAGGATGGTGCGGTCGTTCAGCAGGCGCTGCTGCTGGAAGATGATGCCCATATTGCGGCGCAGGAAAGGGATGCCGGCCGGCTTGATGCGGCCGATGTCGTGGCCGCTGACGACCACCTTGCCGCTGGTGGGCCGCTCGACCGCCGCCACCATTTTCATGAGGGTCGACTTGCCGGCGCCGGACGGGCCGGCCAGGAACACCAGCTCGCCCTTGGCGATGTGCAGCGACACGTCGCGCATGGCATAGGCGTCGCGCGAACCGGCGTGGGTGTATTGCTTGGATACGGACTGGAAGACGATCATGGGTTCCTGTGGTTCAGCCGAGCAGTGCTTCGACGAATTCTTCGGCGTTGAACGGCTGCAGGTCTTCCAGCTGTTCGCCCACGCCGATGAAGTACACCGGTACCGGACGGGTGCGTGCGATCGCGGCCAGCACGCCGCCCTTGGCGGTGCCGTCCAGCTTGGTCACGACGAGGCCGGTCAGTTGCAGCGCATCGTCGAAGGCTTTCACCTGGGCCAGTGCGTTCTGGCCGGTATTGCCGTCGATGACCAGCAGCACTTCGTGCGGCGCGCCATCCATGCCCTTGCCGATCACGCGCTTGATCTTGCGGAGTTCTTCCATCAGGTGCAGCTGGGTCGGCAGGCGGCCGGCGGTGTCGACCATGACGACATCCTGGCCGCGCGCCTTGCCCGACTGCACCGCGTCGAAGGCCACTGCGGCCGGATCGCCCGACTGCTGCGAAATCACGGTGACGTTGTTGCGCTGCCCCCAGACCATCAACTGCTCGCGCGCGGCGGCGCGGAAGGTGTCGCCCGCGGCCAGCAGCACGGACTGGTCGAAGCGCTGCATGTGCTTGGCCAGCTTGCCGATGGTGGTGGTCTTGCCGGCGCCGTTGACGCCGGCAATCATCATGACCAGCGGCGCGTGGCGGCCCAGCTCGAGCGGCCTTTGCAAGGGCAGCAGCATCTCGATCATCAACTGTTTCAGCGCGGCCTTGACGGCGGCGGCGTCGAGCAGCTTGTCTTCCTTGACCTTGCGGCGCAGCTCGCCGAGCAGGAATTCGGTGGCGTCCATGCCGGCGTCCGACATCAGCAGCGCCGCTTCGAGTTCCTCGTACAGGTCTTCATCGATGCGCGCGCCGACGAACAGCAGCGACAGGTTGCTCGAGGTCTTCGACAGGCCGGCTTTCAGGCGCGCCATCCACGAGGATTTCTTTTCAGCCTCGCTGGTGGGACGCTCGGCGGTTTCGGGGAACAGGTTGCCGCCCTCGTGCAGGACGCTGGGCGTCGCAGCGGGGACGACCGGCGCGGAAGCAGGGGCAGAAGCAGAAGCAGGAGCGGAGGCCGGCGCCGCGACCGGGGCTGGCGTGGCGACGGACGCGGTGACCGGGGCCGCAGCCGGAGCGGCAGCAGGCGCGGGCACAACCGGTACGACCGGTTCCGGCGCCGTTTCGGGCGCTTTTTTTCTTTTGAAGAAACTAAACATAGTCAGGTGGCGGGACTGCGTGCGGGCACCGGCGGCGCCGGTGACGAAAATGGGTGCGAATATTTTACCAGAGCAGCAATATTTGGCCGCTTTGTGCCGACAAGCGGAGGCAAGGGAAGCACTGATGCATTCTGGCCGATTCCCCGCCATGAATAAATCAGTGCTTCCCTGGTGTCGCCCAACTGTCATTTTTGCGCATCATGCACCCATGCCGATGCTGGAAAACGCTGGCGAACTGATATACATTGGGCGCACTGAGAAAAGCAGCGCTAATCCGTGACCAATAAGCGGGTAAAAACCCCGGGGACACCGTGAATATTTCCGACTTTTTCAAACGTCTGGTCCATGGCGACAATGCCATGGAAGACCGGGCCGGCATCCTGCGCACCGCCGTCGTATGCGCCTTCATCGCCCTGGTCGCCCTGTTCCTGACCCAGCCGTCGGGCGAGCCGGCCGGCAGCTTCGACCTGCCGGTCCCCCTGCCGGCCGAACCCGGCCTGGAGCCGGCCCGGCCGGCCCTCTGATCCGCCCTCGTATCGTTACTTCCTGGCCGCCTCGGCTTGCTGGCGGATCGTTTCCAGCGTCGCGTTCGGCGTGATCAGGTTGCCGTCGTAGCGCAGTTCGATCACGGCCGGCAATTGCTGCTGTCCGGCATGCGCGAGTGCGCGCGCCAGGGCAGGGGCGAAGGCCTCGGTGGTGTCGACCACCTCGCCATGGCCGCCATAGGCGCGCGCCAGCGCCGCGAAATCCGGATTGTGCAGGCCCGTGCCCGACACGCGGCCCGGATAGCTGCGCTCCTGGTGCATGCGGATGGTGCCGAACATGCTGTTGTTGAAGACCAGGATCACGACGCCGGCGCCGTACTGCACCGCGGTCGCCAGTTCCTGGCCGGTCATCATGAATTCGCCGTCGCCGGCAAAGGTCACCACGGTGCGCCCTGGCGCGACGATCTTGGCCGCCACGCCGGCCGGCACCGCATAGCCCATGGCGCCATTGGTCGGGGCCAGCTGGGTGCGCATGCCACCATAGCGGTAGAAGCGGTGCGCCCACGAGGCGTAGTTGCCGGCGCCGTTCGTGATGATGGCGTCGTGCGGCAGCGCAGCCATCAGGTCCTGCATCACCTGCCACAAATCGAGCGGGGCGGCGCCATCGCGGAAGATGGGCGGCTGCTGCTGCCACGCGGCCAGCTCGGCGCGCGCCGCGTCGACACTGCCGCGCCAGCCCGACGCATCGACCGGTTCCATGCCGGCCAGCATGGCGCAGGCTTGCGCCATGCCGCTGGCGATCATCAGCTCGGCCTGGTAGACACTGCCCAGCTCGTCCGGATCGGGATGGATGTGCACCAGGCGCTGGCGCGGCACGGGTGCGTCCAGCAGCGTGTAGCCGCCGGTGGTCATTTCCCCCAGGCGCGGACCGATCGCGATCACCAGGTCGGCGTCCCTGACGCGCGCCGCCAGCTTCGGATTGATGCCGATGCCGACGTCGCCGATGTAGTTCGGGTGATCGTTGTCGAGCAGGTCCTGGAAGCGGAAGGTGCAGCCCACCGGCAGGTGGTTCGCTTCGGCGAAGGCCTGCAGGTCGGCGCAGGCCTGGGCATTCCAGGTACCGCCGCCGAGCAGCACGACCGGCCGCCGGCTCTGGGCCAGCATGCCGCGCAACTGGCCGATCTGGGCCGCGGTCGGGGCGCCGTGCGACGGCTGGTAAGGGCGGGTATTGGCGACCTCGGCAGTCGAAACCAGCATGTCTTCGGGCAGTGCCAGCACCACCGGGCCGGGGCGGCCGCTGGTGGCGACCTGGAAGGCGCGCGCGAGGTATTCGGGGATGCGGTCGGCGCGGTCGATCTGCGCCACCCATTTCGCCATCTGGCCGTACATGCGGCGGTAGTCGATTTCCTGGAACGCCTCGCGGTCGACGAAGTCGTTGCCGACCTGGCCGATGAACAGGATCAGCGGCGTCGAGTCCTGGAACGCGGTATGCACGCCGATCGACGCATTGGTCGCGCCGGGTCCACGGGTGACGAAGCAGATGCCCGGCTTGCCGGTCAGTTTGCCGTAGGCCTCGGCCATGAACGCCGCGCCCCCTTCCTGGCGGTTGATCACGAACCGGATCCGCGAATCATGCAGGGCGTCGAGCACGTCCAGGTAGCTCTCGCCGGGCACGCCGAAGGCAGTGTCGACGCCGTGGACGTGGAGCGCATCGACCAGGATCTGGCCGCCGGTACGGGAAGGGTGCGTCATGGGTCATCCTTGATAATGTGGCTTGCCAGGGATTCTATGTGAGCGGCTGGACAGCGGCTTTTGAAATGGCGACATCAATTATCAGAAATCCCGGTCGCGGTAGCGGCGGGTGACCTGGCAACTCTGCTAGCTGCATGCGGTTTTGATGGACTGCGGGCATGCCGGTCCATAGTATTGACATTTTTATATGTGGAGCGAAGCATGGTGATGGCAAAGCGCCGCAGTCTGCTGGTAGCACTGGCCTGTCTGGCGGCGGCGCCCGCACTGGCGCAGCGCGGGCCGTTCGACCATGTGCGGGTGTATCTGGTGCCGCTCGCCGATTTTCCTGAAGGCCTGGCGGCGGAGCTGGCGGTGACCATCCGGCGGATGCTGGGCATCGAGGTCATTGCGTCGATGCGGCTGCCGCCCCTGGGCATCGCGCATCTTCCGGATACGGATCAGTACGATGGCGGGCAACTGATGAACGTCGCCGCAGCCGCATCCATGGACCTGCCCGGGCTGGTGCCTTCGACCTACCGCGTGTACCTGACGACGACCGACATCAATACACCGTCAGGCAATTTTCGCTTCCAGTTCTCGATGCACATGCCAGGGTGGAACAGCTCGGTCGTTTCGACCGCACGCCTGGCCCGGGACGCCGTCAGCGACCTGGCGCTGGGCACGCGCTCTGGCCAGCGCATTCTGAAAATGATCATGCGGGCAATCGGCGAACTGCATCTCGGCTGGCAACGCTCGCGGTACCGGCGCGACCTGATGTACGCCCCGCTGATGGGTGTGCACGATATCGACCGCCTTGGCCTGACCCATCAACCGGACGACGGCAGTCCGGCGTCGACCGCCAGGCACGATGGCTTCTGGGCGCGCGTGCGCGACGCGGCGGCCGGCAGTCCGCGACTGACGCTGGTGGCAGGCCTGGTGCTCATGGCCGCCGCTTCGCGCGCTGCGACGGCGCGGCCCGAGGCCGAGTTGATCGGCGCGTGGATCGTGGCCCGGCCCGCCGGGGGCGTCCGCTCGATTGCCGCCGGCGCCATCCCGGCCCTGGCCACCGCGCTGTTCTATGTGGATATGCTGATGCTGGACGATATGCGCTGGATCGGCGCCGTGTTTGCCATCCTTTTCGGCCTTGCCGGTCTGCTCTGCTGGCACGTGTTCGGCACCACATTTCGCTACAACGACGATGGCGTCGAACTGCACCGGCTGCTGCGCCGTCCTCGCCGCATTGCACTAAGCCAGGCGAGCGTGACCTGCCATCCGGTGCGATCGCTGTTTTCGATCCATGATCCTGCCGGACAGGCGATCCGTTTTCACGCAGGTTGGCGTCCGGACGCGGTAGCGCTGGTCAATTATTTGCTGGGACATGTCGCAGCGCCGGTGGCCAGCCATCGGGACGTGCAGGAAGCGTGGGACGAGGGCGATGACAGCGAGACCGATGATGCGGCCAAGGGCCCCGGTAACGCTGGCAATCCGGCGCCGCGCTGATGCAGCATCAGGCGCATGGGGGCGTAGCATGCATGCCGTCCATGTCCCAGATAACTGTTCAGTGTCGCTATTGTCCTGCTGCGGACCGGTGTCGAAGCCAGCACCAGTGCTTCATTGGTCATGCGAATGCCAGGTAGGTTCCCGCCGCCCGATCGGTTACAATGTCCGCGTGAAGCAGGCCAGACAGTCGCTGGTCCACGCCGCAAGGTCGTGGACGGGAGGAAGGTCCGGACTCCACAGAGCGGGGTGACGGTTAACGGCCGTCCGCTGAAAGCCGTCTGGCGCAAGCCAGCGGTATAAGGCGAGGAACAGGGCCACAGAGACGAGCGTATTAAGTTACGGTGAAACGCGGTAACCTCCACCTGGAGCAATTCCAAATAGGCACGCGTTGATGTTGCTCGCGGAGCGTGCGGGTAGGAAGCTTGAGCGCTGGAGTAATCCAGCGCCTAGAGGAATGGCTGTCAGAGGGGCGTCCCGCAAGGGAAACCACTATACAAAATCCGGCCTATCGGCCTGCTTTACACACCAACACCATCACGGTCGCCCGGGCGACGTTCGCCAGCGGCGGGCGTGCCAGACGGAGCGACCGCATGCAGTACATCCTCGCCCTGGACCAGGGCACCACCAGTTCACGCGCCATCCTGTTCGACCGCGACGGCATGCCGGCCGCCAGCTGTCAGAAGGAATTTCCCCAGCATTTTCCCCAGCCCGGCTGGGTCGAGCACGACGCCCGCGACATCTGGAGCAGCCAGCTGGCCTGTGCGCGCGGGGCGATCGCCCAGGCCGGCATCCGGCCATCGCAGATCGCCGCCATCGGCATCGCCAACCAGCGCGAAACGACCATCCTGTGGGACCGCGCCAGCGGCGAACCCGTGGCGCCCGCCATCGTGTGGCAGGACCGGCGCACCGCCGGCGCCTGCGACCGCCTGCGCGCGGCCGGTCACGCCGAGTTGATCGCCGGGCGCACCGGCCTGGAAATCGACGCGTATTTTTCCGCCACCAAGCTGCAATGGTTGCTCGACCATGTTCCCGGCGCGCGCCAACGCGCGCAGGCGGGCGAACTGGCCTTCGGCACCGTCGACAGCTGGCTGGTCTACCAGCTGTGCGGGCGTCACGTGACCGATACCAGCAACGCCGCCCGCACGATGCTGTTCAATATCCACGACCTGGCCTGGGACGACGCGCTGCTGGCCTTGTTCGACATCCCGCGCGCGCTGCTGCCCGAGGTGGTCGAGAGCGCCGGCATCGTCGGCATGGCCGATGCCGAATGGTTCGGCCATGCGCTGCCGATCGCCGGGATTGCCGGCGACCAGCAGGCCGCCACCTTCGGCCAGGCCTGCCACGCGAAAGGCCTGGTCAAGAATACCTACGGTACCGGCTGCTTCATGCTGATGCATGCGGGCGACACGCCGCCGGCGTCGCACAATCGCCTGCTGGGCACGGTCGGCTGGAGCGTCGGCGGCAAGACCGATTACCTGCTCGAGGGCAGCGTGTTCATGGGCGGCGCCACGGTGCAGTGGCTGCGTGACGGCCTCGGCATCATCCGTGCATCGCACGAAGTCGAGGCGCTCGCCGCGAGCGTGCCCGACAGTGGCGGCGTGATGCTGGTGCCGGCATTCACCGGCCTCGGCGCGCCGCACTGGGATCCGTACGCACGCGCCACCATTCTCGGCATGACGCGCGGCACCACGGCGGCCCACATTGCCCGCGCCGCGCTGGAAGCGATCGCCTACCAGAGCGCCGAACTGCTGCTGGCGATGCAGAAGGACGCCGCCTGCGCCGTGACCGAACTGCGCGCCGACGGCGGCGCCGCCCGCAACGACATGCTGATGCAGTTCCAGGCCGACCTGCTCGGCATCGAGGTGGTGCGCCCGCGCGTGACGGAAACCACAGCGCTGGGGGCCGCCTTTCTGGCCGGACTGGCGGTCGGGTTCTGGGCATCGCTCGAAACCATCGCAGGCCAGTGGCAGGTCGAGCGCCGTTTCCTGCCGTCGATCGGAGCGGAGCAGCGGATCGAACGCATGGCATGCTGGGCGCGGGCGGTCGGCCATGCGCGGTCGTGGGCCGCACCCGGATAGTTGTCCGGAAATCACCGGTTGTTGCAAAAAACCAGCAAAATCAGTCGAGACGATAAAAATGACGAATTTGATTTGATTCCGTGTGGAAACGAGGTATCATATTTTCCGAGTTAAGCAATTCGCGCAGATCACGGTGATCGGCCCTTGACCACGGAGAACAACATCATGTCGACCTCGAAGCGTACCCGCGTACTGGCTGCCGCCCTGGCCGTTATCATGCCTTTCACCAGCGCAGGCGCCGCTGTCTATGCCAAGAGCAAGACCGCCACCTTCGATGTCACCATGCGTGTCGTGGCCGACTGCACCATCGCCGCCAACGCCATCGATTTCGGCCAGACCGGCGTCATCACCGCGGCCATTTCGGGTTCGTCCAACATCAATGTGACGTGCACCAACACCACGCCTTACAATGTGGGCCTGGACGCCGGCACCGGCGTCGGCTCGGCCGGCACCACCCGTTTCCTGAACGGCACCGGCGCGAATACCGACACCGTGGCCTTCAACCTGTACCGGACGCCGGGTTCTGGCCTGTGGGGCAATACCCAGGGTACCGACACGATGGCCGGCACCGGCAACGGCAACGCCCAGGTGCTGACCGTGTACGGTGAAGTGCCGGTGCAGAAGTCGCCGACGCCGGACAGCTACAAGGCAACCATTACCGCGACCATCTACTTCTGATCGGAGTCTGCATGCGCCGTACCCGTTCTGCCGCACTCGCGGCGGCCCTGTTCATCGCCCTCGCGGGTGGCGCGCCGGCGCACGCCGCCAACCTGCAGATCTCGCCCGTCTCGATCGCGTTCCAGCCGGGCCAGAATTCGGCCGGCATCCAGTTGCAGAACAACGGCGACGCGCCGCTGTACGGCCAGGTGCGCGTGTATGCATGGGACCAGAAGGACGGCGCCGACGTACTCACCCCGACCACGGCCCTGGTGGCCAGCCCGCCGGTCATCGAGATCAAGGCCAACAGCGCCCAGACGATCCGCCTGGTGCGCCGCGCCGGCGGCGACGCCGGTGCTGGCGGGCTCGAGCAGACCTACCGCATCCTGATCGACGAACTGCCGCGCGGCGACAACGCCCAGGGCAACGTCGCCATCCGCCTGCAGTATTCGGTGCCGGCCTTCGTGCTGCCGGCCGACGGCAAGGCCGAACCGAAGCTGGCGTGGAGCACCTTCCAGCGCGCCGGCGCCTGGCACCTGCGTGCGCGCAATACCGGCAACCTGCATGCCCAGATCGGCGCCACCACGGTGCGCGTCGGCAGCCGCGACGTCGAACTGAGCAAGGGCCTGCTGGGCTATGCGCTGCCGGGCCGCACCCGCGAATGGCCGTTGCCGGGCGACGTGGCCAAGGCGATGCCGGCCCCGCTGGCGATCGAAGCGATGATCAATACCCGTTCCCAGTCCGCCAGCGCCGCCGTCGCGCCGGATTGACGGCAGGGCTGCGATGCTGATCCGCCGCCAGGCATGGCGGGCGGTGCCCTCGGCCTGCCTGCTGGCCCTGAGCCTGACACCGATCGCGGCAGCCGCCGCGGAGGCGGCGGGCGCGCCCGCGTCCGCAGCGGGGCTTGCAGCCGGCATGCCGGCCGACCCGCAACCGGTCGAACTCTTCCTCGACGTCAGCATCGATGGCCAGCCGACCGGCATGATCGTGTCGGTGTTCCAGTCCGGCGACAGCCTGCGCATGACGGTCGACAGCCTGCGCGAGCTGGGCCAGGACCCGGCGCGCTATGGCGTGGCCGGCCGCACCGACTTCGTCCTGGGCGACGTCCCGGGCCTGAAGTGGGTCTATGACCCGGCCGCGCAAACCCTCTCGCTCACCCTGGCCGACGCGCTGCGTGAAACCAGCGTGCTCGATGCGCGCGGCGTACGCCGCGGCGGCGGCGCGGCCCAGGCCAGCCGTGGCGTGCTGGCCAACTACAACCTGTTCGCCCAGAGTGGCAGCGGGTCGCTGGCCGGTACGCTCGACCTGCGCTACTTCGACCGCCACGGTTCGCTCACCAGCAACGGCGCCGCCATCCTGCGCGGCGAAGGGCGCGGCTATACCCGCTACGACACCGCCTGGGTGCGCCCGTTCGAGAACAGCCTGGCCGTCCTGCAGGTGGGCGACACGGTCGCGCCGGCACTGGGCTGGTCGCGCGCGATGCGCCTGGGCGGCATCGAATGGCGCCGCAACTTCGACCTGCGTCCCGACCTGGTGACCTATCCGGTGGCCTCGGTCGCCGGTTCCGCCGTGGTGCCCAGCAGCGTCGACCTGTACGTGAACGGCGTGCGCCAGTTCAGCGCCGAGGTGCCGACCGGCCCGTTCGTGGTCGACCAGGTGGCGGGCCTGAACGGCGCCGGCCAGGCCACCGTGATCACGCGCGACGCGCTCGGACGCCAGGTCGCGACCACGCTGCCGTTGTATGTCGACACGCGCCTGATGGCGCGCGGCCTGGACGACTACGCGGTCTCGGTCGGCGCGTTGCGGCGCGACTACGGCCTGCACTCGTTCCGCTACGGCGGTCCGGCGGCGCTGGGCTCGTGGCGCCACGGCTGGAGCGACAACCTCACGGTCGAATCGCACTTCGAGGCCGGCAAGGGATTGCTGCTGGCCGGCGGCGGCGTGCTGGCGCGCGTACCCAATGCCGGCGTCGCCAGCGCCGCGCTGGCGGCCAGCACCGGCAAGACGCGTGGCTGGCAGGCCAGCCTCGGTTACCAGTATGTGTCGCCGCGCTTCGCGCTCGACCTGCAATCGATCCGCGCCAGCGCCGGCTACGGCGACCTGGGCGTGCTGGAAGGCGCCGCGATCGCGCGCGCCACCGACCGCGCCAGCCTGAGCACCTCTTTCGGCGGCGGCAACAGCGTCAGCGTCAACCTGATCCAGCTGCGCCTGCCGAAATCGGCCGTCACGCCGATCGTTTCCGATCCCCTCGGCACAGTCGGCGCACCCGGCACGGTCGGCGCAGTCGGCACAGTCGGCAACATCGGCGCGCCCGGCTTCGTCGAGGAGATCCCCGCGGTCTCGCGCAGCCTGTCGCTGGCCTGGTCGCGCAGCGTCGGCCGGCGCGGCTACCTGAGCGTCGGCGCCTACCAGGACCTGGTGCGGCGCACCGAACGGGGCATCACCGCCACGTTCAGCATGGCGTTCGATTCGCGCATCTCGTTCAACACCAACGGCGGGCGCCAGCGCGGCGAGCGGGTCGCGTCGATGTCGCTCGGGCGCGCGCCGGATTTCGAGGGTGGCCTCGGCTGGGCGGTGCAGGCCGGCATGAACGGCAGGCAGCGCTACGACCAGGCCCAGGTCCAGTACCTCGGTTCGCACGGCCGCGCCGGCATCTCGACCCAGCAGGTGGGCGGCAACCGCAATACCAGCATCGACGTCAGCGGCGCGCTGGTGGCGATGGACGGCACGGTGGTGGCGGCGCGCCAGGTCGGGCGCGGCTTCGCGCTGGTCTCGGCCGGTGCGCCCGACCTGCCGGTGTTGCAGGACAATCGCGTGATCGGCCGCACCGACCGCAACGGCCGCCTGCTGGTGCCCGAGCTGCAGCCGTACGCCCTCAACCGTATCGCGATCGACCCGTCCTCGCTGCCGCAGGACACCCGCATCGACATCGCCAATATGGACGTGGTGCCGCGCCAGAACGCCGGCGTGGTGGCGCGCTTCGCGATCGCGCGCTACGCGGCGGCCACCGTGACGGTGGTCGATGCGGCCGGCAAGCCGATCGAGGTCGGCACGCCGGCGCGGCTCGACGGCAGCGCGCAGGGAGCCATGGTCGGTTACGATGGCGTGCTGTTCGTCGATGGACTCAAGGACCAGAACCGGGTGCTGGTCGGCGCCGGGGATCGACTGTGCGAAGTGCGCTTCGCCTACACCGCGGTGGCCGGCGAACTGCCGACCATCGGGCCACTGACCTGCTCGCCCGTGCAAGGAGAAAAGAAATGACGAAATCGACTGCGCGGCTGTGCCGCATGATGCTGGCCGCGTGCGCACTGTGGCTGCTGGCGATGGGCGCGGCGCGCGCCAATACCTGCGTGGCCACCATGACCGACATCGACTTCGGCGTGGTCAGCCCGCTGGCCGCGGCCGACGCCACCGCCAGCGGCACGCTGACGGTCACCTGCACCTGGACGCTGGGATCGAATCCGCTGCTGCTGCCGGCGGCCAATGTGTGCGTCAACCTGGGCGTCGGGCCCGGCGGCGGCAACGGCAATCCGCGCTACCTGGTCAATGGACCGGGGCGGCTCGGCTTCAACCTGTACACCGACATGACCTATTCGGCGGCGGCGATCTGGGGCGGGGCCGGCAGCACCATCGGCGCCAAGCCGGTCACCGGCACCATGCTCGGCCTGCTGGGACTGGGCGGGGTCACGTCCAGCGTCACCATCTACGGCAAGATCCCGGCGGCGGCATTGCCCGGCGTGCCCACGGTCGGCAATGCCGACACCGTGTACACGGCCAACTTCGCCGGCCATGGCACCCTGCAGTACGGGTTCGGGTCGACGCCGTGCACGGCCGGCACCAGCGTGGCGTTCGCGTTCCAGACCCGCGCCACGGTCACCAACAACTGCGTGATCGGCACCAGCAACCTGACCTTCGGCTCGGGCAGCCCGCTGGCCGACATGCGCGCCAGCGCGCCGCTGAGCGTGGCCTGCACCGCCAACAGCGCCTACCAGATCTCGCTCAATGGCGGGGCAGCGGGCAACCCGGCGGCGCGCACCATGAAGAACAGCGTGACCGGGGAAACCGTCGGCTACCGGATCTCGTCGACACCGGATGGGGCGGTATGGGGCGACGGCACCGGCGGCACCGTCGTGTACAGCGGCACCGGGAGCGGCGCCAGCCAGAACGTGATGATGTACGGGGTGGTGCCGCGCCAGACGGCGCCCACCCCGGGGGACTACCGCGACACCGTCACGGTACTCCTGAGCTTCTAGCTTATTGCAGCGGCTTCGATGGCGCCGCGTGCAGCCAGCGCGCGTGCACGAAGCGCGCCGCGTAGTCCAGCGCGTAGCCGAGCAGGCCGATCAGGATGATCGCCGCGGTCAGCTCCGAATACGCCAGGCGGTCGCGCGTGTCGAGGATGAAGTAGCCCAGTCCCGCCGACACGCCCAGCATCTCGGCCGGCACCAGCACGATCCAGATGATGCCGATCGCCAGGCGCACGCCGGTCAGGATCTGCGCGGTGATACCGGGCAGCACCAGGCGCCAGATCACTTCCCATTTGGTCGCCGACAGCGAACGCGCCAGCAGCATCCAGTTCGGGTCGAGCTGGGCCACGCCGGCGGCGGTGCTGAGCATCAGCGGCCACACGGCGGCGAAGCCGAGCAGGAAGTAGACCGGCGCGTCGCCCACGCCCAGCACCATCACCGCCAGCGGCATCCACGACAGCGGGGACACCATGCGCAGCAGCTGGAACACCGGCGAAGTCGCTTGCGAGAAGGCCTTCGACATGCCGGCCAGGATCCCCAGCGGCACCCCGAACAGGATCGCGAACAGCAGGCCGATCGCCACCCGTTTCAGGCTGGTGACGACGTGGATCCAGATGTCCGGCCCCCTGACCAGCTGCTCGAAGGCCTTGAAGGTCTCGAGCGGGGCGAACATGGTCGCGATCGGGGTGCGCGCCTCGAGGGCCTGCACGCCGACCGACCACAGCATGATTGCGACGATGAAGCCGATCAGCGGCCACAGAAAACGTTCCAGCATTGTCAGACCGCGATGTTTTCGGTGCGCAGCAGGTTGGCCGGCAGGCCGAACTTGGCCGGGCCGCCCACCGCCTGGATCGCGTTGCGCACGAAGCGGTCGTCGACCAGGTCCTTCGCCACGAACGCCGGATCGAGCCGTTCCAGGAAGCCGGTGTCGCCTTCGACCTTGGTCTGGCCGATGGCGCGCACCAGTTCTTCGGTGTACGACGCGAACGGGTAGGGCTGGAAGTCGATGCGGCGCTGCTGCCAGGCCGGATGACGCACGACGCGGCTCTTTTCGTAGTTCATGTAATCGGTGGTGGACAGCACCTTGGTCAGCGCCTGCAGGCTGTGCGGGGTGTAGCGGTTCGGGCCCGTGCCGGCCAGCAGCTTGGCGGTCTCGAGGCTGTTCGAGCGCGCCCACAGCTGGGCGTTGACGATGGCGTTGGTGACGCGCTGCGACCATTCCGGCTTCTGCACCAGGTCGCGTTCGGCCATGAAGGTCACGCAGCAGGCGTGGTTCTGCCAGACGTCGCCCGAGAAGCGCAGGATCTTGCCGACGCGCGCGGTTTCGGCGGTCGCGTTGAACGGCTCGGCCACGATGTAGCCGGCGATCGACTTGGTGGCCAGCGCCGACACCATCTCGGACGGGGCCATCACGACCAGGTTCACTTCATTCGGCTTGAGGTCGGCGCCGCGGCCGCGCGTGACCACGGTCAGCCTGGCTTGCGTCAGGAGTTTTTGCAGCACGATGTTGTGGATCGAGTACCAGAATGGAATCGCGATCGTCTTGCCGCCCAGCTGCGCCACCGAGTTGATCTCGTTCTGCACCGTCAGCGCCGAACCGTTGACGTGGTTCCAGGCCACGATCTTGGCCGGGAATTTCGAGCCGTAGCGGATCCACAGCGTGGCCGGCGACAGCATGTGGATCACGTTGACCTGGCCGGCCACGAACGCCTCGATGATCTGGGCCCAGCTGCGGAACAGGCGCGGCGTCTCGGTCTTCAGGCCCTGCTGCTCGAACAGCTCGCGGCCGTGCGCCACCAGCAGCGGTGCGGCGTCGGTGATCGGCAGGTAGCCGATCTTGACCGGCTGGTCGTCGCCCTTGAAATTCTGGGCCATGGCGTCGCCGGCAAACAGCAGCGGCGCAGCGGCAGTGGCGCCGGTCAGCGCCGACATGCGAAGGAAGTCACGGCGGGTCATGCCGCAGTCGCAGTCGGAGGACGCGCAGATGTGGATCGGATTGGTCATGTTCGGTTCCGTTCTTGTAATGGGCTTGAGTGGCAGGTTATGCGGCAGGTGCAGCGGAAGGGGAGGCGGCGCCGCCGCTGCGCAGCGCCGCGATGATGTCCAGGCGCAGTGCCGCCACGCCTGCGCTGTGTTCATGGCGCGGACGTGGCAGGTCGACCCGCCACTCGCGCACGATCCGGCCCGGCTGGCCCGCCATCAGGAGGATGCGGTCGGCCACCAGGATCGCTTCGTCGATATCGTGGGTCACCAGCAGCGCCGCCGTATGCCAGCGGCGCACCAGTTCGACCAGCAGCGACTGCATCCCGGCGCGCGTGATCGCATCCAGCGCCGAGAAGGGTTCGTCGGCGAACAGCAGCGCCGGCTGGCGCGCCAGGGCGCGCGCCAGCGCCACGCGCTGGGCCTGGCCGCCGGACAGCTGCGCCGGATAGGACCTGGCGTGCGCCTTCAGGCCGACCGCCTCGATGGCTTCCTGCACGCGGGTCTTGCGCGCATCGCGCGCCAGCGCCGGCTGGCGGGCGAAATCGAGGCCGAAGCCGACATTGCCTTCGACGTTCAGCCAGGGCAGCAGGCCCGGTTGCTGGAACACCAGCGCGGCGCGCGGGTGCGGCTCGTGCAGCGGTTCGCCCAGGAAGCTGACGCTGCCGGCCTGCGGCGGGGTCAAGCCGGCCAGGCCGCGCAGCAGCGTCGACTTGCCGCAGCCGCTGCCGCCCAGCAGGCAGACGATTTCGCGCGGATTGACCGCCAGCGAGACATTGTCGACCACGGGGTGGTCGCCGTAGCCGACGCGCAGGCGGCTCGCCGCCAGCGCGGCGCGGGTTTCGGGTGCAGGTTTGTTCATGCTGCAGCGTGTTTCTGTAATTCGAGCTGCAACTGGGTCAGGCTCGGGGTGACGATCGGCACGAACGCCGACTCGCGCCAGCGGCGCGCGAAGTTGCGGTCGCGGTCGACCAGGTAGGCGCGTCCGCCGCTGGCTTGCAGTTCCAGCATCACGGCCTGCTGGACGATGTCGGCCAGCAGGATGCGCAGCTTGAACATCCCGGCCGCAGCGGTCTTGAAGCGGCCGTCGGCGACGCCTTCCTTGAGTTCGAGCGCGGTCGCCGCCAACGTCGTCTGCAACCCTTCGATGCGTTCCAGGAGCGGGCCGCGCATGCTGGTGGACAGCGCGTGCGCGGCGCGCAGGCTGGCGCCCGCCAGGCCGATCGACATGCCGCATTGCAGGCCGAGGAAGGCCGGACGCACGCCCGGCAGCCAGGCGCGCGCATTCGGGTGCAGCACGTACTCGTCGCTGATCTGCACGCCGGTCAGCTTGACGGCCGCGGTATTGCTGCCGCGCAGGGCCAGCAGCTCCAGGTCGGGACTGCGGGTGACGCCGGCGCTGTCGCTGGTGAAGGCGACCACGGCCGGCGGCAAATCGCCATGCGAATTGACGGCGGCGGCGGCGATGAAGCCTTCCTTGCGCAGATTGGTGATCCAGGCCAGGCCCCCATCGAGCTGGAAGCCGCCATCGAGCGGGCTCGCATCGATCTGCAGCGACTCGATCCCGGACAGGAATTTCATCGCATTCGACAGGCCGGTGGCGCCGCCGAATTCACCGCGCACCAGGGGACCGATCCAGCGTGCGCGCAGCGCCGCGTTGGGACTTTGCAGCAGGTATTCGATGAAGGTGCGCTGGCCCCAGAATACGAAGGACGCGCTCAGCGAGTATTCGGCGACCGCGGCGATGGCGTCGATGGCGTCACCCGTGCTGCCGCCCTTGCCGCCGAGTTCCTCGGGCACGCCGATGGCGAACAGGCCGGCGCCGGCCAGGCGCGGCACCACCTCCGACGCCAGGTCGGGCGTGCTGTCGAGCAGGTCGGCGCTCGCCTGCAGCCACTCGCGCAGGTCGACGGGGAGGGTGACCATGGTCGGTTCGCCCCCTGCCATCAGATCGCTCCGCTGGCGAACGGCTGCAGCTGCGGGTTGATGCTGCTGCCGGCCAGGGTGTTGGCGAAGTTGCACAGCGTGGCCAGGCTGATGCCCAGCACCACTTCCAGCGCCTGCTGGTCGTTGTAGCCGGCGGACTTGAAGGCGGCCAGTGCGTCGTCGCTGACGCCGCCACGGGTGGCGATCACGGCTTCCGAGAACGCGCGCACGGCGTCCATCTTCGCGTCGCCGGTGTCCTTGCCCTGTTGCAGGGCGCGCACGGTTTCCACCGGCAGCTGGGCTTTTTTCAGGGCGATGGCGGTATGGCCGGCGATGCAGAAGTCGCAGCCGTGGATGCGCGCGGCGGTGATCTGCACCACTTCGCGCTCGGTCAGGGTCAAGCTGGTTTCGGCATTGATGCCCGATACCGTCATATAGGTTTGCAGCGCCTGCGGCGAATTGGCAAGCACGCCGATCAGGTTGGGCAGGAAGCCGTTGTTGGCGAGCGCCTTGTCGACGAATGGACGGCTGGCTTCCGGTGCGGTGTCTTGGGTGTGCAGGGTCAGGCGGGACATGGCAGTTCTTTCACAGAATGAATGATGAATCGGATATTTTACCGGCGTTGGAAAAGGCCATCGGACGCTGCCCGATTTTTTCTTCCCGTTCGAGCGTCAGCAGGGAAATATGCAAGTTCACTAATTTATTATCGTGTGGCAATACTATGCCATCCTACGAAGAAAAACGAATAAGTAAAGTTGAAAAACATACTTGGGGTAAGGGCTGTCGGTACGATGTTCCTGCCATGGGATGCGCCGTCAGGGAAGTATCGTCGATGGGAAATGGTACTGCCAGCCGCCTGCGCGGCACTGCCATGGCGGCGATGCAAAGGTGTTTGCTACATGTCCTGCGGGCGCAGATAATCACATGGGTAACAATCGTCGTCACAATCCTGGTAACAATCCTGGTAAAAAACGGACGTTGTCAAGCAGCAACAATGTATGCACCATCGTCATCTGGTGCCGTGTCGAAAGGGGGGGGGCGGGTGCTGGTCAGTGCCGGCCGCCTGCAGCGGCGCCGGAACTGGATGCGGGGATCAGAAGTAGACGGTAACGCGCTGGGCGTCCGGGCCGGCAACCTGCTGCGGGGCAGGGGCGGCGCCGTCCAGCAGCCATGGCGTGCTGGCGCTGGCGCAGTCGACCGCGACCCGGCTGGCGCTGGCCGTGCTGACCGAGCAGGTGGCCACGACCGTGAAGCGTGCTTCGAACGTACTCGACACGACGCCCGCACCCGCCATGGCCGGCAGGGCCATGGTGAGGGCAGCCAGGCTGGCCGCGAGCAATCGGGAAGGACGCAACATCATGAATCGACAGGTGTTTATCTGGAATGAACACCATGATAACGGCTTTGCCGGAAGCGTGCGCAGCCCGGGAGCACAAGGAATGGCGCCATCAAAAAACAGGGTTTTCCGGTTTGACGGGATCGGCTTGCCGGTTCGACGGTATCGCGGTCGCGGCAGCGACGTATGGACGCGCCGGCAATCCGAAGCGTTATGCAAACGCCATGAAAAAGGTGAGGTTTTGCGGATTTGGTGGCAAATTAGAGAATAGTCTCTAAAAGCAACATATGTTGCGCCTAGTTAATATTTGACTGTCGATCCGGCGCGTCGGCAAGCATGCCGTTGGCGGCGTCGATGAGTTCGAGCGGGCTGAAAGGCTTGACGATGTACAGGTCGGCGCCGGCGTCCATGCCGGCGGCGATATCGCTTTGCTGGCCGCAGGCCGACAGCAGGATGACGCGGGTGTGGGCATTGTGCGGATCCTGGCGCAGGGCGGCGCAGACTTCCAGGCCGCTCAGGCCGGGACCGAGCCAGACGTCGAGCATCACCAGGTCGGGGCGCTCGGCGGCGATGCGTTCCAGCGCCTCGTCGGCATTGGCGGCCTGGACGATGCGGCCCAGCGATTGCAGGCTGAGCGAGATCAGCAGACGCAGTTCGTCCTGGTCGTCGACGACGAGAATGGTCTTAGCCACGCAGCGATCCGGTGGCCCGGGCGCGGGCACAGGCAGGCCTGGGCGGCAAGGTGGCGACAGCGAGTGGCGGAGCTGCGTTCATGGCGGCCGGGGAAAGCGGGCAAAAAGCGACGATGCCAGCATACCATGCGAATTGCCGCATGGCGCACCAGGCCGCTTCCGCCGTGCCGGTGGATTACACCAGCGCCAGGCTGGCCGCGACCGCGTTCCTCAGTTCGCCGAAAGGCACCGGCTTGGGGAATACCGGGATGTCGGAGGGCAGGCCCATCGCCTTGATCGTCCCGCGGTCCAGGCCGCTCACGACGATGACGTTCATGCCGGCGGTGCCGGTGTCTTCGCGCAGCGTGCGGATCATGCGAAAGCCATCCATGCCCGGCATGTTGAGATCGCTGACCAGCAGGTCGGGCCGGCTTTCACCGATGCGGATCAGGGCTTCGAAACCGTTATTGGCCTTGACCACGTCCAGGTCGAGGCCCCAGCCCGCCATCTCGAGCTCGTACAGGCGCAGGATCAGCGGGTCGTCGTCGACCACCAGCACGCGCCGTCCGTTCGACGCTGGCATGGCCACCGCTGCCGGGGACGCGGCGGGCGCGCGGGCAGGCGTACCGGCAATCGCGGCGCGGCGCCCGTCGACCACCCGATTGACCGATTCGAGCGTGATGCGACGATGGCCGCCGGCGGTGCGCCAGGCTTGCAGGGTGCCGTTTTCGACCCACAGTTGCACGGTGCGGTGCGAGACGCCCAGGATGGCCGCGGCCTCCTTGGTCGAGCAATAGTCGTCGGCGTTGTAGCGCTCGACGGCCTGTGGTTCGGAAGAGTGTTTCATATTTTCCGATATTACGATTTTAGTTTCTCAAAGTCAAAAAGTAAAATGTCGTACTTTTGTAAATAACGTTAAGTCACTCGCGTGAGCCGTGGTTTGTCCCGTTCTGCTAAGGTAAGGCCGGCGCCGGACGTCGGCGTCGCAGCCGGAGCTGAATCCATGGTGTTCGACGTGCCCGCGCTTGGCCCCGCACCCTACCTGACCCTGGCGGGCATCACGCTGCTGGCCGCCGCCACGCCGTTGCTCCTGCTACGCAAGACCACGCTGGCCGCCACGCTGCGCGGCGCTGCCGTGGTGGTGGCGCTGCTGCTGCCGGCAATGCTGGTGCTGGCGCTGAGCATGACGCGCAACAGCGTCGAGGTGCAGGGCGGCCAGCTGGTGGTGCGCGCCGGCTTTTTCTACGAATACGCGCGCGACATCCACGATTTCGACCTGGCGCGTGCCCGTCACGGCAGCCAGGCCGCCGTCGTTCCGCAAGGGCTGGGTCCGCGCGACAACGGCATCCGCCTGCCGGGCTATGCGGCGGGACGCTTCCACGCCGGCGTCCAGGAGGGTAGTACGGCAGCGCTGTTCGTCACGCTGACCGACAGCGACCGCGTGGTGTATTTGCCGACACGCACCGGCCAGGCGCTCCTGGTCAGCGTGGAACGTGGCGACGAACTGCTGCAGATGCTGTACGATGCCGCACCCGGCGCCGGTGTACAGCTCAGTCATATCGACTGAAAGTCGACCCGCCGCGCATAGTGCTGGATGCCCATCCAGTAGTCTGGCTGGCAGAAGATTTATTTCCGCAAGCCAATAAGGAAGTTGTTGTTGACGTTGATCAAACGTAAACACCGGCGGTACAACTGAGGCCCTTCCTTCACTCCTACAGCTAAGTCCCTAATTCTACGAGACATTTTGTCGAGTCGACCCTGCCATACCTATGCCTAAGTCATTGGTTTCATTGGAAATTCTGGGATTTTTCAATCGTGAATTCGCTTGACCGTCAACATTGCTTCCCTTAAAGTGGGAAATGGTGTGAAAAAGTGTCGATTTGTGGGAGAGTTGTCGGGCAACCTGGTGCAGGCGGTCCGGCGGCTCCCGGCGCCCGACAAACTACGACAAACAGCTTCTCCAAAAACTAGGACAACCACGTGTTCCAGGGCGCGTCAGCGATCAATCTCGATGCAAAAGGACGGATGTCGATTCCGGCCAAGCATCGTGACGCCCTGACGGTCGGATGCGAAGGCCGCATGACGCTGACCCGCCACCCCCACGGTTGCCTGCTGTTCTTCCCGCGTCCGGTGTGGGAAGAACACCGCAAACAGATCGCCGCCTGGCCGATGTCGGCCCGTGCATGGCAGCGCGTCTTTCTCGGCAACGCCATCGATGTCGACCTCGACAGCGCCGGCCGTGTGCTGATCTCGCCCGAACTGCGCAGCGCGGTCGGGCTCGACAAGGAAGTGATGATGCTCGGCATGGGCTCGCACTTCGAAATCTGGAATGCCGCCAAGCTCGCCGAGGATGAGGCCGAGGCCGTGGCCGGCGGCATGCCCGATGTCCTTTCCAATTTCTCTTTCTGAGGCGCCGATGACGGAAATTACGACGGTGCCTGTGTTCCAGCATCGCACGGTGCTGCTTGACGAAGCGGTCGACGCGCTCAACCTCGAGGGCGCGCGTACCTCTGGCACCTATATCGATGGAACGTTCGGACGGGGCGGCCACAGCCGCCTGCTGCTGTCGCGCCTGGGCGCGCAAGGCCGTCTGATCGCCTTCGATAAAGACCCGCAAGCAATTGCCACTGCAGAACAAATCGACGATCCCCGCTTCACGATCGTCCACGACAGCTTTGCAACGATGTCCGACGCGCTGGCCGCGCGCGGCATCGACCGGGTCGACGGCATCCTGCTCGACCTGGGTATCTCGTCGCCCCAGGTGGACGACGCCAGCCGCGGCTTCAGCTTCCGCAACGATGGCCCCCTCGACATGCGCATGGACACCACGCGCGGCATGTCGGCGGCCGAGTGGATCGCCGACGCGGAGCAACTACATTTGGAAAAGGTCATACGCGATTATGGAGAAGAGCGGTTTGCTTTTCAGATTGCAAAGGCGATTGTTGCTCGCCGCGCAGTCGAACCAGTTTCAACCACACGACAGCTTGCCGCAATCGTGGCAGGCGCGGTCAAGAGCCGCGAAAAAGGGAAGGATCCGGCCACCCGGACTTTTCAGGCTATCCGGATTTTCATCAATCAGGAGCTTGAGGACCTCGAAGCGGGACTGAGCGCCGCCTATGGCATGCTCGCGCCCGGCGCGCGCATGTCGGTCATCGCCTTCCATTCGCTCGAAGACCGCATCGTCAAGCAGTTCCTGGCGTCCAAGGCCAAGGTCGAGCAGCCCGACCGGCGCCTGCCGATCCGCGCCGTCGACCTGCCGCAGCCGCTCATGAAGCTGATCGACAAGATCAAGCCGTCCGACGCCGAAGTCGACGCCAACCCGCGCGCCCGCTCGGCGGTGCTGCGCGTGGCCGAACGCCTGGGGCCGACCGCATGAGCGTCAAGCTGAACGTCGTGCTGACCGCGCTGCTGGTCGCCTGCGCGCTGTCGGTGGTGAACGCGCGCTACCAGGCGCGTCACCTGTTGATCGAACTGGAGCGCCTGCAGACGCACGCGCACCAGCTCGAGATCGACTGGGCCCAGCTCCAGCTCGACCAGTCGACGCTCGGCAAGAACGAACGCATCGAACAGATCGCCAACGCCGAACTCGCCATGTCGCGCCTGACCCCGGCCCGCACCCAGTACCTGACGGAAGGCGCCAAATGACGCGCAGCGCGCAAAAATCGGGCGCCCGGGTCGCCGCATCGAAGGGCGTGGCGTTCAGCAAGAGCCCCGTGCTGGCGGTGCGCCTGCCCGACTGGCGTTCGCGCCTGGTGCTGTTCGTGCTGTTCGCGGCCTTCGCCGCGCTGGCGGTGCGCGCCGTCTGGCTGCAGGGCGTGTCGAACCAGTTCCTGCAAAAGCAGGGCAAGAGCCGCTACGAGCGCACGCTCGAACTGCCGGCCACGCGCGGGCGCATCCTCGACCGCAACGGCGCCGTGCTGGCGTCGTCGCTGCCGGTGCGCGCCGTGTGGGCGATCCCCGAAGACGTGCTCGAATCGCCGCCCGAAAAGATCCGCGCACTGGCAGGGCTGCTGGAAATGCCCGAGGCCGAGCTGCGCAAGAAGCTCGACTCGGACCGCAGCTTCGTCTACCTGAAGCGCCAGGTCGAGATGCCGATCGTGGACCAGATCCTGAAACTCAAGATCGACGGCATCGATACGCGCAAGGAATACAAGCGCTTCTACCCGCAGGGCGAAGTCATGACCCACCTGGTCGGCTTCACCAATGTCGAGGACAAGGGCCAGGAAGGGATGGAGCTGCAGCACCAGAAGTCGCTGATGGGCGTGCCGGGCAGCCGGCGCGTGATCAAGGACCGCCTGGGCCACATCGCCGAGGATCTCGGCATGTTCCGCGAGCCGCACCAGGGCCGCGACCTGACCCTGTCGGTCGACAGCAAACTGCAGTACATCGCCTTCACCAGCATCAAGAACGCGGTCGAGAAGTTCAACGCCAAGGCTGGCGCCGCGGTGGTGCTCGACGTGCATACGGGCGAGGTGCTGGCGCTGGCCAACTTCCCGACCTATAACCCGAACGACCGCTCCAAGCTGACCGGCGAGCAGCTGCGCAACCGCGTCATTACCGATACCTTCGAGCCGGGTTCGACGATCAAGCCGATCACCGTCGCCCTCGGCCTGGAAACGGGCCGCATCACGCCCGACACGGTGTTCGACAACAATCCGGGCTGGATGACCGTCACCGGCAAGCGTATTCGCGACACCCACAACTATGGCGTCCAGACGGTCAGCGGCATCATCCAGAAGTCGTCGAACATGGGCGCGGCCAAGATCGCCCAGCTGATCCCGCAGCAGGAAATGTGGGAGATGTACACCAAGGTCGGCTACGGCCAGGCGCCGCGCTACGGCTTCCCCGGCGCCGCCGCCGGCCGCGTGCGTCCATGGAAATCGTGGCGCCCGATCGAATACGCCAACATGGCGTTCGGCCACGGCCTGTCGGTGTCGCTGCTGCAGATGGCGCGCTCGTACATGATCTTCGCCCGCAACGGCGACATCATCCCGCTGTCGTTCCTGAAAGTGAACGAAGAGCCGGTCGGCCAGCAGGTGATTTCGCCGAAGACCGCGGCCCAGGTGCGCACCATGCTCGAATCGGTGGTGGGCCCGGGCGGCACCGCCTCGCGTGCCCAGGTGGCGGGCTACCGCGTTGGCGGCAAGACCGGCACCGCCGAGAAGATCGTCGACGGGCGCTACTCGCGCACCATCAATATCGGCTACTTCGCCGGCATTGCGCCGATGTCGAAGCCGCGCTTCATCATCGCGGTCATGATCGACGAGCCGCGCGGCATCTACCGCACCGGCGGCAGCGTCGCCGCGCCGACCGCGGCCGACCTGTTCTCGAATGCGCTGCGCGCGGCCAATGTGCCGCCCGATTCATCGATCACGGACATCATTATTCCGGAAGTTCCATTAGAGGAGAGCATGTGATGGCACACGATCTCCAGCAGATCTGCCGATGGATCCAGGCCGCCGCACCGGGCGGCCGCCTCGTTTCCGATTCGCGCCGCGTGGCGCAGGGCGACGTGTTCTTCGCCTATCCGGGCGACGCGGCCGATGGCCGCGCCCACATCGGCGCGGCCATTGCGGCCGGCGCCGCCGCGGTCGTGTATGACGGCGTGGATTTTGCCTGGGACGAGACGCTCGGCGCGCCGCACCTGGCCGTGGCGGAACTGAAAAAGCACGCCGGCCCGATCGCGCATGCGCTGCTCGATCATCCGGACCGCGCGATGTTCACCGTCGCCGTCACCGGCACCAACGGCAAGACCTCGTGCGCGCTGTGGACCGCGCAGACGCTGGCGCGCCTGGGCGAGGCAGCCGCCGTGATCGGCACGCTGGGCGTGGGCCTCATCAAGGGCAAGGCGCAGTCCGACGTGCAGTTCGACGTCACCGGCTACACCACGCCCGACGCGGTGCTGCTGGCCCAGAAACTGGCCGACCTGCGCAGCGCCGGCGCCACCGCGCTGGCCATCGAAGCCTCGTCGATCGGCCTGGTGCAGGAGCGCACGGCCGGCATGCATGTCGACGTGGCGGTCTTCACCAATCTCACGCGCGACCACCTCGACTTCCATGGCGACATGGCGAGCTACGAGGCGGCCAAGTTCACACTGTTCGCATGGCCCGGCCTGTGCCACGCGGTGGTCAACCTGGACGACGCCGCCGGGCAGCGCCTGGTGGCGCACCTGCGCGCCAACTTCCCGGCCGTCGCGGTGACCGGCTACACCATCCAGGCCGGGGGGGCAGACAGTGCCGCGCCGGCCGGCGTGGCCGTGCTGCGCGCACTCGCCATGCGCAGCAAGAACGCCGGCACCGAATTCCAGGTCGAGACGCCACTCGGCAACGCCACCGTCAGGACGCGCCTGGTGGGCCACTACAACGTCAGCAACACGCTGGCGGTGCTGGGCGCGCTGCTGGCCAGAGGCGTGGCTTTCAAGGCGGCGGTGGACGCCATCGAAACGCTGGCGCCGGCCCCGGGCCGCATGCAGCAGATGGGCGGCCAGGATGCGCCGATGATCGTGATCGATTACGCGCACACACCCGATGCGCTCGAAAAAACGCTGGAAGCCCTGCGCCAGGTGGCGAACGACCGTGGCGGCCAGTTGTGGTGCGTGTTCGGCTGCGGAGGCGACCGCGATCCTGGCAAGCGCCCCCAGATGGGCCGTATCGCGCAGGCCGCCGACCAGGTGCTGGTCACCAGCGACAATCCGCGCAGCGAAGAACCATCGAGCATCATCGCCCAGATCGTGGCCGGCACCGATGCAGGCCATCCTTCCTCGCGCCTGCAGACGGTCGAGGACCGCGCCAGTGCGATCCTGCTGGCGGTGAAACAGGCCGGCAAGCAGGACGTGATCCTGCTGGCCGGGAAGGGCCATGAGCCGTACCAGGAAATCAAGGGTCGCAAGATGCCGTTCTCGGACGCCGACCACGCTTCGCTGGCACTGACGGCGCGGCTGACCATGTTGAGGACGAATTGATGCGCGGTACGCTGGCACAACTGGTCGCCGCCATTCCCGGCGCCACGCTGCAGGGTGGCGACGCGGCCTTCGAAGGCGTGTCGACGGACAGCCGCAAGGTCGACGCGGGCGCGCTGTTCGTCGCGCTGCGCGGCGAGACCTTCGACGCCCACGACTTCCTCGATCAGGTGGCCGCGCGCGGCGTCGCCGCGGTCGTGGTGTCGCGCGTACCGAACGGCTGGACGCTGCCGGCCATCGTGGTGCCCGACACCCTGGTCGCGCTGGGCCGCATCGCGCATGCCTGGCGCGCCGCTTTCGACATCCCGCTGATCGGCGTCACCGGCAGCAACGGCAAGACCACGGTCAAGGAAATGATCGCATCGATCCTGGCAGCGGCGGTGGGCGAACCAGCGCGCCTGGCCACGCAGGGAAACCTGAACAACGAGATCGGCGTGCCGCTCACGCTGTTCCGCCTGGGCGCGCAGCACCGCGCCGCGGTGGTGGAGCTGGGCATGAACCATCCGGGCGAGATCGGCCGCCTGAGCGCGATCGCCACGCCGACCGTGGGGCTGGTCAACAACGCCCAGCGCGAGCACCAGGAATTCATGCATACCGTGGAAGCGGTGGCGCGCGAGAACGGATCCGTGTTCGCGGCGCTGCCGGCCGATGGCGTGGCCGTGTTCCCGGGCGACGATACGTATACGGACCTGTGGCGCGGCATGGCCGCCTGCGAAGTCATGACGTTCGGTCTGACCGGGGAGTGCGATGTACGCGCCAGCTACACCGCCGACGGTTTTGGCAGCCACCTGCGCATTACCACGTCGTCCGGGAATGACGGTCTCGAGGCCGCGGGGCAGAGTAGCTTCGACATCACGCTGGCCGCGGCTGGCGAACACAATGTGCGCAACGCGCTCGCGGCGGTCGCCTGCGCGCTCGGCGCCGGCATCGGGCAAGACGCCATCGTGCGCGGCCTGGAAGCGTTCGCCCCCGTGGGCGGGCGCCTGCAGCGCAAGCAGGCGCACAACGGCGCCACCGTCATCGACGACACCTACAACGCCAACCCGGATTCGATGCGCGCCGCGATCGACGTGCTGGCAGCGTATCCGGCGCCGCGCATCCTGGTGGTGGGCGACATGGGCGAAGTCGGGGCCCAGGGCAAGGAGTTTCACGAAGAGATCGGCGCGTACGCGCAGGAACGCGGCATCGATACGGTGCTCGCGACCGGCGTGCTGGCGCGCCATCTCGCCGCGACCGGCGCGCGGCATTTCGAGCAGTTCGACGAATTATTGGCAGCACTGGATGAAAAGCTGGGCGGCAACGCATCGAGGACCAATCGTAAGGCGACTGTGCTGGTGAAGGGCTCGCGTTTCATGAAGATGGAACGCGTGGTCCAGCACCTGACCGGATCAACCAACAAGGACGTCCATTAATCATGCTTCTCTGGCTTGCACAGTACTTCCAGGACTATATCGGTCCGCTGCGCGTGTTCAACTACATCACGTTCCGCGCCGTGTTCGCGACCATTACCGCCATCACGATCGGCCTGTTCTGCGGCCCGATGGTGATCCGCAAGCTGACCGAACTGAAGGTCGGCCAGGCCGTGCGCACCTACGGTCCGCAGAGCCACCTGATGAAACACGGCACCCCGACCATGGGCGGCGTGCTGATCCTGATCGCGATCGGCATCTCGACGCTGCTGTGGTGCGACCTGTCGAACCGCCTGATCTGGCCGGTGCTGATCGTGACCTTCGGCTTCGGCGCGGTGGGCTGGGTCGACGACTACCGCAAGGTCGTCTACAAGGACCCGGAAGGCATGCGCTCGGGCGAGAAATACTTCTGGATGTCGCTGGTCGGCATCGTGTCGGCCCTGTACCTGGCGTTCGCGCTGTCGGCCGCCTCGCCGTGGGAGGCCCTGGGCCTGTTCTACGCCTGGGTGCAATCGGGCTTCTCGATGGACCTGCCGCCCAAGGCCGACCTGATCGTCCCGTTCGTCAAGACCATCAGCTATCCGCTGGGCGTGTGGGGCTTCATCGCACTGACCTACTGCGTGATCGTCGGCTCGTCCAACGCGGTCAACTTCACCGATGGCCTGGATGGCCTGGCGATCATGCCGACCGTGATGGTGGGCGGCGCCCTGGGCCTGTTCGCCTACCTGACCGGCAGCGTGACGTTCTCGAAGTACCTCTTGATCCCGTACATCCCGGGCGCCGGCGAACTGCTGATCTTCTGCGGCGCCATGGCCGGCGCCGGCCTGGCCTTCCTGTGGTACAACGCGCACCCGGCCCAGATGTTCATGGGCGACGTCGGCGCGCTGGCGCTGGGCGGCGCGCTCGGCACCATCGCCGTCATCGTGCGCCAGGAAATCGTCCTGTTCATCATGGGCGGCATCTTCGTGGCCGAGACCCTGTCGGTGATCATCCAGGTGAGCTGGTTCAAGTACACCAAGAAGCGCTACGGCGCCGGGCGCCGCGTGTTCCTGATGGCGCCATTGCACCACCACTTCGAACAAAAAGGCTGGAAAGAGACCAAGGTCGTGGTCCGCTTCTGGATCGTGACCATGATGCTGATCCTGGTCGGCCTGTCGACCCTGAAACTTCGTTGAAACCGCGCTGATGAACTACGACGGCAAACACGCACTGGTACTGGGCCTGGGAGAATCCGGGCTGGCGATGGCGCTCTGGCTGGCCAGGGCCGGCGCACGCGTGCGCGTGGCCGACACCCGCGCGCAGCCCCAGCGCCTGCCGGCGCTGCGCGCCGCCGTGCCCGACGCCGACTTCGTGGCGGGTGCATTCACCGCCGGCCTGCTCGATGGCGTCGACTTCGTCGCCGTCAGCCCGGGCCTGGCGCCGCAGCGCGAACTGGCCGACATCATGCCGGCCGCCGCCGAGCGCACCATTCCCGTGTGGGGCGAGATCGAACTGTTCGCCCAGGCGCTCGCCCACCTGCGCGAGAACGCCGGCTACACGCCGAAGGTCATTGCGATCACCGGCACCAATGGCAAGACCACCGTGACCAGCCTGACCGGCCTGCTGTGCCGCCGGGCCGGCCTGTCCACCCGCGTGGCCGGCAACATCAGCCCGGCCGCGCTGGACGTGCTGCGCGAATCCATCGACGCGAACGAGCTGCCGCAAGCCTGGGTGCTGGAACTGTCCAGCTTCCAGCTGCACACCACCTTCAGCCTGCAGGCCGATGCGGCGACGGTCCTGAACCTGACCCAGGACCACCTGGACTGGCACGGCAGCATGGATGCCTATGCGCTCGACAAGGCGCGCATCTTCGGCGCCGATACCGTGCGCGTCCTGAACCGCGACGATGCGCGCGTGATGGGCATGGCCGGCGACGGGCCGGTGAGCACCTTCGGCACCGGCGCACCGGTCGACGCAAGCAGCTTCGGCCTGATCGATGAGCGCGGCGTGCTGTGGCTGGCCAATGCGGTCGCCGGCGAGCAGGTCGAGAGGAAACGCAGGAAAGGCGAGGCGCCGGAGCCGGTCGAGGTGATCGTCAACCGCCTGATGCCGGCCGACGCCCTCAAGATCCGCGGCCTGCACAATGCCGCCAACGCACTGGCCGCGCTGGCCCTGTGCCGCGCCTGCGACTTGCCGCTGGCGCCGTTGCTGCACGGCCTGCGCGAGTATGCGGGCGAGCCGCATCGCGTGGAACTGGTCGCGTCGATCGATGGCGTCGACTATTACGACGACAGCAAGGGCACCAATGTCGGCGCCACCGTCGCCGCCCTGAATGGCCTGGGCAAGGCCTTTGCCGGCGTGGACCAGCAGATCCTGCTGATCGCCGGCGGCGATGGCAAGGGCCAGGACTTTTCTCCACTGGCCGAGCCGGTGGCCCGTCACGTGCGCGCCGTGCTGCTGATCGGGCGCGACGCGCCGCAGGTCGGCGCCGCGGTCGCCGCGAGCGGCGTGCCGGCCTTCGATCTGGACGACTTGCCGCAGGCGGTGCGCCGCGCGGCGGGGCTGGCGAAGCCGGGCGACGCGGTGCTGCTGTCGCCGGCCTGCGCCAGCATGGACATGTTCACCAATTATGCGCACCGCGCCCAGGTGTTCGTCGACACCGTGCGCGAGATCGCCCTGGACCACGGACAGGAGATCTGATGGCGTTCCAGATTCCCTTCAAGTTTTCCGGCAGCGCCGGTGACGCCGCGGTCGGCGGCAACCGTCCGTCGAAGATGATGGAGTACGACCAGCCGCTGGTGTGGGTCACGCTGCTGCTGATGCTGCTCGGGATGGTGATGGTGTATTCGGCCTCGATCGCGCTGCCCGATTCGCCCAAGTTCCGCTACCTGGGCGACCGCAACGAATACTTCCTGTACCGCCAGGCGATCTATATCGTCGTGTCGATGGTGGCCGCGGCGATGGTGTTCCGCATTCCGGTCGCGCTGTGGCAAAAATATGCGCCGATGCTGTTCATCGGCACCCTGGTGCTGCTGGTGCTGGTGCTCATCCCCGGCCTGGGCGTGTCGGTCAACGGCGCGCGCCGCTGGCTGTCGCTCAAGGTGTTCATGGTGCAGCCGTCCGAGATCATGAAGATCGCGGTGGTGCTGTACGCCGCCGACTTCACGGTACGCAAGCAGGAATACATGCACAAGCTGACCAAGGGCTTCTTCCCGATGATGGTCGCGATCGGCCTGGTCGGGGCTTTGCTGCTGCTCGAGCCCGACCTGGGCGCGTTCGGCGTGATCGTCTGCATCGCCATGGGCATCCTGTTCCTGGGCGGGATCAACGTGGTCTGGTTCGGCGGCACCGGCGCGCTGCTGGTGGTGATCTTCGTGTCGATCATCGCACTGTCGCCGTTTCGCCGTGCACGCCTGTTCGCCTATCTCGACCCGTGGGAAGAGGGCAATGCGCTCGACAAGGCGTACCAGTTGACGCACTCCCTGATCGCCTTCGGGCGCGGCGAATTCTTCGGCGTGGGCCTGGGCGGCTCGGTCGAGAAGCTGCACTACCTGCCCGAAGCGCACACCGACTTCATCATGGCGGTGATCGGCGAGGAACTGGGCCTGGTCGGCGTGCTGGTCGTGGTGGCGATGTTCTACTGGCTGGTCAAGCGCGCCTTCGACATCGGGCGCCAGGCGATCGCGCTGGACCAGGTGTTCGCGGGCCTGGCCGCGAAAGGCATCGGCATCTGGATCGGCGTGCAGACCTTCATCAATATGGGCGTGAACCTGGGCCTGCTGCCGACCAAGGGCCTGACCTTGCCGTTGATGAGCTTTGGCGGTTCGGGCGTGCTGTTCAACTGCGTCGGCCTGGCGATCCTGCTGCGGATCGACTACGAGAACCGGGTGCGCATGCGCGGGGGACGCACATGAGCAAGGGCATGAGCAAAAAACGTCTGATGATCATGGCCGCCGGCACCGGCGGCCACATCTTCCCCGGCATCGCGATCGCGCAGACCATGCGCGCGCGCGGCTGGGAAGTGAGCTGGCTGGGCACCGCCCACGGCATGGAAAAGGACCTGGTGCCGAAGGCCGGCATCGACATGGACACGATCGACTTCGCCGGCCTGCGCGGCAAGGGCCTGGCGCACACCGTCACCGGCGCGTTCAAGATGGCGGCTGCGTTTGCGACCTGCCGCCGTTATCTGGGCGCGCGCAAGCCTGACGTGGTGCTGGGCATGGGTGGCTACGTGACGGTGCCGGGCGGAATGATGGCGCGCACGCGCGGCATTCCGCTGGCGCTGGTCAATGCCGACGCCGCGCTGCTGCTGTCGAACAAGACCCTGGCGCCGCTGGCCCAGCGCGTGCTGTTCGGCTTCCCGGCGGACTTCGGCAAGGCGGCTGGCAAGGCGGTGGTGACCGGCAATCCGGTGCGCCAGCAGATCCTCGACCTGGCGCAGCCGCACGAGCGCTTTGCCGGCCGATCGGGTCCGCTGCGGGTGCTGGTGGTGGGCGGCAGCCTGGGCGCCAGGGTGCTCAACGACGGCGTGCCGGCGGCCCTGAAACTGATCGACCCGGCGCTGCGCCCGGTCGTCACCCACCAGTCGGGCAAGAAGAACATCGACGCGCTGCGCGCCGCCTATGCCGACGCCGGCGTCACCGCCAACGTGGTCGACTTCATCGACGACATGGCGACTGCCTACGGCGAAGCCGACCTGGTGATCTGCCGCGCCGGTGCGATCACCGTGTCCGAACTGACCGCGGCCGGCGTGGCCAGCGTGCTGGTGCCGTTCGTCGCCAGCACCACCAGCCACCAGCGCGACAACGCGGTGTGGATGGCGGGCCAGGGCGCGGCGGTCCACCTGCCGCAGGGCGAACTCCAGCCGCAGCGCCTGAAAGCGCTCCTGGAAACCCGCCGCGAAGACTGCCTGGCGATGGCGCAGGCGGCGCGCCGTGTCGGCCAGCGCAACGCCAACGAGGCGATCGCGCACGAACTCGAAAAACTCGCAGGACAGATTGTAGAGAACAAGAAATGAAGCACAAGATCAAGAACATCCATTTCGTCGGCATCGGCGGCAGCGGCATGAGCGGCATCGCCGAAGTACTGGTCAACCTGGGTTACCAGGTGTCCGGCTCGGACCTGAACAGCAATGCCGCCAGCGAACGCCTGGCCGGCCTGGGCGCGCGCGTGCATCTCGGTCACGCCGCCGGGCACGTGAAGGGCGCCGACGTGGTCGTGACCTCGACCGCCGTCAACGAAGCCAACCCGGAAGTCATCGCCGCGCGCGCGAGCAAGATCCCGGTCGTGCCGCGCGCGATCATGCTGGGCGAACTGATGCGCCTGAAGCGCGGCATCGCGATCGCCGGCACCCACGGCAAGACCACCACCACCAGCCTGGTGGCGTCGGTGCTGGCCGCCGGCGGCATGGACCCGACCTTCGTGATCGGCGGGCGCCTGACCGCGGCCGGCGCCAATGCGGCGCTGGGCACGGGCGAATACATCGTGGCCGAAGCCGACGAATCGGACGCCTCGTTCCTGAACCTGTCGCCGATGATCGAAGTGATCACGAACATCGACGCCGACCACATGGACACCTACGAGCACGACTTCGAGAAACTGAAGGCGGCGTTCGTGAACTTTACCCACCGCATGCCGTTCTACGGCCGCGTGATGCTGTGCATCGACGACCAGCACGTGCGCGCGATCCTGCCGCAGGTGACCAAGCCGGTCACCACCTACGGCTTCTCGGAGGAAGCCGAAGTGCGCGCGCTGGATGCCCATGCCGAAGGCGTGCACATGCACTTCACGGTGCGCCAGGAGGGGTACCCGGACACGCCGTTCGTGCTGAACCAGCCCGGCATGCACAATGTCCTGAATGCCTGCTCGGCAATCGCGATCGCGCGCGAGATCGGCATCAGCGACGCCGACACCGCCAGGGGCCTGCTGGAATTCCGCGGCGTGGGCCGCCGCTTCACCCGCTATGGCGAAGTGGCGATCCCGGGCGGCGGCAGCTTCACGCTGGTCGACGACTTCGGCCACCACCCGGTCGAGACCGAAGTGACGCTGGCCGCCGCGCGCGCCGCCTACCCGGGCCGGCGCCTGGTGCTGGCCTTCCAGCCGCACCGCTACAGCCGCACGCGCGACCTGTTCGAAGACTTCGTGAAAGTGCTGGCCGCCCCGGACGTGCTGCTGCTGGCCGAGGTGTATCCGGCCGGCGAAGCGCCGATCGTGGCCGCCGACGGCCGCGCCCTGGCGCGCGCGCTGCGCACCGGCGGCAAGCTGGAACCGATTTTCGTGGAAAGCATCGCCGACATGCCGGCCGCCATCCTGAACGCGGCGCGCGACGGCGACGTCGTGCTGACCATGGGCGCCGGCTCGATCAGCGGCGTTCCCCATCAACTGACCAACGCAAAAGGCTGACATCGTGACCACCCCTACCTTTGATGCTGCCGCATTCGGCAAGGTCGGCGTGCTGTTCGGCGGACGTTCCGCCGAGCGCGAGATCTCGCTCATTTCCGGCGCCGGTGTCCTGCAGGCGCTCCAGAGCCGCGGCATCGACGCCCACGCCTTCGATCCGGGCACGCAGTCGCTGGCCGACCTGGCCGCGCAGAACTTCGACCGCGTGTTCATCGCGCTGCACGGCCGCTTCGGCGAAGACGGCAGCCTGCAGGGCGCCCTCGAACTGCTCGGCATTCCCTACACCGGCAGCGGCGTGATGGCGTCCAGCGTCGGCATGGACAAGATCACCACCAAGAAGATCTGGCTGATGGAGGGCGTACCGACGCCAAGATATGTGTCGATCAAGGGCGACAGCGACCTGGATGCGGTGGTGGCCGAGCTGGGCCTGCCGCTGATCGTCAAGCCGCCGCTGGAAGGCTCGAGCATCGGCATCACCAAGGTCACCCGGGCGGCCGAGCTGAAGGCGGCGATCGACCTGGTGACCAGCATGGACGAGGCGGTGCTGGCCGAGGAATTCGTCAGCGGCCGGGAATTCACGGTCGCGGTGCTTGGCCATGGCGCGGGCGCACGCGCGCTGCCGATCGTCGAGATCGTGGCGCCGGAAGGCAAGTACGACTACCAGAACAAGTATTTCACCGACGACACCCAGTACCACTGCCCGGCGCCGCTGCCCGACGAGCTCACCCAGCAGATCCAGCGCCACGCCGTGAACGCCTACCGCGCGCTCGGCTGCGAAGGCTGGGGCCGGGTCGACGTGCTGGTGCGCGAGAGCGACGGGCGTCCGTTCCTGCTGGAGGTGAATACCTCGCCCGGCATGACCACGCATTCGCTGGTGCCGATGGCCGCGCGGGCGGTCGGTATCGGCTACGAAGACCTGTGCATCGAGATCCTGCGTTCGGCGCGGCTCAAGATGGGCACGAAGTCGGGTAACCCTGAACAGACGACGGGATAACAGTCGATGTGGCATGACGTCCGCTCCCTCAACGCGACCGCCAGTTTCATGACGGCGGTGACGGTGCTCGCCGCGCTGGTTTCAGGCGTGTGGTGGCTGTCGCAGCGTCCGATGTTCGCGCTCGGGTCGGTGACGGTGGAGAGCATGTACGGGATCGACCTGAAACACGTGAACGAACTGACCGTGCGTAACGGCGTGGTCGGCAAAATCCGCGGCAACTTCTTCACCGCCGACCTGGAACAGGTGCGCGCGACCTTCGAGACCGTGCCGTGGGTACGGCGCGCCACGGTGCGCCGCGAGTGGCCCAATGCGCTGGTGGTCGAGGTCGAGGAGCACGAGGCGCTGGGTACCTGGGGCGAGGACGGCCGCCTGCTGTCGGTCAAGGGCGATGTGTTCACCGCCAACGTGGCCGAAGCGGACGACGAATCGGCGCTGCCGGCGTTCTATGGTCCTCCCGGCAGCGAGAAGGAAGTGCTGGCGCGCTTCAACGACCTGCGCACCGCGTTCGCGCCGGTCCAGCTGGTGCCCGAGGCGCTGTCGCTGTCGGGCCGCTACGCCTGGACCGTCAAGCTCGACAACGGCATGAGCGTCGAACTGGGACGCGAACAGGATCGCAGGACGCTGCAAAAGCGCGTCGAACGCCTGGTCGGCATCTACCCGCAACTGGTGGCGCGCCTGCAGGAAGGGCGCATCGACACGATCGACATGCGCTATCCGAACGGACTGGCGCTGTCGTCGGCGGCATTGACGGTGCCGGCGGATGCGACGAAACCGGTCAAGGCGGCCAAAAAGCCCAAACAAGTAGCAGCAGCACCCAATAAAACAACCAAGCAAATCTGAAGCAGGCGAACAGCAATGACAAAAGACGCGAAAAACCTGATCGTCGGCCTCGACATCGGCACCTCCAAGGTGGTGGCCGTGGTCGCCGAGGTGATGTCCGACGGACGCCACGAGGTGATCGGCCTGGGCCAGCACGAGTCGAAGGGCTTGAAGAAGGGCGTGGTCGTCAACATCGAGGCCACCGTCGAATCGATCCAGCGCGCACTCGAGGAAGCCGAGCTGATGGCGGACTGCAAGATCCGCAACGTCTATGCAGGCATCGCCGGCAGCCATATCCGCTCGTTCAATTCGAGCGGCATGGTGGCGATCAAGGACAAGGAAGTCACGGCCACCGACGTGGCGCGCGTGATCGAGACGGCCAAGGCGGTGAATATCCCGACCGACCAGCAGCTGCTGCACACGGTGCCGCAGGAATTCATCGTCGACAACCAGGAAGACGTGCGCGAGCCGATCGGCATGAGCGGCATCCGCCTCGAAGTACGGGTGCACATCGTCACCGGTGCGGTGTCTGCGGTGCAGAATATTGTAAAGTGCGTGCGCCGCTGCGGACTCGAGGTCTCCGACCTGATCCTGCAGCCGATGGCATCGGCCGACGCGGTGCTGACCGTGGACGAGAAGGAACTGGGCGTGGTGCTGATCGACATCGGCGGCGGCACCACCGACATCGCGGTGTTCTCGGACGGCGCGATCCGCCATACGGCCGTGATCCCGATCGCGGGCGACCAGATTACCAGTGACATTGCGATGGCCCTGCGCACGCCGACCGGCGAGGCAGAGGACATCAAGATCCGCTACGGCGTGGCCAAGCAGGTGCTGGCCGATCCGGGCGAGACACTCGAAGTGCCAGGTCTCGGCGACCGCGGCCCGCGCGCATTGTCGCGCCAGGCGCTGGCGGCCGTGATCGAGCCTCGGGTGGAAGAGCTGTTCGCGATGGTGCACCAGGCGGTGCGCGAATCGGGCCATGAAGGCGTGCTGTCCTCGGGCATCGTGCTGACCGGCGGCAGCGCGATCATGCCCGGCATGATCGAGATGGCGGAAGACATCTTCCTCAAACCTGCGCGCCTCGGCACGCCGGACTACCGCGGCCAATTGGCCGACGTTGTGCGCAGTCCACGCTATGCCACCGTGCTCGGACTGTTGCTGGAAGCGAAGAAGCAGTACCTGCGTGGGCACATCGTGACGCGCCAGGACGGTTCGGTGAAGGCAGTCTGGCAACGCATGAAGGAATGGATAGCGGGGAATTTCTGACGAGGCGAGGTTTGGTAACAAATTCGGTAGCGAAAATTCATCACCACATACAGCTTTTTACATACAATCGCAGTTACCGCTTCGAGGCGGCGATCCAGTACCGCACAGGCCTCGTTCCCGGAACAGCATCTTGAAAAAATTAGGGAGTCATCATGGAGTTCGATATGGTCGATAACGCAGCACTGGGAACCGTCATCAAGGTTGTTGGCGTCGGCGGCGCCGGCGGCAACGCGGTTCAGCACATGATCAATAAAGGTGTGTCCGGTGTCGAGTTCATTGCCGCGAACACGGACGCGCAGGCGCTGGCGGTGTCGGGCGCGAACAACATCATCCAGATCGGCGACTCGGGCCTGGGCGCCGGGATGCGTCCTGAAATCGGCCGCCAGCTGGCCGAGCAGTCGCGCTCGCGCATCGAAGACGCGCTGCGCGGCGCGCACATGGTGTTCATCGCGGCCGGCATGGGCGGCGGCACCGGCACCGGCGCCGCACCGATCGTGGCCGAAGTGGCCAAGACCATGGGCGCCCTGACCGTGGCCGTGGTCTCCAAGCCGTTCTCGTACGAAGGCCAGAAGTGCATGGACGTGGCCGAAGAAGGCCTGGAAGAACTGACCAAGCACGTCGACTCCCTGATCGTCATCCTCAACGAAAAGCTCGAAGACATCTACGAAGACGAATCGATGCTCGACTGGATGAAGCACGCCGACGATGTGCTCAACAACGCGGTGGCCGGCATCGCCGAGATCATCAACGTGCCGGGCCACATCAACGTCGACTTCAACGACGTCAAGACCATCATGGGCGAGCAGGGCAAGGCCATGATGGGCACCGCGACCGCCGCCGGCGTCGACCGCGCGCGCATCGCCGCCGAACAGGCCGTGGCGTCGCCGCTGCTGGACGGCATCGACCTGTCGGGCGCCAAGGGCGTGCTGGTCAATGTGACCGCCAGCCGTGGCCTGAAAGGCAAGGAGATCAAGGAAGTCATGGCCGCCGTGCGCGCTTTCGCGGCGCCGGACGCCTCGATCGCCCAGGGCATCGCCTACGACGACGCGATGGGCGACGAGATCCGCGTGACCGTGGTCGCGACCGGCCTGGGCAAGAACAAGAAGACCATGCAGCTGGTGCAGCCGCAGCAGGTCATGCGTACCGGCACCTACGATGTGCCGGTGATGCAGGGCGTCGCGGCGGCAGCCGGCGGCCTGACCGCGGGCAAGGTCAGTGTGGACGGCCTGGGCGGCATGAAGCAGCCGGCCGTGTGGCGCCGCGAGCAGGCATCCGAGCAGGTGCAGGCGATGCAGCGTAACGGTGTCGAGACGTACGACATTCCGGCGTTCCTGCGCAAGCAGGCCGACTGATCGTCAGGTAGTTGTTCTGTGAAGAGGCCAGCGCAAGCTGGCCTTTTTGCTTGCGTGATGCCGGCGTGTACATCGACCCGCTACCCCAGCACGTCATTCCCGCGGAGGCGGGAATCCAAGTCCGATGCATTGTGATTGCGTTCGACGACAGTGGCGGCGCCAGCAAACTTGGATTCCCGCCTGCGCGGGAATGACGTGCATAGGGCGCGGGCCATGACGTGCGTAGGGCGCGGGCCGCCAGTGCCGGTGGCGGGCCGCCAGCACATTCGCGCCCGATCAGGCATACTGGCGGGATTCTCAAAACATCAACAGGAGCACTGCATGACCATCCAGATCGGCGACCGCCTGCCAGAAGGTACCC